>Ga0190274_10000359_pt1 | contig 28265 bp, 27 predicted proteins | sample Popmic531T_FD_133002 | JGI IMG/M metagenome (GOLD analysis project Ga0190274, IMG submission 133002) | Populus adjacent soil microbial communities from riparian zone of Yellowstone River, Montana, USA - 531 T | ecosystem: Environmental > Terrestrial > Soil > Riparian zone | place: USA: Montana... | reverse complement strand
GCTGACCGATCGCTCCTCAAGTGGTATTGAAGTTGCACCGCAGCGTTGCATGTTGAAAATGGTTGGATCTTACGTGCTTGCGAAACTGCTTGGCTTCGGAATCGTTGGTGCAGTCGTCATCTATGCGTTGCTGAGCCTCTGCACGCAATAGGCAGGGCAACGGGAGTGACCTAAGCAGTTACTCACCGGTTGCGGGGACGTCCCATGCCCTTCTGGTCTTGATCTTTCGGCTCCGGCTTGTTCTGACGACCTGAAGTGCCTCTCTCTCCCGTCGCGCCGCTATGAGCCGCGCGGTTCGAACGATCGCCGCCTTTCTGATCGACGACTTTCACCTCTGGTTCAGACTGGCCGTCTTGCGGTCGGTCCGGCGCATGGAGCGGCGAGCCGACGTTTCCTGCGTGGTCCTCGACACGTGAACTTTTTGATCGTGTATCTCGCTTGGTCATCATTCGTCTCCATGACCGACTGGCGGTTCTGACTCGCGTCTGTTCCGGCGAGCTCCCGCTGTCACGTGCCGTGCTGACGCTCTGGTCGCCATCTTTGACGAGTTAGCCTTACCGGCTCGCGCCGTCGCCGCACCTTTCCACGCATCGAGGCGTGCGACGACGGTGCCCAGCGCGGCGCCAATCTTCTCGACGACTACCCTCGTCGCGGGCTTCGAGCGCCGTTTCCGTGTGGATTTCGCGACGACGTAACCCCCTGACTTCTCGCTTTCGGCCAGACGCGCATGCTCTTTCTGAAACTGCTCGCGCATCTCTCTCATTTGAGCCACGAGTGAGGCTTTCCTATCGCCTTTCGCGGCATTCACTTTCTTCTGAAGGCGCGTGCGTAACCGGTTCAGCTGGGCATCCAGCTTCTGTTCCCACCGCGGATCGCCGTCGAGGGGAACCGATGAGTATTGACTTGAGAACTGAGAGCTTGAACCTTTGTGCTTTTTGGCAGCCATAGTCAACAGTCGGCGACAGCCCGCGGCGATTGGGCCATGCTCGCTCTGACTCTGTTACAGAGCAAGGCACGTGCCCGAAAATCGACCGAGAATTCATCGAAGACCGCGGACGAAGTTGCTGATTGTGGGAAGGACCCTGGACGTGTCAAAGGGCGCAAATCGCCCATGGCCCCGGCGCGAGAATAGACCATGTTCGTTACATTTGTGGTGGGCCTGGCCGGTCGGCAAGGGATGCTCGAGGCCTGATGGGGCGTCGGGCCGGGCCTTGACGGGCCTGGCAAGAGAATCGCAGACACCGGCAACATGCCAAAAAGAGCGGGGCGCCCTTCAGTGCACCCGGCAATGGACAGCGTTCGGGAAGCGGGCCTCCGGTATGCGACCGATCGGCTCCCGGGCATTGGCCGTCAGCGCGCCGGTCGAGGATTCACGTACGCCGCCGCGGATGGCGGCCCCATCGATCGCAGCACCCGGGATCGGATCCAGCAACTCGTCATTCCGCCTGCCTGGACCGATGTCTGGATCTCGCCCGATCCAGACTCACACCTGCAGGCCACCGGTCGCGACGCGAAGGGCCGTAAACAGTATCTTTACCACGCGCGCTGGAGCGCCGTACGCGGCCAACAGAAGTACAGTCATCTGCTCGCCTTTGCGGATGCGCTGCCCGCGATCCGGCGGCAGGTGACCGCCGACTTGAAGCAGCCCCCGCTCTCCTACTCGTGGGTGCTCGCGACCGTCGTCCGAATCCTCGATCGCGCGGTCCTGCGGATCGGCAACGAAGAGTACGCGCGTACGAACGGCTCCTACGGACTGACGACACTCCGCACCCGGCACGCTGAAGTCCGCGGTACACGTGTCCGGTTCCGTTTCCGTGCGAAGAGTGGCGTGCAGCAGCAAATCGACGTGGAGGATTCTGATCTTGCGCGCGCCGTGCGCAAGTGCCAGGAACTGCCGGGCCAGCTCCTGTTTCAATACTTGGATTCTGACGGCACGCCGCACAGCATCACGTCAACCGACGTGAACGACTACTTGCGGCGCGTCGGGGGACCTGATGTCTCTGCCAAGGAGTTCCGGACCTGGGCGGGCACGCTCGCGGCCGCCCGCGGTCTCGACCAGCGACCGCCGGGCCCTACGCTACGCGATCGGCGCGCCGCTCTTATCCAGGTCATCGATGAGGTCGCTGCCAGGCTTGGCAACACGCGTGCCGTGTGCCGCAAGAGTTACATCCACCCTGAAATCCTTCGGGCCTACGAGTCTGGCGTCCCGCTGAAGATCAATGGCGCTCCCAAGGGCCCACCACGAGCCGGGCTCGATGCAGCCGAGCGCGCCCTTCATGCATTCCTGCGAGCGAGCCGGCCTGCGACCAAACAAGCAGCCTGAATCGGGGCGGGTTCGGATATCCTGCCTCTCGTGAGGAACCCAATGCGACTCAGCCTGATCGGTAGCGCGTGTCTCGTGGTGCTGTCGGCCGTGACGATCTTGGCGCAGGCGCCGGCACCGCAACAGCCGGTCCCTCCCGGTGCGGCGGCAGCGGGCGGTCGTGCGCAAGGTGCGGGGCGAGGCGGCCCGGCGATCGTGTCGCCGGAGATCGGGGCCGACGGCCGCGTGACATTTCGGATTTCGGCGCCACTGGCCACGAGCGTGACGGTTGGTGGCGATGTCGCCGGCGGTCTTGTCCCGGCGGCGGGCACAGTGGCTGCACCACCTGCCGCTCCAGCGCCGGTGTCGCCCGGTGCACCGGGCGGCCGCGGCGGGGGCAGTCCGGCCGTCACCATGGTCAAGGGCGAAAACGGTGTGTGGACCGGTACGACGATCCGAGCCGTGAAACCCGGCGCGTGGCGCTACACGTTCAACGTCGATGGCGTCACCACCGTCGATGCGCGCAACACGCGCACGTCACCAAATCAAACCCAGGTTCAGAGTCTGCTGGTCGTTCCCGGCGATTTCGCGGAGACGCGCGACGTTCCGCACGGGGCGGTGGCGTCGGTGCGCTATGTCGCAACGGCGCTCGGCAACGCCCGCCGCGAGATGTTCGTCTACACGCCGCCAGGCTACGAAAAAGGTTCGGGGAGTTATCCCGTGCTGTACCTGATTCACGGCGGCGGCGATACCGCTCTGTCGTGGTCCACCGTCGGGCGCGCAAACGACATCCTCGACAACCTGATCGCCGAAAAGAAGGCTGTGCCGATGATCATCGTCATGCCCTCGGGCTGGACGCCGTCAGGCGGACAGGTGATGACCTCCGATGCGACCAAGGATCCGTTCAATGACGAGATGATGAAGGACATCATTCCCTACATCCAGGCCAATTACCGAACGAAGGCGACACCCGAAGGCCGCGCGCTCTCGGGCCTCTCGATGGGCGGCATCCAGACCCAAAACACGGGTCTGCACAAGCTCGGAACGTTCCGCTACGTCGCGGTGATGAGTTCAGGATGGACGACGGAGGCCGACCGGGACTTCTTCTACAAATCGGAAGCTGCGAAGATCCCGACTTACAACAAACAGCTGAAGCTCTTCTGGTGGGGCTGGGGCGAGACCGACATCGCGCGCGCCAACGGACTCGCCGTCATCGACACGTTCAAGAAGCAGGGTGTGACCATCGAAACGATGGAGACGCCTGGTGGTCACGAATGGACCAATTGGCGGATTTACCTCCACGAGATCGCGCCCAAGTTGTTCCGGTAGTTCGTGTCAGAATGCGCCGCGCGGCGACCGGAGTCGTGACATGAGTTCCGTGTCCGCACTCTGGCTATGACACTACACGCCGGTTCCAACACGACAAGGCCAGAGGGCCGCTTGACGGGCAGGCGCGCGCGCGGTCCGGCCGGACCACTCGTCGCCCTGATTATTCTCGCGATCGCCCTTGCCTTCTCGTCCGACACGTTTCTCACCCTCCGCAACGTGCTCAACGTTCTGGACCAGGTCACCGTCATTGGCGTCATGGCGATCGGTATGACGCTCGTGGTCCTCATCGGCGGCATCGACCTCTCTGTCGGGTCCGTGCTGGCGCTCTCCGGCATGGTGATGGGCTACCTTGGCAATATCGCCGGATGGCCATTCGGTCTCGCGATTCTGGCGGCACTGGCCGTCTCGGCCCTCTGTGGCGCGGCATCCGGCCTGATGATTACCGCCTTGCGAATGCCGGCCTTCATCGCGACGCTGGCCACGATGTCAATGGCGCGCGGCGCGGCATCGATCATTACTGACGGCGAACAGATCGTCGGGTTTCCTTCGTGGTTCTCTGACCTCGCGATCGTCCGTCACTTCGGCGTGCTGAGTGCGACGGTGGGAATAATGCAGATCCTGACGCTCGCCGTGCTAATCCTGCTGCGTTATCGACCGGAAGGCCGAGCGCTCTATGCGGTGGGCGGCAGCGCCGAGGTGGCGCGGTTGGCCGGTATTCGCGTCGAGCGGGTCTCCATGCTCGTCTACACGGCATGCGCGGTGCTCGCGGGATTGGCTGGCGTAATCCTCTCCGCACGACTCGACAGCGCACAGCCGAGTTCGGGGATCGGCTACGAACTCGATACGATCGCAGCCGTCGTCATCGGCGGCGCGAGCCTGTCGGGTGGGGTCGGTGGCGTAGGGGGCACGGCCCTGGGCGTGCTGATCATCGGATGCCTGCGGAACGGATTGAACCTGTTGCACGTCTCGCCGTTCGTCCAGCAAGTCGTAATCGGCGCTGTGATTGCCCTCGCGGTTGCGGCAGACTCAATGAGGACCCGGCGCCGCTGAGCTCGGCGCCCTCGACCGTAAGGAGAAGCGGCATGCGTATTCGTTCGTGGATGGTGATGATGGTCGCCGTGGTCCTTTTCGCAGGATGCGGGAGCCGCTCGCCGAAGAGCGCCAGGAAGATCGGCCTCGCTGTGGCCAACCTTCAGGCAAATTTCTTCAACCAGATCAAACAGTCCGTCGAAACCTACGGCCAATCCAAGGGTCTGGCGATCATCACCGTCGACGCGAGGGGTGATGCGGCCACACAGGTCTCGCAGATCCAGGATCTGATCGCGCAGAACGTGGACGCCCTGATTTACATCCCTGCCGGCGCCACCGCCGCTGCCGTTCCGGTGAAGGCTGCGAAGGCCGCCGGCATCCCGGTCGTCAACGTCGACCGCACCGCCGAAGGGGCTCCGGGCGACACGTTCATCGCCACCGATAGCGTCACGTCTGCGGGCGACGTGTGCCGGCATCTCGCGACTTCCGCGGGAGGCAAGGGCGAGATGATCATCCTGCACGGACAGAAGGGCACGACACCAGAAGTCGATCGCACCAAGGGCTGCGCTGAGGCCCTCAAGGCCTTTCCCGGCGTGACGGTCGTGGGCGAGCTCTGGTCCGAAGGTTGGCATCAGGACGAGGGCTTCAAGCTCACCCAGGATCTCTTGCAGACCCGACCGAACGTCAACCTGATCTTCGGACAGGCCGACGGGCTGGCCCTGGGTGCAGCGCAGGCTGTGAAGGTCGCACATCCGAGCCAACGCGTCTGGATCGGCGGTTTCGATGGAGACACCGCGGCGCTCACGGCCATCAGGGACGGCGTCTTCGACGTCACCGCAACTCAACAGACCCGGCTGATGGGCCGGCTGGCTGTCGATGCCGCCATCGCGCTCGTCCAGGGTCAAGCGCAGCCGCCGCTGCGCTTGCTCACCGCGACCTTGACAACCCGCGACAACGTTGCCCCGTTCATCACCGAGCATCCCTGATGAACGCCGCCGATGTCCTGAGCCTGCGCGGCATCGGCAAGACGTACGGCGATCATGCCGTCCTCGCTGACCTCGATCTCGACGTTCACCACGGCGAGGTGTTCGCGCTCGTCGGCGAGAACGGCGCCGGCAAATCCACGGCAGCAGCCATCATCGCGGGCCTGACGACGCCGACGACCGGTCGCATGACGTCGATGGGCCGGCCGTACGCCCCGCGTCGGCCGCGCGACGCGCATACAGCCGGCGTCGTCCTGATCCATCAGGAACTACGACTGCTGCCCCACCTCACGATTGCGGAGAACGTCTTCGTCGGACGCCTGCCGATGCGCGCCGGCCGTGTCGATCGCCGAACGATGAACCAACGCGCCGCCGAGGCTCTCGCCCGACTCGGACTTGAGACCGCGCCGACGACCCGCGTCGGCGATCTGACTATCGCGGCGCAGCAACAGGTCGAGATCGCCAGGGCTCTGACCTCCCACGCGCGCCTGCTCGTATTCGACGAGCCGACCGCGGCCCTCGGCGCCGAGGAGACGGACCGGCTGTTCGAACAGATCGGGCAGCTCAAAGCACAAGGTGTGTCGTTCATCTACATCAGCCACCGGCTCGATGAAATCGCGCGGGTCGCCGATCGTATCGGTGTGCTGCGCGATGGGCGTCTCGTCGCCTCGCACCACACGGCCGGGGTGCCCTCTGCCCTGCTCGTCGAAGAGATGGTCGGCCGGCCCATCGGTCGGATGTTCCCCGTCTTCGCAACTCCTGGCAGCCAGTCGCGGCTCGAGGTCGACGGACTTACGAGCGCGGGCGGTGCCTTCCGCGACGTGACTTTCTCAATCAAAGCCGGCGAGGTCTTCGGCATCGCCGGCATCGTCGGAGCCGGGCGCACATCCCTCGTTCGAGCCATCGCCGGGGCCGATCGCGTCTCGCGCGGAACTGTCAGGGTGGATGGGCAGCCGGTAAGGTTGACCGGTCCACGTGACGCCCTCGACTGCGGCATTGGGCTGGTTCCGGAGGACCGAAAGACCGAGGGCGTCATCCTGACCCACACGGTCGCCGACAATCTCATTATCGGGAACGCTCCGGTGGTCGCGTCGAGTGGTTGGCTGCTGCCAGCGGCCGTCGATCGATTCGCACGCGCGACTATCGGTCGCTTTGGGATCAGAGGCCGCGCGGATCAACCAGTCAGCCAGTTGTCTGGCGGCAATCAACAGAAGGTGGTGATTGCACGTTGCTTGTCACGCGACCCTCAGGTCGTGATCCTCGATGAGCCGACGCGCGGCATCGACGTCGGCGCGCGCGCGGCTATCTACGAACTCATCGCGGAGTTGGCCCGCCGCGGTGCTGCCGTCATCGTCGTCAGTTCCGACCTTGACGAGGTGCTGGGTCTGTCGCACCGCGTGATGGTCCTCAGCCGTGGCGTCAATCGCGGCGTGCTCGATCGCGACCGCGCCAGTCGTGGGGACGTGATGGCTCTGGCGACGATGTAGAGGAGACGATGATGGATGCGTTTGCGTTGACGGGGGATGTCGCGTTTGTGACCGGCGCCGGGAGCGGGATCGGCCAGGCGATTGCCGTCGGCCTGGCGGCGGCCGGCGCCGATGTCGCCCTCTTCGATCTTCCAGCGACTGCGGGCCTCGCGGAGACAGCGAGGCAGATTGCGGCGGCGGGATCTCGCGCCATCGTCACGATGGGGAATGTGACCGACGCCCAAACGCTCGAGGCGGCGATTGCGCGGACCGAGACCGAGCTCGGACCGTTGTCTGTCGCGGTCAACAGCGCGGGAATCGCCAATGCGATTGCCGCCGAGGACATGCCGCGAGACCAGTGGCAGAGGGTGTTCGACGTCAATGTCACGGGCCTCTTTCTGTCCTGCCAGGCAGAAGGACGCGCGATGATCCGGCACGGGCGCGGCTCAATCGTGAACATCGCGTCGATGTCAGGCTCAATCGTGAACCGTGGTTTGCTGCAGGTTCACTACAACGCATCGAAGGCCGCCGTCATCCACTTGAGCAAGAGCCTCGCGATGGAATGGGTGAGTAAGGGGATCAGGGTGAACGTCATCAGTCCTGGCTATACGCTCACCCCGATGAACTTGCGGCCGGAGGTTGCCGAGCAGCGGAAGATCTTCGAACGGGACACGCCGATGGGGCGCATGGCCACGCCCGACGAGATGGCGGGACCGGCCGTGTTCCTTTCGAGCCGCGCCGCGTCGTTCGTGACGGGCGTCGATCTGCTGGTCGATGGCGGCTTCGCGTGCTGGTGAGAGGCGACCGCATTAAGGCTGAACGTCAGGAGACAATGAATGGACTCCCCTTGAAGTGCGGTCACGGGAGTCTCAATCATGGAACGCATCGGTCAGAACATCATCGTCTTCCTGCCCTGGGTGACGATCGAGGACGAGGCAAAACGTCAGATCCTGAACACCGCGAAGATGCCGTTCGTGTTCCACCACGTGGCCGTCATGCCGGACTGTCACTACGGCAAAGGCGCCACCGTCGGGACCGTACTGGCGACCAAGGACGCTGTGATTCCGGCCGCGGTCGGTGTCGATATCGGCTGCGGCATGATCGCCGTGCGCACGCCGCTCACCCGGGCCGACATCCGCGATCCACGGGCCATCCGCGCAGGTATCGAACGCCGCATTCCGATGAGCGCGGGCAAGAACAACCAGCAACTCAGCCGCTCGGCCTCCGAGCGCGTCGCTACGCTCGAGAGCCTGGCGACTGAGACGCGCGCCACGCCGGATCAATACGATCGGAACTGGCGTCTCGCGCTCGGCACGCTTGGCGGCGGGAACCACTTCATCGAACTAGCCGAGGATGCTGATGGCATCGTGTGGGTCACTCTGCATTCGGGCTCGAGGGGCGTCGGCAACCGCATCGGCAGCCACTACATCAAGGTCGCCCAGGAGCTCTGCCGAAAGCAGAACGTGACGCTGCCGGATCGTGACCTGGCGTACCTCTCGGCGGACCATCCAGCCTTCGCGGCCTACCTTCGCGACTTGCGGTGGGCCCAGCAGTTCGCGCTACACAATCGCAACGAAATGATGGACCGCGTCCTCACCGAAATCAGCGTGGCCGTGCACGGCGCACCGGGTCACGAGGATGAGATCGAGATTCAGCGCATCAACTCCCACCACAACTTCACGCAGATGGAGGAGCATTTCGGAGAGAACGTCTGGATCACCCGCAAGGGGGCGATCGAAGCCGGCACCGACAACTGGGCCATGATCCCCGGCTCCATGGGCACGCGCAGTTACATTGTGTCGGGTAAGGCCCACCCGCTGAGTTTCTGCTCAGCTCCGCACGGCGCGGGCCGGCGCTACTCACGTACCAAGGCGCGCGCGCTGTTCACGATGGACGACCTGGGCCGCGCGATGGAAGGCATCGAGTACCGTCGATCGCACGTGCTCCTCGACGAGATTCCAGGTGCCTACAAAGACATCGACCAGGTCATGGCCTACGCCGCTGACCTGGTCGATGTGCGGCACGTGCTCAAGCAGTTCGTGAACGTCAAGGGCGATTAACGGCGGGCGTCGGCCGGCGCCACGCGCCAAACCGGCCCCGGGTCCTACGGATAGATCACGCGGGTGATGCCATCAAGCGTCGCTTCGACCGACTCGATGAACACGGCACCGACAGCCCGCGGTGATCCGTTTGGATGCGAAATGCTCGGCCCTCCCGGGCACCCGCTGCCCCCTGGATCGCCTGACCCGTTTCCATCCCAGTCGATGTCATCGAAAAGGGCGCCGGAGGGTTTCGTCAGCTCGTAACCGGTGATGTCGGATTGCCTATTCAACCGCACAGTGCTGTTGACGGCACCCTCGAACCTCGCAAGGCCTGTGCGAAGGCCAACGAACGTCGTCGGGCTGGGCTGCGCCGCGGTTTCGTAGCAGTCCTGCTCGTACGCCTGCGCGAGCGTGACATTGAAGCTCACCCTCAATCCCCACTGGTCAAAGGTCGTCGGCAGGTAGTTCGTCTGGTTGTGGAACACGCTGAGGACGTCACCGCGTCCCACGAAGATGTTGCCGTTCGGCAGGACTTCAACCGTGGCCAGGACACTGACGGATGCCGCGAAGACGGCTGCCGCCACCGATAAGAGAGCTTTTCGATTCATGATTCCTCACCGCCGGCCGTGATGGTTTTGATGCCGAGATTCGCCAACCAGGATCCTGATTGGCCGGGGACACAGGATCCCGGTCGGTGCGCGATGCGCGCGCTACACCATGACGCGAGTTGCGCGAAAACGCAACTGATAAGCCGACGTTTTGAAACGATGTTGCACAGGTCGCTGGGATGCCCGTCGGTGTTCTGAATGATTAGTCGATCTCACGCACCGGCAGAAGGCCCATGTCCTGATAGATCGGTCGCATCACCGCCCTGACCTTCGGAAGCTCAACGCGGAACCAGACAGCAGCCGCAAGGCTGGCGAGTCCGGCAGCAACGAACGTGAGCGGCGCACCGACGCGATCGGCCAACGCGCCAGTGACGAGACTGCCAAACGGCGCCGCGCCAAAGAGCGCCATCGTGTAGTAACTCATGACCCGGCCGCGTTTGTTCTCCGGCACTAGTGTTTGAATGATTGTGTTCGCGACGGCGAGCGTCTGCATGAGGCCAAAACCGACAACCGCCATCAGTGGGAGCGACAGCCATAGCGTCTTCGACAGGCCAAAGAGCACAAGTCCAGCACCGAGCGTCGTCGCCCCGGCCTGAAGGTTTCGTGTCAAACCCACCACCGTCCTGCGGGCAGCCAGCGACAAGGCAGAGATGAGCGCCCCCAAACCCGCGGCGCCTGTCAGCAGGCCGAGCGTCGGACCACCGCCAGCGAAGACCTCGCGCGCAATGACCGGCAGCAGTACGGTGTACGGGTACCCGACAAAGGACACCAGGCAGGACAAGAGCAGAATGCTGCGCACGGGCCGAAAGGTCCTGACGTAGTGCCAGCCTTCGCGCGTCTGCTCGAGCATGCTGGCGACCGGCCCCTCCGTCTCCAGCGGTGTCACCCGCATCATGATCAAGGACATGATGACGGCCACATAGCTGATGCCGTCGATGAGGAAGCAGCCGCCTTCCCCAATGATGCCGATGAGCAGGCCGGCCAGGGCCGGCCCGACGAGCCGGGCGGCATTGACCATCGAGGAATTGATCGCAATCGCATTGCTGAGATCGTGGCGCTCCTCGATCATCTGGACGAGGAAGGTCTGGCGCGCCGGCATGTCGAAGGCGTTGATGACTCCCTGCAGCAGGGCCAAGGTCATGATTTCGCCGAGCGTGATGACACCTGCGAGTGTCAAGACGGCCATGAGCAAGGACTGCACCGCGGCGGCAATTTGCGTCCAGAGCAGCAAGGAACGCCGATCGAAGCGATCCATCCAGACGCCCGCAAACGGCGCCAGCACAAAGGTCGGAAAGAGTCCCGCCCATGCGACGATGCCGACGAGAAGCGGAGAGCCTGTCAACCGATAGACCAGCCACGTCGTCGCAAGCTTCGTCATCCACGTACCGATGAGCGACAGCGATTGGCCCGCGACAAAGAGTCGAAAATTGCGGTGGCGCAGGGCACGCCCCGCGTGCGAGAAATGACGAATCACGCCAACTCATCATCCCAAGTCCGCTCCTCGCACTCAACTGACAGGGACGAATGCTAGGCCGTTCGGAGCCGGGTCGACGTTTTCGTTCTGGTTGCGGCCCTCAGCCGCATCGATCGTGATGCACGTGCGCCTGAGAGGTGTGCGAACTACTGCGAGACGTCGGATCGTTCCGGCGCACTGAGATTGTATTTTTCGATGCGATAGTGGATCTGGTCACGGTTGAGGCCAAGCAGTTTGGCGGCTCGGGTCTTGTTCCAGCCGGTGCGCTCGAGTGCCTGGATGACAAGGTTGCGTTCGACCTCGTCGAGATTCAGGCCTCCGGCCGGCAGATCCAGCGCGCCGATTGTGGGAGAGGCGCCCGACGCGATCGGGAAATCCGCTGGTTCGAGCAGTGAGCCGCCTGCAAGAAGCATTGCTCGCTCGACGGCGTTGCGCAGTTCACGGACGTTACCTGGCCACCCATAACTCGTGAGCATCCTGAGGGTCGCAGCCGACACGCCCCGAACGTTCTTCTTGAACTCCCGATTGAAGATGTCCACGTAGAACGCGAGAAGTGGCTGCACGTCCTCGATGTGCGCACGAAGCGGGGGCAGCTTGAGCGGCAGGACATTCAGCCGATAAAAGAGGTCCTCTCGGAATCGGCCGTTCTTGACGTCGTCTTCAAGGTTGCGATTCGTCGCGGCAATTACACGCACATCGACTTTGATGTCCGATGAGCCACCAACACGGCGGAATGTCTTCTCCTCGAGAAAGCGCAACAGTTTGGCCTGGAGGGGTGAGGTCATCTCGCCGATCTCGTCGAGAAACACCGTGCCGCCGTCGGCCGATTCCAGCAATCCCCGTTTCTGCTGGCGAGCATCCGTAAACGAGCCCTTTTCGTGACCGAAGAGCTCGCTCTCGAGGAGGTTCTCTGGTAACGCCGAGCAGGTGATATTGACGAATCGCTTGTTCGCTCGTGCGCTCGTGTAGTGCAGGATTTTGGCCGCGAGGTCCTTGCCGGTTCCACTCTCGCCTGTCAGGAGCACCGTCGACGCAGGGCTGGCAGCTATTCGCTTGATCAGCGTCTTGAACTCCGTGAGCTCGACGGAACTGCCAACCATCCTGTCGAGACTGTAGGGCTCGCTCTGACTGGCTCGCAGCCGGCGGACCTCACGGCGCAGGCGCGTGGTTTCAAGTGCCTGCTCGATCATGCTCACCAGGGCCTCGAGATCGAACGGCTTGTTCGCAAAGTGATAGGCGCCGATCTTCATCGCCTCGACCGCGGTGTCGACGTTGGCGTACGCCGTGAGCAGGATGACGAGGATATCCGGATCGAGCTGCTTCAACTGTTTGAGGACCGTCACACCGTCAAGATCAGGCAGTCGGTAGTCGAGAATTGCCAGGTCGACATCGGTGCTCGCCGCCCGCGCGAGTGCCGTCTTGCCGTCTTCCGCCTCGATGGCGTTATAGCCGGCTGCCGCGAGCCGCCGGACAATGGTCCTGCGAATCAGCTGCTCATCATCAATAACCAGCACGGTTTCCTGGGCCATGGTTGCTGCTCGAGTATAGGTGCGAAATATTCCAGGGCGATCCGGAATAGTCCGGGGCCAGCACGGCGCAATTGCCGTGTTTTCGGTGGCTTCGACAAAGATGATCAAGAATCGGGCCAGCAATGGAGCAACTGTGACAGGCGAACCGAAGTCGGGGCCCATCGAACCCTCGGTCAACGAGCTCGAACAGATCCGCTTCGCACTGGATCAATCGGCCATCGTCGCCATCACCGACGTGCCTGGCCGCATCAAATACGCCAACGCCAAGTTCTGCGAGATCTCCAAGTACCCGCGCGAGGAGTTGATCGGGCAGGACCATCGGATCCTGAATTCGGGTTACCACTCGAAGGACTTCATGCGGGGGCTGTGGCGGACCATCGCTCAGGGGCAACTCTGGCGCGGTGAACTGTGCAACCGCGCGAAGGACGGTTCGCTCTACTGGGTCGACACGACGATCGTCCCGTTTCTCAATGCCGATGGGAAGCCCTGGCAGTACATGGCCATCCGGTACGACGTCACGCAGCGGAAGCTGCACGAGCAGAAACTGCGCGAGCAGGCGACACTCATCAGTCTCGGCGAGATGGCGGCGGTCGTCGCTCACGAAGTCAGGAACCCTCTGGCTGGAATCCGGGGTGGGCTGCAATTGTTGTCGTCGCTCCTGCCGGATTCACCAGACGGTCACGAGTTCGTCCGCGAAATCATCGGGCGCATCGATGCCCTGAATGCCGTGATCGAGGATCTGCTCGCCTTCGCGCGACTACGTGAGCCTCGAATTGCGTCAGTTGACGTCTCGGCGCTGCTTTCTGACAGCCTCAAGGGACTGCAGCACGACCCAACGCTTGGCCTGGTCAGCTGGGAGACCAGAATCGAGCCCGGCGTCGTGCTCGAGGTTGACGGCGACCAGATGCGATCGATCTTTACGAACCTCTTGATGAACGCGGCGCAGTCGATGCCGCAGGGTGGTCTGGTCAGCGTGGAGGCCGGCGTCGCAGACTCGTCGTGGATCGTGGCGGTTCGAGACCGCGGGCCGGGGATTCCTGCCGAAGTTCGGCGGCGCGCCTTCGAGCCGTTCTATACGACAAAGCACCGGGGCACCGGTCTGGGTCTGCCGACCGCGCGACGCATCGCCGAAGCACACGGCGGATCGATCTCGCTCGATAACGCCGCGGCCGGTGGAACCGTGGCACGTGTCGAGTTGCCCCTTCGGCGGCCGGTTGCCGAGAGCGGCGACCCGACCAAGGAACGCGGCCGTTAACGTAGCGTCACTGCAACCGGGCGCTGGCAACTGTGGCAGTGTCCGGGCTCACAAAATCTCGTTCCACCGCCCGGACAGTCAGCACCGGGCACGGTGCGCTCCGCACGACGCGCTGGGCCACACTCCCCAGGAAGAACTCCGCCAAACCGCCTCGACCGTGCGTTCCAATAATGATGAGATCGGCATCTTTTTCGCGAGCGAAGCTGAGCAGGGCCTTGGCCGGCTGATGGTCGCACAAGAGGATGGGGTGTACGTCGAGGGCTGGGATCTCGCCGGTCGTGGTGAGCGCTTCGAGTGTTCGCCGGGCTTCGTCCTCAACACTGGCTTGTGCGGCGCCGAGATCAATCAGCGGCGAGCCAACGGCAGCGGCCGCGCTGGCCGCGAGATTGTCTGCGACGTGGACCACGTGCACGGTCGCGCGAAACGCCCGGGCGAACTCGAGTCCATATTGGAGGGCTCGCGACGCGGCTTCACCAAAATCAGTCGCAACCATGATGTTTCGTGGGCCAATCACAATGGTCTCCTGCTCACAGCGCTTCATCGCTGGACGCCTGTGCCTTCGGCGCCGCCGATCACTTGAGCAGATTCGATGCCAGATCACCTGACGGCCACGGGAATCGCGGTAACTCTCGGGCCATCTGATCGCCTCCAAGGACTCCGGGGCCGCCGCGGGATTTCACGCAGCACCGACCACGCTGAGCGACGACTGAACGCTGTGCCGGACGAGCGCGAGTAGGCACAAAGCTTGCGCTCACGCTCTGCATGAGGCTGAAGGGACGGTGGGTCGTGGGACGAATACGTGTGACGTCGGGCGGGCTCAGGCGGGTCGGTTTCGCCCTCGCAATCGGCATCTCTGCACAGGCGTCCGCCATTGCACAGCGATCGCAGTCGCTCCCGTCGGACCCGGAGCGGCTGGCGGTGATGCAGCACCATTTCACGTATGTGACGCGCATTCATGAGGCACTCATTCGCGGTGACTTGCGCCTGGCGCGCGCCGAGGCACTTGAGCTGACAAGAATGCCGGCGCCCCCCGAAGTTCCCGCCGTGACCCGCCCCCTTGTCGACGCCATCAAATTCTCCGCGGCGCGGGTCGCTGCCGCGGGCAGTGTGGCTACCGCCGCCGAGGCCTCGGTCGCGATGCTCCTCCAGTGCAGCCGGTGTCATGAGAGCGTAGGCGTCAGACCAGGTCCGCTGAAGGTGCAACGCCCAGACGTTGGCGGCCTCGTCGGTCACATGCTGGATCATCAGCGGGCGGCCGATGCACTGCTGCTGGGCCTCGTCATCCCGTCTTCTGCGCACTGGCAGGAGGGAGCGGAGCGGCTGGCCGTCGCCGAACTGCGAGGACGCGACCTGCCGCCCGATCGGAATTACACGACCGACATCCTTGCAGCCGAGACCGCCGTGCACACTCTGGCCACCGAGGCGGCACGCGCCTCGACACCCGAGACGCGCGCGGTGACCTACGCGCGCCTGATCACGACGTGCGCGCAGTGTCACAGTCTTCACCGACAGATCTGGGGCCCGCGCGCTCTGGTGCCGGAGCGCTGATGAGTCTACCCGGCGAGTGCCATGCGCCCGGCCAGGTTGACTGGCGCTGGGGCACGGTACTCACGTCTCCTCTTCTTCGTTAGCCACTCTTCCAACCGCTCCGGTGTGCCGAGATCGGTCCAGCCGATCGAGCTGGGCCAGATGTGGACGTGAAGCCCCGTGGCTAGCGTCAGCAGGTCGCGTGAAAAGTCTGCTCGGCGAAGCGTCGGGTATGCGTGTGCGAGAAACGTGGCACGGTCATTCGCGAAGCGGATCGCGGAGGCCCGGTCGAAGACTTGAGCCAACGCAGGTAGGTGCTCGCGATACAAATCGAGTAAGGCGCCCACTCTGGCCACCAGCACCATCGTGTTGCACGCGGCACCAGTGTCAAAGAGCCGCCACGCGTCCTGCGGCTGTGGTTTCTCCACGAACGCCCCAACCGACAGCAGCCGGCTCGTTGGTGCGGTGGTGTCGCTCGACGGGACGATCCAGCCGAGGTCGCCCGCGGGTAACTCCGGTCGTGCCGCAAAGAGCACGACGTCCGCGCGACCGTGGCGGACCTCATGAACCGCGTGACGGATATCGCGCCTGAATCTGGGCGCGTCCTCCACCGCATGATCCGAGGGCGTCAGGACCAGCACGGCCTCCGGCGTGGGTGCCATCGTCGACAGGCCCAGGAGCACGCCGATCGCGGTGCCCTGGTCCATCGGCTGAAGAATCACCCGTCCAAACGTGCCCCGCGAACCCAGCCGGTCGAGATGGCGCTGCTGAGACTGGCCGATGATCGTCACCGTGGTTGCCGCTGATGTCAGGGGCTTGAAGCGCGCGATCGTTTCCTCAAGGAGCGTGGGGCCACCGGAGGGGGACCAGAACTGCTTGGGAATGCCGCCGGTGACAGACGCCAAACGGCGTCCTTCGCCGCCCGCCAGGACGATGGACCACAATGGACTGAGCATGTCGCCGATTCTTTTGCGAGATCGTTGCCACGTTCAGCATCGGGCCGTTGTCGCACGCGGCGCAGGACGTCGCTGGTGAGCCTGTCGAAAAAGTCGCACAGGCGCGGAGATTTCCCGCACGCAGTGGCTGACGGCCTTGGCTAGCGCGGTGCCCGCGAGCGTCGGTACAGCATGTAACTGAAACGACCGTGGAGCCACGTCTCACCAGCGGCATAATCGTGCTTTGGCTCGATCGCCTCGTCGTGGACGTGCGCAAAGTGACCGTCCAGCCGCGCGACTTCTTGCGCAAGCCGGCTCTCCGCGTTGGTCATCAATTCCCGATAGCAGTGTTGCCACAGCTCGTCACGATGCGCGATCGTTCCTGGAACGCGGCTGCTGTTGGCGTCAACGGTATGTTCCGCGACGAGTTCCGCCTCCAGCGGCGGCAGCTGCCGATGCCAGTAGACAATCCTGTTGTCGGCTGTTGTGTCGTCGGCCATGGTGGATCTCAGCTCCGAAGCGGCCCCGCAGAACATCGAGACCGAATACCGCGAAACCCGCGGCACTAATCACCGTGGTCTGCACGCGCAGTACCAAGCGGCCTGGGCGTCTTCCTCTGGCTGGCGCACCGACGCGTAGTCGTGCACATTGGCGCAGCATGAGATTCTCGTCGTTCGCCACGGGAAACTCCCCAGTCCCCCAAAGGCCAGATACCAGGACATCGCACAAGCACACGTCAGGCGCTGGATCGCGCTTTGCCTAGAAAAAGCGTGAGGCATCTATCAGAGGGCGGCGGATTCACTTGGTTGGAGGAAGCATGTCGTCGATGAAGGCGGTTGTATTCAAAGGGAAAGATCGCATCGCGGTGGAGGAAGTGCCAAGGCCCGTCGCTCGGGCCGGCGAGGCCGTCATTCGCATCACGGCCACCACCATCTGCGGTACCGACGTGCACATTGTCCGCGGTGAGTACCCGGTGAAGCCGGGACTCATCATCGGCCACGAACCGGTCGGAGTGATCGACGAGCTTGGCGCCGGCTTGGACGAGTACCGCGTCGGTCAGCGCGTCATCGCAGGAGCCATTACGCCCTGCGGGCAATGCTTCTACTGCCTGAACGCGTGCTCATCGCAATGTGGCGGGGCGCTGGGCGGCTGGCGCTTTGGCAACACGATCAACGGCGCGTGGGCCGAGTATCTGCTGGTACCTGACGCGCGCGCGAATCTGGCCATCATCCCCGATTCGCTGGCCGACGAAGACGTGCTGCTCTGCCCCGACATCTTCTCAACCGGACTGAGCGGCGCCGAAAGCGGTCAGGTCAAGATTGGCGACGCGGTGGCGATCTTTGCCCAGGGCCCGATTGGTCTCTGTGCCACGCTGGGTGCGCGGCTGAAAGGGGCTTCGCTCATCATCGGCGTCGACCCCTCGCCGAGTCGGCTCGCCACCGCGCGTCAGTTTGGTGCGAATGTGACGCTGAACCCTTCGGATCAGGATGTGGTGGCGGCGATCAAACGCCTGACTGACGGCCGCGGCGTCGATGTGGCAATTGAGGCGCTGGGCCGGCAGGAGACGTTCGAGTCGGCGCTTCGCGCGATTCGCCCTGGCGGCACGCTCTCGAGCCTTGGCGTGTATTCCGGCAAGCTCGTCGCGCCCTACGAAGCGCTCTATGCCGGGCTCGCCGATCAGAAGATCGTGACGACGCTGTGCCCGGGCGGGAAGGAGCGGATGAGGCGGCTGATGGCGATGATCGAGAACAGCCGGGTGGATCTCAGCCCGCTCGTGACGCACCGGTTCGCCCTCGACGACATAGAGGAAGCCTTCGATCTGTTCAGTCATCAGCGAGATGGCGCGCTCAAAGTTGCGCTCTATCCGGACCGTACGCGGGTGAAGGCGACGGCCGATGCAACGGCAAGCGCCGCAGTCGCGGGATGAGCGCGCTTACCAGTGAGGCCACGATGCAGCCCTTCCCACATTTCTACTGGGTGCAGGCGACGGCGACGGTTGAGGGAGACGTGCCGGTCCGAGTGCCCGGACTCACGCCGATCCGGACCGCCACACCGAAGGAGTTCGATGGACCGGGCAATCACTGGTCACCTGAGCACTTGCTCGTCGCGGCTGTATTGGACTGCTTCGTGCTCACGTTTCGAGGTGTGGCGAAAGTATCGAAGCTGAATTGGATATCGCTGTCATGTGACGCGGCGGGCCGGCTGGAACGGGTCGACGATCGGGCCCAGTTCACCGGGTTTGCGCTTTGCGTGACGGTCCGGGTGCCGGGAGCAACATCCGAGGAACTGGCTCGGCGCGTGATCAAGAAGGCGGACGAGACGTGTCTTGTGGCGAACTCGCTCAAAGCCCCCGTGCGCCTCGAGATCGAGATCGAGACCGAGGAGGCCGTCGACACTGACACCTCGGCGCGCACCCTGGTGGCAAACAACTGACGGAGGTGAGCGATGTCTGCGACACCACCTCGCATCGAAGGGCACGTCTCGCGTGGCTTTGAGAAAGTACGCGATGCCTTTTCCGACAACTTTGCTCGACGCGGAGAGCTCGGCGGTGCATGCTGTGTCTACTGCCGGGGCCAGAAGGTCGTCGATATCTGGGGCGGGGTGAGAAACAGGGGCACACGCGACGCCTGGGAGCAGGACACGAGGGTGGTGGTCCACTCGGCGACCAAAGGCCTCGCCGCCATGACGCTCGCTGTCGCGCACTCTCGCGGCTGGCTCGACTACCAGTCACCCGTGTGCGCCTACTGGCCGGAGTTCGCGCAGAACGGCAAGGCGAGAATCACCGTTCGGCAGCTCCTCGCCCATCAGGCGGGCCTCTTCGCGATCGACGAGCCCGTCGATCGGGAGACCGTCGCCGACCTCGATCGGTTGGCGGTGATCTTGGCGCGTCAGAAACCGGCCTGGGATCCGGGCACCCGACAGGCGTATCACGCGCTCACATTGGGGTTCTACGAAGGCGAACTCATGCGTCGCGTGGATCCGCGACGTCGAAGCCTCGGACAATTCTTCCAGGACGAGATCGCGACGCCGCTCGAGCTCGACGTCTACATCCGGCTCCCTGAGACGATCCCGAATGCGCGGTTGGCCACGCTCGCCCCCCCAGGACGGATGAAGATGCTCGTCGAATTCCCGCTCCGGCTGACCCTCGCCGCCTTGAATCGACGGTCCAACATTTATCGAGCGCTCATTGTCAATCCAGGCGCCGCCGTGTACCTTGATCCGCCGCACGTCTACGCGCGGAACCTCGAGGTGCCGTCGGGCGGCGGCGTCGGCACCGCGCGCGCGATCGCGCGCGCCTACGGGGTCTTCGCCAATGGCGGACGTGAGCTCGGGTTGCGTCGAGAGACGCTGGAGCTGCTCGCCGCCCCTGCCGTCCCGCCAACGCGCGGGTTCTACGACGAATGCATGAAAGCGGAGGGCATCCAGTTCTCGCTCGGCTTCATGAAACCCGGCATCACGTGGCCGTTCGGCAGTGCCAGGTCATTCGGGGCGCCCGGCGCCGGTGGGGCGCTTGGGTTTGCCGATCCGGTGTCCGGCATCGGCTACTCCTACGTGACCAGTCAAATGGGCACGCGACTGACTGGAGACCCACGCGACATCGCGCTGAGAGACGCTCTCTACTCAGTTCTTTCCTCCGACGCGCTGGAACGAGAGCCGTCCACAACTGCCGTCGCCTAGATCAGTGCTCGGCGGTCGGCCTGCCGCCACGGAAGCGATTCAGATGTCGGATCGCTCGAGCCTCGCGGCTCCAATCGCGAGCGGCGCCAGAATCCAGAACACCGCTGAGGCAACTAGCCACGAACCAGCGCCAAACGTGCCGTGCGTGAACCGCAGGAATGCGAGCGACGCGGCGCCGAAGGCCGTCGTGCCCTCGACCGCCATGAGCGTCGCGGTTCGCACCGCGTCCACGGGATTTGCGATCGCCGAGACCATCAGCACGCGCGATGCCGGTCCTGAAGGGAGCCACGACGCCACGCCGAGCACGGCGACATCGAAGAGCACGACCGCCGCAAACCACACGACGAGGGCCGCCGTCAGGTTACGGGCTCGCCGGCGGATGGCACCGCCACCGGTGATGGCAGAAGCCACCGCGAGAAAAATAGCCGTGAGCATGACTGAGGCAGTGGCGACTCCCAGGAAGCTGCCCACGCCTCCCTCGCCCGTTCGGGCGAAGAGCACGAGGCCGCTCACGCCAAATCCAATCGCTTCGGCCGCCACCAGGGCGAGAAAGAGTCCGGTCAGTCTACCGACGAGGATCGTGCGGCGCGCAATCGGTTGCGAGTACAAAAGCTCGGCCGCACCTCTCTCGAGCGAAAGCGAGGTGACACCGATGACGAGCGCGGCCAGCGGAATGACCAGTAGCACCAGCTCAACGAGCGAAGCCGCCGTGCGGGCGAAGTCCTGCATCCCCATGCCGCCGGTCAGCACGTAGCCGGCGGAGGCGACAAGCAGGGCGAGGGCCGCGAAGACTGCGGCGAAGATCAAGAGGAAGCGGGAACGCACGGCCAGCACCAACTCTTGTCGGGCGCAGAGCCGGAAGGCCCTCGCATTCGGCGACATCATCCTTGTCATTGAGGACCACCTGGAAGTTGCAGATTGGCAAAGACCTCCGCGACGGTCAGGGCGACCGCCTCCCGCGCGTCAGGATCCGCGTCCCGCGAGGCCGCGGACTCATGAGCCAGTAGATGAGAATTCATCGGCGTGTCGATGCCGTCATTGCGGCTATAGATGGCGCGGCTCGCCTGAATCCACGCTCCGGTGTGATGATCGACGACGAACGCGACGGCAGCGGTAGGCACGCTCGAGCGCGCGGCGAGAAAAGATCGCAGGCAGCCGATGTCATCGAAGAAGAGCGGTTCCTCATCGGGGGCCACGAGCTCGGCGGCAAAGCGGCCGCTCGATCCCACCATGCGGCAGAAGTGGCAGGGTTGATTGGCCGCATCGAAGACAACCGGCACGGGCGTTCCAGCGGCGCAGGCAGCTACGACCGCGAGCGCACCAGCGACGAGCCACGAGATACGCGCGCTCACGACGCGTCTCCGCTGACCAGTTCCCGATACAGCGAGTCGAGACGCCCTTCCTCGGTCGTGAGGTCCTGAATCGCGACGCGAGCCTCGCGCAATGTTTCGAGGACGGCGGGACGAAGCCTGGCTGGGCCTCGGACCACCAGTTGACCCGCAACGGACTGGGTTCCAGGCGCGACCTGCTGAATCGACGAAAGGACCTGCGGCGAGACGCCCGAGAGAGTCACTCGCATGACGCCTCGATCGGCCAAGCGCTCAGCCAGATCACGCGCGGTCAACGTCGCCACGAGCCGTCCGCCGACGAGCACCGCCACACGATCGGCGAGTCGTTCGACGTCGCCCAGTTGATGCGAACTGAAGAGGACGGTCTGCCCACGCCGGCGCTGCCCCTCGATGAGTGCATAGAACGCCGAGAGGCCGTCCGCGTCGAGTGCCGCTGTCGGTTCGTCGAGGAGCATGATCGGCGAGCCCGACGCGACCGCCACCGCCAGGCCCAGCCGCTGGACCATGCCACCAGAGTACGTTCCCACGCCTCGGCCGCTCGCGCCATTCAGCGAGGCCCGCGCCAGCGCCCCGTCGATCCGGAAGGGCTCCTCACCCCGGAGGGCGCCATAGAACTCGACCACTTCGCGGCCTGTCAGCTGATCTGGAAACGATACCTTCTGCGGCAGGAACGTGCAGCACTGTCGAGCGGCGGGATCCAGCGCAAGCCGCGGAGGATCGCCAAGCACGACCGACCCATGCGACGGTCGAATAAGCCCCGCGGCGGCCTTGATGCTGGTGGTCTTCCCGGATCCGTTAGGACCAAGCAGCGCCACCACTTCACCGCGTGCGATCTCGAGCGTGAGCGCCGAAACCGCCGTGTGGGCGCCGAACGTCTTCGAGAAGTCACGGAACGCAATCATGCCGCCGCTCCTCGTCTCGTCCGTCGTCCCCAGACAATCGCCCATGCTCCCGCTCCGATGACGGCCAATGCGGTTCCGAGCCCAAGCACCCGCATGCCGCCCTGCGCCGCAATCGTCACAGGCACATCCGGTAGCCGGGGGGCCCGAGCGAGCGGGTGCCGATCTTCGACGCTCGCGGGTCGCAGCACCGGGAACGTCCGCTCGGCGGCACCGAGCGCCCGAGCGGCCGGGCCCTGCGCAAAGAGCTCGGCGGCCGTGAGGTTGCCACGCAGATGGTCGAACACACTCGAAATCCGGTAGGGCCGGTCGCGGACGCCGTCACCGTCGAGGTCCGGCTCATCCGCATCGGACCAGTAGTTGCCCTCGAAGCGCGTGTCGGTTCGATGGCCGACCAGTTCGAGGGGTGACTGATTGGCGATGAACGCATTGCCCTCGAACACCGTATTCCGGCTGGAGTCGAAGAGAACCAGAGCGACATCTGAAACCGCGATCACGTTGCGGCGGAACTCGTTCCGCGTCGAGCCTTCGAGAAAGAGCCCGCGGGCGTTGTCGGCAATGAGGTTGTCCTCGGCGACGACGTCCTCGCAGTCTTTGAGCAGGAGCCCCACAGACGCAAACCCGCGATTGTGCAGAAACCGGTTGCGGCGGAAAGCGATGTGCCTCGAGTACATGAGCGCGGCGCCGGCTGCGCCATCCTCGAACCTGTTGTCTTCGAACACGTTGTCGTCCGAGTACATGTAGTGCAGCCCATAACGCAGGCGCCGGGCGACGTTGCCGCGGACCGTGCCGCCATTCGACGACTGAATGTATATGCCGTCGCGCACGTCCGCGATGTCGTTGTCCACCAGCCGAAAGTCTTCTGTGTCGTATACATGCAGGCCCGATCCTTGTTCGCCGGGATCGATGCCGGGCTTCCCGCGAATAGTGCTGTGCTCGACGGTGGCACCGTCGGCCTCGCGCAGATAGATGCCGAAAAAGGTCTGGACAATGCGAACGTCCTTGATCGTCGCGCGCGCCGCGGCCACGTGGATGCCGGACGAATCGTTGACCAGGCTGCCGCCCATGCGGCCGTCGATGTCGAACCCTTCCACGAGCACGTCGGCGGCGCGGATGCGAATGACCGATCCCTGGCCGGAACCAAGAAGCATCGGGCGCCCATGGCCGACGAGGCGGACCGGGCGCTCGAGGTAGACGTCGCCGCGGTAGACGCCAGGCCCCACGTCAATCGTCGCACCTGGCGCCGCTCGATCGATCCGCGCCTGCAGCGGAGAGGCAGCTTCGGCCGACGGCCGGCCCTCGAGGCCACCGGCCGAAAGCGCCGTCATGCCCGGCGCGCTCTGCGCGAGCACAAGAATCGAGACGAGCGTGAAGAGCGGTATCGGCATTTCTCACGCCGCCTGAACGTGCGTTCGTGCCCGCCAAGCGGCAAGGACCGCCGCACCGAGCAGCACCCCCACCGCTGCCAGCACATAGGTGCCGGTCTGCGGATAGGAGTACACCTCGAAGTTGGCAATCTTCTGATAGCCGAACACTGGCGGCGTGAACGGCGCGACCTTCACGGCCGCTTCGGGCGCGAGATCGTGGCCGTACTGGTACATGCGATACCCGAACGACCAGAGCGAGAACCCGCCGAAGTAGGCGAACACGACGATGGCGTCCACCATCTCCTTGACAGTGCCGAGGACCGCCGCGCGTAGGAACAGCAACGCGATGCCACCAAGGACGAATGGCATCCACTTGAACTCGGTGAAATCGTCCACGGTCAAGTCGTGCATGCCGATGTAGTGGTTGAGCAGATTGATCTCTTTGATGTCCTGGCCGCCGTTGCCGCCGACAAGCGTGTGATCGTAGATGTCGAGGCGCAAGCCATTCGGATACTGCGGTGCGAACATCGTCAGGTTCCAGAGCGGGAGGAAGTAGGCGATGAGCACGAGCAACGCCGCGGCCACGAGCAGCAGTCGAGGCGTCGCAGCGATGGGCTGGTGCAGAAAGCGAACGGAGCGGCTGGAAAGGGCGGGCATGGCAAGCCTCGCGGATCCAGCGCCCTTCGGCGCCGGACCCGCAATTAGGTCGCTGACTACCGCGGTTTGACGGTGAAGTACCCCTGCATCTCCTGATGCAAGGCCGAGCAGAAGTTCGTGCAGTAGTACGGGAACACGCCCTTCTTGTTGGCAACGAATGTGACGGTCTTGGTCTCACCCGGATCGATGACGATGTTGGTGTTGTAGTCGAGCAGGCCAAACCCATGGAGCTCGTCGGTGGTCTGCTCGATGTTCGTCACGGCAACCGTGACGGTGTCGCCCTCATTCACTTCGAACGTGGAGGGATAGAACGATGAGCGCACGGCTACCAACTTGACGGTCACGCGCGTGCCTTGCCGCGTCACGCCTGCGGACTTCACGTCCCAGATCGCAAGCGGATGCGTGTTCTCGTCCTTCGGATATACCTCGACGGGGTTGAGTTTGTCCGCCTTGATGATCTGCGCGTAGTGCGGTTCAGGTTCCGTGAAGGCATCGGTCAGAATCTTCAGCTTCTCCTGAGAGATGTCGACCAGCTGTGACGCCTCCGGCTGCGACGGCCCCACCGACAGGTGCCGGCCATGCGACAGCTTGTTCAGCGCCACGAGATAGTTGCCGTCCGGACTGACGGTGTCTCCTTCGGCCGACGACAGGTGGCCGATGGCGTAGGACACGGGAATCTTGTCGATGACCTGCCACTGCCCGAGCTTCCACGACGCGACGGCGCTGTCGACGAACAGCGACGTATAGGCCATGCCGTCAGGTCCGAACTGCGTATGGAGCGGCCCGAGACCGACCGGCACTTCCGCTTCCTTCACCGACTCGTACTTGAGGACCGGAATGCCATCCTCCTCGCCCGAAAAGTCCTTGTTCGCGATGGCTGTCTGAATCTTGGCGAAGTTGAAGACGACCGTCACGCCCTGCAGCTTTCCCGAGCCGACGATGAACTGCCCGTCCGGCGAAACGTCGACGCCATGAGGTGACTTGCCGCAGGGGAGCAGATACATGAGGCCGGGGATTGCCTTCGGGTCGAGGACACGGACCCCGCCGATCATCGTGCCCTTGCCCTCAGCCGCGGCTTTCTCGGCCGCGCGCCAGTCCACCGCGGCGATGTAGTCACGGTCGCGCTGCGAGGCCGTCACTTCGAGTTTGCCGATCGCCCGCTCCGTGTTGTACGAGCTCCAGAACATCCAGCCGTCCGAGGCCTTCTTGCCGGCGTCACCAAGGTCCCAGTCGAACGGCGGCGTCAGAATCTGCCAGCCGACCGACATTTCGCCGCTCTTCGGGTCAATCTTGATGCCGGCCACGACGCCCTTGTAGTCAGTGGCGTACTTGTCGACCGGTGCGTACGTACCCTTGGGAATGGGAATCGAGAAGCGCGACGCCATCATCGTGTACTCGCTGTTGGGCGTCACGAACGCGGATCCGTGATTGCCGGAGATGTTCGGCACCGGACCGAGAATCTGCTTCGTCTTGAAGTCGCGCAGATCGATGCGCGCCACTCGACCGTTCATCTCGTTGACGAAGAGCCACCGTCCGTCGTAGTCGCCGCCGGTCTCGGACAACGACGGATGGTGTACGTCGCCCCAGGTCAAACCGCCCAGCATCTTCTTCGTGTCATCGTCGAACCCATAGCCGGTGGCCGAATAGGGCGCGAAGACCGGGATCGTGGAGATGTGGCGCATCGAGGGCACGCCATAGACGTAGACCTGTCCGGAGTGTCCACCCGAGGCGAACATGTAGTACGGGTCGAGGTCGCCTGGCGCGACGTATACCTTCTGCGCGGCCGCCGCGGCATCAGAGGCGCTCGCTCTGGCCGAATCCGGAGTACGGGGCGCGCATCGGCTCGCGAGAGCGGCGCTGGTAAGAAGCATGGCGCCCATGGCGAGGCGTCGAATCGTGGCTGTCGTCGATCTGCGAATCATCGGTGCGCTCCTCTGTGCTGTTCAGGCCGGGTCACTTGGTGGCCGTGCTCTTGGCGGATTTGGTCTTCTGGTACTCGTCGAAGGCTTTGTGCAGTTCGGTCAGGGCCGTCGCCTTCTGTTCGGGGCTGAGGACGATGAGTTGCGTCAGGACCATCTGCATCGTGCCTTGGGGTTCCTTCCAGAAATCTTCCAACGAGCGGTCGAACCGGGACTGGACGTCGTCGACCGCCATCGCGAGGTCGGGCCCCACCGGCGAGAGACTCTTGATGCCGTAAACCGAAACGGGATGACACGCGAAGCAGCCCGTGCGGACAAACCACTGGCCGGGGCCGTCCCAGACGCGTTCGATGTCGGCGATCTGCTCGGGCGTGTAGGTCTTTGGCAGCGTCGAGATGTTGAGCTTGTTCAGTTCGGCGACGACATCGGGTTTGATCGGTCCCCTCGCGCACCGAGTTGCGATGGCGCCCACCATCGCGGCTGTCATTGCTAGAAACCACAGACCTGTTCGTGCCGCTCGCATGTCGCCTGCTCCTTCGCCGGTCAAGAGAGCCCGGTCACCACGCGTATGAGCAATGCGCATGCCGCGGCGGGCCGCGATGGTTTTGCCGACAATGCGGGTCGGATCTTGATCTGAGCCAATGACGCGCGCGGTCGGGCGCGGTATTTTCCGCAGTTCCGCCGAAGACTCCGCGCATCTTCACCGCGCCTCCAGCGGGGACGGCTCGAACGCGGACGGGACGTCATCCGGGAGGTGGTACAGCTGTTGCGCTATCGGCAGGCATGGAACCGATCGCCGCGCGCGCCGAAGAGTCCATCTGGCTCGAGAATCGGCTGTCTGTCGGACCTGATGAGGTCCAGCCCGTCTGGCAGATCGCCAGAAGGTGTCAGGAGCCCTTGCGCGTTGAACTGCAGACGCTCGCGCGGCTCTCACTCGAAGAACACCAGCGGCTCGCGCGGCGGTATCCCAGTCTCTTTCCTCGTCTCCATTTCGCGATCGGTCGACTCCGCGATGCCGTGCTCACCCACTTCGAGAACGAACAGGCGCTACTCATGCCGCTGCTGTGCAGCCTGGAACAAGGAGAGCCAGACGCGAAGCGGGACCTTCAGCAGCGCGTTCCAGAGCTGACGGCCGAGCAAGACAATATTTTGAGCACGCTCATGTCGATCCGAGCGATCACCGCCATACATTCCGGCGCGCCGGACTCGCCCATGCTCGGCATGCTTTTGTTCTCGCTCCGGCGAATCGATCGCAATCTCAGGGCGCTGTTTGCTCTTGAAGATCTAGCCGGCCGGCGCTCGACGAACGACGCAAGCCTGGGCGCGAGAAGGGCTTCAGCGTGAACCGCGCCGGAACAGGCCCTCGTAGATGACCGGTGCCCCACCGACGCGAACGCCGGGAGACGAGCGATTCAGCTCGCGCAACGGGTGTGATGGATTGGATCTAAAACCGGCCGCGGCCAGTTCGGTCTCGATCTCGTCGGAAGTCAGGAAGCACTGGGGCTGACCCGAGAACTGCGTGAACACGAAGGACTCGCCAGACTCTGGTGGGACGCTATCGGGCAGGGTGTGGCGCGAGAACGTGAACAGAAAGAGCGAGGCATCAGTTCGCGCGACGCGCGCGGCTTCCCTGGCGGCGCTTCTGAACTGCGCCCCGGATCGAGCGAGGTTCCAGATCCCGTGAGCCACGACGAAGTCGAACACCTCGGAAGCAAATGGCAGCGAGTCCATCGGCGCGAGGACGAGGTCGATGGGATTCGATGGAGTCTCCTGAAGGCTTCGCCGAGCCGCAGCGGTGAGCATGGCGCGCGACAGATCCGATCCGGTGACACGCCAGCCCGTCTGGGCCAGTGGCACGGCATTACGCCCGGCACCACACCCGATGTCGAGAAGCCGGGCGCACGGGCGCAACGCCCG
>Ga0190274_10000358_pt1 | contig 28278 bp, 18 predicted proteins | sample Popmic531T_FD_133002 | JGI IMG/M metagenome (GOLD analysis project Ga0190274, IMG submission 133002) | Populus adjacent soil microbial communities from riparian zone of Yellowstone River, Montana, USA - 531 T | ecosystem: Environmental > Terrestrial > Soil > Riparian zone | place: USA: Montana... | reverse complement strand
TGGGAATTCCGATCATGTTGAATTCAGAGAGGATGAGTTTTTTTCTTTCTTTCATCTTCTGCATCATCTTCACATCTTTTTCTGAAAGACCACCATATATGCTGTGCGATTCTTCATGAATGTCGCGGTGGCGGTACCACTCATTCACAAACACGCCATAGGTATCAGTAAAATAGAGCGCATCGGTTTGATCAGCCAGGCTGTCAAGCTCTTCTTCACTCAGGTTATCGAAATCACGCGTCGTATAATTTTCATTTTCTCCCGGAAAAAAACCGTAATAATCCTTATCAATTTCATAAAAATTGCTGTCGCTTTTGATGTATTTCTCGTGGTCAAGGATCCAGTTCACGCTCCTGTGCTTAACACTGCTGGTGTTCAGCACGGTTTTATCCACGATCAGCAGGTTCATTATTTTTTTCGGAGTGAATTCCCAGGCCATGCGCATCCATAAGGGCGTTAACATGAAAAAAACGAATGTCCAGAGAATCAGGCGGCTCTTCATAGTATCTCTTTCTTCAGCAAAACGGGTTTAGTGGTTGTAATAAAAGTGTAAGATTTTGTGCCACAATGTAAGCTGAATTATCGGTGGTGATGAAACTAAGGAAGCCTGTTTATCTTAAAAGGATTGTTGAATTAATGCACTAAGTTATGGTCAAGATATTTGTTGTTGATGACGATCAGTTTTTGGGTAACCTCATTAAAAAGTCCCTTGAAAAAATGGACAATGTAGAGGTCACTCATTTTCTTACACCTGAGGAGTGCATGAACAGTATTAGCCAGCGCCCTGACATTGTTACAATTGATTACATGCTTCCGGGTATGAATGGCGAACAGCTCCTCGAGAAGATCAAAAATTTTGATCATGCCATATAGTGTATCATGGTAACAGGGCAGGAGAAAATTGATGTCGTGATCAATACGTATAAGAAAGGTGCTGTGGATTATATCATTAAGAATGAGAATGCCATTGTAAATATTGAGAATGCCGTAAAGAATGCCTGCAAGAATGTTCACCTGAAGAAAGAAGTTGAAACGCTGCAGGACCAGATCATTGACAGGAATAAATACACTAAAATACTTGGTAACAGCTCAGCGGTTTTGAAGACGTTGAAGATGATCCAGAAAGTTGAGAAGAGTGGGATCATGGTGCTTGTTACGGGACAGTCAGGAACAGGAAAGGAACTTGTTGCCAAAGCAATACACTATAACTCACCGCGTGGCCGCAAACCATTTGTAACGGTGAATATGGGTGCCATTCCTGAAGACCTCATCGAAAGCGAACTTTTCGGACATGAAAAAGGCGCCTTTACCGATGCCCGTGAGAGAAGGATTGGAAAATTTGAAGAAGCAAACGAGGGAACTATTTTCCTCGATGAAATAGGAGAGATGGACGTGCTCATGCAGACAAAGCTTTTACGTGTGCTGCAGGAAAAGGAAGTGACACGCATCGGAAGCAATAAATCCATCAAGCTTGACGTACGTGTAATAGCCGCAACAAACAGGAACCTTGCTACGGAAGTAAAGGAAGGAAGGTTCAGGGAAGATTTGTTCTATCGCCTGCAAGGATTCCTCATTCACCTTCCACCATTGTTTGAGCGAGGTGACGACGTAATTCTCCTTTCAAAAAGTTTCCTTTCAGAATTCTGTAAAGAGAACAGGATTCCGCAGATAGCATTATCAAAAGAATGTCAGAAATTTTTGATGGATTATAAATGGCCGGGAAATATTCGCGAGCTGAAAGCCGTGATTGAACGCGCTGCAGTGATGTGTGAAGACAATGAAATCAAACCTGAAGACATCGTTTTTGTAAACTAAATATTCTAAAATACCTCTTGACATAATTCCACATTAAACTAAAGTTATTGTCAAGACAAAGAAGCTTCCGCCAAATGGCGGAGGCTTTTATTTTTTTAAGTGTGGTCAGCAAGTGTGGTCAGGACATCCGTCCAGACAAGAAAGGTGCTGTAAATCAAATTATATGGTGAGGATGTCCCTTTTTCCTTATCGGGACAAACGTCCCGACGCCACTTCAAAGACATTGAAAACTGCATCTTGATGCATCTTCATCGTGATCTCCTTCTATTTTTTTTGAAAATTTATTGAAACCACTAATTTAACGCCGCCGAAATGAAGCTTCACAAAGTGATGTGATCATTTTTGGAATTGAAATCGAAACCAACACACATTATGAAAAGACATATGATTCTTTTCCTGCTTGCCGCTTCAATTACGCAAGGTTACGGACAAACACCGGAGGTGCCTCAGGATTTCAAAATGGCCGTAAGCGATGAATTCAAAACGTATAAAATCGATGATCGCTATGTCAGCATTTTTGACGAGAAGGGGAAAGCCATTTTTATTCTGCATCAGCCTCATAAGCGGATTATGTTCACCTGGTTTGATGATCAATTAAAAAAGACTGGTGAGTCTGATTTGCTGCTTGATGATTTACCTTCGAACTACGATTACGAAGGTTTCAGCTATGTTAGTGGAAAACTGTACCTGATGTACAGTGTATTACAAAGGGCCTCAGCATCTACTGAACTCTATAGCCGGCAGGTGGATTTTATAGCCGGTAAATTTACAGGCGTTGCAAATAAAATCTTGGAAGGAAAAAAAATACTGGGTGGAGGAGTTATTAGTGGCATACCCAGGTTCCGTTACTTCAATGATCCTGATAGCACACATTTGATGATTGTTTTCAGAACGGAATCTGAAATAAAAAATAATGCGTTGAATAACCTGCAGATTTTCGTTCAGGTAAACGATGCAGATATGCAAAAAATCTGGTCAAAGGAATTGGTTATGCCGTATAAAGAGGATATGATGGAAATAAAAGGATATTACCTTGATTCGAAAGGAAATTCGCTTGTCATCATTCGGGCATATGATGAAAAGTTCAGGGATGAAAGAGGAGTTGTAAGAAAATTCCACTATGAATTGCTGCAATGCAACCAATCAGAACAGGTCTTAAAAACCAGCCTGGATGCAGGAAAAAAATACCTGAATTTTCTCAAAGTGAAAGAAGATTTACATGGAAAGATTTTATGCGCCGGTTACTATACCAACACTGAAACCTCTCTGATTTGTGATGGCGTTTATACGATGTATCCGGATTTATCGAAGGAAAATCTTTTGCCCGAAAGTCAGAAGTATTATCCATTCACCGATACTATCAAAAAGTCATTTGCCTACACTGCGGGGGAACGAAAGCAAAAAGGCCGGGCAAGGGATGATAAAAAATCTGAATCGAATATGAATTTGGATCAGATCTTTTTTGACGATGAAGGAAACATTCTTATCACCGGTGAAGAGAGTTACCACTATCAAAGTATGAATGCCAATGATAATTTTGGATATGGTGTTATCGTTGCAACTAAAATCTTAGCTTCAGGAGAACTTAAATGGATGACAGGTGTACGTAGAGAGCATCAAAGCTTTCTCTCATATGAACATGATTGTATGGGCTCTCACTTATTGGACGGCAACCTGGTAATTCTTTATAGCGAACTTGATAAAAATCTTTCCCTTCCGCCAAATAAGATTCCTTTTCCTGATAGCGAGACAGGCCCTAATAAACGGTCTTTAGCATACTTAAAATTTGATAGTAATGGGAATGCACAAAAAGGAAAAATATGTGACGAGAAAATGTTTGTTGACTTGAATTCCTATGGATTTCAAAAAACGGGAGACAGGTATCTAATGAAAATGGTCGGGTTTTCTAAACATAATTTCATGAGGTTAAGTATTAATTAAAATTTCCGGAAGACACTTCAGGATGCTTTCTTTTTTTGAAAACACTTCCGAAATAATACGTCAGATTCACATTCCAAAGAATCAGCGCCATCCCATAAAAAACATCTTCCAGCGGAATGGTGAACAACCGGATGCCGAGATTTTCCGAATCGTTGTACCATACCACCTCATTTTCAATCCACATGCCTGTCAGAATTCCATTCATGATGAAGAAAGGGAGCAGGATCGCAGCATAACTTAATATAAAATGGGAAAGTAGTTGTCGGAAAAAAAGAAAAGAAATCGCCAGCGAAACTGCAGTAAAGTAAAAAGTGATATGAGTGTAGGACCTGGACTTGTAAAGAAGTCCAACTACGAGCAGAATAACTGCAAAAATGTAAAGTACCGGTTGAAGAGTTTTATCCTTGATCCTAAACTCCGGCATTAGTGTTTTAAAAACATGGAATGTAAAAACTCCTGCGTAGGGCACACAGATAAAAAAAAGGTATTCTTCTAGGGGAAGATTGAAGAAATATATTCCGACAAGATATTCAGGGTTGAACCCCCATACACCATTCTTTGTGAATATTGAATCCCATATTACATATCCAAGACCTACTACAAAGATCGACGGGAACAATCCTTTCCAAAGCTTGTAAAATTGCAATCGCTTTTCAAAACTGAAAGCGAGTGGTATTGAAATCGCTAAAATATCCAGAGCCAGGTAGAGTGGCATTTCAATTACCTGAAAAGAATTTTATGAGTGCACCAGCCATATGCAACCAGGCCAAACTTGCTATAATTAGGTATGCGGATTCTTCTATGCATAATTTCCGAAGGAGGCGTGCGTTCCAGCTTTTTAAGGAGCCTGTAATAATAAACGTAGGCAATGTATACTCCCATCTGCGCTTTCTTTGGCAACACCTTAATGCCCTTGTATGCTGACTCAAAGTCTCCTTTGATTTCAGAAATAATTTTCTCTTTGTCCTTTGAAGAAAAATTAGAAAGGTCGACACCGGGAAAATATGTCCGCGCAAGATTTTCATAATCGTTCCTGATGTCGCGCAGAAAATTAACCTTCTGAAACGCTGACCCCAGGCTCATTGCAGGCTTCTTTAGCCGTTCATATTCTTTTTCATCTCCATCTACGAAGATCTTCAGGCACATCAGTCCAACCACATCTGCAGAACCATAAATGTAGCTGAGGTATTCTTCATTCGTATAAGAAGACTTATGCAGATCCTGGCGCATGCTTTTCAAAAATGCTTCTACCAGGTCTCGACCGATGTTGTATTTGTGAAATGTCAGTTGGAAACTTTGCAGCACCGGATTCAGACTGATCTTATTTTCCAATGCATGATTTACTTCTGTTTCAAAATTGTCGAGGAGCAACTGCCTGTCGTAATCGTGAAAGGTATCCACGATCTCATCGGCAAGCCGAACGAATCCATAGATGCCATAAATGCCTTCCCTCAATCCAGGTGATAACAACCTGATGGCAATGGAAAAGGAAGAGCTATAAGCTTTCGTAATCCGTTTGCTGTTTTCCAGGGATACTTTATTGTACAAATCAATGTTCATTACAGCGGATAATTTTTCAATATTTCTCCTGCAACAATTTTTCCCGAAATGATGCAAGGGGGAACGCCGGGTCCGGGTACTGTCAATTGCCCTGCAAAGTAAAGATTGTTCACCTTCCTGCTGCGAATTTTTGGACGCAGAAATGCTGTCTGGAAAAGCGTATTGGCAAGACCATATGCATTGCCTTTGTAAGAATGATAATCCTTTTTAAAATCGGAAATACAGTACGATCGTTTCAGGACAATGTGCCCCCTTATTTTTTGATTCGTCATTTTTTCCAGTCTTTCAATCACCAGGGTAAAATACTTTTCCCTTGTTTCATCGTTGTCTTCTATTCCGGGAGCGACAGGGACCAGGATCGTGACATTTTCAAATCCTTCCGGTGCGCATGTCAGGTCTGTTTTGGAAGCACAGCTAACATAGAACAAAGGATTTTCCGGCCAATGTTTGTCATCATAAATTGCTTCAGCGTGAAGATCGAAATCGGCATCAAAGAACAGCGTATGATGACTCATGTTCTCCAGTTTCTTGTTGACTCCCAGGTAAAACAACAATGCCGAAGGTGCAAAAACTTTTTTATTCCAATAGTTTTCTGAGTATCGTCGCAATCCCGCGTCCAGCAGTTGTTCTGTATGATGGTAATCAGCACCGCTTACAAGAATATCACATTCATATTTTTCATTTATACTAGCAGCTACAACTCCCTTCTCCTTCGGAGAAGGGCCTGGGATGAGGCCTATCTTTTCAACTTCGCAATTGAAATTAAATTTCACACCCAGCTCTGTTGCGAGGCCATACATTGCACGTACAACTGAATACATGCCTTCCGAAGGATACCATGTTCCCAGTTCCAGGTCAGCATAGTTCATGAAATTATAAAATGCCGGAATTTTTCCTGGCTTGGCGCCAAGAAACAGCACAGGGAATTCCAGCACATTCCTGATGTGGGGATGATTGAACATGCTTCTGACCTGGGTTCTTACTGACATGAGAAAGAGTCCCAAATTTCCGATCGTATCGGTGGTAACAAGTTCAATTGGTGAATGCCCGGGAATGTGCACCATTTCATTCACTGTTACGTTGTATGTTTTTTTTGCGCTGGCGAGGAACTTTCTTAATTTTTTTCCGCTTCCTTTTTCCAGACTTTCGAATAGCGTTTCAATTTTTTCTTGCCCGACAGGCATGTCCATAATATCCTTTTCACCGAAGTAAACACGATAGGAAGGATCAAGGCGCTGCAGCGAATAATAGTCAGAAGTTTTTTTTCCGAAGTCTGCAAAAAACTTTTCGAAAATGTCGGGCATCCAATACCATGTCGGGCCCATATCGAAAGTGAATCCATCCTGTTTCCATTGGCGTGCCCTTCCGCCGGGCTGGTCATTTTTTTCAAGTACAGTCACATCATATCCGCTCTTTGCAAGATAACATGCTGAAGAGAGTGAAGAGAACCCTGAGCCGATGACAATTACTTTTTTCACTTTATTGAAAGCGGCCGCAAATAAATAAAGAATGACTGAATGAGGAGCTGAAAAGTGAATCTATTAATAACATTTTTGAAGTGAATTTTCCCGGTAACTTTGCACAATGTTCAGAAACACGCAGCATTGGATAAAAACGCTGGAAGACGCCGGGGAACTGGTGCGCATAAAGGAATATGTTAATCCACACCTCGAAATAGCCGAAATCACAGACCGTATATCTAAGAGTAATGGTCCTGCCTTGCTTTTCGAAAATACAGGAACGCCATTTCCTGTACTCATCAATTCCATGGGATCTGAAAAAAGGATGGCTATGGCATTGGGCGTTAAAAACCTTGACGACATTGGAAGAGAAATCGAAAAACTCTTTCAACAAATTGCCGGGCCCAAGGATTCAATAATTGACAAGCTGAAACTGCTGCCGACATTAAATTCTATCGGATCCTGGATGCCGAAAGTAATTTCCGGGAGAGGCGAATGTCAGCAGGTTGTAGTGCAGGATCCGGACATCACAAAATTTCCAGTGCTGAAATGCTGGCCCGAGGATGGCGGACCTTTTCTGACGCTTCCGATTATTCATACAAAAGATCCTCATACGGGTATCAGGAATGTAGGCCTGTACCGCATGCAGGTTTATTCTCCCATGCTAACGGCAATGCATTGGCACAGGCATAAGGTAAGTGCGCGTCATTTCAATGAGTATAAAAAGCTCGGACAGAAAATGCCGGTCGTTGTTGCTTTGGGCGGAGATCCTGCTAATTCATACTGCGCAACTGCACCGTTGCCAGATGGTGTGGATGAGTACATGCTGGCAGGATTTCTCAGGCGCAAAAAAGTGGAATTGGTTCAATGTCTTACACAGGATGCGCAGGTTCCGGCCGATGCCGATATTATTATTGAAGGATACATTGATCCCGAGGAAGAATACATTTTGGAAGGTCCTTTCGGAGACCACACAGGTTATTATTCCTTGGCTGATTATTACCCGCGGTTTCATATAACCTGCATCACACACAGGAAAGATGCTGTGTATCCCGCAACGATTGTGGGAATTCCTCCGCAGGAAGATGCATGGCTTGGCAAGGCAACGGAACGCATATTCTTAATGCCCATCAAGATGACAATGGTTCCTGAAATCATCGACATGAACCTGCCGGTGGAAGGTGTATTTCATAATCTTGTGATTGTAAAGATCAAAAAGGATTTTCCCGGACAAGCAACCAAGGTCATGCATTCATTGTGGGGTGCAGGACAAATGATGTTTACCAAAATGATGATCGTAGTGGATGGTGAGGTGAATATTCATGATCCCATTGCTGTGGCAAAATACGTTTCTGAAAATTTCAATGCCGAAACTGATATTATGTTTACACAAGGGCCTGTTGATGTTTTGGATCATTCCTGTTCTGTGATGGCTTTCGGAGGAAAGATAGGAATTGATGGGACGAGGAAGTTACCGGAGGAAGCAGCCAATACCAGTACCAGTACCAGTAAGCAGGAAGCAGCCAGTAGCAGTAAGCAGGAATCACCTTCGCCGATTGTTATTCAGAATGTCTTGAACAGATTTTCGGAAATTAAGGATATAAATATTTCATTGTTTGAAAAAGGAATTTCTCTTGTGTTTGTTGCAATAGAGAAGAACAGGAAAAATCATATCAGGGAAATCGGGGAGAAGCTTGTATCAATGGAAGATTTCAAAAGTGTGAAGACGATCATTTTCCTTGATCATACCATGGATGTAAACGACACTGCCGATGCAGTCTGGCGGTTCTCTAACAATGTAGATCCAAAACGTGATCACCAGGTCATTTTACCAAAAGCCGAAGGCGAAGTGGCACATTTGATACTCGATGCAACGCGCAAGACAAAAGCGCTGGATGGATTTCAACGGGATTGGCCGAACATCCTGGCCTCAGATGTAATGACGATAGATCGTGTGGATGAAATCTGGAAAAACCTCGGACTGGGACCTTTTCTTCCATCGCCATCGTTGAAGTACAGGACTCAACTGTACAATGGCGGAGCTGTTGTGCAGGAATAGATCAGGGTCTGTACAGTTTACTTTTCTTTTCTGCTTTTATGGAAATGTCATCTACATAAAAGTTTTCTTTCTTCGGATTCCAGACGTATACACTCAGTTCGTAATCGCCTTTTGGAATTTCAGAAAAAAGTATTGTGCGCGTCCAGGTATTTTTTCCCCGGTAGAAATTGCGCAGGAGCATTGCATTATATAAAACCACCTCATTGTTTTTCGTGAAGGAAATAACCAATGCTGCATCACCAATCGAATCGCTGCTATAAAACCATGCTTCTGCCTTCAGCATTTCATCACTGCTGAATTTTAATTCTGAACTGGCGGATTTAAAACCAACTCCATATTCTACTTTTTCCATCTTTTCGGAAAAGCTTCCTGAATGTGCTTGTTCATTGCTTTGCTTTTCAGTTTCATGATTCCATTTATCGGATTCAAACCCTGTGGAAGTAATGATCAACCCGCTGTCTTCATTGATTCCTTTGCCAAATAATGTTATTTCAGAATTGAAAAATGTATCCCGTTCAATCACTACCGGGTATTTTTCATTGATGAGGCTGATGGTTTCATAAAAATGCATGGCATTTGTCCATCCATATACAAAGTATGTAGCGGTTGTTGTGTCAAGTATTGCCGAAAGCCTGGCGAATTCCACGCGCTCATTGTCAGTGTAAATATCAATTCCGGGATCGTGATCGAGGCGTTTAAAATAATAATCAATGTAAGCCGGGTTACTTAGTGAAATCAGCTTCTTCACATTTTCTTTTCCAAATTTCAAATCCCATTCTTTTATTTTTTCCGCCAACTCTTTGAATACACCAAAATGATTTGTTGTGTAATATTTTGTTTCTGTCACTGTGCTGTACGTGCCTGCTGTTAAAACTACGAGCGTGAGTGTAATTACGACGGTCCGGGACATCCAGGCTTCATTGACAAATGAGAAAATGAAGAGCAGGAGGAAGGGAAATGAAAACAGCAACGTTGAAAACTGGATTACAGGAGCCACGCACAGAGAGTATAGAAAACCTGTGGCAAAGGATAGCAGAAACCATAGCAATGAGAGTGAATGAAATTTTTTCCAGCCCGATTTCTTAAAAAAGAGTGCGATGCTGACAAAGAAAATTCCGGAAACTAAAATTGTGATGAACCAGGATTCGTTGAACACATAGAACAGGAACCGTCGGAAAAAACTACCTTCAGGAGGCGGCAGCCAGTTTCCGATTCCTCCGTAGCCGATCTGTTGTTTAAATATTTCAAACGATGGAATGAAGAGAAGGATCACCAGCAGATTGCAGATAAGGTAGGGCATGTAGTTTTCTTTTCTCATAAAAAACAGACCCGAAACGCCTATGATGCCTGCAAGCAGGAATGAAAAATAATGAGAGTGAATGCATCCTGCTGCTGTTAAAACGTAGCCGATACTAATGAGTGCCCGCTTCCTGTTGTCAAAAAGTAATTTTGTCCAGAAGTAGGCCATGGCAAGTGAAAACATCAACCCGATGGTATATGGCCTCGCAATCTGGCTGTAAAGCAATGGAAACATTAAAGTCGCCATGGCAGCAGATGCCAGCAATCCTGTTGCTTTTCCAAACCAGCTTCTTCCAACCAGGAAGAGGAACAGTACAGAGATTACGCCCGATACCGCAAACATAAAACGCACAGTAAACACATCATCATTGAAATGGTGAATGGTGTACCATATCATTGTTTGAACGAAGAAAGGATGACCATCTACCTTGATGCCTTTTTCAATAAGTTCAGGAAAGGTGTTGAACCTTGCACGTGTCAGAGCACTTAGTTCATCGTTTGAAAATGAAATTTCTCCCAGCAGGTGAAAACGCATCACGAGCGCTATGACAAGAATGATGGCAAGCAGGATGTAGTCGTAATTTTTCTTGAAAAATCCTGCCATCACTGTTTCAGTTTTGGGAACGCTGGCGCAATGTTTCATGCAGCAGCATGCCGCAGGCAACAGAAACGTTCAGGGAGGCAATCTTTCCGGTCAATGGAATTTTGAGGAGGTCATCAGCCATGCGGAGGAGATCGTTTGAAATGCCTGTATCCTCCGAGCCCATAATGATTGCGCATGGAGATTTGAAATCTGCTTCGAATGAATTCTTTTTTCCTTTCTCAGTGGCAGCATAGATTTTTAAACCACTTTCACGCAGGTAATGCAATGTTTCTTTCAGGTTGTCCACTTTGCAGACAGGAATAATGTTCAGCGCACCTGCAGAGGTTTTCACGGCATCGGCATTGATCTGCGCAGATCCTTTAGCAGGAATAATCAGCGCATGCGCACCGCAGCATTCAGCTGTACGTGCTATGGCTCCAAAGTTCCGTACGTCAGTGATATAATCAAGCACAATGAATAGAGGAGTTTTTCCTTCATTGAAAGTACGTTGTACGATTTCCTCTACCGGCGCGTAACTGATTTGTGAAATGTAACAGATTACGTCCTGGTGATTTGATTTTGTAAGGCGGCTTAATTTTTCAACCGGAACCTCCTGCCATAAAATGTTGTGATCGCGCAATACCTGCTTGAGGTGTTTCATCTGCGCACTCGTACTCTGGCGGTTGATAAAGATGCGTTCAATTTCTTTTCCGCTTTCAACAGCTTCCATCACTGGGCGAATGCCGTAGATCATCTGGTCGCCACCATCTAATTGTTCTTTTTTAAAAGTCATTGAGGTACAAAGAAAGGCAAATTCAGACAGAAATTTCGAAATAAGAATATCGAAACTCCCCGCCTGAACGATGTCTGTCGGGCAGGGAAAAAATGAACAGCCTAATATCAAATATTCAAGCTCGAAAAAATAAACTGTCTAAACTTAAAATGAGAATTTCCTATCGTTTAACAACCGGCTTAAAAATGATTCCATTGTCTGAAATTATTTTCAAAAGATAAATTCCGGGAGAAAGATTTCCTGTTGAAATATTAAAGTGATTCATTCCTCCTGCAAAAGATTTACTTGTTTCCATTGTGACATTACCGGTGATGGTGAGGAGCTGTATTGTTACATTTTTTTTATCAGGAGATATCAGATCAACAGAGAATATATCCGTACATGGATTTGGATAAAGTGAAACATTTGTGAATGCGGAAGTAATTTCATTGGTGCCAAGTAAAACCGAAACAGAATCAAATATCCCCTGGCTCAGGTTATAATAAGTTCCGCTTGCAGAATGTTCAAGCCTTACTGCCCGAACCATGTACTGGTTCAGGTTATTCTGTGGTGATGTGTCTATAAAAAATGTTGATGCAATAATGGCCGGACTGATTCGGTTGTATAGACCATTTGCTGAATCAAAACGGTAAACATAATATCCCAGCACACTGTCAGGCGACTGATTCCATGTCAACATAACCACATCATTACCGCCATCAACGGCAGCGAGTCCGGAAGGTGGAGCGATGATATGCATCCTGAGTGTAGGATCCCCCATTAGCGCGATGTGTACTGCATGCGATGAACTATTGGCAATATAGAGTGAAGTGTTGTTCTGGGAAAGGCGCGCACTGTAACCGATATTTTCACCCAAGCCCATATGATGGTAGTGCCAGTTTGGCCTGCCGGCCCATGAACAAGTGAGCGTTGTGCCTGATGCAAGCGATGAACGCATGAAATTATTCTGGCTGTCCCAGTCACCAAAATAACTTCCAAACAACATGCTGAAAATTGTCTGGACGCTGTCGATGGTAAAGTCCGTTGAATTTCCAACGCCACCGCAAGATGTATAAGTTCCACCGCCACATCCATACGACCACTGGTACGGTTCTGTGTTGAGCGTTGTAAAATAATCCAGCTCAGAAATACTGTCTGCGCTTACAATAGAAGCAAGCCTCCATCCATTGCTGCCGAATGCCTCGCCGCCGAACACTCCGAAGTTGTCATCTACAATTGCGCGGGGCCTGGTTGTAAAAAATTTATTTCTGTAAGCATGATTTTTTTCAAGATACTTTCTCATTAAATCTTCTTCCGTAAACGCAAAAAGCGGGAGATTGGTAAAGTCAATGCGGCCTACCTGCAAATCAACACTGCCCTGGAAAGTGGATTGATCAAACTTTCCGTCGCCGGGAACATTGATGTTTTCAGGACGTGATGCACTCGTGGCATTCACCGTTACATCTGTCCAGTTGCTGTACATTGTGCCATAGTAGAGGTCTGCAGGCCATGCACCAAAATGGTCTCCGTGTCCGTCAGGTGCCATGTTTCCTGAATAGGGTACAGGTACATGACCGATGATCATAACCGTTTTTGTATTGGCTGTATCTGAATTAAAATCAGTCAATATCAAGTTTTTGATGTATGGTACACTGTCGTACCTGGAAACGTCATGCCTGATCACAGTCCAGCCATCTCCTTTAAGGTCGAGCATCAACAAGTTCAGTTCTTGTTCAAGCGGAAGAGTGAATACTGAATCTACGAGGAGAATAATTTTTCCGCGCTGTTCGGTTTCAGGCACCTCAATTCCGGAATATGTGTAGGCATATGCAGTGTATGTAGCCATGTATTTCACAAAACGATATTCAAATGCATTGCCTGCCGCAACATTTTGATCTGTGAATTGAGTAGTTGTATCTGATAAGCCCGCAGCAATCGTTGACCAGGTAATTCCACCTTTTAATTTCCTGCTTACCGTATAATTTACTGCAGCAGTATCTAACGGCCATTGAAACGTCAACGCCGGTGGGGATTCCTGGACTGTTACATTTACCTGTATTGTGTAATCTTCAGTGGTTTGCGCTCCGGAGAAAATGGAAGTGAGAACAAAGAAAAAGATCAGGGTATACTTCATGACTGGTTTTGGAAGGGAGTAAATGTACTGACAAATACATTTAGTAAGCGACCTGATACAACGCAAAAATCGAAAGAATGTAAGCAGGTTATAGTATATTTCTTCAGATACAATCTGGAACGAAAAATCATTTCAATAATCTCATTCGATAAGAATTCATTGCTGTTATACCCAGCTTTTTAATCAGACGATAATTCACGACTACTCCAACCGGGGCTCCAATTACAGGTATTAGTTGGGCCATCTTAGCAAGATCAATATAATCTCTATATTCTTGTTGAAAAATTCGCCAATCAAATTTTTCTATATCATCAGGCAATTCTTTACTTCTTTCATCCCAATCAATCATTTTAAGATACACTTCTCTTCTGTGTTGATGACTTGAAAATGCCAATTCAAAAATGTGAAGTATATATACACGTTCTTTATATTTTTTTACGTCATAACCATACATAGTTGCGATGTCAAAGAGCAATTTTAATTTGATTCCAAGAAGTATCGGAAAATCAGCGAGGCCTAATAGTATACCGCCAGCACCGGTTATGCCTCCTTCAATTGCTGCCGTATTCCTATAGTTATTTATTCGTTCATGAATAGCAATTTCTTTAAGTTCAAGAGTTTTATCAGTAGCAGGATTTGCCGAAGTATGAGTTGCTCCAAAAAGAACAGCACGAATCATTTGTTTAATTGTTGTAGTAATTGCATTATGTATTTTCTCCGGGATCCAGGTATTTATTTTTGTCTGTAACCGCTTAGACAATTTATTAATTAAAGAAGGCCGACGTATCATTTGCTTCTGCCATTTGAGTAACTCAGAATATGCCTCCTTCTCATATTTGTCCATAACCATCTATTAATTCAATTCAAAGTTACTAGAACCTATCTCAATATTAGGTTCATAGGATTTTTCAAGTATTTGGCCTTTATGCAAGGCGCTTTTCGTAGCTCATACTGGAAGGAGTCTGAGCAAGGAAAGCAACGAAGCAGAAAAGGCCAAACCTGCCTGCCGGTAGGCAGGGACGCAGAAAAAGACATGAAGATAATATTGAGATAGGTTCTAAAAATAACTTCTTACAATGCATTCGTACAACTCGGGGCAAGACAAGGAATTGCAGCATGCTGACAATTTTCGGAAGGATCTACCCCGGTAATGGTATATTTACTGCGGATAATTAATTATAGTTTATATCTTAAATTACGATAAATAAAAAAATATAATATGGCTTTTACCATTGCAATTTCACAAGACAGAATACCATTTAAAAAAAACATCTGGCTTTTAGCTTTTGTTGTAGCTTTTGCTTTTGCATGGTGTGGTTCACTTATTGGCACTACCGACCTTGCCAATTGGCTGCTTGAAAACACATTGACTTTCATTTTTGTTTTCTTCCTGATCGTTACTTACAATAAACATCAATTTAGCGACCTCAGCTATTTACTTATTTGTGTTTACATGTGCTTACATGTGTATGGATCGAAATATACGTATGCTGATAATCCATTTGGATACTGGCTTCAGGAAGTTTTTCATTCTACAAGGAACCATTATGATCGTATTGTACATTTTAGTTTTGGCTTTTTGTTAGCGTATCCTATGAGGGAGATGTTCCTGAAATGGTTAAAGTATCCCAGGTGGGTATCCTGGTTATTGCCAATTGAAATTACACTTTCCATAAGTGCTTTCTACGAATTAATTGAGTGGGGAGTAGCTGATTTGTTTTTCAAGGCTCATGGGGATTCGTACCTGGGAACGCAAGGCGACATTTGGGATGCACAGAAGGATATTTTTCTTGCATTTTCCGGAGCTATTATTGCCACCACGATTGTTTCATCAGTAAAAAAGATCTTTAAGATTCAGGAGTAGAAACAAATCGTTGGTGTGTGATTCAATTTCATGTTTCCTAAAAGAAGAAATATTTTCAGGACTTTGATAGCAATATAAATCCGAAGTCTGTCTGGAGTGAGCCCAAGCTAATTATCATTATAAACCCGTCCCTGCCTCCATACATCTACAGCCCGCATCCAGCTTCCTTCGAGCAGCGGCTCACGTGTGAGCAAATAATCATTGTCTGTAAAAGGATTGATGACTTTGTTAAAAAGGAAATTCACTGACAGTGGATTATTGGGTGTGCCATAGATCCAGGTTTCGGCAGTGGAGCTTTTGTATACGGCATTCGGTTTTCCAAAAACAGTATATACAAGGCCTCTGTCTGTTCGCCATCCTTCTGTATACGACGAGAAATATTGGTTTGATTCACGGATGCGCGTATAATATTTCTTGATCAAAACTTTCGTGCGCTCAGGATTCCCGCCGAGGTCGAGCCAGAATTTGTCCATGGCTGCACGTTTATTGGGATTGGATTTCATCTCTTCAAATTCTCTCCTGGCAGTAATGTAGCGCACGCATTCAAACATCTGGTCAGGTGAGGTGACTGAGGGAAATGATCCATGAAAAACAAAAAGTGTAAAACCATTTTTATCAGCAGTGTCAACCTGGAAATGATAAAAGCCCTGTTTCTTCAGGGAAATAAATCCTGTGTCAGTGACATCATATGTAAAAACAGAGTCAGGTACTTCGTTGATGTCATCGCGGGTATCAAAGCTGAAGGGGGGAGGAGCAAGGGGGAAATTCCTGTTGTAAGCTCCGACAAGATATTTTTTGACTGACGGATCCCTGTAATTAATTCTGACCGAATCGCCGACACCGATATAATTCCTGAAAGCCGGTATGCTATCATTTAGTAAAGTGACTGTGAAGGATTGCCTGCTCTGGCTGGAAGAGTTGTCAACGGGCACGTAAAAATCTTCTTCATAGTTTTTTTGCAAGTCATGGATTGTAACCACCAGGAGCATTTCACTCGTTTTTGGCAACCGGAAAGGAAGCTCATAAATTTTTTTTAGATTTTTTTCTTCTTCTGTGATCCTGAATGAAGCCCTGCCACTGTCAAGAATTACATTGATTGATTCATAAGCTTCAGCCAAACGGTAACGGATGGTGAAAAAAGAATTAAAGTGGTTGTCGCTTTGACGGCTGAATAAAAATTCACTCCCAATAAGCCGGACATGAAGCTTGGAGGTGCTGTCACTGAGGTGCTGCACCAGAAAGTCAGGATGAAAAACATGGTCTGAATTCCTGTAAACATTGGAAAGGTTTACGACGCTGAGGTCCTTCGTACCTGTGCAGGCAATGAACAAGCAGAATAATGCCGGCACAAAAAAAAATGTTTTAAATGATGACGATCCCTTTACCATCATATTTCTTCATCAACGCTTTCTGCCCGCTCAATCAACCTGGAAGGAATGCTCTTTGAGGCTTTGGCACCGAGGGATTTTAATTTCTCAACACTGCTGACGAGGTTGCCGCTTCCTTCACTCAGTTTTTTCATTGCGTCATCGTAGCTGGTCTTTGAATCAATGAGTTTGCTGCCTACTTTCAACATGTCCTCAGTGAATCCTGCGAACTTGTCGTAGAGTCTTCCCGCGCGTTCCGCAATCTCAAGCGCATTTCGCGTCTGGCGTTCCTGTTTCCAGATGGACGCAATCGTGCGCAAGGTTGCCAGTAATGTCGTAGGACTTACAATTACAATTTTCCTGTCCCAGGCAAAGTTGTAGAGTTCATTGTCGGCTTGTATGGCTGTACTGAAGCTGGATTCAATCGGCATAAACAACAGAACAAAATCAGGGCTGTTCAGGTTGTTGGTGTACTGGTAATTTTTTTCACCGAGAATTTTCACATGATTCTTGACAGAAGTAATGTGTTGTAAAATGCATTTCTCTCGCTCTACTTCATCTGTACAGTTGACCATCGCTTCATAAGCAATCAGTGATACTTTGGCGTCGATGACGATATGTTTTTCATCAGGCAGAAAGACGACAACATCAGGTTGTAATTTTCTTCCGTCATCGTTGGTTGTAGAAACCTGCGTTTTGTATTCCTGATCTTTTACCAGTCCGCTGCGTTCAAGGATACGTTCGAGAATCACTTCACCCCAGTTGCCCTGTTTTTTCACATCGCCCTTCAATGCACGGGTAAGATTATTGGCTTCTGTGCTCAGTGTTTTGTTCTGATCCATCAGCAGTTTGATCTGTTCTTTCAAGGATATTCTTTCGGTGGATTCTATTTTATAAGAACGTTCCACCTTGTCCTCGAATTCCCTGATCTTTTCCTTCAAAGGATTCAGGATAATATCCAGGTTGGTTTTATTCTGTTCAGTGAACTTTGAGCTTTTTTCTTCAAGTATCCTGTTGGCAAGGTTTTCAAACTCCGTTTTGAATTTTTTCTGCAGCTCTTCCAGTTCAGATTTCTGATTATTCAGTTTTTCAAGCAGGTTTTCGTTGGTTGTTTTGAGTTGGGCAACCTGCCAGTTAATGTCCAGGGAGTTTTTTCGTTCTTCTTCCAGGTTTTGTGTAACCGTTTCAAGCTGGATTTTCTGCTGGCTGGAGCGTTCAGTAAGGGCCGCTTTTTCCTTTTCAGATTCGCTGAGTTTTTGCAGGGAAATAGTTTCCGCAGCATGGTTTTTCGATCGGGAAAGAAGGAATCCGATTACAATTCCGGTAATAATTCCGATCACAATCAACAAAATGTTCATGAATATTTCTTTTTTGTAAAAGTAATGAAAAGCCAGTACACAGTTTCCAGTTACCAGTTTCCAATAATCAGAGCTACGAACTCTAAACTCTAAACCCTGCATTTCTCGTAACAATTTCGTAGCATTGCCTTAAACTTTTGAGGTCTTTTATTATCAGAGTCAACAATCTTATCGCCAACCAACAACTTTTTATTGAATGAAAAAACTAAACATTGTATTTCAATTATTTACATCATTCCTTTTAGTCTCTCCTGATATTTTTGCTCAACAGTGGGGTGACTATACACTCTACGCAACGATGAATGGTACATCAGCCCTCCTGGTTGATACCAATGGGACTACGTATCATAACTGGACCTTTACAACCACCAACAAGACCGGTTATTCTACTTATATGATACCAGGGGGAACTCTTGTGAGGTCGGTTACCCATGCTGGAAATTCATTTTCCGGTGGGGGAATGACAGGCCAGGTTCAGAAGGTTGACTGGAATGGAAATATTCTCTGGGATTATGTTTATTCCACCACCCAGCAATGCATGCATCACGATATTTGTCCTTTGCCCAACGGGAATGTGATGCTGATCTCATATGAATTAAAGTCGGCAGCACAAGCAACAGCAGCGGGCAGCACATCGGCCATTACCATGTGGCCGGATAAAATCGTGGAAGTACAACCTTCAGGTGCCACAACCGGGACGATCGTCTGGGAATGGCATGTATGGGACCACCTCGTCCAGAATGTAGATTCAACAAAAGCCAATTACCATGCAAGCATCATTGATCACCCTGAACTGCTCAACATCAACTACCAGACGCAAAAGGATTGGCTGCATATGAATGGAATCGATTACAATGCACTCCTTGACCAGATCGTTATCAGTTCTCACAACATGGATGAAATGTATGTGATTGATCACAGCACGACCACTGCAGAAGCTGCCGGACATACCGGCGGAAATTCAGGTAAGGGCGGAGACTTTCTTTACCGTTGGGGAAATCCTGCTACCTACCAGGCATCTGGGACACAAGTTTTCAACGTGATGCATGATGCACATTGGATTCCGCAAGATTGTCCTCGTGGCGGATACCTGGTCGGTTACAATAACAATGGTATTTCCAACAACCAATCCTGTGTTGATTTCTTCAATCCTCCATACGATGATTATAACTACCTGCATACAAGTGGTACTGCATATGCCCCTTCAACGTATGATCTCCGGGTTGCATGTAACGGGCACAATGGCAACATGGGAAATTCCCAGCAGCTTCCGAACGGAAACATGATGGTATGCATTGCGCAGTCAGGTTACATTTATGAAATCGATAGCGCACAAAATATTCTCTGGTCGAAAACAGTGAGTGGTACAACTCCACATGCCTATCGTTATTCAGCTTGTTACACTGCCGGTACGCAGCCGGTCACACCGTTGGTATCGAATAATAGTGATACCCTGCATGCTTCCACATCGTCAACAAGTTATGTTTGGTATTTCAATGGTGCAGTTATTACGGGAGCCACGAACCAGGATTATGTCCCGCTGCAAAACGGAAATTACCAGGCGCAGGCCGTGGATGCCGGTGGATGCACTTCAGCCATTTCATTTCCTTATTCATATTTTAGCTTGTCAGCTTACAGTCAACCCGTGAAAATGCTGCTGCAGCTTTATCCAAATCCAACAAACGGAATTGTAAAAATTGACGGCGCATTTTCATTTGCATTGAAATATGAAGTGATCGTTACCGATGTAGTTGGAAAAGTGATGCTGCAGGTTGAAAATCAAAACTCCGTTGATTTATCTCGCTTTGAAAATGGATTTTACAATTTCATCGTACTCACTGAAGATGGAAAAAGGTTGTCGCAGAAGATCATGCTCGTTAAATAATTAAGAATCAAAAATCAAATGAAAAAATATTTTATCCTCGCGTCTGCTGTCCTTTTATGTCAGGCGGTTTCGGCAAAGAAAATTAAATTGTCAGTGGACATGACAAATGAAACCGTAAACACAACCGGGATACACGTGTATGGCGACTTCCAGGAAGCGGCCGGTTTTCAGTTTAATTGGGATCCGGGTTCTACGGCTATGCTTCCGGAGGCATGGGACACAAATGTATTTAGTGTGATCATTGACGTTCCGGCATTTAAGATCTATGAATACAGGTTTATTAATGGTGACCAGTCGTACGAAGTTGAATTCGTTCCTGAAGAATCAAGAGTGAATGGTGCATTTGATGATAACCGCTGGATGTATGTGGATTCAACAGGTGATGACACAACTTTTATCGGTGTAATTCCTTATTCAACAAATGCTCCGATAGGACTGCACCTTGTCGTGTTCAGGGTGAATATGCTGATGGAGACAGTAAGCAACGACAGCGTTCACGTAGCTGGAACCTGGCAGAATTGGGATGCCTCAAAATGTATGATGGTTAACTTTGGGGATTCTGTTTACAAATATCACAGGTACCAGGCCTATCTGGTCCCCGGTACTTACCAATTCAAGTATGCAAATGGAAAAACCACTGCAGATTTTGAATATGTATCAGGAGTATGCGCGGTGAATAGCGAACGTGAAGTGCTCGTTACAGGTGACATGCTGCTTGATCCATATAACTTCGGAAGTTGCCTGGTAAGTGTTTCTGAAAATGAATTCGCCTCGGGAATCAGGATCTATCCAAATCCGTCTGCAGGAAATTCACAAATTGAATTCAATGATTTCGGCATGGAACATAATGTGCAGGTCTCTGATTTTTCAGGGCGATTGGTAAAGGAATATTATTCAACTGGAAACTCATTGAAGCTGGAAAATCTTGAGCAGGGAATTTATACAGTTTTCATCAGGAATAACTCCGCACAAGAAGCAGCACTTAAACTTGTAATTCAATAATTGTAATTAAAAATATTTTTACAAACCCCGGTTTAAAAGATCGGGGTTTTTATATACAGTCAATGCTGATTGCATGAAAAAAACCAATTCACTTTTTTTTATGATGATGATGTTTTCGTCGCTGATGTCGAAAGCGCAGTCTCTTTATGACATCAACACCACTCAGCAGATCCATATTCATTTCGGCCAGGCAAACTGGGATTACCAGATGGATACAGCAAAGGATGGAAATGAAGAATATATTGTTGCCGACTGGGTTGAAATAAACGGCCAGATATTCGATAGCGTGGGAGTCAAGTACAAAGGCAACAGTTCTTATGATCCTTCCTATATCAAAAACCCGTTGCACATTTCTCTTGATGAATTCAAAGAACAGGCATTCCAGGAATATACCGATATCAAATTAAGCAACCAGTATGCTGATCCTTCATTGATAAGGGAAGCGCTCGCTTACAAGGTGCTGGGCAATTACATGGATTGCCCGAAGTCAAATTATGCGGAGGTCTACATCAATGACACTTTGATTGGACTTTATTCAAACGCCGAAAGCATCAGTAAAAAATTCTGCTCTGATCATTTTTATTCTTCGAATAATACGTTTGTGAAATGCAATCCGAAAATTACGTCAGTAGCTTACAGGAGCAACCTTGAATACCAGGGCCCCGACAGCAGCGATTACAATGTGCGTTATGATATGCAATCTGATATTGGATGGAATGAACTTGTTGCACTCTGCGATTCATTGACCAACAACACGGCATCTTTCGGCAATGTAATGGACGTTGACCGCGTGATCTGGATGATAGCATTCAATAATGTGCTTGTAAACCTCGACAGCTACAGCGGAGCTTTTGCACAGAACCATTATGTGTACAAGGACAACACGGGCCATTATAATCCTGTAGTCTGGGATTTGAATATGGCTTTTGGCGGATTCCCACATACAGGCACGCAGGGTGCAGGAATGGGAACGCTTGATACCACGGCCATGCAAACACTTTCACCAATGCTACATGCATCGGATGCTGATTGGCCGTTGATTAATAATGTAGTGAACAACCCGTTATTCCACAGGATGTTCTTCGCACATTTAAGGACGATCACGGAAGAATTTTTCGCAAACGGAAATTATGTAACGTCGGCAGCGCAGCTTCAAAACATTATTGATGCTGCAGTGCAGAATGATCCGAATAATTTTTACTCTTATTCTGATTTCCAGTCTGGCATGAACCAGGATGTGCTTGTTGGAAGCAACTATGTTCCGGGAATAAGCAACCTGATGGAAGCCCGTGTAAGCTATCTTCAGTCATTGCCTGAATATATTTTGGTGCCTCCTGTCATTTCAAGTATTACAGTGAGTGATACGTTGCCGGGATATCTCGAAACAATTACGGTGAATGCCGTTGTTGCGAATGCGAATGGGAACGGCGTTTTGCTGGGATACAGGTTTGACAAAGCAGAAAAATTCAGTCGGATCCAGATGTACGATGATGGAAGTCACAATGACGGTGCTGCAGGCGACAACATTTTTGGAATTGATATGATGATGCAATCTCCACAGGCACAGTATTACGTGTATGCTGAAAACAATGATGCCGGAATTTTTTCTCCTGAGAGAGCAGAGCATGAATTTTATTCTCTTCAAGCCGACATACCGGTTGCGCAACAGGGCGAAGTTGTTTTGAATGAATTCCTCGCTGTAAATCAAAATGACACGACTGATGAAAATGGCGCGAATGAAGATTGGATAGAATTATACAATGCCACTTCCAATCCACTGAATTTATTCGGGTTGTACATGACAGACTCGTATACCAATCTGACAAAGTTTTCATTCCCGGAAAACTCGGTTATTCCTCCACATGGGTATTTGATGGTTTGGGCCGACGAAGACAACACTACTACAGGAGACCTGCATTGTAATTTCAAATTGTCGGTGAACGGGGAATCGTTGTTGATAAGCAATGCTGCCGGAAATATTCTCGACAGTATTTCCTTCGGTGCACAAGCTGCAGATCGTTCCATGGCGCGTTGTCCGAATGGAACAGGTCCTTTTGTTTTTGATTATTCACCTTCATTCGAAGCTGCCAATCTTTGTAATGACGACATAAGTGAAATGAGTGCAGATGTATTTTCAGTTTTTCCAAATCCGGCAAACAGCATCTTGAGTGTCGGCTTAACCTTTCCTGCTGAATCAATCACAATCCAGGATGCCATGGGTAGGAATTTAATTTCATCGAAGGTTGAAATGGGAATTAAAAATATTGCGATGGACGTCGGCGCCCTTGATGCAGGATTATACCTCGTAAGTGTTCAATGGAAGGGGAACACAAGTGCGAAGAAGATCATGATTGCACATTGAAATATCTGTCAAAATTTTTTACAGATCCGACTAATCTGAATAGCGAACGGCCAAAGGCTAAAGACCCAAAGCAAAAAACCAACAGCTAACGATTTGTTAAACATTTTCGAGGAAGATTATTTCGCATTACATTCGGCATCATAAAACTAGCTTATGAAGAATCTACAAGTTGTCCTGGTCTGTTTTGTTATTGCTTCCTGCAGCAGTAAATCCGGAAAGGAAAATTCTGCGAGTGCCGACAAGGATTTTGAAAGTTATAAAAACAATTTTGTAGAGGAGCTTTGGAAAGTTTACCCTGAATGGGCCAGCAGCCAGGGGTATCACAAGTACGACAGCATGCTGATGATTCCCAATGAAGAGACCCGCAGGAATGAAAATGAATTCATGACAGCACAGCTGGATTCCCTTAAAAAATTTGAAGTTGAAAAGCTGAACAATAATAACAAGACTGATTACTACATGATCGAAAGCCAGGTGAGAGGAACGATCTGGTCGCTGGATGAGGAAAAATCTCATGAATGGAATCCTTCGATGTACAATGTATGCGGATCTTTTGCGGAGATGCTCAATAATAATTATGATTCGCTGGATACCCGTCTAAGAAATTTTTACCTGAAGATGGCGAACATCCCGGCTTTTTACGAAGCAGCCAAAAGCAATATCAAAAATCCTACGGCAGAGCACACCAAACTTGCCATTGACCAAAACCTGGGTGGTTCTTCTATTTTTGAAAAAGATCTCGGAGAAGCGCTTGCCAAATCCCACCTCAGTGAAACTGAAAAGTCAGAGATGCAAAAGAGAGCTGCAGAATCTGTGAAAGCGATAAAGGGATTTACTGATTGGTTAAGTAATCTGAAAAATGATTCTCCGAGAAGTTTTCGTTTAGGCAAAGATCTCTATGCTAAAAAATTTGAATTCAATTTGCAGTCGGGTTACTCTCCGGAACAGATCTATGAAAAGGCAATCGCCCATAAAAAGGAATTGCATGCCAGCATGTTTACCCTAGCTGATCAGTTATGGAGCAAGTATATGGGTTCACAGGAAAAGCCAAAGGATTCTCTGGTTCTTATCAGACAGGTGATAGATAAAATTTCGCTTGAACATGTGAAACCCGATTCCTTCCAGGCAGCCATTGAACAGCAAATGCCTGTGTTGATTGAATTCATCAAAAATAAAAACCTGATTTACATCGATCCGTCCAAACCCCTTGTAGTTCGCAGGGAACCGGATTACATGGCGGGTGTTGCAGGTGCATCCATTTCTGCACCCGGTCCTTATGATAAAAACGGGAACACATATTATAATGTCGGAAGTCTTTCAGGATGGGATAAGGACAGGGCTGAAAGTTATTTGCGGGAATATAACAAGTACATATTGCAGATCCTGAATATTCACGAAGCTATTCCTGGACATTACACGCAGCTTGTTTACAGCAATCAATCTCCAAGCCTGATCAAATCTCTCTTTGGAAGCAGCAGCATGGTTGAAGGATGGGCAGTTTATACCGAACGCATGATGCTTGAAAATGGATATGGTAATGATTCACCTGAAATGTGGTTGATGTATTACAAATGGAACATGCGAAGTACATGCAATACGATTTTGGATTACAGCGTTCATAGAATGAATATGAGCAGGGAAGAAGCAATAGACCTTTTGATGAACCAGGCTTTCCAGCAAAAGACCGAGGCAGAAAACAAATGGAAAAGAGTTTCGGTAACACAAGTTCAACTTTGCTGTTACTTCACAGGATATACCGAGATCATGGACTTCCGCGACGAGATGAAAAAGAAAATGGGAGACAAATTTAACTTAAAGGAATTTCATGAAAAATTTCTCAGCTATGGCAGCGCTCCTGTAAAATATATCAGGCAGTTGATGCTTGCAGAAATGCAGTAGCCATTAGCCTTTAGCTGTTGGCCATGAGCCAATTCAATTATGGAATTGTGAATGGCCAATTGCAAAAAGCCAATAGCCAGGATCTTTCCTTAACTGAACGTTAATCTTTTCCTGCCCAAGTAAATTCGCTTTACATTTCATCCCTTAAAACACAACACGATGAAAAGAATTTTCACCGCACTGCTGGCATTTTGCATTTCCCTTGTTGCCTTAGCTCAGGAAATTATTCCGACAAACGAGCACGACAGGCTGCAGGGCATTTTGAAGCGGGACGATTTAGAAAAAAAATCGCTTTTAAAAAATGTAATGTTCCGGAATGTAGGACCTACGATCATGAGCGGACGTGCAGTAGACGTGTGTGTAAATGAAAATGATCCCACTGAATTCTATGTGGCATATGCAACCGGCGGTTTATGGCATACGACAAACAACGGACAATCATTTACACCTTTGTTTGACAAGCAGGAAGTCATTACAATCGGCGATATCGATGTGGACTGGAAAACCCGTCACATTTGGGTGGGGACAGGCGAGTCCAACAGCAGCCGCAGTTCTTATGCCGGAGTTGGTTTGTACTTCAGCCCTGATTCAGGCAAAACATGGCAGCATAAAGGTCTAGCTGAATCGCAACATATTGGAAAGGTGTTGATTCATCCCACGCAACCGAATACCATTTTTGTTGCAGCGGTCGGTCATCTTTTCTCTTCAAGCAAGCAGCGCGGTATTTTCAAGACCACAGATGGAGGTTCACTTTACAAACAGGTATTATACATAGATGATAATACCGGCGCAGTCGATATTGCCATTGATCCTGTAAACCCCCAGGTAATGTATGCTGCCATGTGGCATCGCGAAAGGAAGCCTTGGAATTTTGTTGAGAGCGGATCAACTTCCGGAATCTACAAAAGCATTGATGGCGGCGACACGTGGACATGTATCACCAAAGAAGGAAGCGGTTTCCCGCAGGGAGAAGGTGTAGGAAGGATTGGTTTAGCTGTGTTCCCTAAAAATCCAAATGTTGTTTATGCTGTCATGGATAACCAGTCACCAAAACCCGAGGATAAAAAAAGAGATACATCGGTGATTGTTGCAAAGGACTTAAAAAATATTTCGAAGAATGATTTTCTGAAACTTGATAAAGACAAGCTTGAGAAATTTCTTCGCAACAATGACTTCCCTGAAAAATATACTGCCGGCGCAGTGATGGAAATGGTTGAGAAAGATTCAATCCAGCCATCTGCCGTGTTGGATTATCTCAATGATGCCAACAATTCACTTTTTGATTCACCGGTAACAGGCAGCGAAGTTTACAGGAGCAATGATGCAGGAAAGACATGGACAAAAGTTAACACCACCAATTTATACCAGCTTTCTTATACTTACGGATATTATTTTGGAAAAATCACAGTATCGCCTGTTGACGAAAATAAAATTATCATCTGTGGATTGCCGTTGTTGATGAGCAGGGATGGAGGAAAAACATTTACTTCCATCGATGGGGACAACACGCATGGAGATCATCATGCTGTCTGGATCAATCCGAAACGCGACACTCATATCATTGATTGCGATGATGGTGGTCTGCACATCTCATACGATGATGGTAAGAACTGGTTCAAAGCAAATACACCTCCTGTAGGACAATTCTACACCGTCAATGCTGACATGGATATTCCTTACAATGTATATGGAGGACTCCAGGACAATGGCGTATGGTGGGGATCATCAACCAGCAATCCCGGTGACAGGTCGTGGTACCAGGGCGGACAGAACGATTTCAAACCACTCTATGGTGGAGACGGGATGCAGGTACAGATTGATACGCGCGACAACAACACAATTTATACCGGTTACCAGTTTGGGTATTATGCACGCGTCGACAAAACTTCCGGTGATGCAAAAGGAATTCACCCGAAAAATGAATTGGGTGAGCCGAACTTCCGTTTTAAATGGCAGACACCAATATGTCTTTCCCGTCACAACCAGGACATTTTATACATGGGCACAAACAGGTTTATGCGCAGCATGAATAAAGGTGACGACATGAAAGCAATTTCAGGCGACCTGACAAGAGCCAATCAAAAAGGTGATGTGCCATACAATACAATTGTAACGATTGCAGAGTCACCTCTGAAATTCGGACTGATCGTGACGGGAACTGATGATGGATTAATATGGCTGTCGAAAGACGATGGTTCTACCTGGAGCAATATTTCTGACAACCTTTACCGGCAGTTCCCTGCAGTACCAAAAGGACTCTGTGTTACAAGGGTAACAGCTTCGTCTTTTTCTGAAGGAAGGATCTTTGCCTGTTATAATGGTCACCACTTTGATCATTTCAATCCATATCTTTTTATGACCGATGACTACGGCATCACCTGGAAAGAAATCGGAACAGCATTGCCTTATGAGCCATTGAACGTGGTGAAGGAGGATCCGGTTAATCAAAATATTTTATACGTTGGAACTGACAATGGCTTGTATGCAACACTGGACAGGGGAAAAACATTTATGGCAATGAATGGAAATCTGCCAAGGGTTGCAGTACACGATCTCGTAATTCAACCACGAGAGAAAGATATTGTGATTGGTACACATGGAAGAAGTATTTACATAGCAAGTTTGAAGGAAGTTGAAATGCTCAGCGATTCTATTTTACAAAAGCCTTTGGTTGCAATGATAAAAGAAGTTGAAGTCAGGTATAACAAAAACATGGGGAAAGAATTTAATTTCAGCGGAGAGTCATATAAAATTACGTGTACCATTCCATTTTATGCCGGCAAAGATGGTGTAAGCGATATCAGGATCAAATCTGAAAAAGGAATTTTATTGAAATCAATGACTGATACCAGTGAAGCAGGATTGAATTTTCTCACATATAATCTGCTGGTAGATTCTGCAAATGTAGATGCGCTTGA
>Ga0190274_10000357_pt1 | contig 28308 bp, 18 predicted proteins | sample Popmic531T_FD_133002 | JGI IMG/M metagenome (GOLD analysis project Ga0190274, IMG submission 133002) | Populus adjacent soil microbial communities from riparian zone of Yellowstone River, Montana, USA - 531 T | ecosystem: Environmental > Terrestrial > Soil > Riparian zone | place: USA: Montana... | reverse complement strand
CGCGGGTCTCGGTCAGGCGGTTGCCGATCTTGTCGTAGGTCCAGCTCCGCGGACCCCAGGGGCCGTTGCCTTGAGTCAGGAAATAGTGGATGTCCTGGTAGGCGTAGGTACGGTTGTTGGCGGCGTTCAGGAGGTCGGCGATGCCGGTGATGTTCCCCACGAGGTCCGTCGTGTAGGACCAGTCCAGCACCGGGTTCGTGCCGTCCACCCGGATCTCGGACGGGGCATAGCGCTTGTCGAAATCCCGCGTTTCGGTCAGACCATTCCCCAGGGGGAGGGTCTTCAAGGGGCCGAAGGGCTCGTAGGTCGCCGCGTTGACGAGCTGGAGCGACGGGTTGGCTCCCACCTGCACCGTCAGGGTCTCTTCCCGATCGACGAAGTCGTGGCTGTAGGTGGCGGTGATCGCTTCCGGGTAGGTGATCGTCGTGCGGTTGCCGCTCTTGTCGTACCCGTAGGCGAGCGTCCCGTCCTGGAGGAGCCGGCCGAAGCGGTCGTAGGTATGGGCGAGCGTTTCGCCGTGACGGGTGAGGCCGGCCAGTCGGCCTTTGCCGAATGCACCGGTATCGTAGATGTAGGTTGTGCTCAGCGTCGAGTCGGGATAGCTCACGGCGGTCACCCGGTCGAGGGCGTCGGTCGTTCGTGTCGTGATGATGTTGCGGGCATCCGTCTCCGTCGCCAGCTCGCCATGCTCATTATACGTGTAGATCGACGTTCCGGAGACCGGCGAGACCTGCTGCGTCAGGAGATCTCGATCGCTGTAGATGTATGTTGTGAGATTCCCTTCCGCGTCGGTGACGCTGGTGAGGTGATCCTGCACGTCGTACCCGTATTGGGTGACCGCGTTTCCGCCGTCGGCTCCGGTCCAGGGCTGGGTCACCGCGGTCAGGCGGTTCAAGGCGTCATAGGCGTAGAGCTGAGTGGGATTCGGGTTCGAGGCCCTGAGGTGGTTCGGATCCCAGACCTTCTCGAGGTTGTCGTTCAGGTCGTAGCAATACTCGGTGACGCTCGGAGCGGGGCTGCCGGCTCCCCGGGTGACCTTATCTAAATGGCAGGTGAATTCGTGGGTGGTTCTCGATTCACTCACCCAGGCCGAGCCGTTCCAGCGCTCCAGGCTCTCCTCGATCCGATTGCCTGCGCCGTCGAGCTGCCAGGCCGTGCGCTCCCGGGGCTGTGCCGGGTCGAGGCAATTGGTGCTCGTGGGAGTGGCGACCGCGGTGCCGCGGATCATCTCTTTTAGCCGCCCCGCTTCGTCATAGACGTACTCGATGCCGTTGCCGCGCGGCAGCTTCGTGCAGAAGAGATCTCCGAAGGGCGCATAGGTGTAGGTGGTCACCAGGTCGTCGGCGGGAACCGCGCCCTTCCGGCGGACCTCGGTGACGCGGCTCAGCGCGTCGTAGCTGGTCGTGGTCTCGACGTTATTTGCGTCAATCACCGACGTGCGGCGGTTGAGGCCGTCGTAGCCGAAGGTGGTGGCTCCGATCAGCGGATCGATCCGGCTGTCGGCGACATGCCCATTGCGGCCGGCGAGGTTATAGGTGAAGGTGGTCACGTCGGTGGCCGTGAAGCCCGGCGGATCGATCGTGGCCGGCTCGCCCGAGCCGTTGTAGGTGTAGGCGGTGGTCTTGACGCCGGCCGGCAGCGGTGCTCCCGCCTCGTAGCCGTCTACGGTACGGCTCGTCATCAGCCCGGTCGTCGCGTTGTAGACCGAATCGGTGCGGCGCTTGTTGGAGCCGCCGGAGGTCGAAGGGACCTCGACGCGGGTGACCAGGCCCGGAAAGTTGGCGTCATAGGTGTACGAGGTCAGGCGCGTCAGGGCCGGGACATTGGCTGCCTCGGTCTTCGTCAGCACCCGGCCATTGGCGTCGTAGGTGTATTCGGTACGCGTCTGTTTGGCATCTGTCATCGAAGATGGCAGGAGCGGGTTCGTGCCGGTGTAGGCGAAGCTCGTGGTTGGGGAGAGCCCGCAGGCCGGGCAGGAACCCTGAATCGAGACCGGTTTCGGTTTTCCGCTGACGGTATCGCGAGCCAGGTTGGTGGTCGTCACCTGGTTGAAGGTGGCCGAAATCGTGCGGGTGACGACGGTCTGCGTGGGGCGCGCCGGGTTGGTGTAGCTGTAGGTGACCTTGTCGGCCGCGTTGGGGCCGGTGAAGCTGGGATCTCCACGCCAGCTCTTCGCGACGTTGTTGGTTCCGGGCGCGTATTCGAAGGCGGCCACGACACGGCCCAGCGGGCCCGAGACCAGATCCATTCGCGTCAGGTAGCCCGGCCGTAATGGATCATAAAAGAACTGCCAGGCGGTGCCGTCGGGCCGTGTGGCGAGCGTCAGCTCGTCGCCCGACCAAGTGAGATTCCAGGTTCGCGGAGACGTCCCTGAGCCCACCACGGCAGCTTCGGTGATCGAGGCGAGCTTGCCGTCTGGGCGATATGTGAACGTGTCGCTGCGGCCATCGGGGAAGCTGACGGTTGTGAGCTGGTTGCTCCCATTGTAGGCCCCTTGGCTTGCATGGCTCGGGTCCGCGGCGAAAACGGTGCGCAGCCACAGGCCGTCGGAGCGGAAGACGTCTTTGCGGCCGTCGAGGGTGTGGAGCTCCCAGCCGCCCGTGGCGGTGTCGAGGTACAGCTTGCGAAACTCGTCGGACGGAGCGTGCGTCTGATACAGGCGCAGGCCGCTGCCGGCGGCGAGATTGGAGAATTCGCGGAAGCTGCCGTAGCGGGTCAGCAGCCAGACGTGGCTGGTATCCGGATCGGCGACGATCCGCTCGGCGAAGTCATGGACCCAGAAACGTCCCAGGGCCGTCCGCCAGGCGGCGGAGCCGGGCAGTCCGTCGCCACCCACGCCGCCAGCCGCGTAGCGCACCTGGGCCTTGCCCAACCCGGCGGGCTCGCAGCTCGGGCCGCCTCCGCCCACCGGCACACTGCAGCCTCCGCCGTCGGCGCCGGCTCCGACCGCCTGGCACAGAGGGCAGGAGAGCCCGGCCGCGCCGCTCGAAGAACCGCTCGGCTCGCCGCAGACGGCCGGGGGTGCGGAGGGGCAGCCGAGGGCCTGGGCGAGCTCGCCCGCGGGAATGTCAATGATCTCGGTTTTCTGGCATCCGGCCACCGTGGGGCAGACCCGGATCTTCACCGAGAGATCCAGCGTTTTCGCCTGCGTGCAGGACACTCCCGTCTCCAGCCAGGTGTCGAGATTGTCGAAGTTGATGCGGCCGCCGGCGGCATCGAGACCGCAGGCAATGTCTGGCGAGCAGCCGGCTCCCGAGCACGGATACCATTCTGCCCAAGGAGTCAGAGAGCCGAAAAGTCCGTCCTCGTTGATCATGTCGCGCAGACCCGGGATGGTGGCGGTAGCATGGATCTTCACCCCGCAACTGCCGGCGACGGGGTCACAGGAGGGGCTCGTCTTCTCCAGGTACCAGGCCTTGTTCTCCACCGGCCAGCACCGGAAGCCGGTGGTCCCCTGGCAGTTGTTGGATTTTGTCACCTGGCCGGAGGCGGCCCAGCTATAGGCGCCCAGCGAGGTGCTCCCACAGGAGCTCTGGGCCGCGGCCGAGGACGGCAGGCAAAGAGCCAGGAGCGCTCCAAGCGGGACAGCCACCTGAACAACCGTCGTGAGACTCCACCCAGACGGGCCGGTTCTGAGCACGCCGATCTCCTTCTTCCTGTTTTCTTGGTTGCCAAATTAGCACAGGAAGGAATCGATCGAGAAACGGTCTCCAGGTACAATGAGCTTTTCAGCCTTTCGCCATGCACACCTATCGCCACCTTCTCCCTCGGCTCGCCGCCTTCACCCTTCTCACCGCCACCGCAACCCACGCTCAGATCCAACCGATCAGCGCCGAAATCCAGGTTCCCGGGAATCCGGCCGGCTTCCAGTCTGCTCCGGCCACGGCCGTCGCCCTTTCGGGCGGCGCTCTCGTCGTCTGGCAGAGCGCGAACACGGACGGAGAGGAGATGGACGTCCTGGCGCGCGCCTATGGGCCGGATGGCGCTCCCCTCGGTCCTGAGCTCATGGTGAATTCGTACCTTCCGGACTGCCAGCAGAACCCCGACGTCGCCGCGGCGCCGGATGGGACGTTCACGGTGGCGTGGCAGAGCGAAGGGCAGGACGGCAGCGGATCCGGGATCTTTGTCCGGCGCTTCTCCGCCATCGGGGCGCCGCTCGGCGCGGAAGCCCAGGTCAACAGCACCACGGCGGGCGACCAGCGGGCACCCCGCGTGGCTCATGGCGCAACCGGAGACTTCGTGGTCGTCTGGGAGAGCTTCGGGCAGGACGGTGACGGATGGAGCGTCGTGGCGCGGCGCTTCGGAGTCGCCGGCCCCTTGTCGTCCGAGGTGATGGTGCCCACCTCCTTCGCCGGCCCTCAGCGGCACCCGGATCTCGCGCTTCAGTCGGCCGCCCAGGTGATCTTCGCCTGGGAGGCGCCCGATGGCGAGGGCTCGGGGGTTTTCCTCCGCCGTTTCGCGGCAACTCTCGGCTCAGCAGACCCCGCCGCGGTCCGTGCCAATGTCTCCGGCGCGGGGTTCCAGAGCTTTCCCCGGATCGGTGTCGATGCCTCAGGCAACGTGATCGCCCTGTGGGAAGGGAGCTCTTCGGGGGCAGGCGGAACGGTGATTCAAGCGCGCCGCTTCGACCGGTTCCTGGCGCCATTAGACAATGAGGTCCAGGCGGATGCAGGCTCCTCCGGGCCTGCAACCCGGCCCGCGGTCGAGAGCGCAGGGTCCGGCGATTTCCTCGTGCTGTGGGAGGGGTGGAGCGCCGACCAGGGAGGACCGGGAGTCGTGGCGCGGCCGTTCGATTTTCTCGAACAGCCGGCGGCGCCCGGGAGTCTCGTGCACGTCTCCTTCCCAGAGGACCAGGGACGCCCCGCTCTCAGCGCAAGCTCGGCCGGCACCTTCTTCGCCGCCTGGCAGGGGCAGGACAGTGACGGCTCCGGAGTCCTCATCCGGCGCTTCGCGTTCCTGGGGCATGACCTCCACACGATCGCGCCTTGCCGGATCCTGGACACACGGCAGGGCACCCCGCTCGTCTCGGGCCTGGACCGCGTGTTCGCTCTGTCCGCCGGGCTGTCTCAATGCGGCATTCCGCTCACGGCGCGTGCCCTGGCTCTGAGCGTGACGGTCACGGGGAGCAGCGGGGCTGGGAATGTGAGCCTGTTTCCCGGCGATGCGCCGCCGCCGGTGGCGAGCACGATCAACTTTGCCAGCGGCCAGACCCTGGCCAACAATGCCATCGTTTCGCTCGCCCGGAATGGGACCGTAAGTATCGGTACCCGCACGCTGGCCGGAGGCAACGGGCAGGTTCACCTCATCGTGGATTCCGGTGGGTATTTCGAGTGACTCCTGGCCCGAGAGGCTACCCCTGCGCGTCCGGGATCAGCATCCGCTCGATGCCGCGCGCTTTGCCGGTCTTCTCGTCGATGTCGACGAGGGCGGCGGCGAGGCGGACGTCGCGCTTGGCGACTTCCAAGGAGCTGGGGGTCTGGAGGAGGAAGCGCTTGAGGACCTTGTCGACCCGCATGCCGATGACCGACTCATACGGACCGGTCATGCCGACGTCGGTCAGCAGAGCCGTGCCGTTGGGCAGGATCCGCTCGTCCGCGGTGGGGACGTGGGTGTGGGTGCCGATCACCGCGCTCACCCGGCCGTCGAGGTAGAAGGCGATCGCCTGCTTTTCGCTCGTGGCCTCGGCGTGGAAGTCGACGAAGACCACTTTGATCTTGTTGCGGTCGAGCTGGGCGAGGAGCCGGTCGGCCATCACGAACGGAGAATCGAGCTCGCTCATGAAGACCCGGCCCTCCAGGTTCAGCACCGCGACCGGAATCCCCGCCGCGGTCTCACCCACGTACATCCCCTTTCCCACGTTCCCCTCGGGATAGTTGGCGGGGCGCAGCAGCCGGGGGTTGCGGTCGAGGAGATCGTACCCCTCCCGCTTGTCCCAGATGTGGTTGCCGGACGTGAAACAGTCGACCGGCAGGTCGGACAGCTCGTGCATCACCTCGGGGGTGACGCCGAAGCCGCCCGCCGCGTTCTCGACGTTGACCACCACGTAGTCCGTCCGGTGGTGGTCCACCAGGCGGGGGAGGATGTTCTGGAGCGCCCGCCGGCCCGGCTTTCCGATGATGTCGCCGACGAAGAGCAGCCTCAACGGGCGTACTCCACCGAGCGGGTCTCGCGGATCACTGTGACCTTGATCTGGCCGGGATAGGTCAGCTCCTGCTCGATCTTCCGCGCGATGTCCTTGGAGAGCCAGAGCGCCTGCTCGTCGCCGATCTTCCCGCTGTCCACGATGATGCGGATCTCGCGGCCAGCCTGGATGGCGAAGGTCTTCTGCACTCCCTTGAAGTTGGAGGCGATCTCCTCCAGCTTCTCGAGCCGCTTCACGTAGGTCTCGAGGACCTCGCGACGGGCTCCGGGACGGGCCGCCGAGAGGGCGTCGGCCGCCGTGACCAGCACGGCTTCCACCGTCTGCGGGTCGTAGTCGCCGTGATGGCAGGCCATGCCGTGGACGACCTCCTCGGTCTCCCCGAACTTGCGCAGCAGGTCGATGCCGATCTGCAGGTGGGTACCGTCCATCTCGCGATCGATGGCCTTGCCGATGTCGTGCACCAGGCCGGCTCGGCGGGCGACCTGGACGTTGGCCTTGAGCTCGGCGGCCATGGTGCCCGCCAGGAAGGCGACCTCTTTGCTGTGCTGGAGGACGTTCTGGCCGTAGGAGGTGCGGTAGCGCAGACGGCCGAGCAGCCTGACCAGCTCCGGGTGCATGCCGGGGATGCCCAGCTCCAGGAGCGCCGCCTCCCCTTCCTGCAGAATCTTCTGGTCGAACTCGGCCTTGACCTTCTCGACGACCTCTTCGATGCGCGCCGGATGGATACGTCCATCGACGATGAGCCGCTCCAGGGCCACGCGGGCCACTTCCCGGCGGTAGGGATCGAAGCCGGAGAGGATGACCGCTTCGGGCGTGTCGTCCACGATCAGGTCCACGCCGGTAGCAGTTTCGAGAGCGCGAATGTTGCGCCCCTCGCGGCCGATGATGCGCCCCTTCATCTCGTCGTTGGGGAGCATGACGACTGAGACGGTGGTCTCGGAGACGTAGTCCGAGGCCGACCGCTGCACGGCCATGCCGATGATGCGCTGCGCCTGTTTGTTGGCCGTCTCGCGCGCCTCGTCCTCCAGGCGCTTGACGAGGTGGGCGGCCTCGATGCGCGCTTCGTCCTCGATGACGCGGATCAGCTCGTCGCGGGCCTGCTGGGCGGTGAGACCCGCGATCTGCTCGAGCCTCGACCGTTCCTCCTGAATCATCTGCTCGAGCTCGCTCTCCCTCTTTTCCATGCCTTTTTCGCGGCCGGCGAGCGAGCGGTCGAGCTGCTGGAGGTCCTTCTCGCGCTTGGCGAGCTCGTCCCCCTTCTTGTCGAGGTTGTCTTCCTTCTGCGTCAGCCGCCGCTCGAGCGCTTCGAGCTCGATGCGCCGCTTGCGGGACACCGTCTCGAACTCGGTCCGGGCCTGGAGAAGCTTCTCCTTGGCGGCAATGTCGGCCTCGCGCAGGCGGGTCTCGCTCTGCCGTTTGGAGTCCTCGACGATCCTTTCGGCGTCGAGCTGCGCCTGTGCAAGCCGGCGCGTCCCCTCTTTCCGGAGGCCGAGCCACCAGACGAGAGGAACGACGACCGCAGCCATCGCGATGACCACGGTCAGAACCAGAATTTCAGTGCTCACCAGATGCCCCCTGCTCTTCGCGAACAGTGGGGGGGACCAGGCGGATCGGGAAAGGCTCCTCTCACGAGGAGAGAGATAAAGGCATCCCCCACACGGCCGTGTGGGCCCTAGCGTTTAGAACCTGAAACGCGCCAGGTGGGTGTCCGCTCCGTGAGCCATTAGCGTCCTCGTCGAGGCGAGGCTGGCACAGTCCCACGAGTGAAAGACTCCCGTTTTGTTGTCGTAGGTTCTACAATCGTGGTACCCATCACGAAACGCGCAGGGGATGCCAACTCGTTTCCATATATTTTCTCAGCCGGCGAAGCGACTTCTGCCCTCTCAACCGCCGAGGACACGGTTTAATTCCTCTGTCATCTCCGCCACCTTCTCCCTGATCTCGACCCGTTCCCCTTCCTGTCGTCTCTGAATACGGAACAGTTCGTCTGCCATATTGAGTGCCGCCAGAATCGCAATCCGAGACGCATCGCTCGTGCTCGCGTGTTGGGCGACCTCCCGCATCTTGCGGTCGACGAGATCGGCCAGGCTCTGGAGGTACCCAGTGTCGTCGCGGCCACGGACGTGGTACACCGAGCCGAAAATCTCAACCTCAGTCGTGGTTGGAGGCATGGCGTCCGCGTCCTCGTGTCGTGCCCATCACCGGCAAGTCAAATCAAGCCAGCGAGTTGGCGAGGCACACTATAGCACACGTGCCAAGGGTAGAATGCCCGCCGTGGCCGCCTGGTCCCTGGTTCGCCCGCTTCTCTTCCGTCTCGACCCAGAGACCGCCCATGGCGTCGCCATGAACGCGCTCCGCGCGGCCCAGGCTCTGCCGTTCGTGACGGCCGCTCTGCGCCGGCGCTTCCTGGTCGACGCGCCCGCGTTGCGCCAGACGCTCTTCGGCCGCGAGATCCCCAATCCGGTCGGTCTCGCCGCTGGCTTCGACAAGGACGCGGTGGCGGTGCGCGGCCTGGCGGCCCTGGGCTTCGGCTTCGTCGAGATCGGAACCGTCACGCCCAAGCCGCAGCCGGGCAACCCGCGGCCCCGCCTGTTCCGCTTCTCCCAGGCCGAGAGCCTGCAAAACGCCATGGGGTTCAACAACGCCGGTCTCGCCGCCGCGCGGGACCGGCTCGCCGAGCTCCGGCCCTCACCCATCCCAATCGGAGCCAACGTCGGCAAGAACAAGGACACGCCCCCCGAGGCAACCATCGCCGACTACACGGCCCTGATCCGCGCCTTCGCCGAGTTTTGTGATTATCTGGTGGTGAACGTCTCCTCGCCGAACACCCCGGGGCTGCGCGACCTCCAGAACGAGGTGTTCCTGCGCTCCCTGCTGAGCACGGCGACCGGCCTCACGGATCGGCCGATTCTCGTGAAGATCGCCCCCGATCTCGAGCCGGCCGAAGCGGTCCGGCTCGCCGAGGTGGCGGTGGACACGGGCGCAGCCGGCGTGGTGGCAACCAACACCACGAACGACTATACGTTGCTGCCGGGATGCCGGGACTTCGGCGGGCTCTCCGGTCGCGTGCTGCGGGAGAAGAGCTTCCGGGTGTTCGAGGCGGTGGCGCGCCGGCTGTTCGGGCGCGCGGTGCTGATCAGCGTGGGTGGGATCGACTCGGGCGCCGAGGCCTACCGCCGCCTGCGCGCCGGCGCGAGCCTGGTCCAGGTCTACACGGCCCTGGTCTACCAGGGCCCGGCGCTCGCCCGGCGCATCAACGAGGAAATCCTGGAGCTGATGGCGCGGGACGGGGCGAAGGGGATCGGCGAGGTGATCGGGGCGGATCGGGCCTAAAGCAACCCTTCCAGGTGCTCCACCAGCCGCTCCACCCGCCCGCGGATCTCCTCACGCTCCTCAATCCAGCGGTCCGCCGCGCCGGCGACGGGAGGAGCGGCGAGCCGCTCTTCCAGCTCCTCGACCCGCCGCCGCAAGGTGGCGTTCTCTTCCCGCAGGTCGCGGATGCTCCCAGCCGCGGCGTGGACTTTGTCTTCCAGGGCCTGCAGCCAGCCGATCTCGGTCTGAGGCTCTGTCCCGGTTGTTTCTATCGTGTCGGTTGCTTCGGTCTGGGCTTTGGCCATCAGCTCCTCCATCCGAAACGGCGCGTCAGCTCGGCGGTCAGGGTGCCCTGACGCTCGTTGACCTCTTCCTGGGTGAGGGAACGCTCCCGCGAGTTGTAGAGGAACGTGATCGTCGTGTTCACCGCCCCTTCCGGCACGCCTTGACCGCGATACCGGTCCTTGAGGCTCCAGGAGACGAGATCGGCGGGCGCCGCTCCGGCGATGCCCCGGTCGATCTCGGCCCAGGGCGTGTCGAGCGCATGGGTCAAGGTGAAGTCCGCGTCGATCCCCGGGAACCGGGACGGCAGGTCCACCTGGAGTCCCCGCTCCTGATCATTTCCGCCGGACAGGCCATCCAGCGCGATCTCGGCCACATAGAGGGGATAGCCTTCCTCCTCCTCGACGCGGCCGAACCAGCCCACGACCTGGCCATCCCGGTCAGGGCGAACGAGCTCGGCGGCGTTGCCGGCGAGCAGGCCGGTCAGCTCGGCGGGCCCCGCCTCCAGGCGCACGCCCAGCTCTTCGGCGAGCCCATCCACCGCCCCCTTGAGGTCGAAAAGGTCGAGCTCCACCGCGCGCTGCCAGGGAGCGCCGGTCCGGCCGCCGCAGACCAGGCCCACGTGCTCCGGCTGGTCCGGCAGGGCGCCGAGCTTGTTCGAAGGGAAGAAGGCGCGGCCGATCTCGAACAGCCGCACGGCCGGCACCCCCCGGCGTTGGTTGAAACGGGCGTTCTCGACCAGGTTGGGCACCATCGAGCGGCGGAGCACCGAGTAGGCCTCCGAGAGCGGGTTCGCCAGCTCCAGGGGCTCCGCCCCCGGCCGCAGGCTCGGGAAGCGCCCGTCGAGCGACCGGCTCTGGAAGGCGAAGTTGACCGCTTCGGCATAGCCGCCGGCTGCCAGCCAGTCGCGGACCCGCTCGCGCAGGGTCTGCTCCGGCGTGCGCGTGCCGTCGGACCCCTCGATGCCGGGCAGGGTCGCGGCGATCTTTTCGAAGCCGTACATCCGCAGGACCTCCTCGTAGAGATCCTGGGGATACACCGAATGCGGCGGCTGGTGCCGGGTCTGGAAATCGTAGTAGCGCCAGGAGGGGACGGTCACGTCCCACGCGGTCTTCTCCTGAAGAGCGGCACCGGCCGGTTCCAGGGTGAAGCCGAGGCCGGCGAGCCAGCGCTCGACGTCCGCCCGCGGGATCTCGGCCCCGGCGAAGGCGTTGAGCTTCGCCAGCTCCAGCCGGCCGCGCGGCGGCCAGCCGGTGGATTCGCTCTGGGGTCCCCGCGCGTCGATGGAGCCGCCGAGGACCGTGCCGCCCGCGATCTCGGCGAGGAGCTGGGCCGCGCGGCTCACCGCCCGCTCGCAGATCTCCGGATCGGCCCCCCGCTCGAAGCGGTGGCTCGCGTCGGTGTGCATCCCGAGCTTGCGCGCGGCGATGCGCACCGCCTGCCGGTGGAAGTGGGCGCCTTCGATCAGAACGTCACGGGTCCGCTCCGTCACTTCCGAGTCCAGGCCGCCCATGACCCCGGCCAGACCCACGGCCCGCTCGGCGTCGGCGATGACCAGCATCTGCTCGTCGAGCTCCCGGTCCACGCCGTCCAGGGTGGTCAGGCGCTCGCCGCGGTGGGCGAGGCGGACGATGAGCTTCCGGCCGGCCAGGCGGTCCAGGTCGTAGGCATGGAGCGGCTGCCCCATCTCCCACAGGATGAAGTTGGTCACGTCCACCACGTTGCTGATCGAGCGCAGGCCGATCGCGGCCAGCCGGTCGCGGAGCCAGGCCGGGCTCTCCTGGACCTTGACGCCGCGGACCACCCGCGCCACGAAGCGGGGACAGAAGATCTCTTCCTCGACCTCCACGGCGGCGGCGTCCTCGACCCGCTCGGCGGATTCCGGCGGCGCTGCCGGCGGCAAGCGCAGCGGCTGGCCGTAGAGCACGGCGATCTCCCGCGCCAGGCCCAGGTGGTTCATGCAGTCCGGCCGGTTCGTGGTGACCTCGACGTCGAAGAGGACGTCGTCCCCCTTCTCCTCGATCCCCTCGACGGCGTGACCGGCCGCGGTCAGGCGGCCGGCGAGCTCCTGGACGTCCGCCGGAAGGTCCACGTACTCGGCGAGCCAACGGGTCGAGAAAAGCATCAGCCGTGCACCTGGCGCAGCACGCGCTCGTCGTTGTCGAACAGGAGGCGGATGTTCGAGATACCGTAGCGGTTCATCGCCACCCGATCGACTCCCATGCCGAAGGCATAACCCGAGTAGCGGTCGGGATCGATTCCGCACTCGTCGAGGACGCGCGGATCGACCATGCCGCAGCCGAGGATCTCCATCCAGCCGGTGCCCGAGCAGACGGCACACCCCTTCCCCTTGCAGCTCTGGCAGGTGACGTCGACCTCGGCCGAGGGCTCGGTGAAGGGAAAGAAGCTCGGGCGGAGGCGGATCTCCACGTCCGGCGCGAAGAGACGGCGCAGGAACGCGAGGAGCGTTCCTTTGAGGTCCCCGACCGTGAGCCCCTCGGCCACCGCGAGCCCTTCCACTTGGTGGAACATGGGCGAGTGGCGCAGGTCATTGTCGTTACGGAACACCCGGCCGGGGCAGATGATGCGGATCGGCGGCTTGCGCGCGAGCATCGTGCGGATCTGCACCGGCGACGTGTGGGTGCGCAGCAGAAAGCCGTTCTTCAAGAACAGCGTGTCCTGCGTGTCGCGCGCCGGGTGGTCCTGCGGGAAGTTCAGGGCCTCGAAGTTGTGGTAGTCGGTCTCCGCCTCCGGCCCCTCGGCCACGCTGTAACCGAGCTCCGCGAAGATCCGCTCCATCTCGCGGTTCACCCGCGTGATCGGGTGGAGCGAGCCGACGCTCGGACGCCGGCCGGGGAGGGTGACGTCCACCGCGGCGGAACGGCGGGTCGCCTCGCGCTCGCGGGCGGCGAGCGCCTCGTCGATCTCGGCGAGGCGGGCCTCGACGCGGTCCTTCAAGGTATTGACCGCCTGCCCGTAGGCACGGCGGTCTTCGGCGGGGACTTCGCCGGTACGGGCGAGGAGGGAGCGGACGGCTCCCTGCTTGCGCCCGATCCAGCGCAGACGGAGGTCCTCCCAGGCAGCGCGGTCGGCGACCCGGGAAGACTCCTCTTCGAAACGTGCGGAGAGCGCGGCGGCCTCGGCAAGGCCCGCGGGATCGGAGGTCGTCGAGGCGCCTCTCTCCTCTGCCATCAAGCCTCCGCGGAGGCCGGCTTCAGCTTGCCGGCAGCCTCCAGGGCCTGCTTCGCCGCCTCGGCGATCCGCCCGAACCCCTCGGCATCGCGCACCGCGATGTCGGCGAGGACCTTGCGGTCGAGGTCGGAGCCGGCCGCCTTGAGGCCGGAGATGAGCTGGCTGTAATTGAGGCCATGGAGCCGCGCGGCGGCATTGATGCGCACGATCCACAGGCTGCGGAGCTGGCGCTTCTTCTGCTTGCGGTCGCGGTAGGCGAAATTGAGGGCCCGGTCCACCGCCTGCTTCGCCATGCGGTGGTTCTTGGACTTCATTCCATAGAAGCCCTTGGCGAGACCCAGGATCTTCTTGCGGCGCTGGACGCGCTTGTTTCCACGCTTGACACGTGCCATTGGATCGAACCTCGTTTCTGCTCCCGCAAAGCGGCAGCGGTCAGGCCCGGCGCGGCTCCGCTCGCAGGAGCGGAATCCGGCTTATCAGCCGGGCCACAGCTCCGGTGGACAGGTTCTCCCACCGGCAGCCGATCGGTTTGTGGGAATCTGCAACTACTCGTGCAACATGTCGCGGACGGTGCTCGCGAACGCGGGTGAGACCAGCGTGGCTTTGCGCAGGTTGCGCTTCCGCTTCGTGGTCTTCTTGGTCAGGATATGACTGTGCATCGACTGGTGACGCGTCACCTTGCCAGTCCCCGTGACCTTGAAACGTTTCGCGGCCCCCTTGTGCGTCTTCTGCTTGGGCAAGGGTCCTCTCCTTTTCCTTCTTCGTACAGCAAAAAACCCGCCATTCCGAACGCTTGGCTCGGCGGCGGTCTTTTTTCGGAGCTGGCGGAACGGCTCCTCAGGGAGCTGTCTTCTCCACCTTTTCCTTCGGCTTCACCAGGTGGCGGGGCGGACCAAAGATGACATGCATCCGGTTGCCCGCCATTTCGGGGTTGGATTCTAGCACTCCTCGCTCCCCCAAGTCTTGTGCCAGCCTCTGGATCAGCTTGTGCCCGAGGTCCTGCCGCGCCATTTCACGACCGCGGAACTGGACGGTGGCCTTGACCTTGTCGCCTTCCTCCAGAAACCGGATCGCGTTCTTCAGCTTGAAGTCATAGTCGTGCTCGTCGATGTTCGGACGGAACTTGACTTCCTTGACGTGGATGACCTTCTGCTTCTTCTTGGACTCATGGGCCTTCTTTTTCTGCTGATACAGAAACTTGCCGAAGTCCATGATGCGGCAGACCGGCGGCTTGGCCTGCGGAGCCACTTCCACCAGGTCGAGCGCCTGCTCCTGCGCGCGGCGCAGGGCCTCCTCGACAGGGACGATCCCCGCCTGAGAGCCGTCCGCCTCGACGAGGCGCACCTCGCGAACCCGGATGCGTTCATTGATACGGGCCGTCTTGTCGATATCAGCTCACCCCCTGAGAGCGGCCGAGCCACCGCGGCTCGGCTTGGTAATTCACTGCTTCCATCCTTCTTCTACAGCTCAGTGCTCCGCGCCGCCACAAGCGATCCCACCCGCTCGACGAAAGCCGCCACCGGCAGCGCGCCCAGATCCTCGCCGGCCCGCCGCCGTACCGAGACGGTACCCTCCTCCTGCTCGCGCGCACCCACCACGAGCATGTACGGGATCTTCTGGAGCTGGGCTTCGCGGATCTTGTACCCCAGCTTCTCGTTGCGGTCGTCGATTTCGGCGCGGACCCCCGCCGCCTCCAGCTCGCCGCGCACCCGCGCCGCGTACTCGGCGAACTTCTCGGAGACCGGCAGCACCAGCGCCTGGACCGGCGCCAGCCAGAGCGGGAAGGCTCCGGACGTCTGCTCGATCAGGATCGCCATGAAGCGCTCCAGCGATCCGAGCATGGCGCGGTGGATCATCACCGGCGCGTGCTCGGCGCCGTCGGCCCCGACGTAGGTCAGCCCGAAGCGTTGCGGCATCTGGTAGTCCAGCTGGATCGTGCCGAGCTGCCAGCTCCTCCCCAAGGCGTCCTGCACGTGGAAGTCGATCTTCGGGCCATAGAAGGCGCCGTCCCCGGGATTGACCTTGTAGGTCAGCCCCCGCGAGTCCATGGCCGCCCTCAGCGCCCCTTCGGCGCGGTCCCACAGCTCGTCCGAGCCGATCCGCTTCTCCGGCCGGTTCGACAGCTCGATCTGCGCCCCCTGGAAGCCGAAAGTCGAGTAGACCTCGAGGATCATCTCGGCCACGCCGAGCACCTCGGCCTGGATCTGCTCCTCGGTGCAGAAAATGTGGGCGTCGTCCTGCGAGAACGAGCGCACCCGGAACAGACCGTTGGTCACGCCGCTCCGCTCGTAGCGGTGGAGCCGCCCGAAGTCGGCGAAGCGGACCGGCAGGTCGCGGTACGAGCGCAGCCGCGTGGCGAAGATCAGGCAGTGGCCCGGGCAGTTCATCGGCTTGACCGCGAACTGCTTCTCGTCCACCTCGGTGAAGAACATCGCCTCGCGGTAGTTGTCGTAGTGCCCGGAGGTCTTCCACAGCTCCACGTCGAGGATCTGCGGGGTGATGGTCTCGCCATAGCCGTAGCGGGCGTAAAGCTCGCGGACGTAGGAGACCAGCCCGTTGTAGACGTGCGCTCCCTTGGGGTGCAGGAACGGCATGGCCGGCGCGAGCGGGTTGAAGCTGAACAGGTCCAGCTCCTGGCCGAGGCGGCGATGGTCGCGCGCCCGGGCCTGCTCCAGCCGCGTCATGTACTCGTCCATCTCCTTCTGGGAGAGGAAGGCGGTGCCGTAGATCCGCTGCAGGCGCTCGTTGTCCTCATCCCCCTTCCAGTAGACGCTGGAAGCCTCGAGCAGCTTGACCGCGCCGATCTGCCCGGCGTTCTGGGCGTGCGGCCCGCGGCAGAGGTCGGTGAAGCGCCCGTGCCGGTAGAGGGTGATCGTGTCGCCCGCGGGGATCTCCTTGAGGCGCTCGACCTTGAGGGTCTCGCCCATCTCGCGGAAGATCCGCTCGGCCTCCTCGCGGCGCACCTCGATCCGCTCGAAGGGGCTCGCCTCGGCGAGGATCTCGCGCATCTTCGCCTCGATCTTCCCCAGATCCTCGGGCGTGAAGGCGCGGGGGAAGCGGAAGTCGTACTGGAACTTCTCGCTGTGGTCCTTGCGCCCGACGTCGATCTCGACCTCGGGCCAGAGCCGCTTCACCGCGTCGGCCAGGACGTGCTCCGCGCTGTGGCGGATGAGCTCGCCGGCCTCGGGGCTTTTGACGGTGAACAGGCGGAACGCCCCGCTCGCGTGGAGCGGTTGGCGCAGATCGATCTTGTGGCCGTCGAGCTCGGCGCCCACCGCGTCTTTGGCCAGACGGGGTCCGATGGAGGCCGCGACCTCCAGGGGCGTCGTCCCGGGCGGCACGGTGCGGACGGAGCCGTCGGGCAAGGTGAGGCGGATCGCCTCGGTCATGGTTTCCATCACCACAGAAGTAGAAAAATTGTACCGGGGCCAAAGCCCGCAGGGTAGGGGGTCACGAGCAGGGGGATTGGTAGGCGCTAGCGGATTCGAACCGCTGACCTCTACCGTGTGAAGGTAGCGCTCTAACCAGCTGAGCTAAGCGCCTGATCATCGAACCGAACACCCTTGGACACCCGGAACCTGTCCGAAGCGAGGCTGCAAGAGAGGCTCTCCCGGTTCTGTCCTGTCTCGATGAGGTGTGCGACTCGTGTGACCGCCTTTGGTAGGCCCGAGCGGATTCGAACCGCTGACCTCTACGATGTCAACGTAGCGCTCTAACCAACTGAGCTACGGGCCTTCGTTTCAACAATAGCTCCCCCCGACCCACGCCGAGGGGAGGCAGAGAGTAGCAAAGGCGGCTGAGGCTGTCAACGGGCGGCCTTGCCGCCGCCGCCCACGCTGAACGCCGTCGTGCTGGAGTGCGTGGCGCCGCTCGGGTCGACCAGGGTCACCCGCAGGCGGTACTCGCCCGGCTGCAGCGCCGGCGGACGGAAGCTCGCCTTGAGCCGCGACGGCGAGCCGGCTTCACTGCCCAGGAGCTTCAGGTCGCCCGTACCCAGCTCCTTGCCGTCGAGCGACAGCACCTTGGCCTGCGCCTTGATGTCGCCCGCCCCCAGGTTGTACGCCACCAGCGAGAGCGGCGCCTCCTGCCCCGGGGTCAGGACCGGCTTCGAGGCCGGGATGTACGGCTGCTTGTCCTGCATGAACGGATAGTCCACGTTCTGCGGCTGCCCTTCCCGCGGGGCCTCGCGCGCCATCAGCCACTTGCCAGGGGTCTCGGGGAAGAACGGCGGCAGCAGGAACGGCCCCGCCTCCGCGAAGGCCGGCACCCGCACCGGCACCACCCGCAGGCTCGACGCGCCGGTCGCGCCGTTGCGCACCATCACCCGGATCGAGTAGTCGCCCGGATAGAGATCCACGTGGCCGAAGAACTTGAGGCCGGTCTGCCGGAGCTGCGCTCCCGCCTTGGTCACGTCGAGGCCGAGGGTCTGCGCCACGAAGTCGTGCACCGCGCCGCCCTCGTCCATGGCGTAGATGTAGATCTCCGCCGGCAGCGTCGCCCCCTGGGAGTTGGCGAGCAGCGACTGGCCGTCCACCTCGAGGACCACCGGCACGTAGGCCTTGTCACCCGACACCTTGAAAGGCGCCGCCAGCACGGACATCTTGACGGCACCCGACTCCTCGCCGCTGACGAGCTGCGAGGCGGCGTCCATCATCTTCTCCATCGGGTTCTGCGCGGTATACGGCTTGGGAGCGTAGTAGCCTGGACGGCTGACCACCCGCGTGCCGCGCGGCTGGTTCTTGAGCTCCACTTTCAGGCGGTGGTAGTTGCCGTCCCACTTGAGCGAATCCGGCTGGAACGCCAGGACGTAGGTGACGCTGGTGCGCTTCAGCACCTCCTGCATGGCGCCGGCCAGGTTGTTCGTGTTCTCGAACAGCTCGCCGCCCGTCCCCTTGGCGATCTGCAGGAGGGAGTCCTTGCCGCCGCGGCCGCGCGGCGAGTTCCCCTCGGTCCTCCCGGTGGCGCGCAGGCCGCCGATGTCCACCGCCTGCACCACGCAGTCGGCGCGGCGGAACTCCTCCAGCATTTTCTCGACCTCATTGAGGCTCTTGGAGTCGCCGAACATGGTCTCGGAGCTGGCGTTGTTGTAGTCACCGGCCATGGCCGCATCCGCGTTCTTCTGCCGCTCCGCGTCGTCCACGCTCCCCTGGAGGAGAGAGCTGTCGAAGCCCTCGGAGAGGAAGACGACGTATTTGCGCCCTTCGACCGCATTCATCATCCGGGCGAGGGCGGCGATCGACTGCGTGAAGGCGGAAATCTTACCCTTCTGCGCCGAGGCCTCGGCGCGCGCCGACTCCGCCTCGGCCTTCTCGAAGTTTTCCAGCACCGCGGCTTCCTTGGCCTCCTTGGCCTCCTTGGTCGGCGGCGTTCCCTGGATGTCCGCCTGGCTGGCCCGGACATCCGCGACGAGCAGGCGCAGCGGATCCGGGTTGCGGTCGGACAGCTCGGGCAGCCCCAGGGTCTCGATGGCCGAAATGATCTGGCGGCGGTCCGCCGTGAAGCCGAGGGCGATCTGCGGCCCCTTGTTGCTGTAGGTCGCCACCGCCACCAGGTCGGTGGGATGCAGCGCCCCGACCATGTCCTTGGCCGCCTGCCGCGCCTGGAAGACCGCCTTGGCATCCGAGAATGTCAGGTCGAACAGCACCAGGAAGTGGCGCCGCGCCGTGGCCGGCGGAGGCTCCTGCGCCGCTGCCGGGCCCCCGGCGGAGGTCGAAGACAGGTCGAGCACCTCGAAGCCGGTGACCGGCACCTTCTTGCGTCCGTCGTAGAGCTCGAAGTCGGCGGCGGTCAGGCCGCGCACCGGCTCCCCGTCGCGCACCACCTGCACCGGCACCTCGACCACCACCACCTGCGTGGATTCCGTGAAGTTCTGGGCGGTCAGGGCGGCGGCCCCGGCCAGGCAGAGGGCCAGGCCGGCGGCCAGCACGCCGCGCCGCCAGAGTCTCGAGCTTCTTCTCATGGTGTCCCCTTTCCCGATGTTCATGAACCGATGACAACGAATGACGTGGAGCTGGTTCGCGAGGTGCCGCTGCCGTCGGTCAGCGTCACCTCCAATCGATATTCGCCGGGCGCAAGCTGCGGAGGATCATATGACGCCTGGAGGCGGTCCGGGGGTCCGGCCCGGTGCTCCAGCAGCTTGATCCGCCCGCCGCTCACCTCCTTGCCGTCCGCGCCCAGCACCTTGGCGCGGACGCGCACGGCGCCAGTCCCCAGGTTGTAGACCATCAGCGACAGCTTCGCCTCCTGCCCCGGGACCAGGACCGGCCTGGAGGCCGGCACGTACGGCTCTTCGCCGGCGATGAAAGGATACGGGACCTCCTTCTGCCCCGCCCGCGGCGCCTCGCGCAGGATCAGCCACTTGCCCGTGGGCTCCGGGAAGAACGGCGGCAACAGCACCGGCCCCGCTTCGGCGAACGCCGGCACGGTCAGCGGGAAGCTCTGGACGGTCGCCGCGCCGGTCGCGCCGTTGCGCACCAGCGCCCGCAGCCGGTAGTCGCCCGGCGGCAGGTCCAGATGGCCGAAGAACTTGATCCCGCTCTGCTGCAGCCCGGTACCTACCTTGGCGACGTCGAGGCCGATGGTCTGCGCCACGTACCCGTGCACCGCTCCCCCCTTGTCGAGGGCGTAGACGTAGATCTCGGCCGGCAGCGTGCCGCCGGCCATGCCGCCCAGGAGCGACTTCCCGTCGATCTCCAGGAGGACCGGCACGTAGGCCCGGCCGTTCTCCTCCGGGCCGGCCCGGAACGGCGCGGCCAGGAGCGCCGTGCGGATCGGGCCGCCTTCCTCTCCCCCCAGGAGCTGGCTGGCGGCGGACATCACCTTCTCCAGCGGGCTCCTCGCCGCGTACGGTTTCGGCGCGTACCAGCCCGGCCGGTGCACCACCCGCGTGCCGCGCGGCTGGTTCTTCAGCTCCACCCGCAGGCGATGGAAGGTTTCGGGATCTCCCACCTTCTCCGGCTGGAACGACAGCACGTAGGTCACACCGGTACGCCGCAGCATCTGCTGCATGGCGCCTCCGAGATCGTTCGTCTTCTCATACAGCTCTCCGCCGGTCCCCTTGGCGAAGTTCAGCAGCACGTCCTGTCCGGCCGACTTGCGCCCGCCCAGCTCTCCCTGGCCGCGCAAGCCGGCGATGTCGACCGCCTGGACCACGCAGTCGGCGCGGCGCAGCTCCTCCAGCATACGCTCAACCGCATTCAGGCTCTGCGTCCCGCCGTACCGCCGGTCCGAGCTGCCGTCGAGCGGGCTCGCCTGCTGGCCGGTGTCGACCTCGCCGACGGCCTTTCCTCCCTGGAGCACGGACGGGTCGAAGCCTTCGGAGAGCCAGACTACGTGCTTGCGCCCCTGGATCCCGCCCATGATGCGGGCGAAGTCGGTCATCGAGCGGCTCATGTCCCGCACGGCCACGCTGAGCTCGACGGTGCGCGCCTCTTCCGTCATCCGGGAGATGGTCTGCAGGATCTCCTCGGCGAGGGCATCCCTGGCATTTTTACTCGCGGTCGCATTGGTCTCGGCCTGTCCCATCACCGAGCTGGTGTCCCGGCCCTCGACCAGGGCCAGCCGGAGCGGATCGGGCGGCTGGTTGTCCAGGAGCTCGGGCGCGCCCAGAGTCTCCAGGGCCGCCGCGATCTGCCGGCGGTCCGAGGTGAAGCCGAGGACGAGCTGCGGACCCCGGCGCGTCGACCAGGTGCCCACCGACACCAGGTCGGTCGGATGGAGCGCCTCCACCATGTCGAGCGCCGCGCCGCGCGCCTGCACCAGGGCCTTGGCACTGGAGAACGTCAGGTCGAAGAGGACCAGGAAATGGCGCCGCGCCGAGTCCGGCAGCTCCGCCTTGGCCAGCGCGTCGCCGCCCAGCTCGGCCAGGTCCACGACCTCGAAACCGGTGAGGGCCTGCTTGTCGCGGCCGTCGAAGACCTCGAAATCCGCGGCGGTCAGCCCGCGCACGGGCTCGCCGTCGCGGATCACCTGCACCGGGACCTCCACGACGACGACCTGCGTGCTCTCCACAAACGTCTGGGCGGTCGCCACGGCGGCTCCCAGCCCAACGGCCAGAAGGCCGAGCCACAGTCTCGATCGCATCTTCATCGGGTCTCTTCTCCTCGCTTCATCGACTTCATCTAAAGGATCGGCCCCGTCACCGACGCCAGCCACCCCTTGAGATACTCCCCCTGCGGATGGGTGATGGCAACCGGATGATCCGGGGAGGCGGCGAGCGGCTTGAGGAGCGCGACGCGCACCCCGGCCTCGACCGCCGCGGCGAAAAAGATCTGCCGGAACAGCTTCGTGTCCACGGCCCCGCTGCAACTGAAGGTCAGCAGGAAGCCCCCCGGAGCGACCCGCTGGAGGGCGAGACGGTTCAGGTCCTTGTAGGCCCGCGCCGCGGAATCGAGGTCCGGGCGCTTGCGCACCAGCGGAGGCGGATCGCAGACGACCAGCCCGTACATCTCCGCCCGCTCGCGCAGATCCTGGAAGACGTTCGCCCGGACCCACTCGACGCGGCCGGTGTCGAGGCCGTTCCTTTCATAATGGCGCAGCCCGCGCTCCAGCAGGCGCGGCGACGACTCGACGTGGGTGACCCGCTCGGCCCCGCCGCGCACGGCATAGACGCCGAACGCTCCCGAGTGAGCGAAGAGGTCGAGCACCGTCCGGCCGCCGGCCAGCGTCTCGGCGAGGCGGCGGTTCTCCCGCTGGTCGCAATAGAAACCGGTTTTCTGTCCGCCGGCGAGCTCGGCGGTGAAGGCGAGGCCCGATTCGGTGAACGGCGCCTCGGCCGGCAACTGACCGGGATTGGGGCCGGCGATGGGGCTGGCGATCGTCTCGTCCTCGCGGTCGGGGAGCCCCTCGGCCCGCCGTGCCGGCACGCCGTTGACCTGCAACACCGCGCTCCCCGGCAGGAGGTCGAGCAGGGCCGCGTAGGCCTCCTGCCGCACCGCCTCCAGGCCGGCCACGGTGACCTGGCTCACCAGCACGTCGCCGAAGCGGTCCACGGTCCACCCCGGGACGCCATCCCCTTCCGCGTTGAGCAGGCGGTAGCCCGTCGTCTCCGGAGGCAGGATGGACTGGCGCAGCGCCAGGGCCTCGGCGAGGCGGGCGGCGAAAAAGGCCCGTCCGGGGCTTTCGACCCCGGCGCCCAGGAGGCGGATGCGGATCTGGGAAGCGGGGCTGTGGAAGCCCAGCCCCAGCGGCTCACCACCAGCGGTGAAAACACGGGCGAGGGGTGCCTCCTCCGGTCCTTCCCGACGGGCGACCGCCCCCGAAAAGATCCAGGGGTGCCCCTCGCGGACCGCCTTGTCCCGTCCAGGACGCAGCCAGATCCGGGTCTCCGCCGGCGGCACCAAGCGCTACCCGCCCCCTCCGGGCCGGACGGTGAGCTCATGCCTCATCGTGTCCTCCGTTCTGGACGCTCCATCGGATCAAGTGTCCTCCCTGAAGGACTGCCGGAAGCGGCAAAAAATTCCCGACGGTCCGCGAAGCCGCGGTCCCGTTGAATCTCTTCGGGCGAGGCGCGGGATGTTTGGCACGGCGAGAGGAGGAAAGTAGCAAGGGGTATGCCCGGGGGGACTCTAGATTTACTTTGCATCCTTCCCTAGTATTTAAGACTCCATGTGTTCGATGGAAGGAGAGATTGACATGCGTAGATTTGTTTTGGGAATCCTTCTTTTGACGTCTCTTGTCTAGTTCAGCGCATCTTCGGCACAGGCAAGCTGTGAGGAGTGCCATCGCACAGGCTTCGTCTGTGGGACTTTTGGCTGCGTCGATACGTACTCATGCCAAACGGTAACCTCGTTTTGCTCTGATTGCTGGGAAATCTGCAACGAGTCCCTGGATGGTTATTGCGACACTCGGCGTCCGTGCCAGTGGGCCGCCGAATCGACTGAAGGAGATGTCTTCGCTTTGGTGCTGGCGGAGCCAATGGCGATCTTGCGGCCGGCGCCCTGACCAGGAGACGCCATGCGTTGCTCCTCCTACCTGGCCGCCTCGGCACTGCTGTGTCTGTTCGCGCAGACCGAGGCTACAGCCGTGCCGGTGCGTGTGCGGGCCGAGCCCGTCGGTGGAGCGACTGCGGCGACGGATCCTCTGGTTACTGTGCGACTGATCCCGCAGAGCACAGGGGGCTCTTTCGAGGCCCGAACGTTTCGTCTCTCGGTCCCAGGGGAGCACGTGACCGACCTTCCCCCTGGCACCTGGCAGGTGTTGACCGAAGCTCCGGATCTGTGGAGCGCTCCTGAATGGATTGCTCCTGTTGCAGGTCCAGCAGAGACCCGGGTCATGTTGCGGCTCTTCCCCGCTGCCCCGGTTTCCGGCCTTCTCACGGGTGTGCCGCAAGAGAAGATTCCTGCTCATCTCGATGTGCGCCTCGCAGCGTCCCCTGGCTCGCCGCAGGGGCCGAAGCCGCCCTCAGCAAGCATTGTGTGCCCAGTGGCCGGGAACCGTTTCCAGTGCGTCCTGCCAGTGGGCCGGCTGGATCTCCGCCTTCGATCGACGGGCTTCATTCCTGCCTACTTGTGGGACGTGGGGGTGCGGAACGGCGAGACGGCGCATCTCGGAACGCTGACGCTCAAGCCCGGGGCCTCTGTCGTCGGCTGGGTCCGGAACGAGGCCGGGCGAGAAGCGAGCGGCGCCCGGGTTCGACTGGAGCCCGAGACCTTCGGGCTTCCCAGGGAACCGGCCCAGGTTGAAGGCCTGAAGGCGATGTCTCTGGAAGCACAGACCAACCAGCGCGGATTCTTTCAGCTCGAGAACCCTGTCCCACCAGGGAGATTTGTTGTCACCGTCGAGAAAGATCTCGGCCGCGCCCGCCGCTCTGGCATTGAGATACGTCCTGGCTTGGAAGCCGAGATTCTCGAGCCGCTTGTTCTGGCCAGACCGGTGAGCCTGCGCGTGTCGCTCGATCCCGCAAGGCCCCCTTCCGGTGCGCGCTGGAAGGTCACCCTCGAGCGAAAACCCGACATCGGTCCTTCACCGGAAGTGTATCGAGGAGAGGCCGCCCTGGACGGAACCTGGCAACAAAACGGCGTGAGCCCGGGAAGATACACCCTCTATTTCGATGACGGCCAAATGCCTTGGCATGCCGAGCCGGTCGAGGTGTCCGACCAGACCACGAACATCCATGTGTCGCTGGGAGGAGTCCAGGTTCGCGGCCACATTCGACTCGGTGACGAGCCGTTGCCGGCAACTCTCTGGTTCCGAGGACCCTCTGCGGCTCAACAAGGCCGCTTCCAGTCGGACGAGCAGGGCCGATTCGAGGGAGTGCTCGCAACCGAGGGCACCTGGACCGTCGACCTTGTGTCCGAGGCGGAAAAACTGCAGATCCGGCTTGGCCCGGTGGAGGTCCGCAAGATCTCCGGCCAGAGCCATGCGCGCGTGGACCTCCGGGTGCCAGCCACGCGTCTGCGGGGCCTGGTCGTCGATGAGCACGGACAAGCTGTCTCGCAGGCCAATCTCTCTTTTATCGTTCCCACAAAGCTGCCCAGTAAAGTGGCGACAGACCGTGAAGGGAAATTCGACGTCCGGGGCCTCCCTGTGGGCTCTTTATTCGTGCATGCGGTCAAGGACGAGATGGAGAGCGAGTGGTTGGAGGCTCGGATCGAGGAAGCAAGTGAGTCGCCCGAGTTGCGACTCGTCCTGCAAGCCCGTCAGGCAATCCAGGGGCTGGTCCATGCGTCCCACGGCCCAGTGCCCGGTGCCCAGGTCTCGGCAACGGCGCCGCCCAGCCAGGCCACGGCCGGCAGTGGGGCCGAGGCGATCTCCGGGCCCAGTGGCGAGTTCACCCTCAAGCTGCCTGCGGGCATCCCAGCCGTACATCTGGCGGTTCTGGCTCCCGGATATGCCACCAGGATGCTGTTCGTCCCCCTCGGCTCGGAGCCTATCCTCGACATTCCACTGGAAACTGTCGGAGGGACTCTCATTTTCGATTTGGGCGATCGGACACTTGATGAGATCCGCGGAACAGGAATCGGCATCCTCGCCCACGGGGGGACGTTCGTCCCCTTCATGACAACTGTCCGCTGGTCTTTGCTGCAGCGGGCTCCACAGATGGACCCTCACCGGCTGGTCCTGCCGAACATGGAGGCCGGGGATTATCTGCTCTGCGTCGGCCCCGAATCCTACCTTGCCATTCCACGTGGGCAGGCGCCGCCGGCCCACCAGTGCAGCCACGGATCTCTGGCTCCTCTGCAAGAGCTCGTGCTCCCCCTGCCTTCGCCTCCGTTACCTGCCGGCTGAAGGCATTCCGAAGAGAAAAGGCCTCTTCTTCCTGGTCGGGCCGCACTTGCGGGAGGAAGAGGCTTTTGCGGCGAAATCCAGGACTTTTCCCGGCCGCTCACGACCTTTTGCTCCCAGCAAAGGCCGGAGGAGCGGAGCAAAAGGTCTTTTCTTCGGGCGCGGGCGCGTGAGTTGCGAAGCGGAAGGCTTTTCCGGGACCAAAGGGCCAATAGCGGGAAGTAAAGGTCGTAGCTACCCTTCCGCCCCCTTTTGCAGCCCCCGCCGCAGCACACCAGTGAGGTCAAAGCGCAGGCCCTTGTCTTTCTGGGCTTCTTCGAGGAAGGACCGGACGGCCTCGGCCATATACACGTTGACCAGCTTCATGGCGCAGACGTTGTCCAGGAAGGAGAGGGCTTTCAAGGCCTCCTCGACGTTGATGTTGTTGCGGTACTCCTGGTCGAAGAAGACCAGGAAGAGGTCGCGGGCAACCAGATGGGCCTCGTGCAGCTTCCTCTGGCGCACGAGCATGATGGTCTGGTCGACGCCGGCCACGGAGGCGACGTACTCCAGCTTCTGCTCGCGGAAACCGGCCCGGACCTCGGCGAAGACCTGCTCCGCCTCGGCGTAGCGTTTCTGGAGCGCCAGGATTTTTCCCTCGACCCAACGGAGCCGTGCCCGGTTCAGCGGCTCGCCGGCAAGCTTCTCGCGAAGATCGCTCTGCACCAGAATCTGTACGGCGCCGTGGAGATCTCCAGCGTCCACTAAAGCATCAAGGAGATCCTGACGAGCAACATCGACGAGCTTGGGATCCCGCGCGGGATCCAGCAGCGCAACCCCTCTCCGCAAGGCCTTAACCGCGGCACGTGGATCTTTAGCCAGGCGCAGAGTAATCCCTTTGCTCACCAGTGCGCGCCCGGAGAGGTGGCGCTCTCCAAGCTTTCTGTACGCCCGAAAGGCCTCGTCGTGCAGCTCGCAGGCTTCGCTGAACCGCCGCTGATCCTTACGGAGAGTAGCTTGAACTTCGTCCAGATAGGCTGCAAGCCTGAGTTCTCCAGTCCCCTCCTCCAGAAGCTTTCTTGACGTTCGCAGTGCCGCCTCACACCTTCGATAGAGCTCATTGACCCGGTATGCGTTCGCGAGCTCGGCCCATGCGCGGACTCGGAGATCTGAGAGGAAGCCGGCTCCGTACGGGGTCTTCTCGATCCGCTCCGCCACGTACTTCGCACGATCCGCGTCGTAGAGCATCTCCTGTGGATTTCGGTACCGGGCTTCGAAGGAGCGTTGGAGAAGGACTTCGACGTGAACCCAGGGAACCAGGGATTGTCTCTGGGGAGCGGTCAAGCCGCTGAAGCCAGCCGGAGAGTTGCTTAACCATTGGAGGCCGCGCGTACGCCGCGCCTGGTCTTCCTGCCACCGCTTCACCAACGGGCGGACCTTCTTCCATGCCCGCTCGATAGCGGCGTCGTAATCCTCTTCGGTAGACGGAGGCCCTGGCGGAAGAAACTTGTCTTTCGGCGCGACATCCGCGATCCGCGCGCCGCAGGCCCGGCAGCCAGACACGAGATGCCGGACGACACGGCGAAATTCCTTCGGCGATAACCCTCCATCCAAAAAGCCCTCGACGTCGCTGTCGGCGAGATGGTCCATGCGCACATTTCCCCCTTCGAGGCACTCCGTGTTTGCAAGTCGCACGCATTATCTCACGAATCCGCAACCGGCAAGAAGGTGGGCGCCCAGAGACAACACGGGCGCCCACCTTCTTATCAGGGCTTGCCGTTCGGATCGATAAACGGCGAAGAATCCGGCCCGCCGAGCGGATCGATGGATGACGAAGACTCAGCCGTGGTGAGCCTGCCATTCGGATCTATAGACGAAGACGAGTCCGGCTTGCCATCAGGGTCGATAAAGGAGGAGGAGTCCGCTTCGGGGCCGAGCCCAAACCAGGCCAGCAGGTCCGACCACAGCCCATCCCAGCTGAGCGTGGAGGTCTGCTCACCGAAGCTTCCGGCCATCGCGGGCAGGGGCAGAAGCAGGACACCGAGGAGCGCGAGAGCGACACAGTAAGTTCTCTTCGTCCGGAACATGGTTCCTCCTGACTCGCGGATCGAGTGCGCCTGAAGTGGCAGAATCGTCCACGGAATCGGCAGATCAGGTCATGGGCTGGCCCTCTTCGGAAGAGAGATGGCCGCCATCTGTTCTTGACGAGGAGAATTTAGACCCTTTTGCCAGGATGTGCAACCCGGAAAGCGAAATACAACCTCGAAAGAGGCGTCGCCGGTTGCGGCATGCGAGGCATGCGGAGTCCGCGCGGGCTTCTGGAGAGAAGGAATTGGGAGACGTAAAGCTCGGAACGGACGGCTCGTTCCGCGGAACGGGTTGCTCATTCCGCGGAACGGGTTGCTCGCTCCGCGGAATGGAAAGCCCGTTCCCGGAGCGGACGGCTCATTTCCCGGAACCGAAGACCCGCTCCGCGGAGCGGGCGGCTCATTCCGTGGAACGGCTTGTCATTCCGAGGAGCGAACGGCCCGTTCCGCGGAACGGGCCGCCCGTTGGCGCGTCAGCGGACCGTGAAGGGGAGAGAGCTCTCCTCCTCGCGGCCGTTGCCAGACCTGATCTTCACGCGGAGCACGTAGCTCCCGGCTTGCAGACCCGTGGACTGGAAGGTGGCAATTATCTTGTCGAGACCGGAGACGCCGGTGGCCGTGCGCTCGACCAGCGCGAGACGGCCGCCGCTCAAGGCTGTGCCGTCCGGTGAGACCACATGACCGTTCAGCTTCAGGTCGCCGGCGCCGAGGTTGTAGCCGACCAGGCAGAGGGACACCGACTGCTCCGGACGGAGCACCGGCCGCGCCGCCGGCACGTACGGCTCGCCTTTCACTATGAAGGGATAGACCACGGCGGCCTCCTGGTCTTTGCCCTGCCGCTCGCGGATCATCAGCCAGCCCGGATCCCCTTGCATGAAGAGAGGGGGAAGCAGGTGCGGCTCCGCCTTCACATACGCAGGGATCGACAGCGGCACGGACTGGACTCCGGTCCGCCCCGTGTCGGCGTTGCGCGCCAGCACCCGCACCTGGTAGTCGCCCGGCGTCAGGTCGAGGTGGCCGTAGTACTTGATGCCGGTGCGCGCCAGCGCCTCGCGGCCGTTCTTGATGTCGAGCCCCACCGACTGGGTG
>Ga0190274_10000356_pt1 | contig 28328 bp, 26 predicted proteins | sample Popmic531T_FD_133002 | JGI IMG/M metagenome (GOLD analysis project Ga0190274, IMG submission 133002) | Populus adjacent soil microbial communities from riparian zone of Yellowstone River, Montana, USA - 531 T | ecosystem: Environmental > Terrestrial > Soil > Riparian zone | place: USA: Montana... | reverse complement strand
GCTTCGGGACGGGGTGATCGCCGATCTCGACGTCGCCGAGCAGATGATCAAATATTTCATCGCCAAGGCGCTGGGCGGCGCGAGCCGCCTTCCCCGCTGGCCGACCATCGTCATCTGCGTGCCGTCGAGCTCGACCTCGGTCGAGCGCCGCGCGATCCGCGATGCCGCCTCGAACGCGGGCGCGTCCCAGGTGTGGCTGATCGAGGAGCCGATGGCGGCCGCGATCGGCGCCGACATGCCGGTGACCGAGCCGATCGGATCGATGGTCGTCGACATCGGCGGCGGCACCACCGAGGTCGCCGTGCTCTCGCTTCGCGGCCTCGCCTACACGACGTCGGTGCGGGTCGGCGGCGACAAGATGGACGAGGCGATCTCCTCCTATGTCCGCCGCAACCACAATCTGCTGATCGGCGAGGCGACCGCGGAGCGAATCAAGAAGCAGGTCGGAATCGCCAAGGCGCCGGCCGGCGGATCCGACGGCGAGACCGTGCACATCAAGGGCCGCGACCTGGTCAACGGGGTCCCCAAGGAGATCACGATCAACCAGCGGCAGATCGCCGAGGCGCTCAGCGAGCCGGTCGGAACGATCGTCGAGGGGGTCCGGATCGCGCTCGAGAACACGGCGCCGGAGCTCGCCGCCGACATCGTCGATCAGGGGATCGTGCTCACCGGCGGCGGCGCGCTGCTCAAGGGGCTGGATGAGGTGCTTCGCGACGAGACCGGCCTTCCGGTCACCGTCGCCGACGATCCTTTGACCTGTGTCGCGATCGGCACCGGCAGGGCGATGGAAGAGGAGATCTTCCGCGGCGTCCTGCAGACCGCATAAGGCGGGACTGAGGGGATGGCGCCGCCAGGTAAACGGCGCCCGGGTTTCTCCCGAAGGGCGCAATATGGGTTCTTCCTCGGCTATGTCCTCGCCATCGGCGGGGTCATCGTGGCGGTGCTGCTGCTCGCCATCGCGGTGATCGACCCGCGCGGCTTCGCCGCGGTCAAGGGCGCGGCGCTCGACGTCACCGCGCCGGTCGGCGGGATCGGCCGCTCGGTGGTGCGCTTCATCGGCGGTGTCGGCGACGGCATCGGCAATTATTTCCGCGCCGGATCGCAGAACGACCGGCTTCGCCGCGAGCTGGCCGAGACCCGGCGGGAGCTGACCCAGCGCCAGGCGCAGGATTTCGAGAACAGGCGGCTTCGGGCATTGCTCGGCCTCGCCCAAAGCGTGACCGACGAAGTCGCGGTCGCCCGGATCACCGGCTCCACCTTCGATTCGCCTCGGCGGCTGGCGACGCTGTCGGCCGGCAGCGGCAGCGGTGTCCGGATCGGGCAACCGGTGCGCTCGCCGGACGGGCTGATCGGCCGAGTGCTCGAGACCGGGCGCTGGGCCTCGCGGGTCCTCCTCATCACCGACGGCGCCAGCTCGGTGCCGGTGCGGCTGCCCCGCGACGGCACGCCGGCGATCGCGGTCGGCCGCGGCGACGGCACGATCGAGCTTCGCACCCTCGAAGTCGGCCAGAACCCGTTCCGGGTCGGCGACGTTCTGGTCAGCTCCGGGATCGGCGGCATCTTCCCGCCCGACGTGCCGGTGGCTCGGGTGAGCGCGATCCGCGGCGACACCGCCATCGCCCGGCCGGTCGCCGATCCGGCGCGGATCGACTTCGCCATCGTCGAGCGCGCCTATCAGCCGGCCGCCAATGCCCCGCTCGACCAGGCCGCCCCGCCCGTCGCGGGCCCGCCCGTCGCCGGGCCGCCGCCGGCCCCGGCTCCACGACCGGGATTGCAGAACAATCCGCGCTACCAGCCGGGTCTGCAGCAACAGCAGCCCGGCATGGTCGTGCCGCAGCGGCCCGTCCAGCCCCAAGCGCAGCCTCCCCGGGCGACGCCGCGATGAGCAGGATCGCCGGCTCCAGCACCGAGGTCGCGATCCGCGACTTCCGGCGGCGCTACGTGCCGTTCCTCTCGACGACGGTCGCGATCCTGCTTTCGCTCTTCCCGATCGTCATGGCCTCGCCCCTCATCCCCAATCTCGGCTTCCTGGTGCTGATCACCTGGCGGCTGCTTCGGCCGGAAATCTGGCCGGCGCAGGCGGCTCTGGCCTTCGGCCTGTTCGCCGACCTCGTCTCCGGACAGCCGCTCGGCCAGGCGATGCTGCTGTGGACACTCGCCTTCCTCATCCTCGATTATATCGACAGCCGGCTGGGCTTTCGCGATTACTGGATGGACTGGCTGATCGCCGCCGCGCTCCTGCTCTTTCACGGCTTCGGCATGTGGTACATCGCCCTGCTGATGGGCAGCGACACCGCCTTCACGATCATGATCCCGCAGATCGGCCTGTCGATCCTCGCTTATCCGGTCGCGGCCCGGTTGATCCTCGGCCTCGACCGCTGGCGGCTCGGGAGGGCTTCGCGATGAAGCGGCGGCGCTGGGGCGGCGGCCCGGTCCCGACCGAGGGCAGCCAGGCGCAGACCTTCTCTCGCCGCGCCTTCGTGCTCGGCGCGTTCCAGACCGGTGTCGGCGGCCTGCTCGCCGCGCGCATGGGCTATATCGCGATCGCCGAGAACCAGCGTTACTCCAATCTCGCCGACGAGAACCGGATCAGCACCCGGCTGATCCCGCCGCGGCGCGGCTGGATCGTCGACCGCTACGGACAGCCGATCGCGGTCAACCGCTCCGACTTCCGGATCGACCTCATTCCGGACCAGATCGAGGATGCCGACCGGGTGATCGCCACGCTCGCCAGGATCCTCGGCCTCGCTCCGGAGGAGGTGATTCGGATCCGCCGCGAGCTCGAGGCCGCCGCCGGCTTCCAGCCGGTGCCGGTGGCCGAGCATCTCAGCTTCGAGAAGTTCGCGGCGGTGAACGTCCGCCTGCCCGAGCTTCCCGGAGTCTCCCCCTTGCGCGCCTTCGCCCGCTATTATCCGGAAGGCGCGGCGGTCGGCCATCTGATCGGCTATGTCGGCACCCCTAATCGCGAGGAATATGAAGCGGAGGACCGCAATCCGCTGCTGATCGCCCCGGGCTTCAAGATCGGCAAGGAAGGCCTCGAAAAGGTGATGGAGCAGCGGCTGCGCGGCCGCCCGGGCGCCGCCCGGGTGGAGGTCACCGCGCGCGGCCGCCTCGTCCAGGAGCTGACCACCCTGCCCGACGTCAGCGGACCGCCGCTCAGGACCACGATCGACGCCGGCCTGCAGAGCTTCGCCGCCCGCCGCATGGGCGAGGAATCGGGCTCCTGCGTCATCCTCGACTGCCACAGCGGCGACATCCTCTGCATGGCCTCGATGCCGGCCTACGACCCCAACACCTTCTCCGACGGGATCAGCCACAGCGAATGGCAGATGATGTCGCAGGACGAGCGCCATCCCCTGATCAACAAGACACTGAACGCGCTCTACCCGCCGGGCTCGACCTTCAAGCCGGCAGTGGCGATGGCGCTGATGGAGGCGGGCGTCGACCCCGAGGAGCAGGTCAGCTGCGGCGGCGGCTACACGCTCGGCAACCGGCGCTACGGATGCCTCGGCGTGCACGGGCCGATGAACCTGCACCGGGCGATCGCCAAGAGCTGCAACACCTATTTCTACACGATGGGCCGGCGGATCGGAATCGAGCGCTTCTCGACCATGGCGAAAAGGCTCGGCCTCGGCCAGCGCTTCGACCGACTGCCGGTGGTCTCGCAAAGCTACGGGACCATTCCCGACCCGGCCTGGAAGCAGCGCCGCTATCATCAGGAATGGAGCCAGTCCGACACGCTCAACGCCGCGATCGGCCAGGGCTATGTGATCCTCAATCCCCTGCAGCTCGCGGTGATGGCGGCGCGGGTCGCCTCCGGTCGCGACATCCAGCCGCGGCTGGTCCGCGAGCCCCAACGGGCGCCGGCCGTCCTCCCCTTCGCTCCGGCGAGCTTCGAGGCGGTCCGCTCCGGCATGGACGAGGTGGTCAACGGCAACGGCACCGCCGGCCGCTCCAAGCTGCCCTTCGACGATATCCGGATGGCCGGCAAGACCGGCACCGCCCAGGTCCGCAACATCGGAGCCGATCGCGGCCGCGCCGGCGCCGCCTGGCGCTATCGCGACCACGGCCTGTTCGTCTTCTTCGCGCCGGTGGGAGCGCCCCGCTACGCCGGCTCGGTGGTGATCGAGCACGGCCTCGGCGGCGCCCGCGCCGCGGCACCGGTCGCCTGCGACGTCATGACCTATCTGTTCGACAAGGACAAAGCTATGGAGCGGCTGGCGCCGCTCGAGCAGGCCTGGGGCGGCAATATCGTCGAGCGGATGGCGCGGCGGACCGAGCAATGGGCGAACCGGCCGCCGGGCGCGCCCCCGCCCTCGGCGGTGCCGGCATGAGCGTGGCCTTCGTCCCCCGGCCGATCTCCTTCCTGCCCTGGCGGATGCTCTGGATCGTGCTGGCGCTGGCCGCGATCGGAGCGGTCGCGCTCTATTCCGTCTCGCCGCATCAGGGGGGATCGCTCCGGCCCTACGCCTTCAACCACATCCTGCGCTTCACGCTGTTCTTCGGGATGGCGATCGCCATGTCCTTCGCCAAGCCGGTCCGCTACCAGGAATGGTGCTTCGCCGCTTATGGCGGGGTGATCCTCATGCTCATCCTGGTGATGGGCATCGGCGCGGTCGCGGGCGGCGCCCGCTCCTGGCTCGATTTCGGCCCGCTCAGGCTGCAGCCATCCGAGCTGATGAAGCCTGTGCTCGTCCTCGTCCTCGCCCGCTTCTACGCGGCGGTGCCGCCGCGCGAGATCAGGCGCTGGTCGGCGATCTGGCCGGCGGCCCTGCTGGTCGGCTTCCCGATCATCCTGATCCTGCTCCAGCCCGATCTCGGCACCGCCATGCTGATCATCTGCTGCACGATCGTGATGATGTTCCTCGCCGGGCTGCCTTTGTGGATTTTCATCGGCGGCGGCCTCGCCGTCGCCGCGGCGATCCCGATCGTCTACAATTTCCTCTTGCTGCCGCACCAGCAGGAGCGGGTGCTGATCTTCCTCAACCCCGAGCAGGACCCGCTCGGCGCCGGCTATCACCTCACCCAGTCGAAGATCGCGATCGGCTCGGGCGGCCTGTTCGGCCGAGGCTTCCTGCACGGCACCCAGGCGAGCGGCGATTTCCTGCCCGAGCCGCACACCGACTTCGTCTTCGCCGCGATCGCCGAGGAATGGGGCCTGATCGGCGGCCTGACCCTGATCCTCCTCTTCACCCTGCTGCTTCGCTGGGGAATGAAGGTCGCGCGCGACGCCAGGACGCGGTTCGAGAAGCTCACCGCCGTGGGCATGACCGCGACGATCTTCTTTTACACCGCCATCAACCTGCTGATGGTCATGGGCCTCGCCCCGGTCGTCGGCATCCCACTGCCGCTCGTCTCCTATGGCGGATCGGCGATGCTGACCGTGATGATCTGCCTCGGCGTGCTGATGTCGATCGACCGCAACACCCGCAAGGACGAGAGGCGCGGCCGGATCTGAAGACGCGGCGGTTGCAATCCGTCCTTCGCCTCACTAGATGGCCCTCCTTCGCCTCATCGGCATGGACGCATAGCTCAGTTGGTAGAGCAGCTGACTCTTAATCAGCGGGTCCTAGGTTCGAGCCCTAGTGCGTCCACCATCCTCCCACGGGTCACGCGAAGATCGACGCCAGATCGTTGGTGGTGGCGCCTTCGCGGACCGAGCGCAACTCGATGTAGAGCGAGGCGATCATCGTGCTCGCGATGACGGCGGTGATCGTCGAGCCGAAGCCCGCGGCGGCGGCCGCCATTACCGGCCGGTCGAAGGCCGGCACGAACATGCCGACTCCGAACGCCAGACTGGAGATCGACCAGATGATCGCCGAGAAGATCATGAACAGGATGAGCAGCACGAAGATCTGCAGCCACGAGCCGCGGGTCAGCCGGTAGCTGCGCCGCATGCTCCCGATCACTCCGGCGCGCTCCTCGATCAAAGCCGGGATCGCGGCGATCATCGCGATGTAGAATATCGCTCCGGGCACGATGAAAAGCACCGACCCCACCACGCTGCCGACGAAGACCAGGAACGAGATGACGAAGATCGGTAAGATCAACCCCAGCGCGGTGACGACACATTGACCGAACTCCATTTCCGCGTCGGCCAGATCGAGCACGGTCGCCCGCACCAGGATGCCCTGAAGCAGCGAGCCGAACAGCCAGCTGACCAGCAGCGTGCCCCAGTAGAGCAGCGAATCGAAGCCGGCAGGCTCCCCGCGCAGCACCGCGCTGGCCGCCAGATATTGCGCCGCCGCCGACGGCAGGCCGGTGAGCAGCAGAGCGGCCAGGATGAACGGCACGAAATTCTCGCCGAACACGCGAAAGCCGCGGCTCATCACGCGAGCGCTGTCGATCATCCCCGGTTCCGCCATCGTCGCCAAGCCCCCTGAACCCGCCTGCCATTTTGTTCCGCAAGCAATCCGCCCTGTCCAGCCGGAAAACGGCTTGCCTTCCCGCGCCTTGCCGCTTGCTCACCGGCCCCGGCCCCGCCTAGGATCGCCGGCGGACCGGCTTGCCGGGAGGGGGAAACGCACGGATGACAGTGAAGCCGCCCGACGGATCGGCAACGCCGGACGGCGCCGCCTTCGCCGAAGCGCACCGGCAATTGCTCGCGGACGGCTCGATCCAGTTCGAATTGCCGAGGCTCGACCTCGAGCCGCCCGCGGAACCGCCCGCCTGGCTGAAATGGCTCGCCGACCAATTCTCGAAAATGGGGAATTTCGAGGCGCCCGGCTGGCTGCGCTCGATCTTCGACTTCTTCGAGGGCGTTTCGCCTGGGCTCGGCACCGCATTCTATGTCCTGCTCGGCCTCGTCGTCCTCGTCGCGCTCTACTTCATCGCCCGGTTCGTCGCGGGCCGAATCGGCGGCCGGGCCACGCCCGAAGCCGAGGAAGCGGACTGGCGGCCCGAAGCCGGCCCGGCGATGCAATTGCTCGGCGAGGCGGACGCGCTCGCCGCGCGCGGCCAATATTCCGAAGCCGCGCACCTGCTCCTGTTCCGCAGCATCGAGGATATCGACACCCGCCGGCCCGACCTCGTCCGCCCGGCCTTCACCAGCCGCGACATCGCGGCTTTGAGCGAGATACCCGCCCCGCCGCGTTCCGCCTTCGCCCGGATCGCCATGCTGGTCGAGCGCGGCCTGTTCGCTCAGCGGCCGCTGGCCGAAGGCGACTGGCGCGACTGCCGGACGGCCTATGAGGAATTCGCCTTCGCCGACGGGTGGCGCGGATGAGCGAGACCGCGCAGCCGTTCAGCGCCCGGCTGGTCGTCGGCCTGATCGCGCTCAGCCTCGCCGCCTTCGCCGCCATGCTGCTGATCCTTGCCTTTGGCGGCCAGCCGGGCTCGACCCGCGACGGGCGCGAGCATGCGCTGTCGGTCGGCGCGACCGGCTTCAAGGCGCTGGCGACGCTCGCCGGCCGGTTGGGGCCCACCATGACGATCGACGGACCGGAGGACCTCGCCACCGAGGATCTGGTGATCGTCACCATCGAGCCGCGCCATCGCGCCGAGCAGGTCGCGCGGTTGCTGGAGCGGCGGCACGGGCGCGCCACCTTGCTGATCCTGCCGAAATGGCTGACCATGAGCGATCCCTCGCATCGCGGCTGGGTGCGGGCGGTGGGCCCCGGCTCCGGCTCGGCGGCGGCGCGCGCGCTCGGCAAGAACATCCGGGTCGTCACCGCGGCGAATCCGCCGGCACGCACTGTCCGCGGAACGGACATGCTCGACGGATTCCAGATGCCGGTGCCGCGATCGCCGCAGACGATTTCCGGCGAAGGTGTCGAACCGCTGGTCAGCCTGCCCAATGGCGGCGCACTGGTGGCGCGGCTCGGCGACCAGCCGCATTATGTCGCGGCCGATCCCGACCTGTTCAACAATCACGGCCTGCGCGATCCGGCGGCGGCGCGCGCGGCTCTGGACCTGATCGCGCGGCTCAACGCGACCGGAGCGACCGGAATCGCCTTCGATCTCACCCTGAACGGTCTCGCCGCCGGAGATTCCCCCAACCTGCTGCGCAGCGCGCTCGAGCCGCCCTTCCTGCCGATGATCCTGGCGCTTCTGGTCGCCGGGCTGCTCGCCGGGCTGCACGGCGCCTTCCGCTTCGGCCAGGCGCGGCGCGAGGCGCGGGCGATCGCCTTCGGCAAGACGGCTCTGGTCGAAAACAGCGCCGGCCTGATCAAGCTCGCCCGGCGCGAGAGCCGGCTCGGCGGCGCCTATGCCGACGTCGTCCGTCACGATGTCGCCCGGCTGACCGGCGCTCCGCCGACCCTGCAGGGCGAGGCGCTCGATCTCTATCTCGACCGGCTCTCCAAGCCGGACGGACCGCCGTTCAGCGCGCTCGCGGCCGATCTCGCCGGCGCCCGAAGCCGGCACGAGCTGATCGCCGCGGCGCGCGCGCTCTTTTCATGGAAGAAGGATGTCATCCGGTGAACGCAACCGACGTCAAAGCCCTCGCCGACGAGATCAGGCAGGACGTGGCCAAGGCCATTGTCGGCCAGGACGAGGCGGTCGAGCTCATGCTGATCGCGCTTTTCTCCTCCGGCCACATCCTGCTCGAAGGGCCGCCGGGGACGGCCAAGACCTTCCTCGCCCAATGCTTCGCGCGGGTGCTGGGGCTGGATTTCGGCCGGATCCAGTTCACTCCGGATCTGATGCCGGGCGACATTCTCGGCTCGAACCTGTTCAACTTCCAGACCAGCCAGTTCACCCTGACCCGCGGCCCGATCTTCTGCGAGCTTCTGCTCTCCGACGAGATCAACCGCACGCCGCCCAAGACCCAGGCTGCCCTGCTGGAGGCAATGCAGGAGCGCTCGGTGACCATCGACGGCGAGACCCACAAGCTGCCCGACCGCTTCATGGTGATCGCAACCCAGAATCCGATCGAGCAGCAGGGCGTCTATCCACTGCCCGAGGCGCAGCTCGACCGGTTCCTGTTCAAGCATCTGATGGGCTATCCCTCTGCCGAGGAAGAGAAGAGGATCGTCGCCGCGCACGGCGCCCGCTTCGGCGCGCCCAATCCGCGGGAATGGGGGATCGAGCCGCGCGTCGAGGCGGCCAAGCTCGCCGAGGCGATCGCCACGGTCGAGGCGATCCCGATGGTCGGCGACGTCGTCGATTATGTCGTCGCCCTGGTCCGGGCGACGCGGCAGGCGGCGGACCTGGAGGGCGGCGCCTCGCCACGCGCGGCGGCGATGCTGGCCGGGGCGGCGCGGGCCCGGGCGGCGCTGGACGGCCGCGACTATGTGATTCCCGACGACGTCAAGGCGCTTGCGCCGGCGGTGCTTCGCCACCGGGTCCTGCTTTCGGCCGCCGCCGAGATCGAGGGCCGGCCGGTCGAGCAGGTGATCGCTCGGCTGATCGACGAGACCGAGGCGCCGCGTTGACCTATCCGACCCGCCTCGCCATCCTGATCGCCGCGGCGATCGCGCCGCTGGCGCTGCTGGTCGGACTGCTGGCGCCGGCCTGGTGGTCGGGCGGGCTGGTGTTGCTCGCTTTGCTGCTGCTCCTGTGCGCCTTCGATGCGCTGAGCGGCGCCCGCCTGAATGCGGCCGACGTGACCTGCGAGGGGCCGCGCTCGGCCGGGATCGGCGAGAGCTTCGCCGTGATCGCGCGCGCCCGGTTCCAAAAGACCCGGCCCGCCGGCGCGGAATTCGCCCTGGGCGTCAGCGGTCCGGCGGAGGCCCCCTTCGGCCTGCGGGCCGAGGGCGAGCGGGAGGGTGACCGCCTGTCGGCGGCGATCGTCCTCCAGGCGGACCGACGCGGCACGGTCCGGCTGGACAATATCTGGATTCGCTGGCGCGGGCCGCTGCGGCTGCTCTGGAAGCAGCGCCAGCTCGGCCTCGGCCAGGACATCCTGATCACCCCCGACATCCGTCAGCTGCGCGAGGCGAGCGCGCAGATGATCAACCGGGAGGCGATGTTCGGCATCAGGGCGCAGATGCAGATCGGCGAGGGCGCCGAGTTCGAGGCCCTGGCCGATTATCGCCAGGGGATGGACCGGCGCGCGATCGACTGGAAGCAATCGGCCCGCCACACCAGGCTGATCGCCAAGGAATACCGGACCGAGCGCAACAACAATGTGGTGATGGCGCTCGATTCAGGTCGCGCCATGTGCGAGCCGGTGGATGGCGTGCCGCGCATCGACCGAGCCGTCTCCGCGGCCCTGCTCACGGCCTTCGTCGCGCTGAAGGACGGCGACCGGGTCGGCTTGTTCGGCTTCGATTCGCGGCCGCGCGCCACCAGCAAGCCGATTTCCGGCCCGCGCGCCTTCCCGATGCTGCAGAGGATCGCCGCCGGGATCGATTATTCGGCGAGCGAAACCAATTACACGCTGGCGCTGGCGACGCTCACCGCCGAGCTTCAGCGCCGCTCGCTGATCGTCGTCTTCACCGAGTTCACCGATACGATTAATGCCGAGCTGATGCTGAGCGCGGTCGGCGCCCTGCTCAAGCGCCATCTCGTCCTGTTCGTGGTGCTTCGCGACGAGGAGCTCGAGGCCTTCGCCGCGGTCGAGCCGGCCGAGCCCGAAGACATCAGCCGCGCCGTCACCGCCGCCGCCCTGCTGCGCGAGCGCCGGCTGGTCATCACCCGGCTGCGCCATCTCGGCGTCCATGTCGTCGAGGCGGCCGGGAGCGAGGCCGGCCCGGCCCTGGTCGGCGCCTATCTCGACCTCAAACGCCGGAGCCTGTTGTGACCGCCCGGGGGGATTCCCGCCGCTTCCGGGCCGCCCGGGAGGGCGAATGGCGCCGGCTGGAGGATATCCTGAACCAGGCCGAGAAACGATCGGTCCGCAAGCTCTCCGACGAAGATCTGCTGGCGCTGCCGATCCTCTATCGCGGCGCCCTGTCCTCGCTGTCGGTCGCGCGCGAGACCTCGCTCGACCACGAGCTGGTCACCTATCTCGAAAGCCTCTGCTCGCGCGCCTATTTCTTCGTCTACGGCGTCCGCACCTCGGCCTCGAAACGCCTTGGCGATTTCTTCAAGTCGGACTGGCCGGCGGCGGTTCGGGGGCTGTGGCGCGAGACGCTCGCGTCACTCTTGCTCACCTTCATTGGCGCCCTGACCGGCTATCTGCTGGTGCTCGGCGACCCCAGCTGGTTCGGCAGCTTCGTTCCGGAAGGGCTGGCCGGCGACCGCGATTTCGGCGCTTCGACCGAGCGACTGCGCTCGACGCTCTACGACAGCCCGGGTTTCCTGAGCACCTTCGCCACCTATCTCTTCACCCACAACAGCCAGGTCTCGATCTTCGCCTTCGCGCTCGGCTTCGCCTTCGGCATCCCGACCGTCCTTCTTCTGCTTTACAACGGGCTCACTCTCGGGGCCTTCATCGCGTTGTTTTCGAGCCGCGGCCTCGGGATGGAGCTCGGCGGCTGGCTGATCATCCACGGCACCACCGAGATTTTCGCGATCGTCCTGGCCGGAGCAGCCGGCTTCAGGATCGGCTGGAGCGTCGTCTTCCCCGGCGATCGCACCCGGCTCGCCGCCGCCACCGAGGGTGGCCGCGCCGCCGCTCTGGTGATGGGCGGGGTGATCGTCATGTTGCTGACCGCCGGCCTGCTCGAGGGTTTCGGCCGCCAGCTGATCAACTCGGACGGGACTCGTTATGCGATCGGGCTGACGATGCTGTTCCTCTGGTGCGTCTATTTCTATCTGCCGAGGCGTCCCGCCAATGGCTGAGATCGTTCTCCGCCGCGGCGAAGGCGCCGAGCGCCAGCGCAGCCTGGTGACTCCGGAGGGCGTGGACCTCAGCCTGAAGCTCGCCGATGCGGGGCAGCGGGTCAGCGCTTTCCTGATCGACCTGATGGCGATGCTCGCGATGCTGATCGGGATGGCGATCCTGCTCTTCGTCCTGCTGCTCCTGCTGGTCCGGTTCGGCCAGCCGGCGATCGAGGCCATTCTGATCGTGGCGTTGCTCGGCTTCTTTCTGCTTCGCAATTTCTACTTCATCCTGCTGGAGATGGGGCCGCGCGCCGCCACCTTCGGCAAGCGCGCCGTCGGCCTTCGAGTCGTCGCCCGAAGCGGCGAGCGGCTGACCGCGGACCGGGTCATCGTCCGCAACATGGTCCGCGAGATCGAATTCTACCTCCCCGTCTCCTTCCTGCTCTACAACGAGGCGGAGAGCGGCAGCGACGTCGCCCTGACCCTGGCCGGGATCGTCTGGACCGGGCTGTTCCTGCTCTTTCCTTTGTTCAACAAGGACCGGATGCGGGTCGGCGACCTGCTCGCCGGAACCTGGGTGATCAGCGCGCCGCGCCGGAATCTCAGCATCGACATGTTCCAGCCAGCGCCGGCGGCGCCGGCGCTGGCCGAGCCCGAGCCCGCTGCCCAGTTCAGCGACGCCCAGCTCGACGTCTACGGCGTATTCGAGCTGCAGACGCTGGAGCAGGTGCTTCGCGAAGGCCGCTACGACAAGGTCGCCACCGTCGCCGACGCGATCCGCGCCAAGATCGGCTGGGAGGGCGGCGACGATTTCGCGTTCCTGCGCGCTTATTACGACGCGGCGCGGGCGCGGATGGAGCGAGGCCTGCTGTTCGGCAAGCGCCGGGCCGATAAGCACGACCGCTAGGGGACGAGCACGGCGGCGCCCTCAATGCCGCCGCCGCGCAGCAGGGCCAGGGCCTCGTTCGCCCGATCGAGAGGAAAAGCCGTCGTCCTCGTCCTGATCGGGGCTCTCGCGACAAGCTCCAGGAATTCGGCGCCGTCCGCCCTGGTCAGGTTCGCCACCGAGAGGACCGAACGCTCTCCCCACAGGTCGGCATAAGGGAAGGACGGAATGTCGGTCATGTGGATTCCGGCGCACACGACGCGGCCGCCCTTCTTCACGCGCCTCAGCGCCTCCGGCACCAGGGCGCCGATTGGAGCGAAGATGATCGCGGCGTCGAGCGGCTCGGGAGGCGGCGTGGCGGAATCGGCGGCCGAGGCGCAGCCGAGCGACAGCGCGAAGGCTTGCCCCCCGAATCGCCCGGCCGCGTGAAGGCGTGCACCCGCCGCCCCTGCCAAAGCGCGACCTGGGCCAGGATATGGGCGGCCGCGCCGAAGCCGTAGAGGCCGATCGCCGCCCCCTCGCCGGCCAGCCGAAGCGCGCGATAGCCGATCAGCCCAGCGCATAGCAAAGGCGCCGCTTCGGCGTCGCCGAACGCGTCGGGAATCGGGAAGCAGTAGCGCGCGTCGGCGACGACATGGCTGGCGAAGCCGCCGTGGCGGGTGAAGCCGGTGAAGGTCGGGTCGTCGCAGAGATTCTCCCGACCCGAGGCGCAATAGGGGCAGTGGCCGCAGGTCCGCCCGAGCCAGGGGACTCCGACCCGCTCGCCGGTGCCGACGACTCGCCCGACGATCTCGTGGCCGGGAACGATCGGCAGCGGCCCCTCGATATCCCCGTCCGCGATATGGAGGTCGGTCCGGCAGATCCCGCAGGCCGCGACCTCGATCAGCAGCTCGCCGGGCCTCGCGACGGGGATCGGCCGCTCCACCATCCGGAGCGGCGCGCCCGGCCGGTCGAGCTGCATCGCGCGCATCATGTCCACGTTCTAGTTTGTCATCGGCGCGCTTTCCATTACGCAGGCGGCATGAGCCTTCCGCCCCTCTTCGACCGCCTTCGCCTGCCCGCGATCGGCGCGCCTCTCTTCATCGTATCCAATCCGGACCTGGTGATCGCCCAGTGCAAGGCGGGGACCGTCGGCTCGTTTCCGGCGCTGAACGCTCGGCCGCAGAGCCTGCTCGACGAATGGCTGCACCGGATCAACGAGGAGCTGGCGGCCTGGGATCGCGATCATCCGGACACGCCATCGGCGCCCTATGCGGTGAACCAGATCGTCCACCGCTCCAACGCGCGATTGATGGAGGACATGGCGAGCTGCCAGAAATGGAAGGTGCCGATCGTCATCACCTCGCTTGGCGCGCTGGTCGAGGTCAATGACGGCGTCCACAGCTGGGGCGGAATCACCCTGCACGACATCATCAACGAGCGCTTCGCCCGCAAGGCGGTCGAGAAAGGCGCCGACGGCATCATCGCGGTCGCCACCGGCGCCGGCGGCCATGCCGGTCGCCTTTCCCCCTTCGCGCTGATCCAGGAGATCCGCGACTGGTTCGACGGCCCCTTGATCCTGTCCGGCGCGATCGCCACCGGCCGCTCAATCCTCGCCGCGCAGGCGATGGGCGCGGACCTCGGCTATATCGGCTCGCCGTTCATCGCCACCGCCGAGGCGAATGCGACCGACGCCTACAAGCAGGGGATTTGCGAGGGCCGCGCCGACGACATCGTCTATTCGAGCCTGTTCACCGGCGTGCACGGCAATTATCTCAAGAAATCGATCGAGCTTGCCGGCCTCGACCCCGCCAACCTTCCCGAAGGCGACATCAAGACGATGGATTTCGGCACCGGCGACGGCTCCAAGGCCAAGGCCTGGCGCGACATCTGGGGTTCCGGGCAGGGCATAGGGGCGATCCGCGAGGTCCGGCCCGCGGGCGATTATGTGGGGGAGCTGATCGAGGAGTATCGCTCGGCGAAGGCAGCGTTGTGCGCGAGATAGGACGAGCCCTGTCTCCGTCATTGCGAGGAGCGTAGCGACGAAGATGCGCAGGTCGCCATGTCCCCCGGACATGGCTGCGGCCTGCGGGGTAGGCCGCACCTGCACATCCAGCGGGCTTCAGCGCCGCACTGGATTGCTTCGCTTCGCTCGCACTTCATCGCTCTCTCAAGCCCGCCTGCTTCATCCGCCAGAGCGCGATGTCGATCCGGTCCTGCCCGAAAAAGGGCTCGCTTTGGAAGACCAAAGTCGGCACGCCCCAATGGCCGGCCGCCTCCAGCGCCGCCTGGTTCGCCGCGAGCTCCGCATCGAGCGTCTGCGCGTCCGCCTCAGCCTCCGCCTCCAGCTCGGCGAAATCCAGCCCCGCGCGGGCCGCCGCGCCGGCGAGATGGTCGCCGAGGTGCCAGTTTTCGGTGCCGACCCAGATGATCCGCGCGGCCTCGTCGCAAAATTCGAGGCCGCGCCCGCGCCGCGCCGCCGCCTGACCGAGCCGGACGAGGCGGAAGATGTAGGGCTGATCGGCCGCGATCTCGCTTGTGGCGAGATCCTGGACGATCGGATCGGGCCGCGGCCGCGCGATCGCAATGCCGAGATACTGGCTGAGCCGGGCGACGTCGCGGGCCATGTAGCCGAGATAGGCCGGATGGTTGCGCGCGAAGAAATCGGGCTGGCGGATGGCGAGCGGGTAGACCGGCCTCAAATCGATCTCGAGGTCGTAAGTATCGACCATCGCCCGATAGCGGCCGATGGCGAGATAGGAATAGGGGCTTCGGAACGACCAGTAGAGATCGGCGCGCAGCGTCAAACGCTCAGGCCGCTTTCTGGAGATGCCGCCGGCCTAGCAGCTCCGCGATCTGCACCGCGTTCAGCGCCGCGCCTTTCCGCAGATTGTCGGAGACGCACCAGAGCGACAGGCCGTTGTCGACGGTCGAATCCTCGCGCACCCGACTGACATAAGTGGCATATTCGCCGACCGCTTCGACCGGGGTGACGTAGCCGCCGTCCTCGCGCTTATCGACCAGCATGATTCCGGGCGCCTCGCGCAGGATCTCCTGCGCCTGCTCGGCGGAAATTTCGTTCTCGAACTCGATGTTGATCGCTTCCGAATGGCCGACGAAGACGGGGACGCGGACGCAGGTCGCGGTCACCTTGATCTTCGGATCGAGGATCTTCTTGGTCTCGACCACCATCTTCCACTCCTCCTTGGTCGAGCCGTCGTCGAGGAAGTCGTCGATATGGGGGATGACGTTGAAGGCGATCTGCTTGGTGAACTTCACCGGCTCGTTGGAATCGCCGACGAAGATGTTGCGGCTCTGCTCGAACAATTCGTCCATTCCGGCCTTGCCGGCGCCCGAGACGGATTGATAGGTCGCGACCACGACCCGCTTGATTTTCGCGAAATCGTGGAGCGGCTTGAGCGCCACCACCATCTGCGCGGTCGAGCAGTTCGGGTTGGCGATGATGTTCTTGCGGCGGTAAAGATCGATCGCCTCGGGATTCACCTCGGGGACGATCAGCGGAACGTCCGGGTCCATTCGGAAATAGGAGCTGTTGTCGATCACCGTGCAGCCCGCCGCGGCGGCGACATGGGCATAGGCTTTGGATGCCGTGGAGCCGGCGGCGAACAACGCCATGTCCCAGCCGGCGAAATCGAAATGCTCGATGTTGCGGACCTTCAGCTCGCGTCCGGAATCGCCATAATCGATGATGTCGCCCGTCGAGCGCGCCGAAGCGATCGCGGCGATCTCGTCGGCGGGGAATTGGCGCTCGGCGAGAATGTTCAGCATCTCCCGCCCGACATTGCCGGTCGCGCCGACCACGGCCACCCGATAACCCATCGTCAATCTCCGCTTCGAAGCTGCGCCGCGCCTATCGCATGAATGCGGCGGAAGCGATATGGCATGCGGCGAACGGGGTGCAAGGAGGGGGCGGCATGAAGCGGGCGGCGGCATTCGTGGCGGTCTCGATGCTGTTGCTCGCGGCGATGGCGCTGAAGGGCAGCCTGCTCACCCTGCCCGCGCCGCCCGCCGAGCCGGCGGCCGGCGCATTCGACGCCAACCGGGCGATGGCGCGCCTCGCGCGGATCCTCGGCGACCAAAGGCCGCATCCGGTGGACAGCGACGCCGGCGACGCGGTCCGCGCGCGGCTGATCGCCGAGATGCGGAGCGTCGGGCTGAATCCGCGCGTCACCGACGATTTCGCCTGCAACGACCGGCGCGGCCAGGCGGTGAGCTGCGCCAGGGTGCAGAACCTCGTCGCCACCGTCGGCCCGGCCGACGGTCGCCACCTGTTGCTGGTCTCGCATTATGACAGCACTGCCGCCGGGCCCGGCGCGTCCGACGACGGCATCGGTGTCGTCTCGATGCTGGAAGCGGCGGCGCAGCTTCGCGGTCGCCGCCTCGCCCACCCGGTCACCTTCCTGATCAACGAGGGCGAGGAATCCGGCCTCATCGGCGCCCGCGCCTTCCTCGAGCGCGACCCGCTGGCGGCGCGCGTCGACACGGCGATCAACCTCGAATCGCGCGGAGTCACCGGCCCGGCGATCATGTTCGAGACCAGCCGGCCGAACGGACCCGCCCTCGCTCTCTTCCGCCGCTCGGCGGCCCGTCCGGTCGGCAATTCGCTCTCGACCGATCTCTACGGGCTGATCCCCAATTCGACCGACGTCTCGGTGTTCGAGGAGCGGCCCTGGACGATCCTCAACTTCGCGGTGATCGGCAATGAGACCCGCTACCACAGCGCCGGCGACGATCTCGCCGCGCTCGACCGGCGCAGCCTGCAGCATATGGGCGAGCAGCTGCTGGCGGCGGTCGAGCAGGCGGCGGCCGCACCGCCTTCCGCTGCCGCGGAGGGCGAGCGGCTCTACACCGACATCGCCGGACGCGCGCTGATCGTGCTGCCGATGAGCTTCGGCCTGGTCCTGCTCGGCCTGCTCCTGCTCTTCTTCCTGGTCGAGGGGTGGCGGCGGCGGGCGCTGACCATGCCGCTGCTGGCGATGGGTACCGCGCTGGCGGGTTCGGCCGCTCTCGCCTTCGCCGGCCATTTCATCGTCCAGCTCCTCCGCGCGGGCGATTATTGGCGCGCCTATCCCCTCGCCGCGACGACGGCGGTCTACGCATCGGCGCTCGCCGTCTGCATCGTCGCGTTGCTTCTGATCGCCCGCACCGCCGATCGCGGCCGGCTTCGCGCCGCCTTCTGGCTGCTGTTCGTCGCCCTCGGCGCCGCGCTCTGCATCGTCGCGCCGGGCGCGGCGATCTACTTCCTGCTGCCGCCGCTCGTCGCCGCCATCGGCATGGCCGCGAAGCGCTGGTGGCCCGGCGCCGAGCGCGCGGGCGCCATCGCCGCGGCTCTGCTCCTCTATCTCACCTTCGGCCCTGCCCTGCATCTGTTCGAGGAGCTGATGAACGGCGGTCCGCTCTGGGCCTTCGCTCCGCTCGGCGCGGCGATCATGCTTCCGGCGCTGATCGAGCTCGCGCCGATGCTGGCGCGAATGCGGGCCGTGCTCGCCCTCGCCGGCGCGCTCGATCTCGCCATCGCCTGCTGGCTCGTCGCCGGCTTCGTTCCCGCTTACAGCGCCGACCGGCAACAGCTCTTCACCATCGAATATGTCTGGGACGAGACCGCCCGCGCCGGTCGGTTCGCGGTCAACAATGACGGCGCGGCGGTGCCGTTCGAGGCCGCCTGGCAGCGGATCGAAATGCCCTACACGACCCGCCGCCGCTGGGCCGCTCCCGCCCCCGCCGTCCCGGTCGCGGCGCCCGCCGTCGCGCTCATCGGCCGGCAAGCGGTGCCGAACGGACGCAGGCTCCGGCTGCGTCTGTCGGCAAACGGCGCCGAAAGCATCGCCCTGATCGCGCCTCCCGACACGAACCTGCGCGCCGCCGGCAGCGGCGGCTTCCTCCGCCGCTTCGGCGAAATCCAGCGGGGCGGGAAATATTCGGTGCGCTGCACCGGTCGCGCCTGCGACGGCGCTCTGCTCGACATCGTCGTCGGTACCAACGATCCCGTCCTATTCACGATCGTGGGCACGCGCTCGGGCCTGCCGCCCGCCGCCGCGCCTCTGGTCCGCGCCCGGCCCGCTCATGCGCGCCCGCAATATGGCCCGGATGCGACCATCGCCATTGCGAGGGTGCGGCTTTGAGGGAAATGCGCTAGTTCGGCGCTCGTGGCCGATCTCTTCCAGAACGATCCCCCGCAGGAGCAATCGCGAGCGCCCGGCGACAATGCCCCGCTCGCCGACCGCCTCAGGCCGCAGCGGCTCGAGGATGTCGTCGGCCAGGAGCATCTGACCGGAGCGGACGGCGCGATCGGCCGGATGGTCGCGGCCGGCAAGCTCGCCTCGATGATCCTGTGGGGGCCGCCCGGCACCGGCAAGACGACGATCGCCCGGCTGCTCGCCGATGCGGTGGGGATGCGCTTCGTCGCGATCTCGGCGGTCTTTTCCGGAGTCGCTGACCTCAAGAAGGTGTTCGCCGAGGCGCGCGAGCATATCAAGCTGGGCCGGCAGACCTTGCTCTTCGTGGACGAGATCCACCGCTTCAACCGCGCCCAGCAGGACGGTTTCCTGCCCTATGTCGAGGATGGCACCGTCGTCCTCGTCGGGGCGACGACCGAAAATCCGAGCTTCGAGCTCAACGCCGCCTTGCTCTCGCGCGCCCAGGTGCTGATCCTCAACCGGCTCGACACGACGGCCCTGTGCAAATTGCTCGATCGCGCCGAAGAATTGGAAGGCCGCCCTCTTCCCCTCACTCCGGAAGCGCGCGACGCGCTCGTCGCCACCGCCGACGGCGACGGCCGCTTCCTGCTCAACCAGGCCGAAACCCTGTTCTCGATCGAGCTCGAAAAGCCGCTGGAGCCCGGCGAGCTCGCCGCCCTCCTGCACCGCAGGGTCGCCGTTTACGACAAGGACCGCGAGGGTCATTACAATCTGATTTCGGCGCTGCACAAAGCGATCCGCGGCTCCGATCCGCAGGCGGCGCTCTATTATCTCGCCCGGATGCTCACCGCCGGCGAGGAGCCGCTCTATCTGCTCCGCCGCCTGACCCGGGCGGCGTCCGAGGATATCGGCCTCGCCGACCCCAACGCTCTCGTCCAGTGCATCGCCGCCAAGGATACGTACGATTTCCTCGGCTCGCCCGAAGGCGAGCTCGCCATCGTCCAGGCCTGCCTCTATCTCGCCACCGCGCCCAAATCGAACGCCGCCTATATGGCGCAGAAAGGCGCCTGGCGGAGCGCGAAGGAGACGGGCTCGCTGATGCCGCCCAAGAACATCCTGAACGCGCCGACCCGGCTGATGAAGCAGATCGGCTACGGCAAGGGCTACCAATATGACCATGACGCGGAGGGCGGTTTCTCCGGCGACGATTACTGGCCGGAGGAGATGGCGCCGCAGACCTTCTACACGCCGACCGACCGCGGCTTCGAGAAGCGCGTCGCCGAGCGCATGGCCTGGTGGGAGGAGCAGCGTGCGAAGAAGCCATAGCCTGTTCCTCGCCCTGCTGCTCGCCGCCCCGGCGAACGCGCAGGACCAGCCGCCGACGAGCGAGCTGGAGGAGTCGCTCGGCCGCCCGAAACGGGTGCCGGTGATCCCGGCCGAGCTGCGCGCGATGGTGCAGGAGGCGAGCCGCGATCGGCTCGCGATCCGCATGCTCGGCGGAAGCGTGACCGCCATCGACATCAGCCAGTTCGAGCCGGAAGATTTCCGGCAATATGGCGACGGCCGCTTCCTCGGCTTTTCGTTCCGGGGCTACGAATTTTACGGCTACATGCTGGTCGACCGGGCCATGGCCGGCGTGACGTCGGTGATCGACACCGGCGAGGCGCCGGTCTTCTCGCCGGACGGGCGCCATTTCGCGGCGGTGCAGACGAGCGGCGCCGGCTTCGGCAATCTCGAGGGCCTCGGCATCTGGGCGCTGCGTCCCGCGGGCAGCGTGCAGATCTTCAGCAGCGATGTGCTGCCGCAGGGCGAAGAGTGGCGCATCGATGGCTGGCCGCGCGCCGATTGCGTCTCGGTCAGCTGGCTCGAACGCCCGGCCAATTCTCCGGAGCCGGCGCCCGACCGCCACCATTTCGGCGTCGAGATCGGCGAGCAGGTCACGATCCGCCACAATTATTCCTTTCCCGGCTGCAACGTCATCGACGCGATCGACAATGGCTGAGCGGATCGACAGCTGGAAGGAAGCGGTCGCCTTCGCGCTGACGCTGCCCGGCAGCGAGCTTTCGACCAGCTACGGCAAGCCCGCGGTCAAGGTGAACGGCCGCGCCTTCCTCTACACCGGCCATGAGGACAAGACCTCCTTCGGCATTGCCATCGACCTCGACACGGTCGAGATGCTGAAGGAAACCGATCCCGAAACCTTCTGGCAGAGTCCGCATTACGAGGGCTGGCCGGCGGTTCTGATTCGGTACGACAGCGCCGATCCGGAGCGGGTCCGCGAGATGATCGCACGGTCCCACGCCTGGACCGCCGCCAAGCCGAAGCCGAGGCCGCGGAAGAAGAAGTGACGCCGCGGTTCGAGCGCTTCGCCGCGATCGACTGGTCGGGCGCCAAGGGGAAGAGGCACAAGGGCATCGCGGTGGCGCTGTGCTCGGCGGACGAGAGCGCGCCGAGGCTGGTCCGTCCCGGCCACGTCTGGTCGCGGACCGAGGTGCTGGAATGGCTTCTGCAGGCGGCGGCGGAAGCGCCGACCCTGTTCGGCTTCGATTTCAGCTTCGCGCCGCCGATCGCCGAGCGCGGCGAATATCTTCCAGGCGAGCCCGGCATTCCCACGACCGCCCGGCTATTCTGGGCCTATGTCGACCGCCGCTCCGACGACGAGGACCTCGGCGCATCGAGCTTCCTCGAGCAGGTCCATCGCCGCCATTTCTATTTCGGGATCGCCGACGGCGTGAAGGCGGAATTCATGCATTTCCGCCAATGCGACGCCCGCCTGAACGCGCAGGGCGGAAGAAAGACGGCGAGCACCTATGATGCGATCGGCGCGGCTCAGGTGGCCAAGGCGAGCTTCGCCGGAATGCGGCTGCTTCACCGGCTGGACGGCAGGGTGCCGGTATGGCCGATGGATCCGCTTCCCCAGGGGGGCAGCGCGGTCGTCGAAATCTACACCCGAATCTATCTGCGCCGCGCCGGCCTGCCAGGGACCAAGCTCAGGTCGAGAGTCGCGCTCGATCGCGCTCTGAAGGCGCTTGGCAGCCGGCCGGCGCGGCTGCGCTTCGAGCCGAACGATCACCAGACGGACGCTCTGGTCACCGCGGCGGGCATGCGAGCGCTCGCGACGACCGAAACCCGCGCCTTCGAACCCGGGGGTCTCACGGCCGAGATTGCCGCGACCGAAGGCTGGACCTTCGGCGTGCTCTGACGCATCCTTCGCGGCGGAGGAACGAGATCATGTGCTCCAACGAAGAAGGCTGCGGCCCCGACGCGATGCGCCGCGCAATCCTCGCCGGCTCGGTCGGACTGGCGGTGGCGAGCCTCTCAGGCCCGGCCCTCGGCCAATCGCCGCAGGCGCCGGCCGCGGCGCCCACGCCGCCCGCCGCTCCGCCGCCGACCCGGGTCCTCGACGATCCCCGCGCGCTGCACGGACCCGTCACCTTCAGCCATAACGGGCAGCCGGGCATTGGCGGCTATCTCGCCCGCCCGCGCGCGGACGGCATCTATCCCGCGGTGGTGGTGATCGCGGGCAACCGGATCAGCGAGGAATATATCCCCAACACCTGCGCGGCGCTCGCCCTCGCCGGCTATGTCGGCCTCGCTCCCGACATCTTCCACATCCTCCCCGACAGCGCCCAGACGCTCGACGCGATGCGCGCCGCCGGCGCCAATCACACCGACAGCGACGTTCTCAACGATATCCAGGCCGGCATCGAATATCTGCGCGCGCAAAGCTTCGTCCGGCGCGGCGGCATCGGCTCGCTGGGCTTCTGCTACGGCGGGCGGATGGCGATGCTCCTGGGCGCCCGTTCGCGCGAGGTGGACGCCGTCGTGGCTTATCATCCCGGCCCGGTCACCGCCGAGGAGATCGCGCGCCTGTCGGTGCCGGTCCAGATCCATTGCGGCACCGCGGACCGCAACGTTTCGCTGGAGCAGATCCGAGCGCTCGAGGCGATGCTGACCGCCCAGCATACGCCGACGGAACTCCATCTGTACGACGGCGCCGACCATGGCTTTCTCGCCTATACGCGACCGCCGCGATACAATCCCGCGGCCGGCATCCTCTCCTGGCAGCGGACGATCGCCTTCCTGAGCCGCACCCTCTCGAGCGCCGGGTAGCAAGGGCTGGACCTTCAGGATCGCTTAGCCCATTTTGGGCTATCGCGATGCGCGCCGGGTTAGCTCAGCTGGTAGAGCAACCGCCTTGTAAGCGGTAGGTCGTCGGTTCGAGTCCGACACCCGGCACCACATAGGAGGAAGGATGAGGATCGCGTCGGCTTCCGACTTTCGGGCCGCGGCGAAACGGCGGCTGCCGCGCTTCCTGTTCGACTATATCGACGGCGCCGCTTATGCGGAGCTCACCTGCCGCCGCAATGTCGAGGATCTGGCCGGTGTCGCGCTGCGCCAGCGCGTGCTGGTCGACGTCTCCGAATTCGATCCAGCGGTCATCCTGTTCGGTCGCCGGCAGGCGATGCCGTTGGCGCTTGGGCCGGTCGGTCTTTCCGGCATGTATGCGAGGCGTGGCGAGGCGCAGGCGGCGCGCGCGGCGGCTGAGAAGGGCGTGCCGTTCAGCCTGTCCAGCCTCTCGGTGTGCGACTTGCGGGAAGTGGCCGCGGCCAGCACGGCGCCGATCTGGTTCCAGCTCTACGTCATCCGCGACCGCGGCTATATGGCCGAGCTGCTCGCCGTCGCTCGCGAGGTCGGCTGCGCTGGACTGCTGTTCACCGTCGACCTGCCGATGCCCGGCGCGCGCTATCGGGACCTCCATTCCGGAATGTCCGGCCCGGGCGCGCGCTGGCGCCGGCTCGGCCAGGCGCTCGCCCATCCGCGCTGGGCCTGGGACGTGGGCCTGCGCGGTCGCCCGCACGGGCTCGGCAATTTCGCGCCGGTGCTGGGGCCCCGCAGCGGCCTCGAAGATTATGTCGGCTGGATCCACGACAATTTCGATCCGAGCCTGACCTGGCGCGACCTCGACTGGATCCGGTCGCATTGGCAGGGTCCGCTGGTGATCAAGGGCATCCTCGATCCCGACGATGCCCGCGAGGCGGTTCGGCTGCAGGCCGACGGCATCGTCGTCTCCAACCATGGCGGCCGCCAGCTCGACGGCGTTCCCTCCACGGCGCGAGCTCTGCCCGCGATCGCCGATTCGGTCGGCGACGCGCTGACCGTGCTGGTCGACGGCGGCATCCGCTCCGGCCTCGACGTGGTCCGGATGCTGGCTTTGGGCGCGGACGGTGTGCTGCTCGGCCGCGCCTGGGCCTACGCCCTGGCCGTGCAGGGCGGCGCGGGCGTGACGAAGCTGCTCGACATTTTCGAAGCAGAGATGCGCGTGGCGATGGCGCTGACCGGAGTCACCCGGATCGACCAAATCGACCGGTCGATCCTTGCCTGACTTGGCGTCGCTTCCCAATTTCGCCTAGAGCGCCCGCAACATCAGGAGATCCCAATGACCAATGCCGCCGTCGGAATGCCCTGCCCCGTCTGCAAAGTGCCGCTGGTGATGAGCGATCGCCAGGGGGTGGAGATCGACTATTGCCCGCAATGCCGCGGCGTCTGGCTCGATCGGGGCGAGCTCGACAAGATCATCGAGCGCAGCGCCCAGGACGCGCCCGCAGCGGCTCCGGCTCCGCAGGCACCGCAGCCGCAGCGAGGTTACGAGCAGCGGCCTTATTATGGCGACGATGACGGCCGCCGTCCTGACCGCCATCATCACGGCAAGCGGCGCAAGAGCTTCTTCGAGGAATTGTTCGACTGACCCTCGATCCGCTGAGCAGGCTGGAAGCGGAAGCGATCCAGATCATCCGCGAGGCGGCGGCCGAGGCGGAGCGGCCGGTCATGCTCTTCTCGGGCGGCAAGGACAGCTGCGTCATGCTGCATCTCGCGCGCAAGGCCTTCTTCCCGGCAAGGCCGCCTTTCCCGCTTCTCCATGTCGACACCGGCTGGAAGTTCGCCGAGCTCTACCGCCTTCGCGACGAGCTGGCCGCGGAAGCGGGAATGGAGCTGATCGTCCATCGCAACCCGGAGGCGGAGGCGCGCGGCATCAATCCGTTCGATCACGGCGCGACGCTTCATACCGAGCTTTGGAAGACCGAAGGGCTGAAGCAGGCGCTCGATGCCGGCCGCTTCGATGTCGCCTTCGGCGGTGCCCGGCGCGACGAGGAGATGAGCCGGGCCAAGGAGCGCGTTTTCTCGGTCCGCTCGCCCGGCCAGGGCTGGGATCCGAAGCGGCAGCGGCCCGAGCTTTGGCAGCTCTACAACGCCCAGCTGGCGCCCGGGGAGTCGCTGCGCGTGTTCCCGCTCTCCGATTGGACCGAGCGCGACGTCTGGGCCTATGTCGCCGGCGAGCGGCTGAAGGTCGCCTCGCTCTATTTCGCGGCCGAGCGGCCGACTTCCATCCATGACGGCGCGTTGCTTATCGTCGACGATGACCGCGCGAGTCTCGCTGTCACGACGCGCCGGGTGCGGGTCCGGACGGTCGGCTGCTGGCCGCTGACCGGAGCGATCGAGAGCGAGGCCGTCACCATCGACGAGGTTGTGGCCGAGATGGTTCGCGCGGGCACTTCCGAGCGCGCCGGCCGCCTCATCGACAAGGATCAGACCGCCTCGATGGAACGCAAGAAGCGGCAGGGCTATTTTTGAGATGAAGCCGCTGCTCCGCTTCCTGACCTGCGGCTCGGTCGACGACGGCAAGTCGACCCTGATCGGCCGGCTGCTGCACGATTGCGGCGCGGTGGCCAGCGACAGGCTGGAGGGACTTGCCGATTTCTCGCTGCTCGCCGACGGGCTCGAGGCCGAACGCGAGCAGGGCATCACCATCGACGTCGCTTATCTCTATTTCGGGACGGACGGGCGCCGCTTCATCCTCGCCGACACGCCGGGGCACGAGCAATATACCCGCAACATGGCGACCGGTGCCTCCACCGCCGACCTCGCCGTCGTCCTGGTCGACGCGAGCAAAGGCGTGCTCACCCAGACGCGGCGGCATTCGGCCATCGCCCATCTGCTCGGCATCCGCCAATTCGTGCTGGCGGTGAACAAGATGGACCTGGTGGGCTTCGAACGGGTTCGGTTCGAGGAGATTCGCGACGATTTCGCGCGTTTCGCCGGGGAGATCGGTTTCCAGGCGGCGGCCACGATCCCGGTATGCGCGCTCGACGGCGACAACGTGGCGGAGATGTCCAGCCGGATGAGCTGGTACGAAGGCCCGACGCTGCTCTCCGCCCTCGAGGAGGCGGACAGCGAGGCGGCGTCCTCCCTCCCCTTCCGAATGGCGGTCCAGACGGTGATCCGCGATGGCGGTCGCCTGTACGCGGGCATGGTCGCGGCCGGGTCGGTCAGGCCCGGCGACAGGATCGTGATCGCGCCGGCCGGAACTGAGGCCGAGGTGGCGCGGATCGTCACCATGGACGGCGATCTTGCCGAGGCGGTCGCCGGCCAGTCGGTCGCGCTCGGCCTCGCCAGCGAGATCGATTGTTCGCGCGGCGACATGCTCGCGGGAGAGACGGCGCCGCAGGTCGCCGATCAGTTCGAGGCATCGATCGTCTGGATGAGCGAGGAGCCATTGCTTCCCGGCCGCCAATATCTGCTGAAGCTCGGCACCCAGACCGTGCCCGCGACCGTGCAGGAGCCAAAATACAAGCTCGGCATCGACACGATGGAGCAGCTCGCGGCGAAAACGCTCGCTCTGAACGAGATCGGCGTGGCCAATATCTGGACGGCGCGGCCGATCGCGTTCGAGCCCTATGAAGCGAGCCGCGCCCTCGGCGGCTTCATCCTGATCGACCGGATCACCGCCGCGACGGTCGCGGCCGGAATGATCCATTTCGCGCTTCGCCGGTCGGAAAATGTCCACGAGCAGGCGCTGGACGTGACTCCCGCCTTGCGCGCCGGCCTCAAGCGGCAGCGGCCGAAATTGCTCTGGTTCACCGGCCTCTCGGGCGCCGGCAAATCGACCATCGCCAATCTGGTCGAGGCCAAGCTGCACGCGCGCGGCCGCCACACCTTCCTGCTCGACGGCGACAATGTCCGCCTCGGCCTCAACAAGGATCTGGGCTTCACCGCCGCCGATCGGGTCGAGAATATCCGCCGGGCGGGCGAGGCCGCGAAGCTGATGATGGATGCGGGCCTGATCGTGCTGACCGCCTTCATCAGCCCGTTCCGCGCCGAGCGGGCGATGGTCCGAAGCCTGGTGCCGGAAGGCGATTTCATCGAGATCTTCGTCGACACGCCGCTGGCCGAGGCCGAACGGCGGGACACCAAGGGTCTCTACAGGAAAGCCAGGGCGGGCCAGCTCGCCAATTTCACCGGCGTGGATTCGCCCTATGAGGAACCCGAGGCGGCCGACATCCGCATCGATACGACGATGATGGACCCCGAAGCGGCGGCGAACCTCATCGTCTCGAAGCTTGACGTCTGAGCCGAACAAGATATTTTAGACCTAAAGCAATTGGAGACGGGTCATGCGGATCGCGTGCCTCGGCGGCGGGCCGGCGGGGCTTTATTTCGCGATATCGATGAAGCTGCGCGACCCCGCGCATGAGATCGATCTGTTCGAGCGCAACCGGCCCGACGACACGTTCGGCTGGGGCGTGGTCTTCTCCGACCAGACGGTCGACAATTTGATGGCGAACGATCCCGTCTCGGGCGCGGTCATCGCCGGCGAGTTCGCGCATTGGGACGATATCGACGTCCATATCCGCGAGCAAAGGATCCGCTCCTCCGGCCATGGCTTCATCGGCATCGGCCGCAAGCGGCTGCTGAACATCCTGCAGGAGCGCGCGCGGGCGCTGGGCGTGAACCTCCGTTTCGAGCATGAGGCCAGCCCGGACCTCGCCGACTGGGCCGGCTACGACCTGGTCATCGCCGCCGACGGCGCCAACAGCCGCATCCGCGACCGATACGAAGAGCATTTCGGCGTCGACATCCAGGTCCGCCGCAACAAATTCTTCTGGTTCGGGACCAGGAAGGTGTTCGAGGCCTTCACCTTCGCCTTCGAGGAGACGGAAGCGGGCTGGATCTGGGCGCACGCCTATCGCTTCGACGACGCTTTCTCGACCTTCATCGTCGAGATGGACCCCGCGACCTGGGCCGGGCTCGGCTTCGACCGGCTGGACCAGCCGGAGGCGATCGCGCTCTGCGAGACGATCTTCGCCAAATATCTGGACGGGCATGATTTGATGTCCAACGCCACCCACCTGCCTGGCCCGCAGGCGTGGCTGCGCTTCCGCCGAATCGTCTGCGCCACCTGGTCCCACGAGAATCTGATCCTGCTCGGCGACGCCGCCCACACCGCCCATTTTTCGATCGGTTCGGGCACCAAGCTCGCCCTCGAGGATGCGATCAAGCTGGCCGAGGTGCTGAACCGCCCCGGCCTCGGCCGCGAAGCGGCGCTCGCCGAATATCAGGCGGAGCGGAACCTGGAGGTGCTCAAGCTCCAGAATTCGGCCCGCAACTCGACCGAGTGGTTCGAGACGCTCGACCGCTACCTCCATTTCGAGCCGATCCAGTTCGCTTATTCGCTCCTCACCCGGAGCCAGCGAGTCAGCCACGAAAATCTGCGGCTGCGCGACAAGGACTGGCTGGAGGGCGTCGAGCGCTGGTTCCAATCGCGGGCGCGCGGGAAAGCCGTCAACGAACCGGCGCCGCCGATGTTCGCGCCATTC
>Ga0190274_10000355_pt1 | contig 28331 bp, 34 predicted proteins | sample Popmic531T_FD_133002 | JGI IMG/M metagenome (GOLD analysis project Ga0190274, IMG submission 133002) | Populus adjacent soil microbial communities from riparian zone of Yellowstone River, Montana, USA - 531 T | ecosystem: Environmental > Terrestrial > Soil > Riparian zone | place: USA: Montana... | reverse complement strand
CCTCACGGCGCTCGGCACGATTGACGAGTTCCTCGGGGAGATGGTCGAGGGCAAGCGAGCTGCAAACAAGAGCACCTTGGACAACAAGGAGCTAGATTGGGATGAAGCCTCTCTGATGCGCGCGCTCGCCGATGCCATCTGGAAGGCTGGCAACAAGCGTTGGAATTACAAATGATCAAAGGCGTCGTTCTCAACGAGAAACTCACCGCTATCATGGCAGAGAGTGGCATGAACATGAAGTTCTATGACATTCCCTGTCCGGTCTGTGGAAAGATGACCGACATCATGGTCGGTCCCACGGAAGACCTTGAGGTGCGGGTTGAGATTCACCTCGCAGAGCTTCAGGAGTATCATAACCCAGTCGAGTGGGATGACCATCCTGACCAGACCAGCCCGGAGGACGCTTCGGGATAGAGGGTGCGGAGGGTTGATGGGGAGGCTTAGGCCGTTGAACCGTCATCACCCCGTGGATAGAACACCCTTGACGGGGAGTCGCTGACACTCCCCACTTTTCTCTAATAGGAGGCGAACGGTGGCGCAACGTCGACGTTTTCAACCAAGAATCAAGGGGGTGTCCCGGCTGCAAAAGCCGTCGGGGCTGCTCCCAGTCATCGAACACGGTCTGCAGCAGATTGCGCGGATGGAGAACAAGTCCATCTCATGGGTCATCGCTGAGATTGTGTCGGCTTACTTCAATCTCGACTCGGCGACGGGCTTGCCTCTCTCGGAGCGTCTGGCCCGTATGAATCTTGTCGGGACAATTCGGCAGCGTCGGAAGGCCAAGGTTCGTTAGTGGTAATGCGTTACGGCGCGTTCCGATTCATCTACACCGTGCGTGAGCAGAAGATTCGCGACACGATGCAACATCTCATCCACAAGTATGGCATCGTCAAGGCTCGGATGATGGTGAACGAGGAATATCTCAAGACCTACCACCAGTGTGGCGGCGGAAGTGACCAGTGCATTTGGTGGAACGACGTTCGGTGGCATCTCAAGAGTCTAGTTCACTCGTTGAATTACGGCTTCGAGAAGGGTTTGTGAGAGAGATAGCTCCAGTCAGCCGCCCTGGATGTCATCACTGCAACGAGCAGCCAGCCGATGTGCCCTGCTGGTGGTGTGGCCGAAAAGACGAGGTGGAGACAGTGATTCACAAGGCCATCGAAACTCCTCAGGCGGGCACGGTGCACCACATCGAGCTGACCTGTGAGGACTTCGACTCGGAAATCGGCGTGCGATACAGCAACAAATGCAGTGAAGGGTGTGCCGAGGGCATGAAGATGTTCGTCACTCCCTCACTTCGTAACTCGACCATCCACGCCAACGTCTGTGCTGGCCGGTGGGAGTTCGTCAAGAAGCTCTCAAGGGAATGGTGGGTGCGTAAGGCCGCGCCAATCCTCGGGTGGGATGAGCAGCAGATTCGAGAACAGATAGACCCGGTTTGGGCTGCTAAAGTTCGCGGAGTGAACAATTACCCTGCACGATCGAGCGCGCCGCGGAGAAAGTCCGGACCCTCGTGCATGGTCTGTGGTAAGGGCGTAGACAAAGGCGTCGATGTGTGCAGTCAGTGCACCTCAGACAACGAGGGCAAACCGAAGGTGGATGCCGGTTCGCTCGACGATATAGACAACTGGTAGGAGATATCATGGAACGTAGAGTTTTTCTCGCCAGCCTGCTGCCTCTCGCAGCGTGTGCCTGCTCAGACAGTTTCGACTGCGGCTCGGCACCGGACAGTGCTGAGGAACGCAAGAAGCAGCTACTGGAGTGCGAAGCTCCGCCCACTGCTCCTACTCCAATCCCGGAACCGAAGGCGACAACCATTGAGTTCCGTGTGCTTGGCGACGTCATCTTCGACCCCGGCACGAATGGGGCGGAGATTCAGTTCGGTTCTACTCAAGAGGGCACCGCTCGTTTGCTCTCTACACTGCCGTGGTTCTCAAACACCAAGACGTTCCGCGACAGCTTGTTCATCGTCCTGAATGCTCAGGCGACCGGGTTCGGTGTCCTTCAAGCTCAGATAATCGTCAACGGAGAACTTTTCAGGGAGGCGAGCGCGTCCGGATTGAATCCTCGGGTTGCACTGTCCGGACTTTACTCGGCGTAACGATGGAATACCGTTTGATCTTTTCGCGAGAAGAGATTCTCGCTTTGGATCACTACTTCACGAATCGTGCCGGGTGGATTGGTCATGATGACCCGGCAGATGAGGCGGCGCACGCTTTGGCAGACCTTGTGTCAGAGATAGCAAAGGAGATAACACAGGCAGATGCGAACGATAGCAATAGATAGTCAAGTGCTCAACGACGTGATGGCCTGTGGATACAAGGCCTATCTACGTTTCGTTCGGCACAAGCAACCGGAGCACAAGGCGGAAGCCCTAGAGAAGGGCGACCTCATGCACCGGATGCTGAAGCATCACTACACGCAGATTCGTGCAGGACGTAAGCCAGAATACGGGACTATCGTCAACGAGGCAGTGCAGGTTGGACTCAAGGCGGCGTCGGAAATGGACCTCTCGCAGGGCGATGTTGCAGAGAACATCATGCAGTATCGTGCCTACGCACTCTACTACCAGCAAGATGGTTGGGTGCCCATCGAAGTCGAGCAGGTGTTCTCCAAGGTGCTATATGAATCCGAGGAGAAACAGATTCGGGTCATCTACGAGGGCATCATCGATATGGTGGCCCAGACGCCGGGTGGCGCAGCTATCGTGGACCACAAGACCAGCAGGATGAGGAAGCAACCCTTTCTGCTGAGCACTCAGTTCATGGGTTACTCGTGGGCGATGAATGTCCCACACGTCGTCGTGAACAAGATTGGGTTCCAGAAGACTCTGGCTCCCAAGGATAGGTTCAATCGGTATCGGATGCCGTATCAGAAGGCGCACCTTGAACAGTGGAAGAAGGACGCCATCTACTACTCGCATCTGCTCATCTCGTGGATGGATCAGGGATATTTCCCGATGAACTACACGAGCTGCGACAAGTATGGCGGCTGCATCTTCCAGCCCGTGTGTGGTTCGATTCCCGAAGTCCGGGAGCACAAGCTGGCGATGCTGTTCAAGGAAGGCAAGCCCTGGTCTCCGCACACTAGGGACGAGTAACGGAGGCGTACGATGGCGAAACGAGTAAGCGGTGCTGCTAAACATACCCACAAGTATATCTTGCGGGATGGTGGTCACCACAAGGAATATCTGGTTTATGCTTGCGACTTTGGAGACTGCACTCACTATTTGCCAGCCGAAAAGGCGGTAGGTCGTGACACGGTGTGCTGGAGGTGTGGTGATACGTGTAAGGTTCCGCGCATGAGAGCACAACGCTACATGAAGCGCCCACACTGCATCTCTTGCACCAAGACATATCAGAGCAAGCTACCCAAGCCAAGTAGCAAGCCTGTGGACTTGAAGCGACTCGAAACCATGACAATCGAAGAACTCATGGGTGACGATGCCTTGTTCGAGACTGACAAGAAGAAGGACCACTGAGATGTTTCGAATCCCCATCGTATCGTGGCTCGTCGAGCACATCCGATGGGCCATCTCAGAGTGGAAGTATCAACGGCATCTAAGGAGATTTGAATAGTGCCAAACACGAAGGATATCGACCTAGGGCAGCGCATCATGGCGCTGTTCATCGGTGCGACTGGCGACGGCAAGTCCGTTGCAGCAGGGAGCTTCCCGAAGCCTATCCGGTTCTGGGACTTTGATGGTCGAATGAAGCCGTTGAAGCTCTTCTATCCCAACGATGACATCAGCTACGTCACCGTCGGGCCGAAGGCTATCCCTTCAAAGGGAATCATTGACTTCCTTCAGTTCTGTCAGGAGTTCGAGAACCTGCAGGACCGTTGCCCCTGGGCCACCGGAGTCATCGACAGCTTCACGAACATGTCAAACACTGCTATCACCTACCAACTTCGGGTGCGTGGTGGCTTCGACGACTTCAAAGGTAAGAAGACCCTAAGTGGTCTCCCCATCCCCGGCTTCGATGAATACAACGGCGAGACGACGAGTCTGTCTCAGATTCTCGACGTCGCGAAGATACTGCCGTGCAACATCATCGTGACCGCGCATCCCATCCAGAAGATGATGGATGAAGGCGGCAAGACGAAGCGTTACACGAGCATGGCGTCATATGGCAACAAGATCGCCAGTATTGCACCGTCATACTTCGACGAAATCTGGCATTTCGAGCGCGACGGTGAGCAACTTGACTCGAAGCGACTGGTCTGGACGGGTGGCCGTGCCATGACCAAGACCGCGCTTCCTGTCCCCGGCGTGTTCGACATTACTAACAAGAGGCTGTATCCTCTGGTCAAAGCGGCCATCGAGGCACACGGCATCAAGCTGGCCGAGAAAGCAGCGGCAGATGCGGAGGTCGAACAACCAGCGTAAGGCTGCGGAACGGGTCATAAAGACGAAATCTCTAACGTGTAGGAGAAGAGAACAATGGCTGAATCGCTTCGGATGACAATCACGCCAGCTGACGTCAAGCGCAACAAGATTGTGCAGGGCGGCTGGTATCAGAGCAAGGTCGTCGACGTTGCCATCGAGAAGTCCAAGAAGGACCCATCGAGCAACAACGTGGTCCTTGACGTTGAGGGCATGGAGGGTGCGTCGGAAGGTGCGCGCGCCACCACCTGGTTCCCGGAGAAGTATCCGGCGATGGCCCAGACGTTCGTGGAAGCCATCCTCGGGACCAAGCTCGACGAGGCAGCGGGTGCTGACTTCGTGTTCGGTCCGAATCTGAAGGGCAAGACCGTGCTGGCCCTCTGGGAACCGGGCGAATACAACGGCCGGAAGACGAACAACATCCGGGACTGGGCACCGGTGACCGACCTCGCAGCGGCCGCAGCTCAGGCATCGAACGTGCCGGGCGGCGACTTCTAGAACTCCCACCTACCTCCTTACCCCTTTGGGGAGGTTGGGTTACGACGGTGTGGTCCCGAGCCGTGGAGAAGTCGGGGCAAACCTTTAACCTTTAGGAGCGTGTGATGAAGTATTTCATGAGCGGACCGGACGGCGACGACAACGAAGTGGACGACCAGGACGTAGCCGAGGCGAACGTGGACCTCTCGGACGACGACGACGATCAGGAGTCGGACTCGTCGGAGGAGAGCGCCGAGGACAACATCGACGACCTGGACGAGCTGGAAACCGAGAAGCCGGCCCAGCAGTAGTCCGGTTCACGACGGGACGGGGGGTGGCCTTGACCGGGGCTGCCCCCTTTTTCTATTGGAGGTGACCAAATAAGATAAAGTGTGGGATGGGTTAACCCGAGCATAGGAGAGACAGACATGAGATTCGCGCGCACTGGGGCTGCTTTGTTCGCAGTCCTGCTCCTCAGCACCGTGGCCTACGCTGACCAGATTGTCGGGTTCGGTCAGCTTGGCTCACTCAACACGTTCACTGCCGTCAACAACGGTGATGGGACGACTTCGCTGGATGTGACCACCGCAGTTTCGGTCACGAACATCATCTCGGGCGCGACGGACCCGAATGCGCTGTTCACGTTCGAAGCCGAGAGCACCGACGCAGCGACTCTGCTCGGTGGCATCATCATCACTCAGCACTACGAGGGCACGTTTAACCTGACGGATTCGACAGGGACGTTCTCTTACCTGAGTGGCACATTCGGTGGTGCTCTGGCATTGGGCGGCGACGGGGGAACTGGTGCCCTCTTCACGGCCAATACAGCATTGCTGTCGCCTCTCGATTTGTTCACGGACCTTCCGGTCACGCTCATCGACCCTATGAGCTTCAGCCTCTCGCTGAGCAACGTGACCCCACCCTTCAGCATCGTGGGCGGCACCATCGACTCGTTCACTGCTTCCTTCACGGGAACGGCGGACGCGACGGTGGAAACGGCTCCAGTCCCGGAGCCAGGTTCGCTCATGCTGCTCGGCTCTGGCCTTCTCGGCCTTGCTGGTGCAGCGAAGCGTCGTCTGCGTCGGCGTAGCTAGTTGATTGGGGCTGGGTGACCAAGTAGGAATCCTAGCCCCGTCACTTTGGAGATAAAATGCAGATACCTGTAGAGCGTATCAAGAACAACATCCCAGTGTCGTGGGAGAGCGACAAAGAGCGGGACGAGTTCCTCGAATCCTTGAGAGAGCAAGGGCAACTTCACGCCATCATTGTTCGTCCGCTGAACAATATCTTGGATGGCTACGAGGTGGTCACCGGAGCCAAGAGATTCGAAGCGGCCAAGCTATTGGGCTGGACCGAGCTGGACGCCGAGGTCAAGGAGCCGAACGACGTCGACGCCAAGATTATGAGGGTCCACGAGAACCTCCATCGTCACAACCTCCCCTGGTATGAGGCTGTCATTCTAGTGCAGCAGCTCCATGAGCTTCGCCAGCAACAGCATGGCAAGAAGGAAGGCGTCGGACGTCCGAAGAAGGATGAGAAGGTATGGGGCGTAAGAGAAACGGCATCCGAGTTGAGTCTCTCCATCGGCGGAGTCAGTGAGGATTTGTCCTTGGCACGCGCTGTGCAGTATGACCCGTCGTTGAAGAACATCAAGGACCGCAAGACAGCAATCAAGTTGGTTCGAAGCGCCGCGCGTCGGATGCAGAACGAGACGATGGCAGCTATGACGGACATGGAAGTAGGCTTCAATGAGGCCTATCTCGGAGACAGCGCCGAGGTCCTGAGCCACTTCCCCGATGAGACATTCGACGTGTGCATCACTGACCCACCGTGGCTGAACTTCTTCGACCCCAGCCTGACAGTGGACAAGCGAACCCTGCCAGTCTTCGAGCAGTTGTGGCGGGTTCTCAAGAGCGACGCTTTCCTGTTCGTAATCGTTTCAGTGGACGACTTCGTCTACTACGGTGGTTACGACTACCTCAACGATGCGGGACAGAAGGTCCACCGGCTCGGCGCGCTGGAGAAGCTTGGATTCAAGATTGCCAAGACACCTGTCTTCTGGCAGAAGCAGAATAGCCTCTCCCGACGCGGTGTCAAATCCTGGGAGTATGACCGTGACTTCGAGTTCGTTCTCGTTGCGGCAAAGGGTTCTCCGGTTCTTGCTCGGACTGGTAACATCTCGGCTTTCAAACCTTTCCCACAGGTCCCACCGGCTCACCTCATCCACCCCAATGAGAAGCCGCTCGGACTCATCCAAGACCTCCTTGAGGACTGCTGCTTCAAAGGAAGCATCGTCGTCGACCCCTTCGGAGGTAGTGGTGTTGTTGCCGCTGCGTGTGCTACATCCGAAAGACGTTACGTTGTTATCGAGCGAGACAAACAGTTCTACGATGGAATCGTAGGGCGGCTTGCCAAGATCAAGGCATCGAAGGAGAAGGTTTCGTGACGCTGAAAGAAGAACTTCAACGACAGTGGGACCGTCAAGGCGGACCACAACAGGGAGGCAAACCCAAAATGAAGGTATACGTCGCCGGGTCATACCAATACCGCCACGATATCGCGGAGTTGGTCGAGCGGATACAGCTGAAGGTTCCCTTCGAAAACACGGCAACGTGGATTCGTCAGGGCGAAGAAGATGACCTCTTGAAAGAGAAGGGTCACGACTTCTTCATCAACTTGGACAGGACGGACATTTGCCGCGCCGACGTGTTCCTCCTGGTCAACAGCTACCATCTGTCCAAGCTCTCCACAGGGAAGTGGGTTGAGCTCGGGATAGCGATGGAGCTGGGCCTTCAGATTGTCGTGTGGGGCACTCTGCAGGATTCGCTGTTCATTCACGGGAAAGACACAATCATCATCGAGGACCATGAGGAAGACGAACTCATCAAGGCACTCGACATCGTCAGCAAGGTCATGAGGAAAGCAGAACAGGACATTCAAGATGCATATCGAACAGTCGGAGGAGTATCGGGGCCAGAGGGTCGAGTCGGAACTGCGCCAGGTGAAGATGAAAATCGAGGCGAAGACGCTGGTGCTCGAATACAGCTCGGAGAAGTTCGCCCACTATCTGAGCATGACGGAGAGACTCCGAGTCGAGCTGAGAGACTTGGCCGAGCGCAAGCGGCTGCTGGAGAAGCAACTCCACCACATGGCCCCTCAGTCCATCAACTGAAATGAGCAACTACGTCCCAGGCGAGGGGCGTGGTGAGAATGGACTCGTGCTCGTTGGTGAGGCTCCCGGTGCGCACGAGGACAGGATAGGTCGGCCCTTCGTTGGACCCTCTGGAGACCTGTTAGACGAGTTCTTGTCGGAGGCTGGTATTCACCGTTCGGAAGTCTACATAACGAACGTCGTGAAGTATCAGCCTCCGATGAACGATATCAAGAAGATAGGCATGATGGGCCTCAGTCTTGAGGAGTGTGAAAAAGAACTCTGGACTGAGATAAATGCTATCAAACCAAACTGTATCCTCGCACTCGGGAATACAGCTCTCAAGGCGGTTGCAGGTAAGGACGGAATACAGAAGTGGCGTGGTTCTGTAATCCTCGGCAAGGACGCTAAGACCAAGGTCATCGGCACCATCCATCCCGCGGCTCTCCTGCACGGAGAAGGCGAAGGGTCGGGCGGAGCTATGAACTTTTCGGCTCGTGTCTACATCCAGCACGATTTCAAGCGAGCCGTATCGCACAGTCGGTATCCTGACTACAAGCCTCCGAGGCGGCGCCTAGAGATCATTAGGTCCTCTGTCGCTCTCGGGCGATTCTTCGAGTTCTACAGGGGACACCAGACCCTCTCGGTCGACATCGAAGTAATCAGGGCGATACCTGTCTGTATTGGTCTGTCGTTCCACCCGAACCACGGAGTCTCTGTTCCGTTGCTGGACGTGTTCTCCCTGCAGAACAAGACAGGGATAGTCCAGCATGAACTAGCACAGATGTGGCGTATCCTGCTAGGCCACCTAGCACGGACAGACTTGAAGGTCATAGGCCAGAACTTCAAGTTCGACCACGAGAAGTTAGAGCGGCCTTGCGGCTTCGTTATCGGTAACGTGCGCGCTGACCTGATGCTCATGATGCATACCCTGTATCCTGAGCTTCCGAAGTCTCTCGGGTTCAGCACAAGCATTTATACCGAAGAACCATACTACAAGGACGAGGGTAAGGACTTTAACTTCGCAAAGCAGAAGATCGATGACCTTCTTATCTACAATGCGCGAGATGCTGCTGTTACTTTGGAGGCAGCGAAGGCCTGTCTTGCAGAAGCGCGCACTGTCGAGGTCTCCGGATTTCCGAACTGGTTCGATACCTTCTACTTTGGTTTTGTGCATCGTCTACACCATTTCTACAAGGACATGGAGAGAGTCGGTCTTCCAATCAATAAGGAGAAGCGAGCAGCTCTCGTCAAGGAATACCAGGGAAAGGTCGAAGCTGCGGACAAGAGAATGGAGGAGCTGGCAGGGTTCAAGATTAACGTCAACTCTCCAAAGCAGGTTGCTATCTTTCTTTACAAGGAGCTGAGATTCCCCGAGCGTGGGGAGTGGATGGTCGGAAAGAATGGCAACAGGTATTTCAAGTATGCGACTGATGAAGAAACGATAATCGCACTTGCAGCGAATCATGCCAAGAAGGACGCTCGGAAACGTTCATCCTGCGAACAAATCCTGTTCACCCGTCGACTGAAGAAGGCTCTCGGAACCTACTTCCTGGCAGTGCCAGATTTCGATGGTAGAATGAGAACGTCCGTCCGTATTGCAGGTGCAGAGACAGGTCGCACGAGCAACTCCCTCCTGAAGGCCCCTGTTAGACCCACTATCACCGTCAAGATAGGCAAGAAGACCAAGAAGAAGTCTATCGGGCTGGCTTTCCAGACGTTAACGAAGTATGGAGACGGAGCCGAAGTCCGTGAAATCTTTGAGACAAGCGAAGAAGAGGAGTTCATCGAGATTGATCAAAGCCAAGCGGAGGCGCGCGTTGTTGCTCTCCTCGGCCGAGACCAGTCAACTCTTAACATGTTTGGCAGAGTGGATATTCACAAGCTTACAGCTTCGTGGATTTTCGGCGTCCCACCTGACAAAATTAGCAAGGAGCTACGGTTTATCGGCAAAACTACGCGCCACGCTGGGAACTATGGTATGCGGAAACGACGCCTCATGTTCCTTGTCAACACGGACGCGAAGCGGTATGGTATTGACATTGAGATTTCGGAATGGCGTGCCGGTGAAATTCTCGACGCGTTCCACCAGCACAACCCGTCGATCAGGGAGGTCTTCCACGTCGAAATTGAACAAGCACTCCTGAACAACATGATGACGCTAGTGAATCCTTTTGGGCGTCGTCGACAGTTCTTGAGCCGGTGGAATGACGAGCTACTTCGAGAAGCTTTTGCTCAGATTCCACAGTCTACCGTCGCGGACCAAACAAAGAAGGCTGGATTAGAGATTGTCGACAAGCTACCAGAGGCCAAGAAGTGGCTATGCTTGGAGGCACATGACGCTTTGCTGGCTATCGTGCCAAAGCATCGACGTGCCGAATATCTTCAGATTGCTATTCCTGCCTTTGAGCGCGCCATTGACTTTACCTTTTGCACTCTATCACGGGACAAGCTCGTAATCCCGTGCGAGGTGAAGGTTGGCCCGAACTATGGTCAGCTAAAGGAAATTGAGATAGGAGGTTATCGTGGCCTACAAGCCAAGACTGCTTGAGGACAAACTCAAGCTATGGCTAGGCCGGTGTAAGAGGAATGAGGCCGGATGTCTCATTTGGCCCGGTCGGAGCGGACGCGGATATGCTTACCTCAGAGTCGAAGGCAAGTTTCTGAGGGTAAGTCGAGTCATCTTGGAACGGAAACTGGGGAGGCCATTACAGCATCTAGCTTTGCATAAGTGTGACAATCCAGCTTGCGTGGAAGAAACACATCTGTTTGAGGGCACCCAAAGCGATAACATGCAGGACGCAAGCAGAAAGCACAGGTGGCGTCGTCGTGCTGAGTCCTTGGCTTGAGAAGGTGCTTGACTACTCCAAGGAGTCAGAAAGTCCGAAGCAGTATTTCTATTGGGCCGGGCTTGCAGCGCTTTCAGGAGTCGTCAGGAACAAAGTCTACCTAGACAAGTTCTACTATAAGCTCTATCCTAACCTATACATCCTGCTCATTGGGAAGTCTGGGATACGAAAGGGCATACCTGTAGCACTTGCAAAGGAGTTAGTTAACAGTGCGAAGATAACTCGGGTGATATCGGGCCGCGCCTCGATTCAGAAAATCATCAGTGAGTTAGCTACAGCACATTCCATACCGGGTGGGGCACCATTGCTCGACTCTGTAGGATATTTCTCCAGCTCAGAATTTGCGTCATTCATCATCCAGGACCAACAGGCTCTTACGATCCTCACGGACCTCTACGATGGACACTATCACCCTGATGGGTGGTCGAACATGACGAAGGTTTCTGGGAACGAGAAATTGAAGAATGTATGCCTTACGATGTTTGGTGCCAGTAACGAAGTTCATTTCAAGGAGGCAGTCCCAGACAATGCCCTTGGTGGTGGATTTGTTGCGCGCACAGTTATCGTCTACGCTGACAAGAAGAACGGGGTCAATTCGCTTACGCGGCGGCCGGTTGGGTCTCTTGACATTGTGCAGCTCACGGACCATATCCAGAAGGTCAAGGAAGTCGAGGGTGAGTTCACCTGGTCCGAGGAGGGCAGAGACCTGTATGATGCGTGGTATAACGAATTCAACGCACAGGCGTCGGATGACGATACCGGGACGCTTGAGAGGATTCATGACACAGTCCTCAAGATAGCGATGCTTATCTCTCTGTCGAGAAAGCTTGACTTAGTGTTGGAAAAGGAGGATATAGAGGAAGCGTTGGACCAAGCCCGGAGGACGGTTCCGGGTCTCAAGCGGCTAGTGATGGGTGCAGGTAAGAATCCACTCGGCCCTCAGACTGCGATGATTCTAAAGGAGTTGCTAACACGGCCTCCCACCTATTCGGCGTCTAAGTCGGAGATACTGTCAAAATACTGGGGCCACCTGGACAGTTACGACTTGGACCGAATCTCAGAGTCGTTGCAGCAACAGAAAGCCATCAAGGTCACAGAGGGCGGCGGGGACACTTACTACATCCTGAGCGGCAAGTTGGTGGAAAACTTCTTTAAGGGGTAGGACATGCGATCAGATGACGAGTTGAGGGACAGCTTCATGCACCACCCGCCCACCGCAGAGCACATCAAGGAAGGTCACGAGGCCATTCGTGACGAGTTCCTCAGTGTGGCACTGTGGATGAACAACCACCTCCCCGAGGGTCGTGAAAAGGCACTGGTCTTCACGAAACTCGAGGAGGCAATGCACTGGGCGAACACAGCTGTCGCCAAGGAGCAGCAGTTCAACGGAACCTAGACAACAGGTGGGGGGCCTCAGTCAAGACCCGCTGCGGCCCTCCGCTTTGCTCGACGTCGCTCCAGATTCTCCCGCTTCTTCTCTTTTTCAGCTTTTGCACCAAAGCCAAGCCCCGGACGGAACCATCTCTTTCCAGGAGATTCCGTGAATGCTCCAAAGGGATTGGTAATCGTCTTGGTGATACCCCACTCTGGCATCGGCGATATCTGGTTGAGCATCTCAGCTTTGCCAGACGCAGCCCACGCACCAACCAGGAACGGTATTGCGTATGGACCAGCAAAAGCCGATATCATACTAATACCTTCCATGCTATCTACATTCGCCCCTGATATCCCTCCAAGAATCATAGCAGCAGCAGCCACATCAGGATGCTTCTTCCACCTCGTGATTCCCTGTGCGAACTGATTAAATGGTGTCGTCCTGAACGGCACTAGGAGCTTGCCAAGCCGAGTCTCCAGCGGCCACCATGAGGATATCTGGTTGGCGCCAGTCAACATGAGTTCCTTGGCATCTTTCTCACTGAGGCCAGCACGCTTGAGAGACTCGATGCCCGCGAAGTCACCCGCTCCCATCGCGCGCCCTGGTAGATTGGCCTTGTTGAATCCTTGAGTCAGAGCTGGATTCGCACCTGCCTGCCACCCGGATTTGAGGTCTCGTGAGATGGCCTTCATGTTGCCGAGAACCTTGAGCGGCTTCAGTGTCCTGCCTTCCAATGCAGCAGCAAGATGTGCTCCGAAGTTGCCAGCGAAAGACTTGGCTGGCGCGAGACCAGAGAGGAGTGATGTCATGCGTAGCGAGTTAGCAACGTCGAAGGACTTCTCAAATCCCTTTTGCAGCTGAGCCTTGCTCGGGAGGCCAAGAGCGCCCTTCTCAGAGCCACCTGCCGTCTTGAACCACTCCTGTATGTTGGACTTCATCTCCTTTACTTGCGCAACTCTCTTGTCGCTTGGGCCGACCTTCAAGCCGCCAGTCTCAGGACCACCTATCTTCTGGAACCACTCCTGCATAGCAGACTTGAGTGTCGTGGATTTGATTCCAGCAGCTTTCGCAGTAGCGAGGAGACGTGCCGGGTCATTGGAGATTGCCTGCATCTCGGCCGGTCCGAGAGTTACCAACTCGTCCATGATTGCGCTTACACGAACCGACTTGCTCTTGGGCCGAGTTGCTGTCTGCGTGACCTTTGGCTTCTCAGGCGCGGCCCCGAGAGATTTCAGTTCAGCTTTCAGCGCAGCAGGAGGCGGCAGTTCTGGCTGTAGGGGAGGAGCAAAGTCTATGTATTCCTCACCCTTCAGTTCGGCCAATCTCCTGAACGATGCAGGATCTCTCGCCTGTGCATGAAGTCGCTGAATATCATGCTGAGTTGGTCCACCGGGACCGAATCTGTTAGTGAACTCTTCATCGTTAATCCATACACGATTGCCACCCTCCATAGTGGCCTCGCTACGAATCCTCAATTTCCCGGGACCGATAGCTGGAGATGGAGGTGGCGTCGGAGGAACTTGAGCCGGGGGCGGTGCAGGAGCAGCAGGCACCATTTCGGCTGCCTTACCACCCCAGTGTGGAGCCTCCATGTGGAGGACGTTATCACCCTCAGGGGCGTATTCAGGAAGCTCATTCTTCATCGCGAGTATCTTGTTACGATACTCACTGGCGATGCGTGAAACTTCCTTGACAGACATCCCCATCCGTGCAGCCAAACCTTCGAAGTCAGGGGAAATAGCTTTCTCACCCCGTATCTGCTTCTTCATCCTCCCGAAAGCAGAGAAGAGGTCGGCATGAAGCTTGTCGGGAAATGTCACCCTAACGGCATCATGCACACCTCGACCAAGCGTCAGCATCCGGTCGGGTGTTGGAGCCTTGGGCTTCGCTGGACGAACGAGTGGCTTCGGAGTTGTCGGTTGGTCTGCAACCATTGCTACACGAGCTAGTGCATCCCGTGCAGGTGGGACTATCGGAGTCGGAAGTTCAGGTCGCTGACCCAGACTCTGCACGTATGCCTGTGCTTCAGCAGCCGTGCGAGGTGCGGGCGGTTGGCCGACACGTGGGCCGGCTGGAGCAGGTGCTGCCTCCTCAGCAGCCATTGCTGCAACAGTTGCTTCCTGAAGGGCAGGAGAATCGACGTCAGGGACACCACGCTGGCTAAGCTCGATATCGTCTGTCACCGCTGCGAGGTCAGCAGGATGTGGAGTATCGACCGGACCCGGAGTCATTTCGGGTGGTCGACCAATCTCCTCACGCCAGAAATCCTGTGCTGGTCGGACGGGTCCTGGAGGCTCAAGGGCACCGAGGTCGGCTGCTTGTCCGGGCAAGGGCTCGTTCATCTGCTGCCAGATACCAGCGTCCTGCTCGAACGGTCTTAGTGCAGATGGCCCACGCGGGTGGACGGGCTGTTGCAGAGGTAGCTCGGGTGCAGCAACATCACCCAGTCCAGCAATTTCAATTCCACCACTTGGCACTTCGCCTGTGCCCAGTCCTGCCCCGAGATACGGGTCTGCTGGGTCTACTACGCCGCCACCGAATTGCGTCCCTTCTGGAGCGACTGAGTCAAGACTTCCGCGCTGTGTCGGAAACGATTCTCTCGGTGGACGAGGAGGTGGAGGTGGGGGTGGAGCAATCTCTCCAATACCTCCGGGACCACCCTCAAATCGCGCACCGGGACCAAGCATTCGAGCCGGATTGTCAATGACTCCTGGCTTCGTAGCGAATGGGTCTGGCATCGGTCCTGGGACATCAGGGGCATGTGCTGCACGTCCAGCCTTGCCACCTGCATAACCAAGACCACCGAACAGCATCTCAAGACCAGCACCGGCAGCCTCGGGCATGGTATCGGCCTGGCTTAGATGGTAGCCACCAAGACCAACCTGACCTGCACCAGCACCCATCTCAATGCCGCTCAGTGCTCCGGCAGTCCGAGCAAGGCCCAGACGTCCTGCTCCCCACGCACCACCTGACACGGCAGTTAGAGCGAGGTTCAAGGGTGAGGTCATGGAGGATGCAGTATCCCCTATGAACTGGGCAGCAGGGCGCGCCGCACCAAGTCCAAGCTCCTTGGGGATGTAGTCCTGTAGCGACCGTGCCCATCGAGACGGGGCATCGGAGATAGGCTTGTTAGCCCACTCCCATGCGTGCTCGACAGGGTCCGGTAGCTTGTCGCTCAACCAGCCTCCGAAAGTGCTCGTGTCAGGAGTCGAGCTTCGAGCCCTGAAGGAGTCAATCTCGTAGTCTGTGGGATCACGGTCGGCGGACCACGGCATCTCACCAGACTCGCCGGTGTTGTGGTCCTCCCAGTAATACCTTCCGATCGGTCCTTGAGGCATGACTATCTCCTCGACCCGCCATATTTGCTACCCGGCCGACGTCCACCGCCCGTAGCAGGGTTCGGGTTCAGCTGGAATTCCGAAGGCCCATACAGATTCGGCCTGAAGGTATCGAGTCTGAAGTCAGGCTCCGGCTGATTGCGTGGCGTGTAGTCCTGTAGACTGCCAGCCTCGGGGTCGAACGAGATGTTGCCGGTCTTGGCTCGATAGTTGGCTCGCTTCGCCATTTCCTCGTGGATGATTCGACGAGTCTCAGGGTCAGCAGTTGAACTCACGTAGAAGCCATTGTCAGGGTCAGCTACGATTGTCCCCTCTGGATAGTCGCCCTTCATGAGCCTGAGAGTATCCTGCTCGGCCCTGCTGATGTCCCCAGCAGAGACAACATCCAACTTCGAAGTGGTCCGAGCATCGTTCTCGTTCAGGAAGTTCCGGCGACCGATGTTCGACTCGGTATCCATCCGATTGGTCTGGGCATTCGTCCGATCGACACCGAGTCTTCCATAACCTTGATTGACGTCGTGCTGAGCCTTCCAAGCATCAAGGCCATACTTTCGAGTATCATCGAATTTGTCGTAGCCGAACTTGTCCGTGTTGAGCTGGAGCTGGCCTTGGTCGACCTTGAGCTTGCCCGTGGCGATGAGATAATCCTGGTCGTCCTTGTTCAGATTGCGCGCGTAGTTGAGGTAGTCCTGTCTCTGCTTTTGGGCGTCGATGAGAGTCTTCATCCTGTCTTGCTGACTTTCGCGCTCGATGCCAGCCGCTTCCTTGAGAGGCGCTGCCTGAGCGTAGTAGTCCTTCAGAGCCGTGTCGTATTTCGACCTGTTCATGCCCTGAGCGACTTTGATTCCCTCAGCAGGATTCCTGAGTCCAGCAGCGATACCACCAAGACCAGCCGCCAGACGGTCCCATTTGCCCGGTGCATAGTCGGCTGCCTGCGGTGAGTTGCTGAGGTAGCTACGATATGTGTCGAGCGCAGGTGTCTTCCCGTAAGCTCCATGGAGGCTATCCATGAAGCCTTGCATTGGGTCTCGACGAGGCTCCATCGCCTCAGCTTGCCCTTGCCAGTCGGTCAGGGATGGCTGGCTGTAGTCATCCTGAGCACCGAAGTTGATCGAGCCGAACCCTTCCTCGTCTACCCGACTTCTACGCTTCGGGAAGAACGAGTCTTGCTCGTAGTATTGGCCCATTAGTATGGTCTCCCGGTAGCCGGATTGACTCCGTAGTTCTTCTTACCGCCTCCGACGCCAAGCGCGCCGAGTCCGGTCATGCCTCCTGCGGCGGCTCCTACGAGGCCACCGACAGTCGACATCCAATCACGCTGTGGGTTGTTCGCCATCCTCTGGTCCACGGCCTGACCTTGCTCATTCATGCTCATGCCGCGATTGCCAAGGAGTGCTTGATTCCACATATTGACTTCGCCTGGCGTGGAGCGATAGAGGTCGGTCATGCCACCTCCAGCATCCATTGTGTTGCCAGCCTCGAAGTTCGCAAGCCACTGGAGTCCAGCTCTCTGCTGTGCGTTGGACGCCGCACGAGACGCTGAGCCTGCCCGAGCGGCCGCGGCCTGTTTGTCGGCGATGCCTTCCAGACCTTTGGTCCCGAACTGGCGACCTTCCTGAATGAGGCCACCGAGGCCAAGCTCGCCCTGTGTCCAGCCTGACGATGCAGCAGTCCGATTCTGGGCGATGCTGTTGAGCATGTCGCCACGAGTGCCGGCAGCACCTTGCTGGCCCTGAATCATGTTGCCAGTTCGGAGGGATTGGAGCGCACCCTCAGCCTGAGCACCACCTTCAGCACCCCACTGACGGCCAGTTCGAATCTGCTCATTCAAGCCTAGCTCAGTATCGAGACTCTGCTCACGCATCCCCTTCGCCTGCTCCCGAGCCAGTCTGAGACCCATTGCAGCCGAGGCTTGCGGGTTGCCTCCCTGAATGCTCGCCATACGATTCTGTCCCTGTCGGACTTGGTCGTAGAAGGCTGGGAGGGTGCTGTTGGAACGCGCACGAAGGTCAGAGATTTGCTCAGGCGTGTAGCCGCCTGTCTTCTGGAATTCCTCGAAGACACCACCGCCACGCATCCGAGCCATGTCCTCAGCGGAAAGGCCACCCGTGCGGCCCATCTCTTCCATCTGAGCGATGAGAGCATTCTGCTTCGCTTGGGCTTCGGGTGACCAACCACCATCGCCAGCAACCGAGCGCATCCCTGCCATCGCCGCTCTGATGGGGGCTGCATCGACACCGCCACCCTTGCTAGCGAACTCATTGTAGAGTCCACTAACCTTGCCATACTTCGGCATGACCGTCCCGCCACCGCTACCTCCAGCAGTGCCAGGAGCGCTACCATAGCCGAGGTTGGCGAGATACTTGTCGCGGATGGATGGGTCGATCCAGCCAGCACCCTGACCAACTCTGTTGAAGTTGTCAAAGGCGGCCTGCTGGATGTTGTTTGCAGCATTTACGGCTTGCTGCTGTTGAGGCTGTGCAACCGCATTGTAAGCGTCGGCACCCTTCCTCGCCCAGGCACTCTGGTCCGCAATCATCTTGTTCGTTTGCTTCTTTGCAGCTCCGCCGCTTCCCATGTCAGTCTCCTACTTAATCGGCAGAACGGTGATGAGCATCGCCACAATGACGAACAGCACGGACACCCAAAGGGGCACCGTGTTGGGCTTCATCGCGTGTGCCAAAAGGGAAACGATCGCGCAGAGAAGAAGGATGATTGTAACGGTGACCATCACTCTACCTCCTTCACAAGATGCTCACCGAGAACATCTCGGAATCCGTAGTGTTTCCGCATGACGACACCGAAATCCGGATCCTGTGTAACGGCATGGATTTCATGAATCCCTGCACGTTGCGCCCCCATGATTGCCACCGGCATTATCTCACGGAACGCTTTAGCTCTGAGCCTTGCCGACCTATCGTGGTCCATGACCATGACTGTCTCGGCGTAGACCTTTAGATTACCAAACGCTATGATGCCTTCGTCGTCGGCGATTACGCAGTCGATAAGCGACGGTGTCAGCCTCGGTAACGAGAATGCTGCGGAGTGATGTTTCTGCCACAGCTCGTCAATCTTCGCCAGATCGCTAGGAATGTATCGCCTGACTACCAGTCCACTCGCTGAGCGGAGTTCGCTCCGATGAGGAGGTCCGGAGTTTGCCCGATAGCTTTCCATCCTTCCATCTCCCCATACGAGTAGAAGACCGTCGCTCGTGTCCAGTTCTTGAGCTGCGTTAGCAACTGCTCACGGTTCGGAGCCTCCATGAACCGTTGCACAGAGATGAACGCCACATCGTATTTCCTGTCGAAAACACGAGGGTCGAATATGTTCATACAGCGAACATTGGCAATCTTTTTGGCCTTCTGATAGGCTTCGTCGTTGTTCTCGATACCGTGCAGCTCGGCAGCGATGCCTCTGTAAATCTTCAGCAGCTCACCAGTGCCGCAACCAAGGTCGATGATTGACTGACCCCGACAATCCTTGGCTGCTGCCAATACGAGATTGTGGGCCGCGCACATGGCCTCATAGCTCCCGAAGCCATTCAGAGTCCACGTATCCTTGGTCAGGAACTTGACCTTCTTCGTAGCGTTCCTGAAGGGGAACTCGTTGCCTCTCGCACCCTCGTCAGGATACAGCGTGCCCTGCTGAAGGATGGTATTCTTGGTATAGGTCGCGTCAGTCCGCGAGATGATGCGGCACACCGGTGTCACTATCTCCGCGATACCATGTAGCGCCGTCCACTTCACAGGCCACTGTAGGGCCTCACTAAGGGTTCGATACTGCTCGAAGTAGTTCGCTCTGATGAGCTTGGAGGCCCCTTCAACGTATTCTCTTGTCGGTCTACACTTGAAGCTGCAAGGCAGATGAGACACCCAACGCAAGCCGAGATGACGCAGAGTAACGTTGCAAGCAGGGTCAGGCTTGACAGAGATAACATCGCCGGGTTCAGACTCCACGGTTCCGAGCGCCTGCTCCCAGGTGGTGTCTATCATCCCCTTCGCCACCCAGGTATCTTTGAAGAATCGACGACAGCACGCAGGATATCCCAAGAGGACACCGATTTCTTCGTCGTCGGAATTGGCCCAGGCTGTAATCCAGAGGTTGGTGACGTTGGCTTTGCAGATGGCGACTCGGTAGTTGAACGGGCCACCAGGGACAAAGGCTTGGGTAGTGGCGGCATAGGAGAGGTCATTTCTGCCTTCCTGACTCAACACAAGCGCCACAAGCCCATGGGTGCTGGCCAGACGGGATACATCAGCCATACGTTCCGGAGGGACGACAAGCAATGCACCAGCCTTGAAACCAGCACCCACGAGTTCAATCTCGATTTGCTGCCATGAGCGAGAAACCTGCTGGAAGCGTGGCTCCCAGACTAAGCGAGCGGACGGTGCCCATTGCATCCGAGTGAAATCTTCCAATCTGAACGATGCCGCTTCCATTATCGTCTCACCTCTGCTATTGCTTGCACACGTGAATCGTTGTGGTCACCATGTGAATCTCCATGCGGAGAGTCACCATGAGCCGACATAGACCGCGTCGGATTGTTGAAGAACTCACGCTCCCACCGCTCTCGGTCAGGATGTAGTGACGCTGGCATTTCTCCGAGTTCCAGCATCAGGTTCTCGTAATGCTCGAATATCGCCATGATGACTTCGCAATGCTCCGTTCGATTGCGGAAGTCACCATCGAGTCCAGTGCCGGGACACTCGCCCTTGCACATGAGGAAGAAGCGGCAACCCTTGCAGCCACCATACTTGTAGGGCGTGTTGTAGAGGGCGTGTTGCCTCTCAATACCACCCTCATCAGCCTTGCCCCAATCGACTCCCTGCTTGTTCGTGCGATTGCAGTTCGTCTTCTCGCCCTGCCCGTTGATACCCTGAACTGCAGGAGTCGTCAGGACGTCGCAGGCATGCCAGATGCAGTTGACGCTCTCGTTCGAGCGCCGCAGCAGGGCTTTGTATTCCCTGAAGTTGTTAAACTTGAGATGGGTGAACTGCCTCTCAAGGGACATGAGCTGCTTCATTCGGTCGATAAGGAGCGGCATATCGACACGCAGTTTAGAAGCTTTGTCTCCGTCAACCTCCAAGTAGTGCAAGTTCACCCACCTCAACCCGAGCTTGTCTAATCTGAGGAACCAGTCGCAGAGCATCCGAAACGACTCCTCATCACAATTACCTTTCCAGAGGGTTGTGATGATGGAGACTCCGAGTCCCTCGGCGTGGAGTCTCTCGATAATGCTCGTTGTCTTCTTAGTTGCTGCGCGAGTTTCTTCCTGCGTTCCTGCCGCACGCGCATCAGAGCATCTCTCCGGGCCGTCGCATGAGATACCGATATGCGTATTATATCTCTTAAATAGAGCAATGTGTTCCTCCGTGATGAGTATCCCATTGCTCTGTGCGCCAGTCTTTCCGTGACGTTCGAAGCCGTATTTGAGTGCCTGCTCGACACGCTTGATAGGCGCGAGAAAGGGTTCTCCACCGTGCAGAGAGAACTCTCCTTCCTTGTCAAGAGCAGCGCGCACCTTCTCCCAGTTCCATGGGACGTTGACGTTCTTCGCGTCCCGCATGGGATTCTCGTAGCAATACACGCAGCCGATATTGCAAGCGACGCCGGACGGATTCAGCTCTACGCTCATGGCCGTGTGATACGAACCGTCGCGGAGCCACCGTTGACACGGATGAAGCCGGCAGACACGAAGTCGCCGGGTGCAAGGAACGCACCGCCAGCAGCCGCGACGTTCTTCGCGCTCGTCATTGCCAGGTCGTTCGCCAAATCGATGGACGTGGCCGCGCCTGTAACGAACAAGCGACCACCGCCAGCCGGGAGTGCCCTGACTGTTGTGTCGGCGATGAGATTCGGGATACCGTAAACGAGAGCTTCTGTTGGCATGTCGTTACTCCACAAACTCGGGTTGCGCTTGAGACGGTGTGTCACCGTGGTCGTTGTGCCCTGCGTCAGTGTGCGCCTGGTCGATGTGCGCTACGTCATTGAATGGTGTATCACCATGACCATCGCTATGATCATTGTGCGTCACGTCGTTGTGAGCCACATCCTTGTGAGCCGTGTCATCGTGGTCGTTATCCGTGTGATCGGAATGCGCCCGGTCAGAATGTGCTACGTCTGAGTGCGCCACGTCGCTGTGGCTATCCGTGTGCGGCGTATCGGTGTGATTGATACTGCCGGGATAGTCCGCATGACCTGGACCATCATAATGGTCCTGATGCGGAATGCTACCAGTGGTAAGGTCTGCGTGAGCTATGTCCCCATGACTATCTGAGTGAGATACATCCGTATGCGTGTCCAAATGCGAGAGGTCGCTGTGCTTGTTATCCGTATGGTCAATATGAGTCACATCAGAATGAGCAACATCACTGTGAGTATTGTCAGTATGGTCAGTGTGTGCAGAGTCGGAGTGTGTAATGTCTGTGTGCGCCAAATCACCATGACTCGAATCAGTATGAGTAGCATCAGTGTGGTCCACGTGAGCCACATCAATGTGCCCTTGTCGATGGCCCCGGTCAGAGGCCAGCCAAGAGAGACGCTTCTGATTATCAACCCAAACACTGCCTTCGATTCCTGTTGTTGTCTTGATGAATGTATTAAGGATTCGACGTTCGTTACCAGTCCCATCGACGTAATATAAGTAGTCGTCCTCAACCCAGAGAGAACCTGCCAATGCAGAAGATGCTCCTACAGCAGTTCCCCAATACCTCCACTCACTGCCATCTGCGGCAACGAAATGGAGATACTGAGATTCTATCCAAAGGCTACCTGGGACTTTAGCCATTAGCTCGATACGAACTTATCAGCGCCAACAGGAATGACGAGGCCCGACCGAACGTAGATTGTTGATGCTCGATTCGCGTTCGTTCCGATCTTGCTGGCATTGTCCGCTACGAATGTCAGGTCACCAATCAGACTCAGACCAGTGATGCCTGTGAGAGAGCCGCCAGTGATGTTAACTGCATTGGAGTTCTGAGCAGACATCGTCCCGAGATTCAGGCTCGCTACGATTCCGCCAGGCGTAGTCGCTCCTGTTCCACCACCAGCTACCGAGATGACTTTGTTAACCCACTGCGCTCCGTCCCACTCCTGAAGCAGATTCGTCGAGCGTTGATATCGGATGGAACCAATAGGTTGATTGGTTGGCCCGCCCGAGAACATCTGAGCCGAGTCGTTGAGGCGTGCGTCGACCTCCGCAACGAAGTCGGTATAGAGACTCGATATTGTCGGCAGTGCCCAGTTAGCCATTGATTGACCTCGCAACCTCCCTCAGTCCCGGCTCCAGTCTAATCTCAAGCTCTGCAACTCGACTCTTGAGAATCTGGTTTTCTTCCTGCAATCTGTTGAACTCAGTGGATACCAGTTCGCACTGGTTGCGGAGTTGCTCAAGCTCCAAAGTCCTGAGGCCCAACAACATGAGGGCCTGGCTTACGTCAACGTTCAGCGGCATCGGAGACTCCTATCGGACGAGTGCGTAGACGGCCTTGCGAACGGAAATGACGATTTGCTCGTCACTCGACGAACTGTCAATCTGCGAGTCGGCAGCGATGAGTGGCCACGCGCGCTCGGAATAGTGTGGAATGTTGTGGAGAATCTCCTGTGCGAGAAACTTCCGAGCTTGTCCTTCGTCCGTCTGAGTATTCTCGTCCACAATCTTCCTGCAGACGAATGCTAGTGCGAGAGTCACTCGTCCCCTGAAATTGGAGTCAAGCGTGAGTTCGTGAGCAGACTGAAGTGACATGGTGTCTCCTAGTTAATCTGGAAGAATCCAGTGCAACGAATGTCAACAGCATCAGCCTGACTGCTAACATGCGCAGTAAGATAGCTACTCCTGAAGAAGTTAAGTGTAGACCCCGAAACGTGCCACATCCCAATCTCTTGTGTTGCACCCTCTCGTAAATGATAAGTTCCTGATGTTACGTTTGATGCAATGACTGATGGCAAAGTCATGGTCAATGCCGTGCCCATGCCAGCGCCAGTGGACGAATTGATGATTCTAACATCAAAGAAGAATGTCTTACCAAGCAGCATGTAGCTGTAAGTATTCTGGTCACTTGACTGAACAGTCCAGATTCCAGCGTTAGCTCCATAGGTAGCAGCACTGTATGGAACAGCTATCCAATAACCAATTGCCGCGGCTCGGCCTTGCTCAACGATATTCCCAGAGAAGATTGCATTGCCAGCAGCATTGATAACCAGTCTCGGATTAGTATTGCTAGCTGTGAAAAAACTGATGGAGGCAGCAGCATCAGTCGCCCAGAACTGAAGTCCACCAGCGCCATAACCAATCGCTTGGAAAGAATCTCTCGCTAATGCACTAGAGTGAGCAGAGGAGAATACCTTTAGCAACCCTCTCATACCAGCATCGTTAAAGAGACTTAACTCAGCTGACGCCGATATTCCAGCATTTGAGTTCCTTATCGTGGCCCCTATAGCTGCGTTGTTATTGAACAGGAAGTAATGGTTCTGTCCAGCACTGCATGTTATAACTAAGCCGCCGCTCTTGTTCAACACAAGCAAATCAGTAGCAACGAGCGCATCTGTCAAGCTCTGAATTTTGAAACTTCCACCATCCACAGCCAGACGTGCTATCTTCTGATCAGCAGCTTGGTCAGTCTCTTTGTATTGAAGAAATGGTGCAGCGTTCTCCAAAGAGATTGGGACGGCACCAGTATAGACGTTGTCGCCACCCAGATTAGGCAGACCAGGAGGTAGACGAGCAGGGTCGATGACCCCCTGCGTGAGGATGCTCGCGTCCAGTGGGAGTGGGTTGAAGGTGATGCCATCCGTCGAGTATTCGAAGATGTGCGTGCCTTCATTCCACTTCATCCAGCGAGTTGCCATTAGACTATTCCTCGAGCTTTCCAGCTACAGACACAGTTGACTCGTGTCCCAATGCTATCGTAGACGAGCACCTTGAACTCTGTCGGATTCGGCACGTCTATGAACTCGTAGATAGCATTGAGCGGTTCTGGACTCTTTGTCGGAGACACCGTTATCGAGTCGACGTCTTTGAAGTCCTTGTTGAATACGACCTGAGTTCCGCCCACGTCGGCTGCCAAGGCTGTCACAAATCCCGAATCAAGCTCTTTCTTGACATCGAGGGATATCGTCAGATCAGAAAATATTGCTAGAGCTTTCGTATTACTCGACGTAAAGTTGAAAGTCAGTCGGGCATATCGGAAGCTCTCAACGAAAATCGATGCGCCGTTAATGGGAGGTAACCACGTAACGCCGTCTATAGAAGTTTCTACAGATAGCACCACACTGACTATTCCCAGATTCGTCAGCTGCTGAAGTAGCCAGCTCACGTTCATGATGACGTTACTGAAGACGCCTCCGTAATCAATGGTCTCCCGATAGAGTGCAGTCAGAGCACCGGGCTGGATGTAGATTGGAAAGCCAGCAGTCGTCTGGTCTGATGGCTGGTCCCAGCCGTCCTCAGTGAAGTGCGTGGACCATGTGTCGTCCTCGTCCACACAGACAAGGAGCTTACCAGTGTTGCCAGCGAACCAAACGTAGTCCGTGGTCGCCCAACCTTGCGCATCGGTATAGTCCCAACCAAGTGCAGGCTCACCATAGATTAGAGCGTTAACACGATAACCAGCAAGAAGCGAATGACGTATATCCTCCAGCTCGAAGTCGGGAGGCTGTCTGACGTCGACGCTAACCGATGCTCTTGGACTCCGGTTCCCGGCAATGTCAACAGCCTCAACACCATACGTGAACGTCCCTGCTGCTGCCTCAAACCACACGAAGAACTCACCCGCGATAGAACCAATCGTGACGTTGTTTCGGAAGACGTCATAGTGATTGATTCTCCATGTCGAATTCGGTCGAGAGTAGCGCAGGAGGACGTTGTTGTCGATGACCTGTGCGTTGATCATCGGTGCCGGAATAGACGGAATCGTTACGAGGACTGCCAGATAGGCCGTCGAGTAAGCTCCCAGTCCATTTCGAGACCTGACCAGATACGTATGATTACCCACCAGAATCGGATCAAGTCGAACTTCCGTTTGGGGAGTAGCAGCGACGAAAAACGCAGTATCCCAGACCGTTCCCTTACGAACCTCGTATGACGCGGCGTTGGTAGCACCGGACCAATAAATCCTGAGAATTGCCTTCTGAAGAATCTCGTAACCGATGGACGTTGGCGATGTCGGAATAGCACCAATCGTCCCCTCAGTGTCCGTGATGATACGGGTGAGCGGTGTAACTTCCGCTTGCAGCTCACCAATGCTTTGGACGAACGCCTGCAATATCTGATACAGCTTTGGATCAGTATGCTGGTATCCTTCAACCAGCGAGGCGAACGTGGTGATTCGTGTGACAGCCATTAGACGTTCACACGGCCAGTCCAAAGCAAGGTGGCGTAGAGCTTGAACCTTGTGAGTTGGAAGTGGTCAGTGAAGCCATGCGTTTGGAGCTTCACCGATGCACGCTCGTCTTGGAAGTTCAGCATGCGTTCCAGAGTTCGACCGGGCTGTGCTGTGAGAGCGATACCGGCTGGCTGCAAGGAGCGCGCCCGATCAATCCCTGAGATGGTGATGTTGAGTGCCCCGTTGCCTTTCGCCCGAAGCTGCAAATGACCAAACTGATAGATGACAGGGTCAGCTTCAGGCGCATCGGGAGGCAAGAGAGCACTCTCAACGAAGCTCTCGATTGCCGTTCCGAAGTCATCCAGCGCACTCTCGTCGTAACCGTAGACGTTATCCTGCCTCGACCCGAAACGGAACTGTGTCCGCTTGGTCAGGGAGTTCAGGTCAACGACAATACTTGTAGGATTCTTCGGGAACTTCCACATGGTCCAGCGAATGTTGTCTGGGTCGATACCATCGTCTACATCGCCCACAAGAAGGTGAGTAGGAGTATCAGCGCCGTCGATAGGAACAGCACAATAGATAAGTGCCTTAATCGGGTCATAAACAATCTCGACTTGATTAAGCGCAAGACGCGTGACCCGACGCCAGATGTCTGAGATTTTTCTGGAGAGTTCATTGTTGCTGAACGTCCCATTGAAGAGGTAGAGTCCAGACCTGTCGGCCGAGAAGAAGTTGTCCAGCGCCGCACCATTCTGGTCCATCACCTTGGCCACCGAGTGGCACTCTGCTCCGATGCTCAGGTCGACGTTCGTGACCTCCCAGAAGGCCGGAGAGTCTGCGATTTCGTTGGTGACGTAAGTCTTACCGCCACCCTTGAGTAGATAGTATTGGGAGCGGAACTCCACGCAGTTCTTCACTCCTCCGGAGGCATCTCCAGGAAACGCAAGAACGAATCCCTCTGTTGCCGAGAACGATTCGGGTTGTCCTGGCTCGGAGAAGTAGACCGCAGATTCGTTGGTGTCTGTTCCCCACACGGCGAGGCGACTCTTGTAGACTCCAATGCCCACGCCTGCGGGAATCTCGGTCATCTGGTCGAGTAGGTAGTCAACACCGGCCTGAAGGTCAGCATCGAAGAAGTCGACAGTCAAGACCGTCGTGCTGTTGTCTCCGATGCGTCCGTTCGGGATAGAGAAGAACTCCTGATTCTTAGCATCACCTGCGTAGGTGGTTGCGAGCTTCTTCGTTGCCATGAGGACGCGCGCGACAGTGCCGGCAGGGCCAATCGGGATGTTACTGATGTTGGCCTTCTTAGCTCCGGGCGCATCGTAGAGAGTAAACGTCGCTGGTCCGGGCTGTGTAAGATATCCCGAGATGGTCTCGTAGGCTACTGCAAAGAGATGCTTTCCAATCTCAATGCTTCCAGCAGTCGCTGAGGTAGCAACGACCATCGGAGGACCGATAGGTGCAACTCCTGCTGCTGGACGTGCAGTGCCCGACCCCTCATAGACGTAGACTTTCTGGCCAGGCAATCCCTTGTTGCTGTTGTGTGGAGTGATGTAGGCACGATTGTAAAGCGACACCATGCCGAAATCAGTCATCCCAACGATAGTGAGGATTGGTGATGCGAGACTGGTTGAATCCCAGATGCTTCCAGCGCTATCCAGAATGAGCAACCGATCCGCCTCACCAATCCTCTTGTAGGATGCTATCCTTCGAATGCCAGCGAGAGGAAAGTGCTCGATGGACCCCTTCCGAGTCTCGACTCCATGCTCCGTGTAGACGACGTTCAACGAGTCGAGGAAGTGGTCACCCGGACAGACATCATCCTCGCCCCGGTCAAACGTGCCCCGGAAGCTGTCGACTGTAATCGGAACGTGGTCCTTCTGCATCTTAGACCGCCGCTATCGAGGGATACCACTTGTTCTGCGTCTTGCTGAAGGTCAACTCCTGCGCGCGATTCACAACGAATGTGACCGCTACCGCAATGTTGCCAGCCGCCGTGCAGGTGAGCGCTGCCAGAGGAATGATGGTGACCTTCTGGCTTGCCACTCCGAAGGTCTTTGGCAAGATGTTGACAATTGCCACGGACCCGGTGATTACGAGAATGTCCGCGTTGGCCTCGATGGTAGCTGCCGACGCGACTAGCTTCTCGGTGCGCTTGCTGATGAATCCCTGAAACATCTGACTTCTCCTTAGTTAGGAACTCTGTAACGAGTTCGCCGACGACGTGTAGGCAATCCTTGGCTCTGTCGAATTGCCGTCACGATCAGCCTATCCAAGGCTCTACCTGTCTCCGAGTCGAGTTCGTCAGCCCGCGTCGGATTCTCACCGATGTAGCGCGCGCCTAGAGCTGCGGTTCGCGCTGATAGGGCTGACTTGCTATTCATTATGCCGATGAAGCTCCCAGACCCCGAGAGGGCCGAGAGCGACTT
>Ga0190274_10000354_pt1 | contig 28389 bp, 27 predicted proteins | sample Popmic531T_FD_133002 | JGI IMG/M metagenome (GOLD analysis project Ga0190274, IMG submission 133002) | Populus adjacent soil microbial communities from riparian zone of Yellowstone River, Montana, USA - 531 T | ecosystem: Environmental > Terrestrial > Soil > Riparian zone | place: USA: Montana... | reverse complement strand
TCGCCCTCGAGGTCGAAGCGACCGCTGGACATCTCCTTGTAGACGCCCTTGAAGGACTCGCCGTCCTGCTCCGGCATGCCGTTGAAGAACATGTCGAGGTAGTGCTGGCGGTTGAAGCTGGACTTCCAGTAGGTGCTGTTGTCGTCCGCACCCGGCTTCGGGATCTGGCCGGCCGCGGGTCCCGCGGGGGCCGTCGGGAAGCGCGGGTCGACGGTGTTGCCGAAGCCGACCAGGAAGGTCAGCAGCTGCGCGGTCTCCTGGGTGCCGTACTCGACCCACTGACCGGGGGCGACCTTGATCGCCCGCGAACCGCCGCGGTTCTGGACGTCGCGCTTGCCCGTGGCGAGCAGGTCGACGCCCTTCTGCTTGAGCTCCCTGCGCTTCGCCTCGCGCGGGTCGTTGCGGTCGTCCTTCTTGTGGTGGCCTACCTGCTGGGCGCCTGGTGCCGAGTCGGCCGACGGGGTTGCCGTCGCCTGTCCGGGCATGACGACGGCCGCGAGCGAAAGGCTCGCGGCCGCAGCAAGGACGCCCGAGATGCGTCGCTTCACGTATTTTCCTCCGAGAGGTTTGTCAGCGCCCCGAGTGACGCTGCGTGGACCCCGATGTCCACGTTTGGCACCTCATCACGAGAAATCCTCTCGTGTAAAGACCCCTACGGGCAAAGAGCACCTGGGATCGATCGACGCACCTACGCTGTGGGCGTGGACTCACCCGACCGGATCCAGGGCGACTTCGGCGTGCTGCTCGCGGTGGCGCACGGGACGTTCTTCGGCCGGCTGCACCAGCACATGGCCGACGCCGGGTTCACCGGTTTCAGCACGCGCACCGGCTTCGTGCTGCGGCTTCTCGACGGCGAGGCGCTCAGCCTGCGTGAGCTCGCGGACCGGCTGGAGATGTCGAGCCCCGCCGCCCTCAAGGTGATCGACGCGATGGTGCGTGACGGGTTCGCCGAACGCACCACGTCGCCGCACGACCGCCGGGTCCGTGCGGTCCGGGCGACCGCCCACGGCCACGCGGCACTGGAGGCCGCGCACCGCTTCCACGCCGCGGTCGAGCAGGAGGTCGTCGACGCGGTCGGGTCCGACGACGCCGCCGCCGTACGCCGTGGCCTGGAGGCGATCGCCGGCCAGGCCACCGAGGTCATCCCGCAGGTGCTGCGTCGGTCGACGGCTCCGTAGCGAGCCGATCCGCCGGCGGGCGCCGGCGCCACCAGGTGGAGATCGTGAGGCCGGTGACGACGTCCCAGAGCCCCCACATGGCCGCAACGAACGCGACCCCGCCGAGGTCTCCGAAGAAGCCCAGCGCGAGCACCAGCGCCAGGCCGGTGTTGCGCAGTCCCAGCTCGAGCGTCATCGCGCGCACCCCCGACTCGGGGAGCCTGGTCGCCCGGCCGGTCGAGTAGCCGACCAGCAGCGAGAGCGCGTTCTGCAGGATGATCGCGATCGCCACGACGCCGATGTAGTCGATGAACGTGTTGAACTGGCCGGCCAGGCCGCCGACGACGATCAGCAGGAGCAGGGTCAGCGCCGCCGGCTCGACGACCTTGCGCGCGCGCTCGGAGACCGACGGGCGGCGCCAGGCGATCAGCAGACCGAGCGCGAAGGGCAGGCCGATCAGGAAGATCGCCTCGCCGACCATGTCCCACGGGTCGATGTGCACGTCGCGGAGCAGGTCGTCGGCCGCGGGGTTGAGCCCGCACCAGAACGCCAGCGCGATCGGGGTGACGACCACGGCCACGATGGTCGAGACGGCGGTGAGGGACACCGAGAGCGCGACGTCGCCGCGGGCGCGGTGGGTCAGGATGTTGGAGAGGTTGCCGGCCGGGCAGCAGACCACCAGGATCATGCCGATCGCCACCGAGCCGCGTACGTCGAGGGCGAGCGTCAGGAGCACGGTCAGGCCCGGCATCACGACGTACTGCGCGACGAGGCCGGCCAGGATCACCCAGGGCCGCCGGGCCACGTCGCGGAAGTCGCCGATCTTGGTGTCCAGCGCGATCCCGAAGAGGAACAGCGCGACGATCACCTTGACCGCGAGCTGGAACCCGTCACCCAGGTGCAGGTCGAGCTGGTCGATGTCCGTGGCGGCGGCGAGCACACCGAATGTTAACCACAGTTAACGGCTGCGGCGGGCGGAACGCCGTACCGCCCGCCACAGCCGCGACGGCTCGCTGTGAGGTCAGCCCAGGCCGAGCGCGGTCAGGATCCGGTTGAGCAGCGCGGCGAGCTGGCCGAGTCCGCCGACGCCGTCCAACAGGCCGGTCACCGCACAGAGCAGGTTCCCCAGCAGGTTGCCGGCACCGGAGACCGCGACGATGTTGAGCACCACGCGATCGAGGTGGATCTGGAGGCCGAGCACGTCGAGGTCGAGCGGGGCGAGCACCAGGCTCAGGATGTCGCAGGTCGCGCGGGCGACCGCCCGGTCCCCCGCCCGGGCCGGAGTGCCGTTGATCGACTTCACCCGCACCGTCTTCAGCTGGGCGAACCTGGTCTTGGTCCCGTTCTTCTCGTGCACGACGCCCTGAAGCAGGCCTCGGACGAGGACCTTGCCGTTGCGGTGGCTGAACCTCAGCGGCACGAACTCGCCACTCACCCTGCGGCCGTTGCCGGTCTCGCCCACGACGCGTGAGGTCAGCTTGCCGGCCTGGGTCTTGGCGACGGTCGCCTTCTGGACCGCCGGCGCCTTGCTCGCGGCGGTGGACGCGTCGGCGGCCTGTACGCCGACCAGGCACAGCGCGAGCGTGAGGACGGCGGCCGTGAGCCGGCCGGCGGGTGTTGCGAAGAGCTTGGACATGCTGCCTCCCGAGGTTGTGGTTTCCACTCACATGCCTGGGGCGCGCCCGATCGTTACATCGACGGGAGGCGCAGTTTCCGTGAGCAGCTTGCGGAGCCTCCGCAGCCCCCTGTGGTGGGCGACCCGAACCGCGGTCGGACTGATGCCCAGGGCAGTGCTCGTGGCCGCGACGTCGAGGCCGACGACGTCGATGCAGGCGACCACCTGTGCCTCACGCTCCGGCAGGGCGGCGACCAGTCGGCGGGTGAGGTCCGCGCCGACGACCTGCGGTCCCGGATCGCCGCGGTTGCCGGACCCGCCCGCCGCGAGCTCCAGGTGGTCCGGGCCAAGCGGGGTCGTCGGACGAGCCCGGGAGGCGCGATAGCGGCTGCGTGCGACGTTGCGAGCGATCCCGAAGAGCCACCCGGCGAAGTCGTTCCTGTCCCCCTCGAAGTCCGCCACCCGACGGGCCGCGGTCAACCACGCCTCGGCCGCGATGTCCTCGGCGTCGGCGGCGGGGTCGCCGTGCGGGAGGTGCCGCAGCCAGACCACCAGGCGCTCGGCGAGGTCGCCGTACAGCTCGGCCCAGGCGACCTCGTCGCCCGCTCGGGCGCGAGCGACGAGCTGGTCTCCCTGCGCGCGCGCCATCAGCGACACCCTCCCGAGTGGGCGCTCCTCGTCAGCCTGTGCCCCTTGGTGCCGGTGCCCATCACGCGATCGGTCCAAGCATGGGATCGTCGGAGGCATGGCCAACCCTCGGTCGCGCCGGCAGGTGCGCCGCGACCTGCGCGCGGACACGTCGCGGCGGCGCTCCGACCCGGCCCTCACCCAGCGGCTCGCTGCAGAGGCCGCCGCCTCCGAGCCGGCTCACGGCGGCGCGCGCTGGCGAGGTCGCACGCCGGTGATCGCGGTCGGTGCCGCCGTGCTGGTCGTCCTCGCCTCGCTCGGTATCGCCTCGGCGACCGGCGCATCGTGGGTCCCGTGGTCACCGGAGGAGCCGTCGCGGACCCCACCCCCCACCGGGGCACCGACCTCGCCGACCTCGCCGACCTCGGCGACGCCGAGTGCAGAGCCGACCTCGAGGACGTCGCCCTCCAGATCTCCGAACCCCGGGCCGACGACGTCGAGCCCGCCCACCTCCTCGGCCTCGACGTCGCCCCGGTCCGTTCCCTCGTCGAGTCCGACGGGGACGCCCCTGCCCACGGTGCCGTCGGTCCGGCTGTCGGAGACGGTCTCCCTCGACCCGCTCCCGACGGTCACCTTGCCGCCGTGAGTGCCGCCCGGGTGAGTTCCCGCACAAACTCGATTGTCCGGTCCGGAACCGTTTCCGGACGGCCGTACGCGGGCACACCGTGACTGACCGGTTGACCTGAGCTGGTCTGGAGATGGGGGACCATGAGCAGCGCCGGGGGGCCGATGTCGGAGACCAGCATCCGGCTGGCTTTGGCAGCCTCCGCGACGACCGGATCGCTCGCGCGACAGGCCCTGCGCCAGCTGCTCACCTCCGCCCGGATCGACCGGGAGACCAGCGAGACCGCCGTCCTCCTGGCCACCGAGCTCGTCACCAACGCCGTCGAGCACGGACGCGGCGCGGCGTACCTGGACGCGACCGTCGAGGAGCGGGCCATCCGCCTCGCGGTCACCGACTCCAGCACCGTCGCACCGCGTCCCAACACCGAGGTCACCGAGCTCGACGAACGCGGGCGCGGCCTGATCCTCATCGACGCACTGGCCTCGCGCTGGGGCGTCCGGCCACAGTCGGACGGCAAGACCGTCTGGTGCGAGCTCGATCTCGCCTGACCGATCCAGCCTGAACGAGAACTTGTTCTAGTACGGTCGCCGAGTGAGCAAAGCGGCGTCGTTGACGCGGGTCCTCCTGGCGTACGTCGTCGCGATCGCGGTCGGCGCCGCCTGGCTCTACCTCGGGCCCGACACCGACCACCTGTGGCTCGACGGGCTGATCGCCGACCTGCTCGCGACGCTGGTGATCTTCGGGTTCAGCCGGGCCCACCACAACTCGAGCTTCTACGACGCGTACTGGAGCGTGCTGCCGCCGCTGCTGGCGATCTACTGGTGGAGCGAGAGCACCCCGGACGTCAACGAGGTGCGGTCCTGGCTGGTCATCGGGGTGATCCTGGTCTGGGCGATCCGGCTCACCGGCAACTGGGTCTACGCCTTCCCCGGCCTGCACCACGAGGACTTCCGCTACGCGCAGCTGCGCGAGGGCAAGGGCAGGGCGGAGCTCCTGGTCGACCTGTTCGCGATCCATGTCATCCCGACCCTGCAGGTCTTCCTCGGGATGATCCCGGTGTACGTCGCCGTGACCCGGACCGGACGCGACGTCGGCTGGCTCGACGTCGTGGCCGTCGTCGTCGGTCTGGCGGCCGTGGCGCTGTCGTTCTTCGCCGACCTGCAGATGTACCGGTTCGCCCGGACCAAGCAGCCCGGCGAGATCATGGACCGCGGCCTGTGGAGCTGGTCGCGGCACCCCAACTACTTCGGTGAGTTCAGCTTCTGGCTCTCGCTCGCCCTCTTCGGCCTCGCGACCACGCCCTCCGACTGGTGGGTCGTCATCGGCGCCGTCGCGATGTTCGCGCTGTTCGAGGGCGCGAGCATCCCGATGATGGAGGAGCGCAGCCTGGCCCGCCGGCCCGGCTACCAGGACGTGATCGACCGGGTCCCGAAGTTCGTGCCCCGCCCGCCGAGGCGAAACGTTGGTTGAGGTGCGAGCGCAGCGAGCCTCGAAACCGCGCATCGTCGTCGCCGGGCTCGGCGACAGCGGCCTGCTCACGGCGATCCACCTGGCGAAGCACGCCGACGTCGTCGGCATCTCGGCCAAGCCGGCGCTGGTCAGCGGTCAGGAGCTCGGCACCCGCCTCGCCCGGCCCGACGACTGGGCTCGCGACTACTTCATCCCCTTCGACCGCTATGCCAGGCTCGACGGCGTACGCACCGTGCACGGGTCGCTCACCGGACTCGATCTCGCCGGCCGTTCGGTCGGGGTCCGGTTGGCCGACGGGTCCACGCAGCACGAGTCGTACGACGTCCTCGTCATCTCGACCGGCGTGACCAACGGCTTCTGGCGCCGGCCCGACGTGCAGTCGGCCGACGAGGTCAGCGCCTCGCTGCAGGAGGCACACGCCCGCCTGGCCTCGGCCAGCTCGATCAGCGTCGTGGGCGGCGGTGCGGCGGCGGTCAGCACGGCGGCCAACCTGGCCTCCGCATGGCCGGCCAAGCAGGTGCACCTCTACTTCCCGGGCGAGCGCCCACTCCCGGTCCACCACCCGCGGGTCTGGGCGAAGGTCGAGCGCCGCCTCACCGAGCGCGGGGTCGTGCTGCACCCCGGCCACCGCGCCGTCGTACCCGATGGCTTCGCCTGCGACCGGATCACCGACGAGCCCGTCGAGTGGAGCACCGGCCAGCCGGCCGCCATCGCCGACGCGGTCGTCTGGGCGATCGGCCGGGTCCGGCCCAACACCGGGTGGCTGCCGGCGGAGCTGCTCGACGACCACGGCTTCGTGCGCGTCTCCCCCGACCTCAGCGTGACCGGCCAGGACGGGCTCTTCGCGATCGGCGACGTCGCCGCGACCGACCCGCTGCGCTCGTCGGCCCGCAACCGCGCCGACCGCCTGCTGGCGAAGAACGTCCGCGCCCACCTGGCCGGCAAGCCCCTCGAGGAGTATCGCCCACCACGGGGGCGATGGGGCTCCGTGCTCGGCGTACAGGCAAACGGGCTGGAGGTGTTCGCCCCCAACGGCAAGGCGTTCCGCTTCCCGGCCTGGTCGATCCAGAGCGTGCTGCAGCCGTGGATCGTGCGGCGCGGCATCTACGGAGGGGTCAGGCGGGACGCTTGACCAGCTGGCGCAGCTGCGGCACCAGGTTGCGGCGGTTGGTCTCGGCGAGCCAGCCGTTGGGCAGCGAGAGCCGGATGACCTTGTGCCACGCGCTCGCGACCTGCTTGACCAGCGGGCGGGAGTTGTAGGCGAGGTCGAACTTGTCGAAGACCGCGCGCACCTTCGGCGCGATCTCGAAGTAGCGGTTGCTCGGCAGGTCCGGGTAGATGTGGTGCTCGATCTGGTGGGACAGGTTGCCGGTCATCAGGTGCAGGAACCGCGAGCCGGAGATGTTGGCGGAGCCCAGCATCTGCCGGAGGTACCACTCCCCCTTGGTCTCCTTCTCGTTCAGCTCCAGCTGCTCGAAGGTCGACACGCCCTCGGGGAAGTGACCGCACATGATCACCGAGTGGCTCCACAGGTTGCGCACCAGGTTGGCGGTCGCGTTGGCCGCGAGGGTCGACCTCCAGGCCGGGCCGGACAGCGCCGGGTAGACGACGAAGTCCTTGCCCAGCTGGCGTCTCGCCTTCGCCAACGTGACTCGCACCTCGGCCTTCTTCTCCGGCGACATGTTCTTCTTGTCGCGGATGTGGTCGCCGAGGTCGAGGTCGAACATCGCGATGCCGTACTCGAAGATGCACGCCGTCACGAAGTTCCACGCCGGCTGCACCAGGTAGCGGCGCTTCCACTCCTGGTCCTCGTCAACGCGCATGATGCCGTAGCCGAGGTCGTTGTCCTGGCCGATGATGTTCGTGTACGTGTGGTGGGTCTCGTTGTGCGCCTTGCGCCACTGCGCCGCCGGCGTGACGTGGTCCCACTCCCAGGTCGACGAGTGGATCTTCGGGTCGCGCATCCAGTCCCACTGGCCGTGCAGGACGTTGTGCCCGATCTCCATGTTGTCGAGAATCTTGGCCAGCGACAGGCCCGCCGTACCGAGCACCCACATGCTCTTGGAGCGGCTCCGCATCAACACCGCGCGGCTGCCGAGCTCGATCAGCCGCTGGGCCCGCACCACGCGCCGGATGTACGCCGCGTCGCGCGCGCCCCGGCTGTCGAGCACGTCCTGCCGGATCGCGTCGAGCTCCGCTCCCAGGCGCTCGACCTCTTCGGGGGTGAGTCCTCCGGGAATCGTCGGCGTGCGCTCGAGCATGGCGGTCATGCCCCTCAGTGTGCGCCCTGTGGCAAGGGCTACCTAAGTTGCGGCCGTCTCCGCATAGGCAGGCGGTCCGGCGCTCAGCCCAACGGGTCGGCGAGCCGGAGGCCCGCGAAGCGCGCAAAGCCTCGATCCCGGGTCACGAAGGTCGCTCCCGCCTCCATCGCGATCGACGCGAGGTAGCCGTCCGGCACGTCGTTGCCGCGCAACCTGTGCTCGGCGACCAGGCCTCGGAAGATCGACCAGTGCCGGGCACCCGGGCGGACCACGACGGCTGCCGGAGCGGCGACCAGGGCGTCGGTGAAGGCGACTGCATCGGCGGGCGACGACGGGCTCCGGAAGATCCGTGGATGGGTACTGATCCGCATCACCGCGGACATCACCAGCTCGGTGAAGCCCACCTGTTCGTGGCCGTTGAGCGCCTCCTCGAGCCAGTCACGCACCTGCCTCGCCTCGCTCGACGCGTCCGGCCGCATGGCTGCCAGACAGACGTCGACGTCAGGAATGAGCACGGGACTCGTTGTCGCCCAGCAGCTCAGCGAGCTGCTCGGTGTCGAGGAGGTCGACGTCGGCGTGCAGGCCCGGGGTCGCCGGCGTGAAGGTCGGCAGCGAGAACCGCTCACCGGAGCGCACCGGCGCCTGGTCGGCGATCAGCCTGCGCAGGGCGTCCTCCAGGACAGAGCCGATCGTCCGATGGGTGCGCGCCGCGATGAGCTTGGCCTCGGCCAGGAGCTCGTCGTCGATCGTCACCGTCGTACGCACGCCTGCATCATAACATCACGCTACGAGCATCAAGATGCGACGCCTACGGCACCTGCCAGTGCGCCTGCTCCGTCCGCCTGTCCCCGACGACGGCCACGAAGGACTCAGCCGTGCGACCCGACGGCACCGTGAAGCGATAGGTCACGACCCGCTCCCTGCCGGGCTCGAGCTGAGCGCCGGCGAGCTCGGCGCGGGTGTCGGTCCCGGACGCACGCTGGAGGTTGTCGAGCGTGAGGGCGGCGTCGAGGGCGCCCATCGCGAACGGTCGGTCGCCGTCGTTGCGCACCGTCACCTGGACGACGTACGACGGACGGGCGCCGTCGACGTGCTCCGCCGTCAGCTCCAGCGGCGGTCGGCTCGGCGTACCTCCCACCCAGACCGCCTCGCCCAGCCGCGGTGTCGGGGGTGGGTTCCCGGCGCGGGCGGTCTCCACCCTCGCGGCGGCCCAGGGCACCGCCGCGATCGTGGCGGCGACGAGCAGCAGGAAGAGGGCGAGGCGTCCGGTCGACCCGGCGTTGCTGTCACGCCGGCTGGAGCCGCCGGTCAGCGAACGACGGAGACCTCGACGGGTGTGGACCTTCGTGGCCACGGTCGTCCGAGCCGTGCCCAGCTCGTCGCGCTCGAGCACGCGCTCCCGGCCGAGCAGCATCGCGACGATCGTGTCGGGGGTGCAGCGGAGGACGCCCCCGTCGTCGTCCCCGGTCTGCGGCTCCGCCGAGCACACCACCGGATGCACCAGCCGCCGGTTGAGCCGGGCGCCCTTCGCGAGCACGTCGGCCGCGGCCCGACAGCCGGCGGCGGCAGACCTCCCGGTCCGGCTGGACACGATGACGAAGACGCCGGCCGGCCCCACGACGACCTGGTCGATGTCGGCGGACCGGCGGCTGGGCCAGACGACGTCGTCCAGGACGGTCCAGTCCGAGGGCAGCCCGAGCAGGGCTCGCGACGTGTGGTCCTGAGCATCCGCCTCGGCCATGGCGACCTCCCCGTTCGGGTCGGACGCTAGGCGTGAGCGGAGCGGCAGGGAACCGAAGCGGCACAGAAATGGCCGAATGGCCGACACGCGACCCCCTAGTCTGCCCCGATGACGAGGTTGTCCATGCACGAGGATCTCCCGTTCGACGAGGAGAGCCAGCCGCCGCCGGTCTCGACCGGCGACCTGCCCGACGCCGACCAGGTGCGGGCGGTCGTCACCGACGCCTACGAGCGCTACCGCACCGACACCTCGGGCACGGTCGCGGACTACATCCCGGTGCTCGGCAAGGCGTCCCCGGACCTGTTCGGCATCTACGTGGTCGGCGCCCAGGGCCAGTCGTACGGCGTCGGCGACATCGAGACGACGTTCTCGATCCAGAGCGTGTCCAAGCCGTTCGTCTTCGCGCTGGCGTGCCACCAGGTCGGGTACGAAGCGGCACGTGACCAGCTCGGCGTCAACGGCACCGGCTTCCCCTTCGACTCCCTGATCGCCGTCGAGCTCAACCCCGCGCGCACGATGAACCCGCTCGTCAACGCCGGCGCGATCGCGGCCACCAGCCTCCTGTCCGGCGACACCGCCGAGGAGAAGTGGGAGACGGTCCGCACCGGGCTCTCCATGTTCGCGGGTCGCGAGCTGTCCATGAGCACCGAGGTCTACGAGTCCGAGATGGCGACCAACATGCGCAACCGCGGGATCGCGCAGGTGCTGGAGAGCTACGGCCGCCTCTACTTCGACCCCGAGGCGGCGACCGACGTCTACACCCGCCAGTGCTCGCTCGAGGTGACCGCGCGCGACCTCGCGGTGATGGCCGCGACCCTCGCCAACGGCGGCATGAACCCGGTGACCGGCGTCCAGGTGCTCGCCCCCGGCGTGTGCCGGCGGGTGCTCGCCGTGATGGCGATCGCCGGCCTCTACGAGCTGTCCGGCGACTGGCTCTACGAGATCGGAATGCCCGGCAAGAGCGGCGTGAGCGGCGGGATCGTCACGGTGTCGCCGGGCAAGGGCGGGCTCGCGACGTACTCACCGCCGCTCGACGACGCCGGCAACAGCGTGCGCGGGCAGCTCGCGACGAAGTACCTGGCCGAGCGGCTCGGCCTCAACCTCTTCGCCTCCGAGCCCGCCTAGCGACGGTTGCGCCACCAGATCGAGGCGTTGAGCGCGGTCGCAAAGCCCGACCACACGACGTACGGCTTGAGCGCGAGGGCCGCCGTCGGGTCGTGCTTCGCGGCCTCTCGGACCAGGGCGACGTTGGCGACGTCGAGCGCGAGGATCACGCCGAGCCCGGTCGCCGGCGACCGCTTGACGAAGAACGCCCAGCACCAGCCCGCGTTGAGGGCCAGGTCGGCCGTGGTGAGGGCGAGCATCCGGCTGCCGTCGGGGCCGGCCTTCTCCATAGCCCGCCCGGTCCCCCAGCCGATCAGCCCGTAGAGCGGCGTCCACACCAGCGGGAACGCCGCGTTGGGCGGCTGCCAGGCGGGCTTGTCGAGCGAGCGGTACCACGCGCTGTCCGGCCTGGTGCCCAGGAAGCCGATGCCCGCGGCCGCGGCCGTGATGCCCGCGGCCACGAGCCGGGCGCGCACGATCAGCCGACCTTCGGCTTGTAGATGAGCTTCTTGTTGACGAACTCGTCGATGCCGTACGGCCCGAGCTCACGACCCACGCCGGAGCGCTTGGTGCCGCCGAACGGCAGGTCCGCGGCCGAGCCCTGGGCGGTGTTGATCCAGACCATGCCGGTCTCGAGGCGGTCGGCGACCTGCTCGGCGTACGCCGGGTCCTCGCTCCAGACGACTCCCCCGAGGCCGAACGGCGAGCTGTTGGCCAGCTCGACCGCCTCGTCGGCGTCGGCGACCTTGTAGACGACCGCCGCCGGCCCGAAGAGCTCCTCCTTGTAGGCGCGCATCTCGGGCGTCACGTCAGTCAGCACGGTCGCCTCCATGAAGGAGCCGGGCCGGTCGACGCGCTTGCCGCCGGTCTTGACGGTCGCGCCCTTGGCGACGGCGTCGTCGATCTGCGCGAGCAGGTTGGTGAGGGCGCCCTCCGACGAGAGCGGGCCGTACGCCGAGCTCGGGTCGGTCGGGTCGCCCGGCGTCAGGCCGGTCATCGCCGCGGTGAACTGGTCCACGAAGTCGTCGTACAGCTCGTCGACCACGATCATCCGCTTCGCGGCGTTGCAGGCCTGGCCGGCGTTGCCCATCCGGCCCTGGACCGCCGCCTTCACGGCCTTCCCGAGGTCGTCGGCGCCGAGCACGATGAAGGGGTCCGAGCCGCCGAGCTCCAGCACGACCTTCTTCAGGTTGCGGCCCGCGACCTCGGCCACCGCCGCGCCGGCGCGCTCGCTGCCGGTCACCGAGACTCCCACGAGGCGCGGGTCGGCGATCATGTCGGCCGCCTGGTCGTTGGTGGCGAAGACGTTGATGTAGGCATCCGCCGGCAGTCCCGCGTCCTGGAAGATCTGCTCCATCGCGAGCGCCGACTCCGGGCACTGTGGCGCGTGCTTGAGGATGATCGTGTTGCCGATCATCAGGTTGGGCGCCGCGAAGCGGGCCACCTGGTAGTACGGGAAGTTCCACGGCATGATCCCGAGCAGCGCCCCCACCGGCTCCTTGCGGACCAGCGCGTCGCCGCCCATCGCCGGGTTGAGCGGGGTGTCCGCCAGCAGCGCCGGCCCCTGCTCGGCGTAGTAGCGGTAGATCGAGGCAACCAGCTTGATCTCGCCCTTGGCCTCCGGGACCCGCTTGCCCATCTCCCGGGCGATGATCGCGGCCAGTTCGTCGCGGCGCTCGTCGTACAGCTCGGCGACGCGCAGCAGCACCTTGGTCCGCTCGCTCTTGTCGGTCTGCTTCCACTCGCCGTACGCCGCGTGCGAGCGGGACAGCACGTCCTGGATCTGGGCGTCCGTCGCGGTGTCGAACTCCTTCTCGACCTCGCCGGTGGCCGGGTTCACTACCTGGTAGTCGCTCATGCCGACCACGTTACGTCGGCACCGGTGGTCCGGCGGCGATGGTTGTCAGGGCCTAGACGTCGCCGAGGTACGGACGTATCAAACCGGCTTCACATCACGCAGCGTCATCCAGGTCCGCCAGCAGGACGCGGCACACGCGTCCAGCAGGATCGGGAAGCGTGTCGCCCAGCACCGCGAGCCACGCGTGGTCTGCCGGGCCGAGAAGCCATTCGAGGTCCGGCAGGACGTAGGGGGCGAGCAGCCCCGCGGCGACGCAGGGCCACGGGTCGAGGGGGTCGGGCCCAGCTCCGCCGTTGGTCGCGACGTGTCGGGCCTGTGAGATCACTGCCTTCGCGGCGACGGTCCCGTCGGAGTCACGTGGGATCGGCGAGGGCAGGAAGGCGCCCAGGGCGAGCTGGGCGATGTCGCTCGGCACATCGGTGACCAGGAAGTTGCCGTGCACCAGGTCCGCGAAGTAGTCCTCGGTGCCGGCGACGGAGCGCAGCGCGTCGAGCCACGCACCGGGATCCGCGGCGACCTGGCCGGCCGTCTCCTCGACGACGCCGAGCGGTACGCCGTCGAACATCGGCCCACCCTCGGTCGGCACCACCCGGGCGAGCGCGAAGTCTCCAGGCTGTTCCAGGACGGCCGCTCCCAGGTTGGGGGTCTCCAGCTCGGCTCCGGTCGCCAGGTCCGTCCAGGTCAGCAGCGCCGGCTCCCGGCTCTCGAGACGCAGTGCCCGGATCGGAGCCGTGACCCACTCCTCGATCCGGTCGGCGCCGGCGACCAGGTCGGGCGTCGCCCAGGCATGCAGGAACCGTTCGAGACCGCCGTACTCGTAGACGAGCAGCTGGCGGTGGACCCAGTCGTGGTCCATCACCTGGGTCTGCACGTCGACGGCGTCGACGCCGACCAGCTCGTCGGGTCGACGAAGCTCGATGGCGACGCGCATGGCCTCCTGACGCGCACCGCGGAGAGCAGGGTCGAACTGGATCAACGACTGCTCGAGGATCCACCTGGACGTCGCCCACCTCGGCAGGAGCGGCCCGAGCTGCTCCACCTGGGCCAGCCGGGCGACGCGATGCGGGTTCCAGAAGAACCGTCCGTCGCTGCCGACCGGGTGCATCTGCACGATCTCCAGGGCGCCGGTCGCGTCACCGCGAGTCTCGGCCTCGTCGACCGCCTGCAGCACCGGCAGCATCCGCAGGTCGAGCTGGTCCGACGGCAGCCGCCGTCGGCGCTGCTGATGGCTCCGGTTACGGCTCTTCTTCGGGCGGCGTCCGCGTGACTTCGGCATGGCTCCAGCGAACGCTTCCGACGGTGGGCGCCGCCAGCCCGGTACGGCGATCTGTGGAGAACTCCGGGTTGACGGCGCCCCTGTGGATGAGCACCTTGACGCGGCGCGACTTCTGGTGCGTCAGCGGATCGCGACCCTCCGCTCGCAGGCCGCTGCGGTGTCGCGTCCGGGTCCGCCGTCGCAGAGGTCCCGGCTGACGCCGCCGTCGAGGATGTCGGCGCCACGATCACCGAACAGCCGGTCCCGGCCGTCGAAGCCGCGCAGGATGTCGGCACCGTCGCCGCCTCGGACCTCGTCGCGGCCGAGCCCGCCGTTGACCCAGTCGTTCCCGTCGCCGGTGAGCACGGTGTCGTTGCCCGGGCCGGCGTACACGAGATCGCTGCGTCCGCCGCTCTTGATGATGTCGTTGCCGGAGTCACCGCAGAGCACGTCCTTCTTCGGAGTCCCGACGATCACGTTGCTGCCGCCGTTGCCGGCCTTGCTGCACAGCGGTGGGACGACGATGTCATCGACGGCCTCGACGCGGTTGAGCACCACGCCCGCGGCATCGACGAAGGTGAGGACCGCACGGTCGAAGACCCGGGCGTTCGCGTACCGGATGGTCTGGTCGAGCACGCCGTTCGCGTTGAAGTTCACGAACTCGGTCCCGACCTGGGTGGCGTCGCGGAAGACCTCGAGCCGAGCCCGGTGGGTCGCGTCGGTGTCGTCGTTGCCGAACGCCAGCACGATGCTGGTGGCGGGCGAGTTGAACCTGATGTCGAGGCCCGCGCCGGCGCCGAACGACGCGATGCCGTTGCCGTCCGTCGCCGGCGGAGCGTTGACCACCTGGATGGTGCCGCCACCCGTGGCTCGGAAGCTCACGTTGGGCGTCGCCACGCTGACGAAGCCCGCGGGCTTGGCGCCGGTCGTGTCGCCGGCGAAGTCGATGGTCGTGTTGGTCGGTGTGACGGCCGCGGCCGGGCCGCCCGAGATCAGCGTCCCGGACAGCGCCGCGACGAGCGCCGTCGCCAGTGCTGCTGCCGTCTTCAGCTTGTCCTGCATGGGCTTCCCCTTCTGATGTCAGGCACCGGACGTGCCTGATTCAGTTGAGGAGCGAGGCCGAGCGAGGGCAGTACGCCGGTCGGCGCGCATACCCCTTTATTGGGGAAGTCGAGTCTTTGGTCAGTGTCAGCTCACGCGGCTGCCTCGATGACAGGATCGAGGCGTGAACTGGCAGGGACTCATCAACGAAGCGGACGCCGGCTCGATCGCCCGGGGGCGTGACTACGCCCGTCGTGGGCTGGTGACGATCACGTCGGCCACGCCGGCGCTGGTCCGCGCCGAGGCGCACGGTTCGGCGACGTACGACGTCGTCCTCGACTTGCGGCGCTGGTCGTGCACATGTCCGGTCGGCGTGAGCGGGGCCTTCTGCAAGCATCTGGTCGCGACCGCGCTGGTTGTCGACGCTGCGCCTGTCGCCGAGAGCAAGACCCCTGACGACCGCGAGGACCTTGCGACCTGGCTGGCCGACGTGGACGACAGCATGGCGCGTGAGATCGTCGCAACCCTGGCAGCTTCCCACCCCGAGGCACTTGCCTCTCTCGCGACCCTGCGCGCGCGAGCGACGGGTGACATCGCCATCTATCGTGGCCTCGTCGAGTCGCTGCGCACTCGTCGGCACCTCGATTACCACGCGGCGAACGACCACGGTCGGGACGCGCACCGGGTGGCCGGCGAACTCGCCGACGCGCTGACCGCCACGACCGCTCCTGCGCTGGTCCCAGTGCTCGAGACCGCGATCGAGACCATGGTGCGGGTAATCCTCCGGTCGGATGACTCCAGCGGGATCCAGAGCGGAGCGGCCGCGCGGTTCGTCGACCTCCACATCGAGGCGGTGACACAGGCCCCACCGGACCCGCAACGCCTCGCCCGGTGGCTGGTGAAGAGCACGATCGGCGACGACACGTTCCTCGACTTCGACCCGATCCGGTACGCGCCGGCGCTCGGTGAACGCGGGCTGACGGCGTACCGAGCCGAACTGTCGAAGGCGATGCGCCGCAAGCCCGAGAACTACGCCGGCACGCACGCGCTGCAGCGGCTCGCGGTGCTGGACGGCGACATCGATGAGATCGTCCGGCTGATAGGAGGGCCGCTCGACAACACGTTCAGGTACGCCGCCTTGGTCGAAGCGCTCCTGGAGGCCGGCCATGCGGACGAAGCATTTCGCTACGCCATCGCGGGGACCGAGCTGCCCCCGAACTCCTACCAGACCCCTGAGCTCTTCGACACCGCAGTCCGGCTGGTCCGCGATCGCGGCGATCTGCCAGAGGCGCTGCGACTGCGCCGTCTCCAGCTGCAACAGCTGCCCACCGAGGCGTCGTACGCATCCCTGCGCAAGGCCGCCAAAGCGACGGGCGACTGGCCCCGCGAACGCCTGTCGGCCCTGGATACCTTGCTGGATCGCAGTCCCCGGGCCTGGATGTCGGTCCTGCTCGACGAGGGCGAGGTGGACCTGGTTTGGGACGCTTCCGCTGATCTCCCGATGGACACCGCGATGCTCGTCCGGATCGTGCGCGAGCGGGCCAAGACGCACCCGGCCGACGTCTACGACCGGTATGTCGCGCTGATCGACGAGACGCTTCGAGTCGCGGACCAGCAGAACTATCGGCAGGCCGTCGCGTACCTCCACGAGCTGCGGCGCGCGTGCGACTCGGCCGGTCGCCACGACGAGTACGCCGCTGTCGTCGCTCGGCTTCTCGACCAGCACCGGCGACGCCCGACCTTCCTCGACATGCTCGTCCGGCTGCCGAGGTGACAGCGATCAAGCAGCCGTCGCACCGCTCAGCTCGGCCAGCCGGATTAACCGCCCGCGTGCAGGCTCGGCGACCAAGCGGGACCAGTGCTCCCATGCCGCCTGACACTCGGGGCGCACCAGCCGTCGCTGCGCCTCGCCGTACCCATGGGCGTTGACCATGGCGGCGGCGACGTACGGCGCATCCTCGTCGCTGCCGAGAGATCCCTCGGCAGCGGTCCGCAGGATTCGGTACGCCGAACGGCCCACCTCGTCGCGACCGCGCGCGAGCTGGTCGAGCGCGCTCGCCAGCGCGGGCGGCGGCGTACCGCGCTCGACCAGGGCCAGGCTGGGGACGTCGGTAACCAGTTCCCGGTCCTCGCTCCGGAGCACCGCTCCGTCGACCCTGCCGTCGGCGATCGCCTCGACGAGGGCCGTGATCCACGCACCGCGGCGGTCACCTGTCGAAGCCTCCATGGCGGTCTGCCGGTCCACGGGCAGCGGCCGGGTGTCGAACATCAGTGATGGAATGGCCCCACTCGGCACCAAGCGCCCGATCAGCCATCCGTCCGCGTCGGCGTGGACTCGGGCGCCGAGGTCGATCAGCTCGACCGGACGGTCCTGCGCGAGATCACGCACGGTCAGCCGGTTCGGTGAGCTCGACTCCAGCCGGTATCCACTGACGTGGGCATCGATCCAGCTGCGCGCCAGCGTGGACCGATCGGCAAGGAGCCCGGTCGCTGTCGTGTCCAGGAAGCACTGGAGCCCGCCGAGCTCGTACGTGCAGACCTGGTGGTAGACCCAGTCCTCTCCCACGGTCCGTGCGGCGATCCGCATCGGATCGCCGCCCGTGCGGTAGGCCTCGTCCATCGCGTCGCGGTGGAACATCGCCAGCGTGTAGTCGAGGGCAGCATGGCTGATGTCGCAGCCCTCCGTGCCCGGGTCCTCGCAGCGGGTGGACTGGTAGGCGGCCCAGCGCGCCCATAACCACGGCGGCATCTCCTCCGCCAGGTCCGCGAGCTGCTTGAGAAGGACGACGTGGCTGCTCCGTTCGAACATCGGAATGCCCTGGTGGTACTCGAACGCCGTCGCCGCGTCACCTGACCGCTCGGCGGCGAGCGAGCTATCGAGGAACGCGTGGTAGTCGGCCGTCATCAGGTCGCTGATGCGCTTGCCGCGTCGGAAGCCGGGCGTCGGGCGGGAGGACGGAGTCGAGGAAGCCATGCATCAAGGCAACGCTTTCGCCAGTCGGCCAGCAAGGAGGTCCCTCGACCCTGTGGACAACTGTCGCCATCCACAGGGACCGCGGACCAATCGGCCTGAGGCTCAGGCGGCGACCCCGGCAATCCCCGCCAGCAGCCGGTCCACATCGTCGGCGCTCGAGTACGGCGCCAGCCCGGCGCGCAACGCCCCCGTGTCCCCGAGGCCCAGCCACCGCGACGCCTCGATCGCGTAGAAGTTGCTGGCCGGCGCGTTCACGCCCACGCCGGCCAGGTGCTCGTAGACCGCTCGGTCATCGCAGCCCTCGACGGTGAAGAACGCCGTCGGCGTACGCCGTGCGGGTGCGCCGTACAACCGGACGCGGTCGATGCTCAGCAGCCCGTCGAGCAGTCGGCGGAGCAGCTGGTCCTCGTACTCCTCGATGGCTCGCATCGACTCCAGCACCCGGGTCCGCCGGTCGGGCGCGTCCGAGGCGAGCCCGGCGATGTAGTCGACCGCCGCCGTCGTGCCCGCGAGGATCTCGTAGGGCAGCGTGCCGAGCTCGAACCGCTCCGGCACCTGGTCCTTGGCCGGCACCAGCTTGTCCGGGCGCAGCCGCTCGAGCAGCTCGGGCGCCGCCACCACGATGCCGTGGTGCGGCCCGAAGAACTTGTACGGCGAGCAGTTGAAGAAGTCGGCGCCCAGCGCCGCCACGTCGACCGGCGCGTGCGGCGTGAGGTGCACGCCGTCGACGTACAGCAGCGCCCCGACCGCGTGCGCTGCCTCGGCGATCGCAGGGAGGTCGGGTCGGGTGCCGAGCACGTTGGAGGCACCGGTCACCGCGACGACCTTGGTCCGCTCGGTCAGCTCCGCCCGTGCGTCGTCGACCGCGAGCTCGCCGGTCTCCCGGTCGAACCCGACCCACCGCACCTCGGCCCCCACCCGCTCCGCCGCCTGCACCCACGGCCGGATATTGGAGTCGTGGTCGAGCCGGGTCACCACCACCTGGTCGCCCGCCACCCACTCCTTGGCGAGCGCCCGCGACACGTCGTACGTCGCCTGCGTCGCCGACCGGGAGAACACCACGCCGCTCGCATCGCACCCGAGCAGGTCGGCGACCGCGCTGCGCGCCCCGACAACCACGTCCTCGGCCCGTCGCTCGGTGGCCGTGACAGTCCCGCGGTTGGAAAGCCCAGCCGTCATCGTCGCGGCGATAGCAGCCGCGACCTGGTGCGGCACCTGACTCCCGCCCGGCCCGTCGAAGTAGGCCGTCCCTCCGTCGAGAGCAGGGAAGTCGCTGCGAATGCGCGCCAGATCGAAGGTCATGCCTCCATCATCTACGGAGCGTGCAGGGTGATCGGCGATGCGTGCACGGGAACGGACCGCGGCTTCCGCTCCTTGACCTTGACGACCCCGGCGAGCGTGCCCGCCTGCAACAGTCGCTCGATCTGGGTGCCGGCGGCCTGGACGCGGACCGTCCTGGTCCGACCGCCGGGCACGCCGTACCTCTGCCCGAAGCTGCTGACGGTGCTCCCCGGCACGACCTCGACCACGAGGCGCACACTGCCCTTGCAGCGCTTCGCCTTCGGTGCGGCGCAGTGCACCTTCACCGGGACCCCACCACCGGGATCCATGGTCGCCGCGTGACTGGTGACGGCGGCCTTCCCCGTCGCCGGCGTGTCGGCAGTCGACACCGGCGTCGGCGCCACTCCGGCGGCCAGCACGAGAGAGACGAACGCGGTGACCGAGAGCAGTCCCTGGATGCGCATGCTCGACCCTCCTGCGCCCGCGATGCCGTCGGTCACGCCAGCGGCCGATCTACCGTGATTCCGGTACGCCGCCGCCCCTCAGAAGCGCACGCCCGCTGCCGAAGGGGCACCCATGAGCATCAGCATCCAGGCCGGTACGCCGAACTCACCGGCAGCGGGTTCATCAACCGGCTCCGCAGCCGGCTCCGACCTCCAGCGCGCCTACCGCGCAGCCACCAAGGACCTCCGCGACGCCCAGCAACAGCTCGCCAAGGACACCGCTGCCAAGGCGGGCGAGGACGCCATCAAGGCCGACCAGCTCGCCGTACAACTGGCGCAGGCTGCGGTTGCTCAAGCTGCCGCCGCCATCGCCAAGGCGAACGCCGATGCTCAGCAGAGGAAGGCCGACGACGCCAAGGCGCCCGAGCGTCCCACCCCTGTGGTCACGACATCGCCAACCTGCTCCTCAGCCGGCACGGTTGACCTCTACGTCTAGGGTCCTCGAGCTTCCCCACCTTGGTTGCCAGGCTCGCGGCCGCAGTCGCAGCGGCGTGTCGGCAGGAATCACCCGCCGGACGATGTCGTCCACGCAAGTCGGGTCAACGGTCGACCCAGTACCCGGGCCATCCCCTGGCGGCCCCCGGGCCCGATGTGATGACTCCCCTGCCGCGCTGACTACGAGGTCACCGCGCCGACCCCGAGAGACATCGCCAGTTGACAAGTACCTCCGACTTGACCAACGGTCAGCCTAGAATCAGATTTAGCTTGAACTTGAGAGCGCAACGGAGGAGTATCGCCAGAAGAATCAACGAGACCGGGAGCGCACCGTGTCGGATGCATTCAGCCAACGACTTGCTGCGGCACTCAGCGCCCGAGGCATGGCGCAAGGGACACTCGCTACGGCGTGTGGCGTAAGCGCTCAAGCCGTGAGCAGCTGGGTCCGCGGGCAAATGCCACGCCCTGCGAAGCTCGTTCAGATCGCCCAGACTCTCGGAGTGTCGGTCGACTACCTCGCTACAGGCACCGGGGGGATCCCGGTCGATATAGATGCGTTGCGCGCAACGTACCGCGAATCTCTGAGCGTGTTCGCGCGGCCAGCTCCGTTCGACGGCGGGCGGGAGTACGGCAATACCGCAGAGCATGCGTTCCAGCTCGACCTTCGCATCCTCGGCCGGGAGGTCGGCCAGAATAGTGGCGACGAGGAAGTCGAAGGAGCGGGCGGGGTAGATATGCGCTTCACCGTCATCGAGCTCACTGACGCAGTATTCGACTCGTTTGTCGGATCGGGGTGGTGGAATCGCTATCGTCAACACCTAGAAGCGAGCGCGCTAGGCGGACTGAAGGCCGCGCGACAGATCAAGCAGTCCATTGAGCGACTTGACCGCGACCGCCGACTCGTACTGCTCAGAGTCGACGACTACGGCGCGAACGGCCTAACCGGCAATGAGTATGAGAGCGGCCGTTTCACTGCCGTGATGCGCAACCAACTCGACAGTCAGAAGTCCGAGGCCGGAGGCGGTAGTTATGGACTCGGGAAGAATGCGATGTGGGGGTGCAGCGAGTTCTCATTGGTGTTTGCGAACAGCCGTCTTTCAGTGCCGGAGAATGGGCACACCGAGGACAGGTTCTTCGGTCGCGGCCAGCTGCCCGCCCACACGCTCGAGGGAGTTGACTATGCGGGTCCGATATGGATCGGCGAGCCCGATCCCGATAGGGCGAATCCCGTCCCAGGTATGCCGCCAACTGTCCGTAGTATATTTGAGAATCCCGTCCTGGCCAAGGACTTCTTCTTGGACCGGGGAGACGAACGATCGGGCAGCTCGTTCCTGATCGTCGGGTTCTTTGACCCTTCGGGTGCCGCCAACGGGCTCGGCGAAATGGCCGCTCAACTCGCAAACAGCATGTCAGAGAACTTCTGGGCCGCGATGACCGCGCGTCCCGACCGCCCTGCCAAGCTCCGAGTCGAGATTCGAGTCCAGCAAAACCAAACGGTCACGTCGACCGTCACTGTCGCAAACGACGCGGCGAAGGCAGGATTCGTTAAGGCATATGAGAGCTATCTGGCAGGTGAGACAGTCGATCACCCAGGTCAACTGGTGCATGTCGGCGACGTGGTCAGTATTCCAATCATCCTGACAGTTCCGAAGCGGCTGAGCAGCCCGCCGCATCCTGAGGAGCAACACATCGCAACCCTTTTGATACGGGTGGCGGAATCAACCGAGGACCATGTGAATCGAATCGCGTGGCTCCGCGGAAGCCTCATGACCATAGCCGAAGAACGCCTTTCTGGTTTACCGATCGGAGCAACCCCCTTTCATGCCGTGCTGCTAGCAGGTAAGGCTGCTGGACATGACACTTCCTCTGCGTATGCAGAGTCCTTCCTGCGAGCTGGTGAACCTCCGCAGCACGACCGTTGGACGGGGACCAGCGACCTCACCACCTCCTACGCGCGGGGGGCAAAGACTAAGCTCGCAGACTTTCAACGCACAGTCTTGGAGGCAGTGCGAGAAGCTGTCCGCCGCCCTAGCGGCGGCTCCTCCGACGGGCCAGCCGATCTTAAGAACCTCCTGCGGATTGGCGCGCCTCCGCCGCCAGTCGAGAAAAGGCCTCACGTCAGGACTGCCAGTGGTTATCCGGGGCCCGACGGGGCATGGCCAATCGAAGCAGTCATCTCGCTGCCTGTTCCGCAGCACAGACGTTTGAACGAATGGCGGCTGACACCGGTCATCAGGTTCGCCGCCTATAGCGGGAGTGGCGCAGATATTCAGTGGCGCACCCTCGAGGCAGTGAGCAACTGTCATGTCGAAGATGGCCAGCTAGTTGCGGCAGTCGGCACTCGAACCCTGCGATTCCGCGGGGTTACAGATCCGAGCACCCATCCAGTCAAAGCAGAATTCGCCAAGGCGATCGTTGACATTCGGATTCAAAAGGGGAGGGTCCAATGAGCGTCGCCCTGTATCCATACAACGAGCTCCAAGGCACTATCGCCTTGACGATCGCTGAGGTCCGACTAGACGGCAAGGAAATGCCATGGCAAACGATCAACAGTGACGCGTTGATCGTCGAGCTTCGAAATCCCGACGAACACCAATGGCGAACGGCCACGATCGCGATCAAAGTTAAGGGTCCTGCTGCCGAACTCCAGGCGCGCGCCAACGAGATCTCCGACGTCCAGGTCGTAGGCGTTCTGGATTGTCGGTCCACAAATCACCGGCTCGCTGTCTATCTCGATCCGGACGTGGAGGTGGGGACGTGGTCAGGCGCCTTCGACATCGATCGGGGCGACTGGTTCGGTCAAGCAACACTCATCACGACGATTGTCGCAACCGTCAACCAGTATGAAAGTCGCCAGGCAGGATCGTCCGCGCCGTGGGTCGTGCGCTTCGACGATCTTCCACCACGCGAAATCAACAACGCGATGCGGGTTCTCTGGGAAGATTTCGCTAAACCAGCAAACAACGCCCTGTCTTTCCTGGTCGAGTTCGCCGATCACCTGTGCTTCCTGCGACTCGACACCGACGAACCCATCCTCTACCTCAACGAGGGTTTCACCAATCTTCGCGCTCTGCTGGACGAGAAGGCCGGCCGACCGCGAGCGCAACGAGCACTGAGGGCCCAGGTGCTAGCGGATATCGCATCCTCCACCTGGCACGCCATGTTCACAGCTGCCCTCGAATCGGTCGAGGTGGACGACGACGGGGAGCCCAGCCCTCCGCCAGAGGGTTGGCAACGGAACGTACTAGACGCACTACTCCCGCGTCTCTACCCGGAAATCTCGCTCGACGAGGCAAGACGCGATGCCTGGGAGGCTAGGCGGGACCCCCATGCCGCGGCGAGTCTCCAGGAGAGATTGCTGCCGACAATCTCGCAGCATGTCCAGCAACCGAAGGCGCTGCGCGCCGCCCTGAGGAGCATGGAACTGGTCGACCTCGGGGAGCAATTGTGAATTCCTACATACCCGAGCTAGCCTCTGCTTCTACGAATCTCGTTTCCGTTGCTTGGCGTGACGGGAAGGAGGACGTCGACTTCAGCGCTCACGTAAGCACATTCCGGCGTGACGATGGCCTGCCAGACCTAGCGCTCGAAGCGCTGAAACCAATTCTTGCGGAGGCAATGGCCCGGTTCGGCTCTGACCGGCAAGAGAGCGACGGCTGGCTCGCGCCCCGTATTCACTCTGCCCTTCGCATGAGTCGACGTGAGGCGGCTCGTCGGGGGGTATGGCGATACATTGGCATGGTTGCCCATCCCGAGTACATCCGTTGGCGGTGGGGGTCCAGCGAAAAGACCGCAACATCAGAGCGATTCCACGGCGATGCGACGAGGCAGGCATTCGCCAGGCTCTGGTGGGGGGCCGAGCAATTCCGCAATGGCGCAGATTACAAGCCGGTTGGAAAGGCTTTCAGGAGCCAGGACCTGATGAATAACTTGTTCAAAATGGACATCAGCCATCACCGCCCGACTGCCCAGGCTGCAGTTCGAGTTCTGTTTCCCGATGAGGGCGAGGGCCGAGCGGCTGACGACGCCAACCCGCTTTCAAAGGCAGCAAATTTGGCTGCCTCCACTCTGATGATTGACATTCTGGCGCCGGATGTTCAGCTGGACTATGCGGCGCGAACTGACTGGATGTTGGCAGATATCGACCCCGTGCTGATCGTCGAGGCCGCGGGCGAAGGGCCAGGAGACCCCCCGGTTCCTGTGGCGAGTGTTGCGCTCATGAGCGAGCACCTCACCCACCTGCTCGACGGAGCGCCCTCGCGTCCCAGCAGAAGCCACACTGCACCGGCGCCCGACTAAGGTCCTCGAACGCCTGGCTGCTGTGCCGCCCGCCGTCCTGATGGGCCCCGCCGCGCAAGCGAAGCGCGAGGCACCTCATGCCAGGCGGTCTAGGCGGAAGGGCGGTCCCTTCTTGCGATCATTTCAACGACCCGTGCTGCGGCCAGGCTTGCGGGCTCGTGTTCCCACACCCGCACCACCCTCCATCCCGCCGTTGCGAGCGCTTCATCAGTGTCACGGTCGCGAATCTCGTTACCCTCCAGCTTCGCTCTCCACCACTCAGCGTTGTTCGCCGGCCAGCTGGCGTGCTCCGGGCAGACATGCCAGAAGCACCCGTCTACGAATACGGCCACGCGAACCCTAGGAAATCCGATGTCCATACGGCGTCGGGGGCGGCCGGGGACCGCCATGTTCACCCTGTAGCGGAGGCCCGCACGATGAAGGATCCGGCGGAGTTGAAGCTCAGGATCCGTGTCGACACGTCGTTGTCTGGCCATGCGCGAACTCACCCGGTTGTCCGTCGGGATCGGCCAGCCGGGCATCTGACCCTCGCTCACTTGAGACCTCACAGGTTCTTTACGAGCTCGACCAATTCGTCATAGTCGCGGAGACGTCGCTGCTCGACCAGGCGCTGGAAGGTCTCAAGTGCGCTCTGACGCCTCGGCTGCCCTTCACATGTCTGCTCAACCGCTATCGTAAGCGCGTTCAGATCCAAGTGGTAGACACAGTCGACCTCGCCCGATCCGCCACCCAAGAGGTTGAGCATGTACGGCCTGGGCTCCATGGTGACGGCCGCAAAGTGGGGCATTCGTCCGCGGCGCAACGACGACAGCTTGGCTCCTTGCGACCTGCAGTCCTGGGCGCGGTCCGTGCGTAGCGACCACTTCAGGGACAGGCCGACCTCGAGCTGACGTGATTGAGCAAGGTTGGTGCTACGGGAGGCCACCACATCCAACTTCAACAGGGATTCGTGTCCGGCCTGGGCCAGCAGCACCCAGCGCGCGTCCTCGTCTGCAGCGAGAGCAGCGTCAACCTCGGCGATCAAGTCATCCAGCCTGGAGGAGTCCTTTGACGAGGTGACCTTCGTCCGGGCGAACTTGGTCAGCTTGCCCCATGCTTGTGAGAGGTTCTTCGATGAACCTGGCTTGATGGTCTTCAACGCGTCAACGTGTCGATACTGTTCGAAGGCGTTGAGCGGCTGTTCGGGCGTCACCTGCAATGAACTGCCCACCCGCCGCACCTCGGCCTGCAGATCCGCCGCAACGCGAGCAGAGAGCGGCGTGCCAGTCGGCTCAACTCGGACGGTTCCGGGGTCCACGCCCATGGCCTCGAACAGCGCACGGCCGAGGTCGACTGAGAACTGGTCGGAAGCATCACTGGTGTTGGGCTTGCCGTGGGCGCGATAGCCACACAGCTCCCTCGCAAACTGGGCTGGCACGCACGCGACGATAGCGTCGATGCTGGCACTTCACAGCAGGCTCACGCGTCACACTGGTCACGACGCGGCGTTGCTCCGAAGACTGTCGGCGGCGGACCGTACGCTTTCGACATGAGCCAACCCACTCTGATCGATCTCTTCAGCGGCTGCGGTGGGATGACTGTCGGCTTCGCCGACCAGGGATTCCGGCCTCTGCTGGCCGTCGAATGGGAACGTGCCGCTGCAGCAACCTACGCTGCGAACTTCGGCGAGGACCACACGATCGCTGGCGACATCGCACTCGTGAAGAAGAGCGCCATACCGCGGGCAGACGTGATCATCGGTGGACCGCCTTGCCAAGGCTTCTCCAACCTCGGACTCAAGAGTCTCGATGACCCTCGCAATCAGCTGTGGCGGGAGTACATGAGATTCATCCACGTAGCGAAGCCCAAGGTCTTCGTCATAGAGAACGTCGACCGATTCTATGCGAGTCCCGAGTTCCAAATGCTTGCGGCCGAGGTCGAGCATGGGTCACTCAAGGACTACACAATCAGCCATCGGGTCCTGAACGCCGCCGACTACGGGGTGTCCCAGCGACGGCGGCGGACGATCATCATAGGATCACGTGTCGGCTCGATTGAGCTGCCGGCGCCGACGCATTCAAAGAGTCCTGAGTCAGGGTCTGGTCTCCTACCTTGGCGGACCGTGCGAGACGCAATCGACGGGCTCCCCGAACGGCCTGACTCGACCGAGCTACCAGATTGCCGGACGGAGTTCTTTAACGAGGTTATGCCGGGCATTTTTAAGGGTCTGGACATACACTTCCGCCGCCAGCCGACTGATCTATCGTTGGAGCGGTATTCGTACGTTCCTCCCGGAGGTGGACGCTTCGACGTCCCAACCGACCTCCTTCCTCGCTGCTGGCGCGAAAAACCGACCGGGACCACCGATGTCATGGGACGCATGCGGTGGGATGCTCCGTCGCTAACGATCCGTACAGAGTTCTTCAAGCCTGAGAAGGGCGCCTACTTGCACCCGCAATGGGCACCTGGGGCACAGCGCTCTGGAGACGACGCTCGCTGGATCAAGGGCGACCCAAAGACGTCAGTGGACCGCGTAATCACTCACTATGAAGCATCGTTGATCCAGGATTTCCCGGCCACCTATCTGTGGGTGGGAACTAAAACTCAGATCGCGAAGCAGATCGGGAATGCGGTACCGTCAGGACTTGCACGAGCGATCGCCCGGCAAGTCGTGCCGTACGTCAGTTGAGTTTCACCATCGTGCAAACGTGTCGCTCAGCTCCGAGTAAGACTTAAGTCGGCCCTGGTCGACGCACTCGTTCCAAGCATCGGTCTGCGCAGGGTTACCGATCTGCGCGACGGCTGAGGCAAGAGCGTCGAACGCGATGTGATAGGTCGTGTCGACTTCACCGGTGCCTCGGGCGATCGAAGCGAGGCGCGTCGGGAGAGGTTCTGCGGTCAGGGTCACAAGGTGAGGTTGCCGGCCCCGGCGATGGCGGATCATCTGCCCGAACTCGTGTCGGATGTTCTGAACTCGATCTGACCGGATAGTCCATTTGCATGATACGACGCCGTGCAGGAATGGCACCCAGCCCTCGTCGATAAGCTCAAACTCTGCGTCGGGCGATATTCCAACCGTGACATCGGGTCGGATCAGGTAATCCATCCCGATCGTAACGCGAAGTTCTGGCTGCGCGCGGACGAGCCGATCAAGGGCATTTAGGTGTCGATACTGTGCGAACTCCGAAATCAAGGCGCCGCATCGAACGTCCCAATGTCGCCGCGAGTCCGCCCGAATGAGTGAAGCGAGAAGGTCATCGCGGCACATCGCCTCCAACGCTGCTCCGGGATCCGACGGAACGTCGGAGGCTACGTCCCTCAGGACACCAAGGTTGTCGAGCGTGGCGGCAGCGAGATCCATCGAAGTGACGCTGGCGGTATCAGCCGTGTTTGGGACCAAGCGGTCCCGCGTCAGCTTCCAGCCAAGCAATCGGGTCGCAAACGGCGCAGTCACGAGGCGACAGTAATGGCATGACGTGATGAGATCTCGACAAACACGCGTACCAGGCAATGCAGCAGGCCCGACACCACTGGTGCCGGGCCTGCTGCGATCGCTTGAATCAGCTGCAGCCGCTGGTGCTGCCGCAGCCCTCGCAGACGTAGCAGGAGCCGGCGGGGCGCATCTTGGTGCCGCAGGTGAAGCAGAGCGGCGAGTCGACGGCGGTGCCGGTGATCTGCTCGAGGAGCTCGGCGCTGGTGTGGGCCGTGGTGGGCTTGGCCGCTGCCGCCTCGGGGGTGGTTTCGAGGCTCGTCGCTTGCGCTCCTCGCACCTCAACCACCGTGTCGTCCGAGTCGTCCTCGACCGGGCTCAGGTCGATCTCGATGAGCTCGGCGGAGTTGTTGCCGGTCTCGGGGACGGGCTCGTAGGAGCCGGTCTCGAGGTAGCGCTGGCGCTCGTCGGCCGAGTAGATGCCGTAGGCGGAGCGGGTGTCGAAGTCGAGGTGGTCCAGCGCCAGGCGGCGGAAGACGTAGTCCATGATCGACTGCGCCATCCGGACGTCGGGGTCGTCGGTCAGGCCGGCCGGCTCGAAGCGCATGTTGACGAACTTCGACACGAACGTCTCCAGCGGGACGCCGTACTGCAGGCCGATCGAGATCGCGATCGAGAACGCGTCCATGACGCCGGCCAGGGTGGACCCCTGCTTCGACATCTTGAGGAAGATC
>Ga0190274_10000353_pt1 | contig 28438 bp, 32 predicted proteins | sample Popmic531T_FD_133002 | JGI IMG/M metagenome (GOLD analysis project Ga0190274, IMG submission 133002) | Populus adjacent soil microbial communities from riparian zone of Yellowstone River, Montana, USA - 531 T | ecosystem: Environmental > Terrestrial > Soil > Riparian zone | place: USA: Montana... | reverse complement strand
CATCGGCCATGAAATCGAGCGGCATCTCATCGAGTTCGGTATAGAAGGTGTCGAGAAGTTCCTGTTGGATCTTCGGAACGTCCTTCTTATTATCGTCATATCGGGAAGACAGCGACTGAAGCGTGACAGACTTTCTGCACACCTCTTTCAATTCGTCGGCCTTGTCATGAATCAACTTGAGGAATGATTCTGGATTCGACAGCATTTCACTCGTCGAGATTTCCAGATCATCAAAGATTGCAGTACTCATGAATCTTCTCCCATTTCCATTGCAAATGTATCCCAACACGAAGGGTGTGTACCTGTTATAAGAAGCTCACGAGTCTCAACCGGCATTTCCGGGACAACGTATTGGAGGTTCTTACCAGATTCCCACTCATTATAGTGGTCACGCAACATCGCAACCTTAGACTTCCGGCCGCAAATAACGCAAGGTTGAGTGATGACGATAACGATATTGGGATCGCTCACTTTTCATATCCCCAAGCTGAAGTCATGACATTCAGATCAGCCAGAACTTCACGAACAATTTCCAGTGTGTGCTTGTTATCCACTGTGATCCAGATGCGCTGCATTGCAACAGCCTCTCCAATCAACATTCCTTGAATGACGTCGATCAGTCCCTCGAATCCAACCATGCTCTTTGTTAGAGATTCCCTAGCTGAATTCCAATCCATTTCTTGCTCTTCCATTTTATTTCCATTTCTTTGTTTCGGGTGTGCGGGCGTGGCTCGGCCCACTCTCATCATACACCCGTAAGTCAATATTTACAGCGCATGATAGGGGCACCTAACACGCTCTGTTAAGCACCCCTAACACGCCCCAATTACTTAGCCTTTTTCTCGTTCCACCTTTTTTCCATTTGAGCTACTGTTTCTTTAGGTCTTCCCTTTTCTGTTTCATACTCGGCATATGCATCCCAGTCCATAGCACAAATAATACTGTCTATGTTGTATGTAAGATAGCCGTCTACTTCTCCCCATGTTTCGTTAGCCTTATCACTGTTACAAGTAAGGTTGAAACCAGCAGGAAGTTCATAGCCTTGCTTGATGCAATAAACCATTACGATAGGTAGTAGCTTCTCGATAACATCTTCATCAGTTAGATTGAGATATGTTTCCGCGACGAGCGCGTAGTCTTTGATGAGAGCCTTGCAATAGTCACTTTGTACTAATAGATTCTTAGGGATGACATCGGTGACATTCTTTTTGCCTTTGAGTGAGATCGGCTCTCCCTTATTCAATGCATCAATACCAGCATCAGTAATGTTGTAGTATCCCCTGTAACCTCGAACTAGTCCTTGCTTGTACAGTGAAGATAGACAAGTACGAACGTAGCTTTCAGAGCTACCAATCTCCTCGGCAATATGCGGTGCATTGTGCCCTGGTTGTTTGAAGCCTTTGCCCTCTGCCTCTTTCTTTTCTAGTAATAGTTTCAGTATTGCTCTGCTTCTGTCCATGTCCATGCCTACCATATGATAGCTGCTCGCTGTGCTTGTCAAGCCATTTCCGATAGGCCGCGGGCTGTGGATAACTCGATAGCCAGCCTTCCCAAAGAATTCTTATGAGCGATTCCTGTAGGTCGTGCAGGGTTTCTGGTCTTGCTCGTGGGAAAGTTTAGGAGTGCCCTCGAACTAATTGGTTTCGAGCCGAGTCAATTCCATATCGTGCTATATGGTAGTGTGACACGCGTCACAGTGATGCTATATAGCACGTTGTCACGAGACTGACATAACCCCTGGTCAGAGGCTATTTCTAGGGGAGGGTATCGTACCATAGTGGACAAGTCCAAATTGGTTTTTTTAATATGTCCCTCTCACTCCTCTTCCCCGATAGGGAAGAAGAGAGTGAGAGTGGGACTAATATTAAACGGCTTTACACAGCCCTCCAGCTATGCCTCCTGCCATAGTGACCATAAGGGGATAGTGAGATTATGTTCAGCTAATATGTAACATAGAACCTGTAGGAAAAGAGAATATTCGACTTATTCCTCTTTTACTGGAAAAAATATATGCATATAGAATATAACCCAAAGTTTTCACACGAGTAGGTATAATTGCGACGCGAGTGAGCGAGCGAACGACAAATAGGCCAGACCAGGGTATTACCCCTAATCTGACCTATTCGCCGAAATTATACCTTTGCGAGCGAAACCTCCACCATTAATTAATTACTTGGACAAACGCTCGTCGAGCAAATCATCCATTGTCTTCTCAACAGGCTTCCGACCAGGCTTATCGCCGTCAGCCTTTGTCCTAATGCTTGTCACCTTAACATTAACCTTGCCATTCTCATGGCCCTTCCAAACCTGCTTATCAAATGTCTCCCGACAAAGATTTGCACCCTTGACAAAGACTTCAAGGATATTGCGGAAATTGATTTGATCGTCCAATTCCCAATTCTGCCAATCCTCGCTAAAGATATCCGGAAACATCTTCAGGAAATTAGCAGCCTTACCCTCAACCTTGACATTAATTTCATCAGCCATTACATTCTCCTATAATTTAAATACGTTTGAATTTGGGCAATGCAGTGGCAGAGGTTTCGCTCGCTCTTCAGTTGACAAGGTACGCTCGTAAACCTAGCACACGAAATGAGTGTAAGGATTACATATCGGTTGTGACATATGACACGAAAGCCCGCCTTACACTCTATATTGGCTCAACCGAATATAGAATATAAAGCGGGCTTAACACGCTAAATTGGAGTTGCCGAACGCCGAATATAAAGGGCGCTTAACAACATATGTTAGGCAAGCTTAACGCCGGCGCGAGTAGGTATTATTGCGACCCATGCGAAGCATGAGCATCAGTTCTTGCCGAGTTGGGATTTCCTCGGAACCCCCCGAACCAATCAGGAGATTCCGAGGAAATACGCTGCCCAATCGGCGAGCCAGGCGGCTGGAATCATTGCTAATCCCAGCCGCCCGACAAACCTCACCTCATCGACTCAGCAATGATCTGAGCCAACGTCTTTTCGACTGGCTTTCGTCCGGGCTTGTCGCCATCCGACTGCTGGCGCACGCTTTTGACATCGACATGCACCGAGCCATTCTCGTGTCCCTTCCAGACAGCCTTGTCGAAAACCTCACGAGCCTTGTTTGCCGTAGCAACAAAGGCTGAAAGTCGAGTGCGGAAGTCAACCTGGTCAGCAAGTTCCAGCTTCTTCCATCCTTCACTCAGAACGAGAGTGAGGAAGTACTCGATGATCGGATGACCGAGCATCTCAGCCGAAGCCTGGTCTTTAGTGAGAGGAATGCGATTGACCACTTCCTCAGTTGCAACAGTCTGCTCGTCCATTTCCATTTCCCTTTCCAGTCTCTCGTTTGTTCGAGACTAGACAGAACCTCTCTCTCGCACTGAGAGAGGAACTGTCAAGCATCGATCAATCGTAACGTCGATCGCCATTCACTTCGGCAATCTCGACGAGACGCTTGAGCGTGCGAAGCTCGGCACGCAAACGATTGTGCTCGCACCAAAGATTGACGAGCAGGACACGATCGGTATCCTGAATGCTGTCATTCTCTTGAAGGATACGATTCATGCGCCACGAATCAGGCACCGGCATCGTGGTCTTGACTTCGATTTCCTTGTTCATTTCCTTGTCTCCATTCTCTGTGGGTTCTCTGGCCCACAAGTAGTATGCGCAGAATCCGAAACGAAAGGCAATAGGTTCGGAAAGAAAACAATAAAGATTAGGATGACCTAACATCTCGGTATCATTACACCTAACATCTACTGTTCGTTACACCTAATGCGTGACGTAAGGCTAGCCTAACATACCACGTTCCCCTTCCCTCTCATCTTATGTTAGGCTTGCCTTACAAATCGAGTTACCCCCTCCTCATATTTTTGAATAACCGATCCTAACACGCGGTGTTAGGCCAGCCTAACACGGATTGATCTCCGATAGTGCGATAATGGAATGTTTCATTTTATTGGCGTCTGCTCAATTTTTTTCCCTAAATAGATTTCTTACAGAGTAATTTTACATGGGTTCCCATTTTTGGTACCCTCCTGTTATGCGAGATATCTCCAAGATGATCTCAGAATCTCAGGACTTCATTTCCACTGTCAAAGCCTTCCAGAGTAAACAAGAGCAACTGGAGAAGAACTACGAGTTGAAGAAGCATGAAGCTCGTATAAGCATTCAAGACACCGATCAACAGGAAGAAGACGAAGATGCACCCAGTAGTGTACGTGATAGTTGGAATAGTCCTTTTGGCAGTACTGATTCTGCTCTTCCGGACCGTTTAAACCTCACAACCGTAAAATCCACTGGTCCATTTAGCGAACCTAAATTCCAAAAACGGAAGGGCAAAGATTCAAAGAAGCACGGACCTCCCGCCCCTGTAGGTCAAAAAGCGTTCCCAGAATCTAAATTTACTCCATTTTCCCGGTTCGGGAACACAGACACTTTTCGTGCTGACTTGCTTACCTTTATCGAAACGTTCTACTTTATTCAGAAGCGTCTTCCTTTCCTACAGGAACTAGACAAGAAATTTCAAGAGCACCCAAGCCGTCCTAAGGTCATTGAGGGATGGACAGTAATCGTAGAAGAAATCTCGGAGTCTCTCTCCAATCGTGGTGTTCCTCCTTACGAAGTAAAATCAAAAGATTACATAGATCCAAAGTTCGCGTGGGCTGTAACTCTGGTAGTCAATATCAACGACAAGAGGAACCTGGCGGCGAAGCTCAAAGAGGCAGGGATTACCACCAAAGAGTGGACCGCCTTGTTGCGAAAGAAATCACATCACGACTACTATACGATGCGTATCGAGCAAGTGTTCTCAGAAGACCTACAGAACGACGCAAAACTAAGTATAGCAAGGTCGATTCAAAATGGTGACTTGAATGCTATTAAGTATTACAACGAGTGGCTGAACATCTATCGTCCTGAAAAGGGTGGCATTAATATCAGTCCTACTACTAGTACTACCTACGTAGCTGAGCCGATTTCGCAGCAAATGATTACAACTGTACTGTCTGCTATTATGGAAATCCTTGCCACGTATGTGAGTAGTGAAGTCCTACTTGCGGTTGCTGCCGAGATTAGAAAGAATGAAACCATCAAGAAGGCTATTGAAGTACGCAGTACCGAGCCTGCTTCCAATTTACTACAGTAGGGAAGGAACCATGACAGTACATCTTCGTGGAGCTTGGACTAGTATCGTGCCTCGGTCCAATAAGGGGGCCGATCCGTACCAAGACCTTAATAGCCTCCGTAAACCAGTTCGTCTGGACGTTTACTACCTTCCAGAAGACATTGACTACCAATTCCAGCAGCCGGAACCTTTGCTCGTGGCGCTCCTAAAGAATGATTTGAACTACGGTGGACTTTCCGATTTGGCTTACAACTTTGCGGTTGCTGGCAACAAGGAAGGTATGTACTTAGTGAGGGGCTGTAGGTCCAAAGACGCCTTTCAACTTAAAGACAAAGAGGAAACCCTGTCGGTGCTAGCTTTGCTAGGTAAGGGTGAAAGACCTACTGACCAACTACTTGAAAACCTACGTCTTGCATTTCAATTTGCTCAACACGTTTACCCGATTGTTCGTTTCCGTGTACCTGACCACCACTTCTATCTGTCTACTATTATCCCCGATTTGAAGCTAAATGAAGACACGGTACCGTTCCCTCGTGTTGACGGAGCGATGTATTTGGAAAGTGAAAGCGTACACGTACACGGACTGATTGAAGCTCTTTCTTACTACGGTTACTACAAGACTCGTAACGACGCTAGATATGGACCTGTAACTCGTCAGGCTGTTGCTGAACTACAGTACGATATGAAGGAAGCTGGTTTTTATCACAAAGCTGTTGACGGTTACTACGGGCGCTGGACACGAGATGGATTCGAGCGTTACAAGACAAGACTATGAGTTTCCTATCCGATCTCACAAGCGATCACGTAATTAAGGGTATTATTGTCATTGTTATGGCTATCCTTCTTCTTGTCTGGGGTCTGACTAATGCCGACCCGGCCCAATGGTGGTATCCTATTATTACTTTGGTACTAGGTACTTACTTCTTCAAGAAGGAGCCGAAAGAAGAAGAAGTCAAGGTAAACAGTGATGAAGTTTGATATAAAGGTTATTCCATATGTAGGTATAGCTTCTGTTCTTTCGGCTCTTATTGCTGTGTACTTGGCTAACGAGCATGACAAGGTTGAGAGATTAGAGGAACTCATCCAGGTACTACTAGAATTCTTCTACGATGCCTCGTAAAGAAAAAGAGATATCCTTTGATGACGTACTTCTGATTGTAGAGCAGAAGCTTCGTGAAACAAGTATTTCCCCCGGCCTCGTTGCATATAAGCCGCACCCCTCGCAAGAAAAGTGTCACAGGTCTACTGCGAAAGAAAAACTCTACATTGGTGGTAACCGTTCCGGTAAGACGGTATTTGGTGGCGCCGAGGCGGTACAATGGTTGACTGGTGAGCATAAGTTTCGTAATGATCTTCCTCTTCCTCCCATTCGTGGTCGCGTTGTTGCAGTAGATATTGAAGACGGTATCAAGAAGATTGCTATTCCTGAGATTCAACGGTGGATGCCAACTCGTTTTCTAAAGAATGATAGCTGGGAAGAATCGTATGACAAGGCGAGCAAAACTCTATACTTGAATAATGGTTCCTTCCTGGAGTTCATGTCTTATGAGCAGGACGTAGAGAAGTTCGCTGGTACTTCACGTCACTTTACTTGGTTCGATGAAGAGCCGCCCGAAGATATCTATAACGAATGTATTATGCGGTTGGTTGACACGGATGGTTCGTACTGGATTTCCATGACTCCGCTAGTTGAGATGACGTGGGTTAAGGACCGCATCTATGACCCTTGGTTGGAGGGAGATAAGGGGATATATGTCCTGGAAATCAATACTGAAGAAAACCCTCATATCAAAATTGAGGCTCTTGATCGTATTACTCGTGGATTGTCTACCGAGGAACGTGAAGCTCGTAGAACTGGTAAGTTCATCACACATACCGGACTCGTATACGCAGGCTGTTTCTCTAACAAGGACGTACACGAAGGTGGGAATATCTGCGAAGATATCCTTGAAGATTTCGACGAATACCGGAACCGATGGGGTCATTTTGTATGCATGGACCACGGGTATGCCAACCCCACAGTCTTCCTCTTTTGTTGCTTCGACACAGACGGTAGAATCATCGTCTACGATGAGATCTATGAAACTAAGCGGATCGTCTCTGAAAATGCTGAAATCTACAAACGACACTTAGAAGAACTCCGTGTCTATCCTCTTTATATTGTTGGCGATCCTAGTATCCAAAACACTAGTGCCATTACTCGTACTTCTATCCAGACTGAATATGTAGAGAATGGTTTGCCTATCGCTCTCGGTAACAATGATGTTCGTGGTGGAATAGCTCGTGTCCAGAACCGATTTGATGCAAAGCTGTTGTTCATCTCCAGAAGGTGTTCTTACACTCTAAAGGAAATCGCAAACTACAGGTGGGACAGGTTCGCTAGCTCGAAGATTGAAGCTCGGCGTAACAAGAAGGAAGTTCCTCTGAAGAAGAATGACCATTGCCTCGATGCGCTTAGGTACGGAGTAATGTCCCGTCCTGCGCTGAGTGATGAAGTTGACGCCCCTGTAGGAAATGTGCTTAACTTGCCAGAGGCAGGCGAGAAGGATTTTGACTACGAACTAGTCTTTTCCTCAAAGCGCCAATCTCTATTCGACGAGGTACTAGGGAGTGAATGGTGAGGCCAGTAACAATTAGGGAGAAGCCTAATTTCCATCCTTACGTATGTATCGTCTGCGGTGTAGGTGGACCACCTCGTGAATGGTTCGTAGACATTGGTATTGACCTAGATAATCATTTCAATCCCGTCATTGACGGTACTGTCTTTTTCTGTAACGAATGCTGGAACTCGGTTCAGGTAAATGTAGCTCGGCAAATTCAAGTTTGGCGAACTGATCGAGAAGCATGGAAGGCCGAGGATAGTGTCGAACCTACCTACAGATGGGAAAATAGTGGAAGAGGAATTGCTCAATCTAGTGAGCCAGTTGACGGAAACGATCAAAGTTCAGAACCAGACGATACAGAATCAGAATACCCAGATTCAAGCAATGCAGACACAACTGATGACGATGATGCAGATGGCACAACACGAAAAGCTTTCTCTGCGCTCCTTGGAGAAGACTGACGAAGACGCAGAAGAAGTTCATGAAGAGCCTGCTGGTTTTTATGACGAAGGTTATAACGCTTTAGAAGAACAACCAATTGAATTTCCAGACGAAGTTCTAGTTCCCTCAGAAGAAGGAGATGATAGTGGCTGAGACGGCTGCTCATCCAGTACGATCAGACAAGGACGATAAGGATAAGGATACCAAGTCCGATTATCGTTCCAATGTCAAGTCGGATGCAATTAAGGACGACGACCCACGATTTAAGTTTGGTCCGCCGAAGATTCAGACTGCCGAAGATGCCGTCTTTGCTTTCCTTCGTGATGAAATTGACGAAGATGAATTCAAGGCTGCTTGCGGTAAGTTTGGTGTTCTTCCGGGAACACTTCTTCGTCAGGCACAACCTCGTGGGGAACGTCCCGACGCTGCATTTGAGCGTGAAATTCCCGAAGAGATTTACGATCCCGCCGCTGAACCTCTTGACGATCTAGAGACTCGGCAGAAGATGGTAGATGAGAAGAATAAGGAGCGGGACGAAGCCGCTTCTAAGTATCAGAAGAAACTGGACGACGTTCAACTCGTTGAGCAGGTTCCGGCTGGTACTTCTCAGACTACTGCTGTTGACGAGAACGAGCACGACAAGAATAAGACGGCCGCTGCAACCTCCAAGGATGATAAGAAGTAATATCTGATGGAAATCGTGCAGGCTGTAGGTTCTGCTGATGCCAACCTAGTTACTAAGTGGGATCAGCGTCTTAAGTCGTGTCAACAGGCACGTCTAAATTTCGAGAAACAGTGGCACGAGAATCTGTCGTTTTACTTCGGTAGGCAATGGATTGTTGCCACCAAGAATCCAAACGGTGGCTTCCAACTTGTCGAACAACCAGCACAAGATCGCTGGCGTGTTCGGCACACGGCTAACCGTATGTTGCGTATCATTCGTAACGAAGTGACAAAGCTTTCCAAAGAAGAGCCGCAGTTCTATTGTGTTCCTAGAAGCACGGAAGAGAAAGATCGCCTGGCGGCAATGGCTGGCGATGCAATTGCGGAATTCATTATTCGGACGAAGTATTTCAACTCGAAACGAATGGAAGCAACTTTCTGGGCAGTTTGTTGCGGTACTGCATTTCTTAAAAATTATTACGATGAGTCCAAAGAAGAACTTGACGGTCAACCCGGCAAGATCGACTTTGAAGCTGTAACTCCTTTCCATCTTTTCGTACCGAACCTACAGAGGGTAGATATTCAAGAGCAACCGTATGTCATCCATGCACGAACGATGGACCCCGAAGACGTCTACAAAACGTATGGTGTTGATGTACAGCCTGGTACGGATAGTTCCTCTGTTATTGTTGATTCTCGATTCCTAACTTCTATTGGCATTAAAACTAGCAAATCAGATCAAGAGAAGATGTGCTACGTTAAAGAAGTTTGGGTGAAGCCTTGTCGAGACTTCAAAAATGGTGCCATGTTTGTTACCGCTGAGAACAAAGTCATCTATGTTTACGAGCCAGAGATGGACCCTGCTGTAGATCCAGAAGCAATGATGGGTATGGGTGGTCAAATGGGTAACACACCAATGCTACCCGGTATGGAACAAATGGGTGCTGTGCCCCCTGTAGGTGATAAATCTATTCTTCCTCCTATGTCTACTGAGCCTGGATTGAAGGACTATGAATATGAGTTTCCGTTCAGACACGGACGTTACCCGTTTGTTAAGATTGACCATGTTCCCACTGGCATGTTTTATGCTGAGTCTGTTATTAAGTCTCTGATTCCTCTCCAGAAGGAGTACAACCGCACTCGCTCCATCATGCTGGAAAATAGAAACCTAGCAGGGAAGCCACAGTGGGGTTATGTCACGGGATCAATTGATCCGAAGAAGTTCAATTCAAAGCCGGGACTACTTCTGGCTGTTCAGCTTGGCTTTGATTTTCCAAAGGCGCTGGATCAACCGGAACTTCCTCCTTCTGTTACTAACGAGCTTGATGTTACCCTACGGGATATGGATGACGTTTCGAGCCAATTCGAGATTTCCAAAGGTAGAACTCCTCCTGGAGTTGAAGCGGCGTCAGCTATTGCGTATCTTCAAGAGGAAAATGATACCATTATGCACCACACCGTTGTTTCGCTTGAAGCAGCAGTACAGGAAACAGGAGTACAAGTTCTGGCAAATGTACACGACTTCTGGACAGAAGAGCGAATTGTAGCTATGACAAGTAAGAACCAATTCATGGAAGTGAAGCAATTCAAGGGTGCAGACCTGAATCCGATTATGGACTTCCGTGTTGAAGCTGGTTCTATGGCTCCACGAAGCACGGCTGCAAAGCAAGCATTTATTACCGAACTGATGAAGATGGGTGTGATTGAACCGACGAAGGCTTTGAAGTACCTACAGATGAGCGAGACGAATAAGCTTTACGATGAGATGATGCTTGATGTTCGACACGCTCAGCGTGAGAATGTCTTTATGAGTCAAGGTCAAGAGCTTACAAAGATTGACTCGAAGGCACAAGCTCAGCCAGATCCAATGACAGGTATGATGGGTCAGCCTCCGCCTAAGATGGATGTTGAGCGTGATCCTATGACTGGTGAACCTGTTATTGATCCTACGACTGGACAGCCTGCGGTTTATAACGTAACGACTAATCCCTACGATAACCATGACGTACACGTTCAGGAGCACGAAGCGTTCCAGAAAACCCAAGAGTTTGAAATGCTTCCTCCAGAGATTCAGACTATTATTCAGGACCACGTAGACCAACACAAGATGGAAATGTTGAAGCAGCGTAATGCAATTCAGACTGATGAAGCTATGAATCAATTGGGTATGTCCCAAGCAGGTTCGCAAAATGGTCAGGCCGGCCCACCAAATTCGTCCGGTAGTTCTTCTAATGGTGGACCCCCTGTAGGTGCATCTTCATCAAACAACGGAGCAAGTTCCAATGGCTATGGAAGTTCCTGAGTTTCCATCTGAGTCGGTCTCGCCCGAGCCGACTTCAGAAATCGCTTCCCCGGCGAACTCAGATAATGAAAACGGGCAAGTAGAAGAGGATTTAGGTCTAGCTTCTCCTTTCCTTAGTAAGATCCCACCTCAGGATCGTCCTATCGTTGGGCGCTATATTAAAGATTGGGACGCTGGAGTAACTAAGAAGTTCCAGGAGTATTCAGGCAAACTAAAGCCATATGAAGCTCTAGGTCCTTATAAGGAACTAGAGCAACAGGTTAACTTTGTAAAAGCATTTAGATCAGATCCTGAGATGGTTTTCCGCCTGATGTGGGAAGGAATGAACGAGCAGTACGGGGAAAGTTTCGAGACCGAACTGGCTCGAATTCTACAACTAGAGGAAGCCATGAGTAATTACGAACAACAACAGCCAAACGGTAACGAACAGTTTGAAGTCAATGAAGGTCCAAGCGAAGAAGAGATCTTCCAGCAAAATGTAGTTCAGGAGCTAGAGGAACTTCGGGCTTGGCGGGATCAGTTTACCGAATCACAACAAGATGCAGCAGAACAAGCACAACTTGACAACGTGCTCCAACAGTTGCATACTCTACACGGGGAGTTCGATGATGACTTCATCCTACTCCAACTGTCACAGCACGGTGACACACAAAAGGCTATTGAAGCCTGGAATTCAATGCTCGGACAATATAGCAGCCGTAATGGTACATCTCGACAAGCCCCAAAGATTATGGGGGGTCAGGGTGGTGTTCCCTCCGGCCAGGTTGATACCAAGCAGCTTAGAGACAAGGACCGTCGGCAGATGGTCGCTAATATGCTAGAAAACCTGGGAGACTAAATGTCTGCAACAATGACCACCATGAATGGTGTCCTCAAGGAGATTTACGAGGGCAACATCAACGATCAGCTTAACGAAGAGCGGATCACTATCAAGAGGATCGAACGAACCTCAGAAGGAACTGGAACAGATGCAGTTGGCGGTAAGTACGTCACCTTTCCTGTTCGTGTTTCTCGTAACGCTGGTATTTCATACCGTGCGGAAAACGTCCAGCTTGCTCCTGCTGGCCGTCAAGGACTCAAGGCAGCGCAAGAAACTTTGAAGTACGGATACGGTCGTGTTCGTCTGACGGGTCAACTTATTGCGCTCGCTGAGTCCGACCGGCAAGCTTTCGCTTCCGGTATGGATATTGAAATGGATGGTCTGAAAAATGACCTTCTCAAAGATGAAAACCGAGTTGCCTACGGACACCTTGATGCAGCCGTCGCATCTGGTATTAAGGCCAAGACTTCGGGTGCCTCATCGGGAGCAACCATCACCGTCGATAGCACACAATATATCGAAGAGGGAATGGTTATCGACATTTCTAACGCTGGCACTCCTGTCGCTGGCGGTACTGCTCTTACAGTTGACGCTGTTCTTACTCCTACTACCTTCACCGTTGGTGTGGGTGCTCCTACTGTTGCAAGTGGTAACTACGTTAGCCGTACTGGCAACTACAACCAAGAGCCGACCGGACTAAATAAGATCGTCGATTCTACCGGCGTTCTTCATGGTCTTGATCCCACCACGACTTCTAAGTGGAAGTCAACGGAAGATGGATCTACCACGGCTCTAACGGAACTCTCCATGATTAAGATGGTGGATGATGTTCGTGTCGTTTCCGGTAAGACTCCGACTGCCATTTTTGCTTCTCTCGGTGTTCGTCGTGCATATTGGAATCTCCTTACTGGTATGCGCCGTTACAACGAGCCGAAGAACTGGGCCGGTGGTTTGACCGGTCTTTCTTTCATGTACGGTGAGAAGGATCTTCCGGTAGTTGCCGATCCTGATACTCCTGCCAAGACGATGTTCTTCTTGAATGAGAAGGAACTGAAGATCTGGCGGGATAAGGAATGGTACTGGGAGGATCGTGATGGTAACGTCCTCAAGTGGGTTACCGATTACGATGCCTTTGAAGGACTTATGAAGAAGTACTGGCAGATTGGTACGCACCAGCGTAACTGTCACGGTAAGATGACCAACATCACTGAGTCGTAAGTCGCCGGGGATAGCGAGGTGGAAAGGGAGTGGCGTAATGTCACTCCCTTTTCACTATCTGGAGTTCTATTATGCCGTTTAAGTCTGAAGCTCAACGCCGATTACTTTGGTCGAAACATCCGGCGATTGCCCGAAGATGGGCACATAAATACGGCAACACTCCGAAGCCAGCCACTCTCAAAAAAGCAGCAAAGAAGAGGATCAAACGTGCCTAAGAAGAAGACAGAGCGAGTCGAATCTGTGGACGAAAAAGCTGACACTCCTCATCCAGAAGACGAAGAAGAGCTAGACGATATTGAAGACGTGGAAGACGTTCCGGAGCCACCGGAAGGTTGGCATGAAGAAAATAAGTCAGACGTTCCAGATGACGAATTGGAAGGTCTAGATGACTAACCTCTATCCATATGGTTACGGCAGCGTTCGGCTGTCATGGGATCAGATGATGACAAAGTCCACTGTCTATAATCTGCATCCTGAATTGCGCCGCCGCTTCCATGCACTCATTGATTACGCTCATAGTAGAACAGTTTCTCTTGGAGTAGGTACAGGTTGGAGAGTTCAGCCGAATCCTCCGCCTCCGGGATTTGCTTCTCCTGGTAACTCGTGGCACGAATCCTGTCCGGTTAGTCCAACATCGCAGACTGCACTAGCAATTGATACCGTTCCGACGGCTTCGTGGCCTTGGATGGAAAACAATTGCAAGGCATATGGACTGCGTACATTCAAGTACGTTAACAATGAGCCGTGGCATATTCAGTTGGTAGAGACTCCAACGAGTCGTAAGTATGCCAGGACACTTCCTCCGATCAATACGAACTTTGTTCTTCCGACTACGCCTGGACAACCAAGTCAACCAGGTCCTACTCCACCAACTCAACCTGTAGGGAAGTTCACTTTGCAACTTCAAAAAACAACACTAGATCCATCGAATCAGGCAGCATTGAGGGGAAACGGCGACGTCTTCCTGATCCAATATGTTGCGGCTGGCCTCTTTCGTCAAACAAACAGTCCCAACTTTGACTGCGGAAAACCAGACGGTGACTATGGCCCTCGTACTCAAACCGCTGTTCGTGAAATCCAGAAGCTCAATCAGCTAACTCAGGATGCTATTTGCGGACCACAGACTTGGGGCGCTGCTCTAAATAGTGACGGAGCATAACTATGACTTTTCCCGATACTGTAGATGATGCCCTAATGTTCAATGGGGCTAACATCATTTCCAAAGAAGATTACACTTTGGAAGTTGTTCCCCCAGCCGAAATCAACTTTATCGGGAGCGTTAAGGTCAACGGCGAGACTATGCTTGCCGCTGATACTTTGCCTGCAATTGTAGCAGGTGTGAATAGCTCCGGCGTTTTTGCTGATCGACCTATTGCACAGTTTAGTAATATTGGTTATACATACTTTGCTACGGATAAAGCTGGCGGTACTATGTATCGTTCAAATGGTTCATCGTGGATTCCTACTGGTCCTGGCGTAGCTGACACTTATTCAGTTGTTTTTCTCCCTGCCACAGATTTCTATACCGTTCTTGGCACGCCGGTTCTTGCACCTGTAGGTACTAGTGTTGCTGACTTTGTTCCTGCTTGGTCATTTCCTTTTGACTCTAACGCAGCAGTTTCTGCATTTTTTAGGCTTCCCGATGGTTGGCTAGATTTTGATATCGATCTTCTTTGGTGCAAGATGGATACAACTAACGGAGATTGGTACCTTGCTCATACTCGTGGCTATCTTGCAGTTGGTAGTGACGTTGGTTCTGTTGTTCAAGCAGAAGCTACAGCCGTTATAACAGTTCCTGCGGGTGCTACTCCTCAATATGATGTTGTTGCTACGAATCTTCGTGTTGATGTAAATGGAACGAACGTCCTACAGAGGGTTACTGTTCAGCGTAAGGGTGCTAACGTGGCTGATACATATGCTGGTTCTATTGCTCTTTTGGGTGTTCGAGTTACAAGGTCAGCTTAATGGCTAGACCTAACATTATTCTCATCCTGTTGGATGACTCTCCAGTAGATTTTCCAGCTAGAATGACTAACTGGAATACTTATTCTAATCAACAAGTACGATTTGCTAATTCACTACTGTGTACACCTCTTTGCACACCCTCTAGGTGTACTATTTGGAGTGGTCGTCACCCTATTAATCACGGTATTATTAAGAACGAAGACGCAGAACTCTTTGATTTTCAAACTGCTCTCCCTAAAGCACTCATGAACGCTGGTTATCATACTTGTCATATTGGTAAAGTTCTAAATGGATGGCCTTTTGCACCAGCAGCAGTTCCAAATCCACCTGGTTTTGAAGAATCTTACTCATTTCATATGAGCAATAATAATCAATCAGACTATCGTAACTATAAATTGGTTGAAAATGGTGTACTAGTTACATATGGTGGTACAGATGCGGACTATTCTACTGATGTTTTCACTAATAAGGCTGTAGATTATATCAACAGGGCACCTGATGGAATTCCTTTTTTCCTACAGGTATCTAATTTTGCTCCCCACGCTACTCAAGAGCTTTCTTCCACGTATCCTGCTACTCGACACCAAACTTTATATAATACAGAGAACAGAGTTGCTACTCGTAGAGAGTCCTTCAATGAGGATAATATTATAGATAAGCCTGAATGGCTGTCTACTCATTTTCCTAGCCTAATGACTGCTGGTACTCAAACTAATGCAGATACATACAGGTATGATGCTTATCGTTGTATCGCTGCTGTTGATGAGCAATTCCTAGCTATTCATGATGCTCTTGTTTCTAATGGATTCTGGACTAACACTGTTATTATTGTTATGACTGATAATGGAAACTGCTTTGGTGAGCATCGTCTATGGCGGTCTGGCCGTGGTGGTACAAAGGGCTTCCCCTATGAAGAAGCCATTAAAGCCAATATTCAGATTAGATTGCCGAACTTTACTCTAGGTAGAATTGATAACGGTATTGTTAGCAATATGGATATTGCACCTACAATCTGTGAATTCGCTCATGCTAAGATGAAATATGCTATGCAAGGAATGTCTCTAGTACCTCGTCTGTATAGTCCCGGACAAGCATTTCGAGGAACGCAATATATTGCTGGTCGTAGAGAATCTGATGATGAACTGTGTGATCCATGGGATGGTATTCGCTCATCAGAACTTAAATATGTAGAGTATCTTGAAACAGATGAACTAGAATATTATAGAGATATTGAGGATTATGGTGCATCTGAAATGGTTAGTCTTGCGTATCAGAATGATATGACGTCATATGCCGCCCGTCTTGCTGGTTTGAAGGCAGCCCTCCATCCAACAGTTCCATAGGAGTTACCATGCCGAATTTTCCACAAGACACTAACGACACCTATATGCTTGATGGACGTGATATTGTCACGACACGAGACTATACTATTGAGGCTCTGAATGGAGCGAAGATCAATTTTGTTGGTGATGTTCGTGTTAATGATGTAGAGGTTGGTACTGGTGATGGAGGTGGCGGAGGTCCAATACCCGCTGAGTATATTACTGAATCTGAGCTTGCTACTGCTCTTGCTGATTATGCCACTGATGCTGATTTGGTAACTGCTGTTTCTCCTCTTGCTACTACTGCTGCTTTGAACTCACATATTGCAATAGCAGCTACAGATGCAGAATTGGCTGCTGCCGTAGCATTGCTACAAACTAAGCTTCGTACCATCACAGTGTATTCCGGTGCTGCTGTTACTGCGGCACTTGTAGATTCAGGTTGTTATCTTCGATTTTCGGGCACAAACCCTGTTTACACTATCCCTGAAACAGCTACTGTAGCTTTTCCTCTTGGTACAGAAATCCACGGAACAAGTACTAATACTACAATGTCTCTTGCTGCTGCTGGTGTAGTAGTTATTAATAAGGCACGTACACTTGTTACAGCTAGTGTTAGATCAGGCTGGACTATTATCAAGGTTAACACAGATGCCTGGGATCTACACGGAGACTTCGTATAATGCCGGTTCTCGGTATTATGGCAGACTCAGATGCCGAGGCTTCTTGGACTCCTGCTGCTTTGCCTGGTTTGGAGCTATGGCTTGATGCTTCTGATATAGCTACTATTACTAATGTAAGTGGTTTTTGTTCTCAAATTACTGATAAGAGTGGTAAAGGTAGGACTCACGTACAAGCTACAGCAGCAAACCAACCAGCAACAGGTACTAACCAAATTAATGGGCTGAATGCACTTCAATTTGATGGTGTAACAGACCACATGACTTATACTTGGCCTACTGTAAACCAACCGCTAACTATTGCTTCTGCCTTTAAAATAATTGTAATGCCTGCTGCCAACAGTCGCATATATGGTCGAGGTACTACCATAACTAACCTTAATCTTGGAATTGCTACATCAGGTTATTATTATGCGGCTACTACTGGTAGACTTGGTGGTGGTACTGGTGTAAGCCTACCTCATGTATTGGTTGGAATTTTCAATGGTGCCTCGTCTTCTATGAGAGCAGACGGAGCCGTTGTTTCTTCTGCTGATCCAGGTACTAATGGTTTTACTGTCGCAGCAGCTTCTATTGGTGCAACTGTCGCTCCTGCTAGTGCCTTAAACTTTCTTCTAGGCTCATTGATTGTTACATCTACTGCACTTGCAGGAACCGATCTTACTAAACTTGAGGCATATCTCAAGGCAAAATGGGGTACACCGTGAGCGAGACAAAGTGGTATGATCCAGGAACCGGACAATTTATTGTCGTTGATGGACATATTGTTGAACGTGATGCTTTACGAATCGCCGAAGCAATCGCCGAATATGACCCAAATCTCTTTCTACTTTGTCTGGACCCAGCAAGAGCAGAAGGCATTTCCGAAGAACCATTCGTCGTGGCTCAAAAAACAAAGGACGGGACACTAAAGCCCGTCCTCCGTGCGTGGAAACTAGATGATGAGATTCTCTTGCGGCTGTATAACGCAGACACGCAGAAGAAAGACGTGTTTGCTAACCTTCTGAAAATGGAAGCTCAACAGAAGAAGGACGCAGACGACAGATACCAAGAAAAGAGAGCAGAAGCACGAGACATTCTAGAGCATATGGCTGGAATGCGGAGTCGCTTTTCTGTGCGAGACAGCAATACAGGCGAACTACTAACATTCTATGACGATCGACCCCCAACGAGGAAGTAATGGAAGTAGCGTCCGCAGTACGAAAAGTAAAGCGCCAGTTTGGTGACGAATATAACGTCGTCATCAATGATGCTGACATTCTAGAATGGATTCATGAGGCTGAACTAGACATTATTCGCTCTACGTCAGACAACGATACGAAGCTCAACGTCCCAGCCAATCAGTTTCCTATCGTTGTACCAGATCGTGTCAATATTAAGCGTCTTTCCGTAGCGAATCGTGCGCTCGCTCATACCAGTTTGAATGAAGTTGATCTGTCTCGTAGTTTCACAGATGCTAAAGGTGGCGCTCAGTACTGGTACTATCAATCAGGTTCCATTTGTCTCTGGCCGGTGAGTGACGCTGATACGTATTTGATAGAAGTTCTCTATTCTAAGACTCCACCGCCAATGACAGTTGTTGCTCCTTACCTACAGTGGAAGGCATCTGATATTGGTGTTGGTGGATATGCACATACTAATCCTAATGCTACATGGTATGGGATGCCTAGTTTTAATGTAACGTTTGATCTTTCTATTGATGCTACTGGAACATACTTTCTAACTACTATGGGACCAGGCCAAGCTGCACCTGATTTGCATTGGTCTATTCAATATACTTTAGGTCCTATTGGAATCCTATCCTTTAATGTAACTGTTTCTGATGGCACTACTACCAAAGTTGTACCTACATTAGTTTATTCTTCAACCTATAAACCTGGAACACGTATTAAGATCAGATTTATTTACGACAATGTAATTGGAACAGTACAACTCTGGAATATTGATTCTGCGGGTGCAGAGCAATTGATTACAGCTTCTGCACCGTGGGGAGCTTTTGATGTTCAAGCTACAATAGATGCTGATATTATCATTGGTGCTGCTGATCTACCTATTCAAGATCCCATTCCTCGTCCTGGCTTTACTTTGTATGGTTTTCAGCTTTGGAGCGGTAAAGTTACGGCTCTTGCTTATCCTATCTTTACATTCGATGGATCAGTTGATCTGACTGTGCTGCCAGGGATACCTCTTACACCATTTAATGTAACGAGCGGTCACACTATGACTATAGGTGGGGATATACAGAAAGCCGCTTTTAACGAATTCACGGTCCCCGAAGTATATCACGAAGACGTCGTAAAATTCTGTCTCGCTAGAGCACATAATAAGAATCAGAACTGGCGTGCTGCTGAGACTGAAATGGAGCAGTATGATCGTCACGTGTCTACCCGCCGAAATGAAGCTCAGTCAACGGATCAGCCACAGTACAAAATAAGCGACCCTGATGACTTTCAGAATGAGTATTGGTACGTGTAATGGCCTTAACCTCCCAAATTCAAGGTGAAGAATATTTCCGTGTCCTGCTCGGTCAGGGCATGTATACGGCCGAGCTTCCCTCTAATATCCCCGATGGCTTCTCAGCTATCTGCTACAACGTCGTAGCAACCGGCGATTCGCTAGAAAATCGTATGGGCATTCGTCAAAGCTCTATTGATTTCAAGGTCTTTGACTACGCTGCTGGTAGTGGTAAATCCCCTGATACTGAGAAGACCAACATTCTCTACCAGTTGAACCCAAACATTTACAACTCTGACGCACCTGCATTTGCATGGGGTTCCTGGGGTGAATCTGTACCCGATGCCGTTTCAAATGGGCCGCATCTCAATCTGATTCGTTCTCATGGTGCTGCAAACCCTGGTGACGGCTACATTCGTGTTCCCATGCCTGCCTCTATTAACGGTATTTGTCAGTATCTCGACACTGTTTACTTCCTTATTCACTCTCTTGGTGTTTACAAAATCACGGCTATTGACTGGGTTGCAGATACCGTTACATATGCACAGATTCCTAGCTCTGCTGGTGCTATTTTCCACGGTCTTTTCCCCTTCAAGGACCGTCTTTGGGCGTACCAGAACCAATGGCTCTACTTCACTGACATTGCACCATCTGGCGGCTACCCTGAAACGTGGGCATTTACAACAAATCGCATCCCTTTCGTAGGTGCTTCTGGTATTGGAGCAATTAAGAAGGTAGTTCCGCTGGGAAACAAGCTCATTGTTTTTACGAGTGCAGGACTTTTCACGCTGCTTGTGGAAGGATCGCCGCAGTCATGGATTCTACGTCAATTGGACTCGGAGTCTATCTGTACTACGAGTCAATGTGCGTTTGAATCGAAGAATATTGTCTATTATGTGAATACTCAGGGCGTTTGGGCTACAAACGGTCTACAGTGTACCAAACTTAGCTCAGTTATTGAAGATCAGTGGTTCCTTGCCAAAGGTACTCGTGTGCATACCATTAATTCCTACGAAGATGGCATGATTGTTTCTATTGGTAAGCTTCTCTCCAGTGACGCTAACAAATATGACAGTAAAGCCTGTAGGACCTTCTACTCCAAGCTCGATCCAATTTCGTGGACTGAGTGGAATGTCATGACAGCGGATAGCTATGATGATGAGAATTTTGCTGGTTATCGAATTGCCTCTATTCAGTCAGTTACACGTAAGATTCCAACATTTCTCAACCCTGACCCAACTGTCTTTATGATGGCCTACATCACAAACTCAACAGAAGCAGATCCTAAGAATGCTGTACTACAACTACTCATCTTTGATGGCGGTAAAGACCAGTACTGGACCAATACTGGTGCGGGTGAGCAACGGCAAGTTTCTATCCTGCTTAAGACAAAGTACATCGACGGTGGTAACCCGTATAACTTGAAGCAATGTAAGCGTGGACTTGTAGAGCTATTCACTTCTGACTCTCAGCATAAGTTCCGAACTAGTTGGGACATTGATGCCTCTGTAGGTGAGTCTACTATGGTTCGTACCATTATAAATCAAGACTACACTGTAGGTGTTGGATCAAACTTGATTCAGATTCCGAGTTTGTTCCATTATCGACGGTGTGCTTTGATGCTGATGGCAGACCTACAGAGTGATGAGTCACAGATTAAAATTAAGGATATCGCTGTCGTACAGAATACTGAGCGGTCTGAGTTTGAGAAGGTACGGTAGTGAGTAACACCTATTCAGGAATGATGAATCGGGAGGAAGAACCTCCTATTGAAGATAAGCCATATGCATCAACATCGGTAGCTGACGAAAACCTCTCTACTCGTGGACATATTGATCCAGATAAACACTGGATCGGTGAAGCTTTGCCTTCACCGTCAATCGGTGAAATTAAGCCATCTGGTGTTGCTACTCATACAGGTTACTCTCCATTTGTGGCTCGTGCTGACCATGCTCATGATAACAAGTCTTATTACGGAATTTTTAATGGCGCTGGTATGACTATCAATCCCGGTCAAGTCTTTATTAACAATTTGACTTTTCTGAACGGCCGTAATATGCTAGCCCCAGGCAGTCAACAAATTGTTCTTTTTCCGATAGAAGGTGTCTGGGAAACTATTTTCCAAATGCGAGCTACTCGTGACGGTGGTGGTCTTTTCCGTGGCGAGTGTAACATTGTTTTCTTTTACAACAATGGTGGTTATGGACGTGAAGTGCATCGTGTTTCTATGTACGATGTTCCAAGCTACGTAACATTCACGGCACTCGACCACGTACACTACTCAGCACCTAGCAATGCTACAAACATTCAGGTTGCTATTCAACATAATGACATTGTGACTTGGACTGTTACTACCATGTATATGGAAGTCCGGAGGATCAGTAGCTATGGCTCGGCCTAGAAGTATCTACAATGCCCAAGACGCTCGTGGAATGCGTGGTATCCTTTCTCGTGGTCCAGCTCGTTATGGCCCATCTAATTCTCCTCGCCCTGGCAACATCAATAACGTACAGCGAGCGGCGAAACAAAGACTGAAGAAATTCCAAGGCATCAATGACGGAAGAAGGACACGGTGACCAGTTCAACCGATAAGCTACGTAAAGCTGCTGCTCAGCGTGTTCGTGGCCGCTCTGGTGATGATAATAATGATCCACGAGACGGTCGTCAGGGTCGTCAATACAAAACGAAGGGTTATACCCTTCGAGAATATGATCCTGATAACTACCGAGGAATGAAGCATAATGTTCCTGCGGTCGGCCATTTCTCTAATCGTAATGCCGAGGATCACAGTGATCGACAGATTCGATCTGCTCCTTCCGTAGCTCGTTATAATCCAGGTCGTACAGTAAAGAGTGGCCCTGCTACTGGTAGGGGTGGCTATAATACTCCAACTGGTACTCGCTCTACTGGTGGCTATGTAACTCCACGCACTACTCAAACTACTCATAGTCCCAATTTGAGTACTGGCCGTTCCTATTATTCAGGGAAATCACCTGCTTCTAAGAGTGTTTATACTTCTCGTGGTAGTTCTACTCCTGCCTCACGTACTACGTATAAGACTGCTTATAACCAGGCATTGAAGCGTAAACTAAAGGGTGGGTGATGGCTATAAATCAAGCCGCTCTTAACGCTCTGACCTTGAAGTGGGCCGGTCAGAAAGCGGAGTATGACGATCAAGAGAACCGTTATCGTATTAATTACAATAACGCTCTTGACAAGATGAAGCGTACCTACGATGAAACTGCCCTCAAAGGTAAAGAGCAATGGGCTGATCGTGGTATGACTCATGCTGGTCCAGCTATTAAAGGTCAAATGGATCTTGCTGGAGAATATAACAGGCAGGGTGGAATCATGGCTCAGGACATGAATACCAACCTAGCTACAATCGCTCGACGCAGACTCCAAACTGACGCTGAATACAACAATGAGCGTCTACTCTCAATGATGGGGTATCAGTAATGGTATACTATAGCAAGACCAAAAGTGATTATTCTCCCCCGCCTGCCAGTAAGTATGCTGGCAAGACAATGGCTCCATCTTCGGGAGTAGGTTCTGGAGGTGGTGGTGGTTCTTCGGGATCATACGGTGGTTCCTCTGGACCTACTGCTGCTCAAATTGCTGCCTGGAATGCTGCATATAAGGCTGCTGTAGCTGCGAAGTACAATCAGGCGTACAAGCAGAAGTACACAGATGCCTATACGCAAAAGTATTCTGATGCGTACAAGCAGAAGTATACCAACGCATATGCTTCTAAATATACTCCTCCTCCTACACCAGTAGCGAAGACTAAATGGGATCTAGCTTCAAACTATGCTCCTACTGGTTATGATGGTGGGGGTGGTGGAGGATCTTATAATCCTTCTGGCGGAGGTTATTCCGGTGGAGGTTCTGGTGGAGGTGGAGGTGGAGTTGCAGCAATGACCGCTGGACTTCCTGGTGCAGTAACTGGTCCACCTCCTGCTGCTGTTCAACCACCACCTGCTGTTACAGTTCCTGGTAATCAAGTAACTGGCGCTGGATTTACAACTCAAGGTGGACCGGGAACATTCGGTGGCTTTGAACGTAAGCGTCAAAACCGTGGACCACGAACTGGACTTTCAATTACGCCGGAGATGCTTCGTCGCGCCGCTAGCCAAAGAATCGGTTAGAAAGAGCTAGATTATGTCTGACCCATATAACTGGGTAGATCCTGTTGCTGCTCAGAAACGAGTATTAGCTGCTGCACAACCTGTTGCTGCTGCTACAACTCCGCCTCCTGCTGGTGGCACAATTCCTATTACCAAGGCATTTCTGGACGCCTACAGGGCGGCTAACAATGGTGCTTTGCCGCCTGGAATTACTGCCGAACAAGCAGCACAACTAGACTCCGGTGCAGTAGCTTCTATTAACGCCAATATGGCGAGTTCTATTCAAGCTCAATTGGCTCTCATGCCACAAGAGTTCGATCAAGCTCGTGCGGCTGTTAATCAGAACTACGCCAATCTAACTGGTGACGTTCTACAGAGCGGCAACAACTGGATGCAACAGCTTTACGGGAACTTGTTTGATCCTGCTGCTGTTGCTGCTGATCCAAATGCTGCTCTCGCTTCACAAGATCCAGCATTTGCTGGCTACGCTAATACCCTTGCACAAATCGACGAAACCTCTGACACGAATCAAGCTACCGATCTTGCTTGGTTCGATAAGATGCAAACCGTTCTAGCTCAAAACTACAACGCACTTCTCGCTAATCCTCCTGTAATGGGTGGTGGCGGCGGAGGTGGAGGTGGTGGAGGGGGCGGTGGCGGATATCGTCGTGGTGGTTATGGTGGTGGGGGATATGGTGGCGGTGGTTCAGGTGGTGGAGATTGGACTACCCCTAAAACTACCGACACACAAACAGCCACAGCTAATGAGTACGCTAACTGGTACAACCCCGGTTATTACCAAGCAGTTGAAGATATCTTTGATACTCCAGAAGATCGAGAGCAAGCTCGGCAGCTTGCTGAAAGATACGGCGGAACTGCCAGAGATGTTTCTGCTGGACTAGCGGGTACGGAGATTCCTGCTGTACAAGCTCTCATTGACGCTGCACAAGGTCAACTCTCTAAGCGTGCAGATTACTACAATCTTCTACCTACTAGATCACAACAAACTCTTGAATCTGGAGGCGCTGTTCAAGATCTAATTCAGAGTAACGACGCTCTACGTATGGGTATGCCTGATCTTGCTCGTACAGATGCTGCTGGAAATACGGCAAAAATAGAACATCAAGGTCTTACAGATCAAGAAGCAAGTGATCTAGCTACACGTATTATGTATCAGGTTCAGGTAGCCAAAGCACAGTCTATGGTGAATGCTGGACGCTGGACAGAAGAGCAAAAGAGTCAGATTCTTTCTAGATGGCTACAAGGTGTCAAGCAGGAACAGGATAAAAGGGAATATGAGAAGGCCAGTATTATTGGTATTCCTACAGGGTATGAAGAGGCTCCTGTAACTGATTTCGATCTGGATAAATGGTCTGCACGAGGCGGGTATATACCAAACCCTGACGCAGATCAATATAGAGAAGATCTAGAACAGCGTAGTTTCTTTGAAAAAATGCTTGCTGGTAGCCGTCCTTGGAACCCTAATATCGAGCCAAACACTACCCGTATTGCTGAGCAGTTTACAGGTAAGCAGAGTACTACACAGAGTACAAGAAACCCAGATTTTGCTGTTGGTGGCGATCTAGACGATCCCGGACAGTCTGGAGGAATGTATACTGGCTTCCCAGCCTATAAGCCTTCTTCTGGTGAAGGTCGTGGTATTGCCGAGCGCAACCCAAAGATCGACGCAGCTATTCAAGCCGCTGCTTCTCGTCAGCTACTCCAAAGAGCAAAGGAAAAGGAACCAGTCGAAGAAGCTGACCTAGTAGACCAGATTCGTAATGCTGGAAGTTCTGTTGCCGAGAGTCTCAGTAAGGCTAGTGGAAACCTGATCGGCAATATTCTAAGGATGCCTGATAACGGTGGCGTTCGTGGCTCTATCTCTCCAAGCCTCCATGTAGGCAAGTACGAGTCCTTTAATAAGGATAAGCCGATCACGTCTGCTGCCAGAGAGAATAGTCACCCGACGACTTCTAGCTCTAGCAAGTCGTCTTACTCAAAGCCTTCATCTTCGTCTTCTAGCAAGTCGTATAAGGCACCTAGTTCTTCTTCCAGTTCTAGTTCTTCTTCACGATATATGCCATCTGATTTCGTTAAGCGTGCTCTAGCAGCTAGAATGGCTAGCTACACTCCACCTAGCAAGATTGGTGGGGCCGCCTACTTCAAGAGCAAGTTCTACGGTAAGTAATGCCTTTCCGTCCTCGTTCTACCTATATTCGGGATTTCAACCGACTGCTAGGTTATAGACAAGGCCGCCCAATTTCAAGTCCTTCTCAGGTAACAGCCAGACGGCCATACGCCAATGAAGGATACACACAAGAGGGTGTACGTGCGGGGGCAGAAGGTATCCGTCGCCGTATTGGTTCCGGTACTCAGAAGATTCCTACATCTACTCGCAAGCAATACGAATATGTTTTTGGTGATCCTGATGAAACAGGATCGCATAGTATTTCATCCTCGATGAATAGATCCCTCAATGCTGCTCTTGAAGAGATTGAAAAGAAAGCTATTGAGAACTACCAACAGAAGGTTTCTCTACTTAGACACGAAGCTCGTGAGGGTGAAGCTCTCCGTGGAGCATTCGATGGATTTAATAACTCTCCTGGTGGCCGAGCTATGGATGTTGTTTCTCGTCCTGCTTATGGTTTGTTTGAGAGCATGAAAGATATGCTGAACTATAAGTATGATGACGAAGAAAGACCTGCCCCCAAATCAGCAGAAGAAGCCCTAGAGGGTAGATTTGGTGCTGCACGAGCCGGTATTGGCGGTGCAGGTGAAGGGCTTGCCGGAACTGAAAAAACGGGTGCTGGAAGTGTTTACGAGACTTTCAAGAACCGTGATCCTGGTGACTTTGCTAATCGTTTGCGTGAGTTGGAAAGAGAGCATCCTGGTATAGAATCATGGCTATCTCGGGGTGTAGGTGCTGCTGGTGAAATCTTCCTAGATCCAACTAACCTGCTTGGTGCTGGTGTAGTAGATGAGATTGCCGATGTTGCTCGTGGTGGTCGAGCTATGACTCGTCTTTCGGAAGAGTCTATGGTAAATCTTAGCCGAGATGCTGCCGAAAGAGCAGTAAGAAGCTACGCCGATCAAGCCTATTTGAACTATCCTAATGCTAATAACTGGCGTCCCTCTGTAGATTCACTTGTTCGTCAAGCTACTACTGTAGCGGAAGATCAAGTTCGTAATACTATTTTGACCACTATGCGTGGTTCTCATGCTTCAAGAGGTAGAGCTACACTAGCTCCACGATATCATGCTCCTGCTGTAGCTAATCAAGTTGCAGAGGCTGTCCGTCGTGGAATTAATGCTGACCTAGATGAAGGTACTCAATTCATCGTTGATGCGCTGAAGAACAATCAACCTATCTATCCTCACCAGATTGATAAGTGGTTGAATGCTAGCGAAGATTTCAAAGACTTCATGTCTAAGGTTGACGATGAGCTAGTAAATTCTGGTCGTATTTCGTCTGGTGCTGCTATGGATGAAGTTCTTGATGCACTAACTAAATCTGACGTTAATCGTCTGCGTGGTGTAGCTGATGAAGTTCGTGCAACATATGAGCCAGACCTACAGATAGTCCGTGATGAAGTCTTTGCAGCTACTCGTAACCCTGTCTATCGTTCCATTTCTGTTCGTGTAGGGAACTCTCATATTCCTCTGCGTTTTACTGGTAAGGTCTATCAGTCAGCTAAGAAGATTCTACCTGAGTCTATCAAGGAATCAACAGAATCGGCTGCTCGGCATCTTAGCTTTGAGCACAACTTCCCCGGCAAACTTTCACTTGTAACACAGAGAGCACACTCTCTTGGTGTTAAGCAATTGAATGCCTTCCGTGATGAACTACAGAAGATTGCACGAGAGTTCACGAAGGATGAAGCTGTTCGTATACATTACGCTATTGATAATGGTACGGTTCTCATGGAGCCGAGACTGGAAACCGCTCGACAGCAACTTATAAAGATGTACGATGATATGTACTTTGAAGAGATAGGCGGTGGTGCTCGCAATACACCCACTAATCCTAATGGACGTAATATCGGCCACCGCAAGGCTGATAACTATGTATATGTATACAACCGACGTAAAACTACTGGTACCAGGGGTGAATTCAAAACTTCTCGTAAGAAGTACATACATCAAAATGGTAATGCAGGAAGATATACAACTACTACTGCTAAGAGTGAAGGCTTGAAGCCTATTGAAAATGCATTTGAGGCAGTACTAGTTCGTCGTATTAAGATGCAGCGAGAGATGACTCGTGCATATGTATACGCCGATCTTATGGATAACTATGGTGTACATGCTCAGAGACTTACTGAAAAAGGTATGACTGAGCGTGGCCTAACTCGTGTTAATTATGATCGTCTGCGTGCTGATTTTAAGAAGATCGTAGATGACCAGGGTGGAGATTGGTACCTTCCTAAAGAACATGCCGACCTAGCTAAGACTTTCAATGAGCTTACGAAGTGGAACTCTGCCTCAATGGGTGGTGTTATTCGTCAGCTTAACAGGGCTACGAACCTTTATAAAGCATCCGTCATCATGCCATTCACTGGCTATCATGTACGTAACATGATTAGTGACGTTTTCATGGGTCTGCTTGACAGAATCAATCCCAAGGTATATGAAGAGCTTGCACGTAAAATGTCTCGTGGTCGTGCTACTTGGAAAATCTCAGATACCTGGCATCTTACTACAGATGAAATGCGTGGACTCTACGAAGACTTTGCAGCTAGT
>Ga0190274_10000352_pt1 | contig 28443 bp, 31 predicted proteins | sample Popmic531T_FD_133002 | JGI IMG/M metagenome (GOLD analysis project Ga0190274, IMG submission 133002) | Populus adjacent soil microbial communities from riparian zone of Yellowstone River, Montana, USA - 531 T | ecosystem: Environmental > Terrestrial > Soil > Riparian zone | place: USA: Montana... | reverse complement strand
GCGGCTACCGCCGCGGCGCACCGTCGGCGCTGAAGCCGGCGGTCGACGAGGCCCGCACCAAGACGAACGTCGTCGAGAAGGTGCTCGTCGTACGCCGTACCGGGCAGGACGTCGACTGGGACGACTCGGTCGACGTCTGGTGGCACGACGCGGTCGACAACGCCTCGCCCGAGCACACGCCGGAGGCGTTCGACGCCGAGCACCCGCTCTACGTCATGTACACCTCGGGCACGACCGGCAAGCCGAAGGGCATCCTGCACACGACGGGCGGCTACCTGGTCGGCACGTCGTACACGCACTGGGCGGTCTTCGACCTCAAGGCGGAGACGGACGTCTACTGGTGCTCGGCCGATATCGGCTGGGTGACCGGGCACTCCTACATGGTCTACGGGCCGCTCGCCAACGGCGCGACGCAGGTGATGTACGAGGGCACGCCGGACGCCCCCGAGCGCGGTCGGTGGTGGCAGATCATCCAGGACTACAAGGTCACGATCTTCTACACGGCGCCGACCGCGATCCGGTCGTTCATGAAGCAGGGCCGCGAGATCCCGGACCGCTTCGACATGTCGTCGCTGCGGATCCTCGGCTCGGTCGGTGAGCCGATCAACCCGGAGGCGTACGTCTGGTACCGCCACGTGATCGGCGGCGACCGCACCCCGGTGGTCGACACCTGGTGGCAGACCGAGACCGGGATGATCATGATCAGCCCGCTGCCCGGCGTCACCCACGGGAAGCCCGGATCCGCGATGATCCCGATCCCCGGCATCGCGGCCGACGTCGTGACCGAGGAAGGCACGTCGGTCCCGAACGGCTCCGGCGGCTACCTCGTGCTCACCGAGCCGTGGCCGTCGATGCTGCGCACCATCTGGGGCGACGACCAGCGGTACAAGGACACCTACTGGTCCAGGTACGCCGATCAAGACTGGTACTTCGCCGGCGACGGCGCCAAGAAGGACTCCGACGGCGACCTCTGGGTGCTCGGCCGGGTCGACGACGTCATGAACGTCTCCGGCCACCGGCTCTCCACCACCGAGATCGAGTCGGCGCTGGTGTCGCACCCGAAGGTCGCGGAGGCCGCGGTCGTCGGCGCCAAGGACGAGGACACCGGCCAGGCGGTCTGCGCGTTCGTGATCCTGCGCGAGGAGGCCGGCGACGGCGGCGAGGACATCGTCGAGCAGCTGCGCAACCACGTACGCAAGGAGATCGGCGCGATCGCCAAGCCGCGCCAGATCATGATCGTCGCGGAGCTCCCCAAGACCCGCTCCGGCAAGATCATGCGCCGCCTGCTCCGTGACGTCGCCGAGCACCGCGAGGTCGGCGACGTCACCACCCTCGCCGACTCGACCGTGATGGATCTGATCAAGCAGCAGGAGGACGCGGGCAAGGGCGAGGAGTAGCGAGGGCTGCGGGTTTCCCCGGCTGCCCGGGGAAACCCGCGGACACGCCGTTGCGGCAACGGCGTGTCCGCGGGTTTCGGCTGACCACCTCGGCCGCCGGCGCTTGTAGGGTGGTCACAGGTGCGCCGGGAAGTCTGGTCGGCATGACGCTGGCGACCCCGAAGGAGCACCGTGCCCGACGCCGTAACACCGCCCGGTCGACGCCCCGGCCCGCCGCTCTTCTCGCGCGGCACCTGGCTGGAGAGCTCGCGTACGGCGGGCATCCTGCGCGCCGAGACCACCGGCGGGCTGCTGCTGATCGTCGCCGCGGCGGTGGCGCTGGTGTGGGCCAACACCCGCTGGTCGGACGCCTACTTCGACCTGCGTGACTACACGATCGGGCCCGAGGCACTGCACCTCGACCTGACGCTGGGCACCTGGGCCGCCGACGGCCTGCTCGCGATCTTCTTCTTCGTCGCGGGTCTCGAGCTCAAGCGCGAGTTCGTGGCCGGCGACCTGCGCGACCCGCGGCGCGCCGCGCTGCCGGTGGTGGCCGCGATCGGCGGCATGGCGACCCCGGCGATCGTCTACGTGCTGTGGAACCTCGGCCCGAACGGCGACCTCAACGGGTGGGCCATCCCGACGGCCACCGACATCGCGTTCGCCGTCGCGATCCTCGCGGTGATCAGCACCCACCTACCGACCGGGCTGCGGACCTTCCTGCTGACCCTGGCGGTCGTCGACGATCTGCTGGCGATCACCATCATCGCGCTCTTCTACACCGACCACCTCACGCTGGGCTGGCTGCTCCTCGCCGTCGTACCGATCGGCGTCTTCGGGTTCCTGGTGCAGCACCGGATCTGGTCGTGGTGGCTGCTCATCCCGCTGGCGCTGCTCGCCTGGGGCTGCGTCCACGCCTCCGGGGTGCACGCCACCGTCGCCGGCGTGACCCTCGCGTTCACCGTGCCGGTCCTGCGACGCGACGGCCAGGAGGGACGAGGCCTCGCCGAGTACCTCGAGCACCTGGTGCGACCCATCTCGGCCGGCGTCGCCGTACCGGTCTTCGCGTTCTTCGCCGCCGGGGTCACGGTCGGCGGCCTCGCCGGGCTGCGCAGCGCCCTCACCGACCCGGTCGCGCTCGGCATCGTCTGCGGTCTCGTCGTCGGCAAGACGGTCGGCATCACGGGCTCGACCTGGCTGCTGTCCACCTTCACCCGGGCCGACCTCGACGACGACCTGACCTGGGTCGATGTCATCGGCATGTCCATGCTGGCCGGGATCGGCTTCACCGTCTCGCTGCTGATCGGCGAGCTGGCCTTCGGGCCGGACAGCGCGAAGGACGACCACGTCAAGGTCGCCGTCCTGGTGGGTTCGCTGCTGGCCGTCGTGCTCGCGACGGCGGTGCTGCGCGCCCGCAACCGCGTTTATCGCCGGCTGCGCGAGATCGAGGAGCGGGACAGCGACCTGGACGGCGTGCCCGACGTCTACCAGCAGGGCGACGACAACCCGTGACCGTTCTGTAGGGTGGCGCGCATGGCGAGCAACCAGTCCCCGACCCCTTCGACAGGTGCCGACGAACCCACCATCGGCCGGCTGGTCCACGACGCCACCAAGGACATCTCGACGCTGGTCCAGAAGGAGATCCAGCTCGCCAAGTCCGAGCTGAAGGTGAGCGTCAAGGCCGGCGGCATCGGCGTCGGCATGTTCGCGGCGGCCGGCTTCCTGCTGGTCCTGGCCGTGATCATGCTGTCGGTGTCGATCGCGTACTTCATCAACTGGAACGGCGACGGCCTCGCCCTGCACTGGGCGTTCCTGATCGTCTTCGGCTTCTACGCCCTGATCGCGGCGCTGCTGGTCTTCCTCGGCATCCGCAGCGTCAAGAAGGTGCGCGCGCCGGAGAAGGCGATCGAGCAGGGCCGCGAGATCCCCAAGGCGTTGAAGGGCCAGCACAGCTGAGCGGAGACGCGTCAGCGGATCCGCTGATGGTGGTCGAGCAAGCCGCGCGACTGAGGGACGAAGTCGCGACCGGCGTGTCGAGACCCGGTGAGCCGAGGGTCCGGCCTCAGCCTGCGCAGTCGCCCGTCGAGACCGAGTCCGAGCTGGTGAGTCCGGCCGCGGCCGCCTTCGACACCTGGTCGGCGGTCAGCGCGTAGCCGGTGTCGTGGTCGTTGACCGACGCCGCGAACACGACGCCGACGACGTCGCCCCCCGAGGAGACGATCGGTCCGCCGGAGTTGCCCGGACGGATCAGCCCGCGCAGGGAGTAGACGTCGCGGATGACCGAGCCGTTGCCGTAGATGTCCGGGGAGCGCAGCCGCTGCTGGGACCGGATCCGGCCGGGCTGTACGTCGTACGGCCCGTCCTCGGGGTAGCCCAGGATGGCGACGCCGGTGCCGGGGCCGGCGCTGCGGTCGAACCGCAGCGCGTCCGTGTCGCCGCTGTCGAAGGCCAGGACGGCGACGTCGACGTCGGGGTTGTAGTAGACGACGTCGGCCGACAGGGTCGAGTCGCCGATGACGACCTCGGGGTCGTCGACCCCGGCCACGACGTGGGCGTTGGTCATCAGCCGGTTCTGGGCGTAGATGAAGCCGGAGCCCTCGACGCCGCGGCCGCAGGAGTTGCCGCCCCGGATCTTGACGACGCTCGCGGCCGCCCGCTGGACGTCGGGATCCCGCAGCAGGCGCTTGGGACCGGGGCCGACCTCGACGATCCGCTCGGGCGCGAAGGGCTCGAGGTAGCGCGGGAAGAAGCTGGTGCCCACGACGTTGTTGAAGGCCTGGAGCGCCCCGTCGGCGGTGTCGGGCAGCGCGCCGTTGACCTTGGCGAGGACCGAGGACTCGCGCACCAGCGGGGTGATCCCGCCGATCCGCGAACCCGAGATCGCGACACCCAGCGCCCAGGCGACGATCAGGACCGCGACCGCGCTCAGCACGGCACCGCCCACGGCATCGACCGCGCGGACGGGCTGCCAGGTGATCTTGTCCCGGATCCGCGACCCGACGAACTGGAAGACCGCCTGACCCAACGACGCGGACAGGATCACGATGAAGAGCGCACCGAGCGAGACCCACATCGACGGGTCGGCGTCACCGAGCGCGGTCGGGGCGAGCCAGACGCCGAAGAGCCCGCCGAGCAGCAGCCCGGTGGTGGCGAAGGCGCCGGTGATGAAGCCCTGCCAGTAGCCCGAGAGGGCGTAGGCGAGGACCAGTACGACGAGCAGCCAGTCGAGCAGGTTCACCGGGCACCCCCTCCGGGTTGGTCGTCGTCGATGTCGAGCAGCGCGGCGGTGCGTCGCTCGCGCCCAGTGAACATGTACGACGGCAGCTCCTGCACCCGTGACTCGTCCCATGGGACGGACCAACCCAGGAAGTCCAGCAGGCGGGCGATGATGCCGCCGGTGAATCCCCACAGGATGACATCGTGGTCTGGACCGATCAGGAAGCCCGGGCTGCGGTAGTCACCCATCGGCATCTGGACCGTGACCCGGTGAGCCGGGTCGACCAACTCGGCGAGCGGCACGTGGTGGATGGCGTGCACCTCGGCGCGGCTCACCACGGAGACCTCGGTGGGCTCGCTCCACCAGCCGAGGACGGGGGTGACGGCGAAGTTGCTGGGCGGCAGCCAGAGCTCGGGCAGCCGGCCGAAGACCGTGACCGAACTGGGCTCGACGCCGACCTCCTCCTCCGCCTCACGCAGGGCGGCCTCGACCACGTCCTCCCCCGCGTCCAGCGACCCACCGGGGAACGACACCTGGCCGGGGTGCGAGCGCATGTCGTGCGCACGCTCGGTGAGCAGCAGCTCGCCACCCTGCGGACCCTCACCGAAGAGCATGAGTACGGCGCCGCGGCGGGCGTCGCCACCCGGCGGCGGCACGAACCGGGTCAGGTCGGAGGCCTCGATCTCGCGGGCGGCCTGCTCGACCGGCCGCAGCCAGTCGGGGAGGTCCCCCCCAGAATCCAACCGAGTCACAGACTGGTCCCGAGGTGCTCGTCGGCGAGCTTGACGAGCTCGTCCACCGAGTCGATCCCGCCGGGGACGAAGCTCACCTGGCCGTCGGCATCGACGAACAAGAACACCGGGATGCCGCGGATGACCGGGATCGGGTCGTTGGCGTTGAGGTCGCCGCCCGGGTCGGCGAGGAGCGGGTAGGTCACGCCGGACTTGCGGGCGAGCTCGAGCGCGGCCTCTGGCTGGACGTCCTGGTAGTCCACCCCGATCACCGGGACCTGGTCGCCGTACCTCTCGGAGAACTCCTGGAGCGCCGGCATCTCCTTGCGGCAGGGCCCGCAGTTGGACGCCCAGAGGTTGACGACCACCGGTCCTTGCAGGCTGGCCAGCTCGACGGCCTTACCGCCGCCGAGGCAGGGCAGCGTGACGTCGGGCAGGCCGCCGTCGACCGGGGCGGCGCTGCCCGGCACACAGTCGGCGATGCCGGCCTCGGTCTTGAGGTTGCGCAGCGACGGGGTGTCGACGTCGATCTTCGCCTCGCCCGGCGACGGGATGTCGTCGCTGTTGCACCCGCTCAGCAGCAGCGCGGCCACGACGAGCGCGACCGGGAGGAGACGCCACCTCATGCTCGACCCTCGGTCTTCACCAGCTTGGCCGCGACCTCGGGGTCGGTGGGACCTTCGCCGTACGACGGGCACCAGCTCGCGACGGTGCAGGCTCCGCACGCGGGCTTCTGCTTGTGACAGACCCGGCGCCCGTGCCAGATCAGGTGGTGGCTGAGCATCGTCCAGTCGCGCTTCTCGAAGAGCGCGCCGACGGCGTGCTCGGCCTTGACCGGGTCGGTCTCCTCGGTCCAGCGGAAGCGGCGGGCGAGCCGGCCGAAGTGCGTGTCGACGGTGATGCCGGGGATGCCGAACGCGTTGCCGAGCACGACGTTGGCGGTCTTGCGGCCGACGCCGGGCAGCTTGACCAGGTCGTCGAGCCGGGGCGGCACCTGCCCGCCGTGGTCCTCGACCAGTGCGGCGCTCAGCTTGAGCAGCGACTCGGTCTTGGCCCGGAAGAACCCCAGCGGGCCGATGATCCCCTCGAGCGTCGCGCGGTCGGCCGCGGCCATCGCCTTCGGGTCGGGGTACGCCGCGAACAGCGTCGGCCGGACCGCGTTGACCCGCTTGTCCGTGGTCTGCGCGGAGAGCACGGTGACGACCAGCAGCTGGAACGGGTCGTCGAAGTCCAGCTCACACTTGGCGTCGGGATAGGTCTCGCCCAGGACCCGGTCGATCTTCCGTGCACGACGCACCAGACCGGTGCGGGTCTCGGTGGCGGGGGCAGGCACGGCGCTAGCGTACGGCGCGCCGGGGACAGCGCCCGATTCGCCGTCCGGTCGCCGTGCGGCCGCGGTTCGGTCGCCGTCCGGGGCGAGCCCGCGAGCGACTTGCGGACACCGGTGCAGCCTGTGAGGTTTCCCACTGGCTAGGATCTACGCGGAACCCGTGCGCTTGCGGGTCACTTCACGAGGAGGATCCGTGGACAACGACGTACTCCGTCAGGCTCCGCTTTTCAGCGCGCTCGACGACGAGGCCGCCACCGCCCTGCGCGGCTCGATGGCCGAGAGCCGGCTGCGCCGGGGGGACGTGCTGTTCCACGAGGGAGACTCCGGCGACAAGCTCTACGTCGTGCTCGACGGCAAGGTGAAGCTGGGCCGCACGTCCTCCGACGGCCGCGAGAACCTGCTGGCGATCCTCGGCCCCGGCCAGATGTTCGGCGAGCTCTCGCTCTTCGACCCCGGCCCGCGCTCGGCGACCGTCACCGCGGTCACCGACGCGACCTTCGCCTCGCTGTCGCACGAGGACCTGCTGCGCTGGCTCGAGGGCCGCCCGGTCGTCGCCCGTGGCCTGCTCGCCCAGCTCGCCGGCCGGCTGCGCAAGGCCAACGACGTGGTCGCCGACCTGGTCTTCTCCGACGTGCCCGGCCGCGTCGCCAAGGCGCTGCTCGACCTCGCCGACCGCTTCGGCCGCACCGCCGACGACGGCGTGCACGTCCACCACGACCTCACCCAGGAGGAGCTCGCCCAGCTGGTCGGCGCCTCCCGCGAGACCGTCAACAAGGCGCTCGCCGACTTCGCGTCGCGCGGTTGGCTGCGGCTGGAGCCCCGCTCGGTCGTGATCATGGACGTCGAGCGGCTGGGTCGCCGGGCTCGCTGATCGCTGCGCATGGATCCCCGGTCGACCGGGGATTCTTGCGGTTGACGGCCGTTGCAACGGCTGTCAACCGTCAGGAAACCCCGACAAGTTCGGGGAGACTGGCCCCCGAACCACCCCGATCGAGCGTCAACAGGGTGAAAGCGGCCGACGTGCCGCAGTCGTACGACGAGGACGCGTTCCGCGCGTTCGTCGTCGCGCGCACGCCGGCCCTGTCGCGTACGGCGTACCTCCTCACCGGGGACGCCCACCTCGCGGAGGACCTCGTGCAGACGACGCTGTTCAAGGCGGCCAGGAGCTGGCACCGCATCCAGGGCGATGCCGAGCCGTACGTCCGGCGCATCCTCTACACCCAGAACATCTCCTGGTGGCGCAGCCGCCGGCACGTCCGCGAGCACCAGCTCGGGGCGTACGACGCGCCCGCGCCCCACCAGGACGCCGACCTGCGCCTCACCCTCGAGCAGGCGCTCGCCCGGCTGACGACCCGCCAGCGGACCGTGCTCGTGCTGCGCTACTTCGAGGACCTCACCGAGACCCAAACCGCCGCCATGCTCGGCATCGGCGCCGGCACCGTCAAGTCGATCAGCCGGCAAGCGCTGACCCGGCTACGTACGCTCTCCCCCGACCTCGCCGAGCACGTCGGAGGCCTGTCATGACGCTCCGCGACGAGCTGCGGCAGATCGCCGACCAGGCCCCGGGCGCCGACGTTCCCGACGACACCTGGGCACACGCCCAGCGCTCACGCCGCAGCGACCGAAGCGTCGCGCTGGCAGGCGGCGTTGCGGTGGTCGCGCTGGCGGCCGGCGTAGGCGCCTGGCTGTCCACGTCCGGCGAGCCGCCTGTCCCGTCGCGCGATGCGGCCGCACCGTCCAGCAGCGACGGCCCACACCACCCGACGGCAGACCGAGTCCAGGTCACCTGCACCAACGAAGGCATCGAGCTCGACAAGAGGACCATCGCCGCCCAGCCCGGCGGCGTCGTTCTGGTCGTCTCGAGCTCGATGCCGAAGGGCTCCTACCTGGCCTACATCTCGGACGGCGGAGGTCAGTCCGGTGGCGATCGGATGCCCGCCGACCCGACCACCTGGACGTTGGGACTCGCGCCGGGCGACCTCACCCTCACCTGCGCACCCCCCGGCGATGTCGAGCCCGGCCCTGCGGGCCACGTGCAGGTCACGGACCCTCACGGCTACTGGCGCGGCGAGTCGCTGGCGGACCTCGAATGCACTCCAGGCGCACTGCCGTCCTGGATCGGTGGGCTCGGCGGCACGGGTGACACACCGGAGCAGGCCGTCGACCAGGTGCTCGCCAACTTCACGCACCTCGCCCCGGCCACCTACTCGGCGCAACCGGCCGAGATCGGGTACGTCGACGCAGCCACGCAGACGTGGGTCGCGACCAAGAACGGGCGACCCGACATGACGATCGAGGTGACCCGCATGGACACCAGGTTCTCCGCGGGGCCCGAACGGACGTGCGGCCCGACCTGACGCTCGTACGTCGTTACCGGGTCGCGAGGTAAGCCAGCTGCGCCCGCACCGACAGCTCGGCCGCGCCCCACAGCGACTCGTCCACGTCGGCGTACACGACCTCGACCACCTGCCTCGGCAGCGACTCGTCCTCGGCGCACTCGGGCGTCAGGACCACACCGAGCTCCGCGAGAGCGCGCTCGACCTGCGCCAACCGCTCGCGCCGGTGCGCGAGGTAGTAGTCCAGTACGCCGAGGGCGTCGTCGAGCACCGGGCCGTGCGCCGGCCACAGCGTCCGCACCTCGCCGGAGACCACCAGCGAGCGCATCCGCTCGATTGACGAGAAGTACGGACCGAGCTGGCCGTCGGGGTGCGCCACCACTGTCGTGCCGCGCCCCAGCACCATGTCGCCCGTCAGCAGCGCGCCGTCGCCCGGCAGCACGAAGGACACCGAGTCCGCGGTGTGTCCCGGCGTGGTCAGGACGCGCACCGACAGCCCGTCGACCGTGAGGTCCTCGCCGTCACGCAACGGGTCGGCGTCGAGGCAGTACGCCGGGTCGACGGCTCGGACGGCACAGCCCTTGGCCCGGGCGAACTCGTGGGCCACCTCGGCGTGGTCGTAGTGGTGATGCGTGAGCAGCACCAGCCCGACGTCGCCGAGCTCCGAGACCAGGCGCCCGAGGTGGCCGTCCTCGACCGGACCGGGGTCGACCACGACGACCTGGCTCGCGCCCGGCTCGCGCAGCACCCAGGTGTTGGTGCCGTCGAGGGTCATCAGGTTGGGGTTGGGGGCGAGCAGGCATTCGCCCCGCTCGCCGTACGGCCCGCCGCCCCAGCCGGTCATGGGCGACGACGAGCCGCCACCAGCGGCCGCAGCCGGTCCGGCATCGACAGGGTCCAGCCCTCACCGAGCGGCTCGACGGACGGCGTGAACATCTCCACCGACCGCGACGCGGCGACGGCGAGCACCTCCTCGGGCGACGAGTGCTCGCCGACCTCCATCGACGTGAGGTACGTCGGCGGCATCAGCGCCAGGTCTCCCGCGTCGGCCTGCTCGGCGGCCACCCGGGCCGGGATCCAGTCCACCGACGACGACTCGGTCGAGACGTCGCGGGTGACCTGCCCCGACGGCAGGGCGGCGACGAAGAACCAGGTGCGGTAGCGCTTCGGCTCGAAGATCGGCGTCAGCCAGGCGTCCCAGACACCCAGGAGGTCGGTGCGCAGCACCAGGCCGCGGCGGTTGAGGAAGTCGGTCAGCGACAGCTCGCGCGACTCCAGCGCCACCCGGTCGGCCTCCCAGTCGTCGGCGGTGGTGTCGGCGACGACGTTGGCGTCCGACGTACCGGCCAACAGCACGCCCGACTCCTCGAAGGTCTCGCGTACGGCGGCGCACACCAGCGCCCGCGCGGTCTCCTCGTCGCAGCCCAGCCGGGCGGCCCACTCGGCCGGCGACGGACCGGCCCAGCCGACCGTGGTGTCGAAGTCGCGCGGGTCCACGCCGCCGCCCGGGAAGACGCACATGCCGCCGGCGAAGTCCATCGAGACCTGGCGGCGCATGTAGTAGACCTCGGGGCCGTCGGCGGACGGGCGCATCAGGATCACGGTCGCCGCGTTGCGCGGGTCGACCGGCGTCTGCCGGCCCTCCTCGAACTCGCGCGCGACCTCGACCAGCCGGTCCGGCAACGGGACCGGCGGAAGCGGAATCCTCACCGCACAGACCTCACTGTGCCGTTCACTTGGCCACCCGCACGATGACCTCCACCTCGACCGGCGAGTCCAGCGGCAGCACCGGGACGCCGACGGCCGAGCGCGCGTGCACGCCGGCGTCGCCGAAGACCTTGCCGAGCAGCTCCGAGGCGCCGTTCGCGACCTGCGGCTGGCCGGTGAAGTCGGGGGTCGAGGCCACGAACACGACGACCTTCACGACCTGGGCGACCCGGTCCAGGTCGCCGACGACGGACTTCACGGCCGCGATGGCGTTGAGCGCGCACTGCTGCGCGGCGTCCTTCGCCTCCTCGGGCCCGACCTCGCCGCCGACCTTGCCGGTCAGCATCAGCTCGCCGTTCTTCATCGGCAGCTGGCCGGAGGTGAAGACCAGGTCACCGCAGGGGACCGCGGGCACGTAGACCGCCACCGGCTTGGGCACCTCGGGCACGTTGAGCCCGAGCTCGGCCAGCCGCTCCTCGGGAGCACTCATGTCAGCTCACCCCTCGATCGGTCGCTTGAAGTAGCCGACCAGGTTCTCCGGGTTCATGCCCGGCGCGACCTGCACCAGCTCCCACCCGTCGGCCCCGAAGTTGTCCAAGATCTGCTTGGCCGCGTGCGTGAGGATCGGCGCGGTCAGGTACTCCCACTTCGTCATGCTCGGCACCCTACTCGGGCCGTACGCCGGGTCTACCCGTGGTCGGCCGCACTTGTGGCGGGGCTGCCGGGGGCGGCGGGATAGTCCCTCACGAAATGGCTGGGTGGGAGCGTTCCCCCACGACCATTTCGTGAGGGACTATCCCGACAACTCGCCCGACAGCGGTCGGGCCGAGCGGTCAGGCCGAGCGGTCAGGCCGAGCGCCCGGCGGCAACCACGCCACGCCGGGAGGCGTGCCGGGCGGCGACCGAGGCGGCGTACGTCGCGCGGCGGCGGGCCACGATGCCCGCCGCGTCGGACGGACGCTCGGCGAGGTGCGGCTCGAGCGCCTCCGCCAGGGCACCGCGCAGGAGGACGAGGGCCTCGGCGCGGAGCTGGGAGATGCGCGACTCCGTCACGCCGAGCTCGGCGGCGATCTCGGCCATCGGCCGCTCCTCGAGGAAGTAGCCGCGGACGACGGCGCGCAGCCGCTCCGGGAGCTCCTCGATCGCATCGACGAGGTAGTCCATGCGCTCGGCCTTCTCGACCACCTCGGCGGGGCCGGGGGTGGAGGCCGGGAGCACGTCGGCGATGGAGTGGTCGGCGCCGTGGAGCGGCAGCACCGCCGCGCGCGACACGTCGGCGTCGGTGCGCGCGATGTCGGCGGGCGTCAGGCCGAGCGACTGGGCGACCGCGGCGTCGTCCGGGAAGGCGCCCATCGCCGTCGCCAGGCGCTGCCGGGTGGCCTCGATGTCGCGGCTGCGGCGGCGCACCGCCCGCGAGGCCCAGTCGATGGAACGCAGCTCGTCGAGGAGCGCACCCCGGACCCGTGTGGTGGCGTAAGCCGAGAAGGGGACCCCGAGAGTGGCGTCGAACGCACGAGCAGCGGTGACCAGCGCGACCAGGCCTGCCGAGCGGAGGTCGTCGCGATCCACGGAGGCCGGGATACGCGCCGAGAGCTCCCGCACGAGGTGTGCCACCAGCGGCACGTACTCCTCGGCGAGCAGGCTGGGGTCGGCTGAGTCGCACACTGTGTGTTGGCTCGTCATGCCGTCGAAACGATTCACGAGAGGAATCCTGACGTGCTCCTGAGAGTTTTGTGAACCGGAGTGTCCGAAATGAGTCAAACGGGCTATGCCAATTACTCGGGTACCTAGGGTGCCCCTCGACACGCACTACTTGCGCAAACCTTGCGGATCCAGCGCGTCAAACGACGAAATCGGACGGTCTCAATCAACGAAAGCGCAGAACTCGTTGCCCTCGGGGTCGGCCAGCACAGTCCAGACCACCTCATCGTCCGGTTCCCGCAGCACCTGAGCGCCGTACGCCGTCAACAGCCCGACGTCGGCGGTGGTCACGTCCCAGTGGATCCGGTTCTTGACCTGCTTGCGCTCCGGGACCGGCTCGAAGACCAGGAACTCGAAGGGTGCACCCGGGATCGCCTCGACGGACTCGCCGTCACCGCCGGCCTCGAGCCGTCCGCCCAGGACCTCGGCCCACCAGGCGGCCTGCGCCCGGGTGTCGTGCGCGTCCACGACGACCTCGTAGAGACGCCGGTCGGGCACCACCTCGCGCGGGAAGGCGCAGAGCTCGCCGCCCTCCGGGTCGCGCAGCACCTTCCAGGAGAAGGAGTCGACGTCGAGCGGCGTCGCCCCGAGGCGGAGCAGGTCGGCGACGTCGGCTACGTGCACGTCGAGGTGCACCCGCTGCTTGACCGTCACGGGCTCGGGGACCCGCGCCAGCCACACGTCCGACTGCGGCGTCGGACCTCGCAGCTGCACCATGTCCTCGTCACTCCGCTCGATCTCGAGGCCGAGCGCCGCGGCCCAGAACGGGCCGAGCCGCAGCGGGTCGACGGCGTCGATGCTCAGGTCCTTGAAGCGGGCCAACGGAGCGCTCATACGGCCATCATGTCCGGGGCGCTCATTTCTAACCAGGTTGACCTCAACCCGAGTTGAAGTCCTACGGTCTGGCGGTGACCCTGACCGACCCGAGCGCCCCCGCACCGACAGCGGAGCCACGCCCCCGGCTGCTCTCCCCGGCGTACGCCGCCACCACGATCGGCATGTTCGCGCTGATCGCCTTCTCGGCGTTCGAGGCCACCGCGGTCACCACCGTGATGCCCGGCGTCGCCCGTGAGCTCCACGGCATCGAGCTCTACGCGCTGTCGTTCGCGGCGCCGCTCGCGAGCGGCGTCGTCGGCATGGTCGCCGCCGGCGCCCGCAGCGACCGGCACGGTCCGGTCGGCCCGCTGACTGCCGCGCTGGTGCTGTTCGCGGCCGGTCTCGTGGTGTGCGGGACGGCGCCGTCGATGGAGGTCCTGGTCGCCGGCCGCGTGCTCCAGGGGCTCGGCGGCGGCGCCATGACGGTCTGCCTGTACGTCGTGGTCGGGCTGGTCTTCCCCGCGGTCCTGCAGCCGGCGGTGTTCGCGAGCTTCGCGGCCGCGTGGGTGCTGCCGTCGCTGTTCGGCCCCGCGCTGGCCGCGTTCGTGGCGCACGCCTTCGGCTGGCGCTGGGTGTTCCTCGGGGTGGTCGCGCTGGTCGCGGCCTCGACCCTGCTGATCCTGCCGGCGCTGCGTGGTCTCCCACCGCGCGAGGGCGCCGGGGAGTCCTCCAGGTCGCGGCTGGCCTGGGCCGTCGTCGGTGCCGTCGCGGTGCTCGCCCTCGAGCTGCTCGGGTCGCACCGCGGCGCCGTGGGCCTGCTCGCGGTGGTCGCACTCGCCGTCGTGTTCCTGTCGCTGCGACGGATGCTGCCAGCGGGCGCGCTGGTCGCGCGGCGCGGGCTGCCCGCGGTGATCGGCACCCGCGGGCTGCTCAGTGCGTCCTTCTTCTGCGCCGAGGCCTACATCGTGTTCGTGCTCCAGGACCGCTGGGGACTCACCCCCGGCACGGCCGGGCTCGCGCTGACCGCGGTCGGCCTGGTGTGGGCCGGCTCCAGCCAGGTGCAGTCGCGGCTCGGTCCGCGCGTCTCCGACGTGGCGGCGATGCGGTGGGGCACCGCCCTGGTGCTCGCCGGCACGGCCGCCCTCGTGCTGGTGGTGGTCGCCGACGCTCCCCCGGTGCTCGCGATGGCGGCGTACGTGCTCGCCGGGGCCGGGATGGGCTTCGGCTACCCGCGCACCGGGGTGGCGATGCTCGCCGCCTCGACCGACGCCGACCGGGGCTTCAACTCATCGGCCCTCTCCATCGCGGACTCGCTCGGCGGCGCGCTCGCACTCTCCCTCTCCGGCATCGTCTTCGGCGCGGCCACCCGGGCCGGGGCGGACCCGTTCGTGTCGGTCTTCGCGCTCGCGACCGGCATCGCCGTACTGGGCGTCGTCACGGCGTCGCGGGCCGGCACGGCCGTCAGGACAGCCACTCGTCGAAGGTGACCCGCCCCCGTGGGCCGTCGCCCGCCGGGATCAGCGCCCCCGAGCGCATCGCCCTACCAGCGGCGCCCGGTGCCCGGACCGGCACCACCCAGCGACCGAGGCCGCGCGCCTTCGACAACCGCCTCGACAGGTCGACGATCTGCAGCTGCTCCGGCCCGGCGAGCTCGGGCGCCCGGCCGACCGGCTCGCCCTCCGCGATCTCGACCAGCGCCTCGGCGACCTCCCGGGCGGCGACCGGCTGGCTGAGCATCCGCGGCACCAGGGAGAACGGTCCGATGGTCACGAAGTGCAGCACCTGCTCGGCGAACTCGTGGAACTGCGTCGCGCGCAGCACCGACCACGGCACCTCACCGTCGGCCAGGACCCGCTCCTGGAGTCGCTTGCCCGCGTAGTAGTCGGTGTCCACGTCATCGATCCCGACGATCGAGAGCGCGACGTGGTGGCCCACTCCGGCGGCCGACTCGGCGGCGAGCAGGTTGCGCGTGACTCCGCCGAAGAACGCCTCGGCCTCGGCCCTCTTGTGCGTGGCGCGGTTGGTGGTGTCGATGACGGCGGCGACCCCGGCCAGACGCTCGACCAGCCCGGCACCGGTGGTCAGGTCGACGCCTTCGGACCGCGCGAGTACGACGACGTCGTGGCCGCGCTCGTGGGCGGCGTCGACGACCAGCCGGCCGACCAGGCCGGTGCCGCCGGCAACGGCGACCTTCACCTGGTCAGCTCGGGCTCGGTCTTCTCCCGGACCTCGTCCTCGCTGACTCCGGGCGCGAGCTCGACCAGCCGCAGCCCGTCGGAGGTCACGTCGATGACACAGAGGTCGGTGATGATCCGCTGGACGCAGCCGCGGCCGGTGTAGGGCAGCGAGCACTCCTCGACGATCTTGTAGCTGCCGTCCTTGGCGACGTGCTCCATCAGCACGATCACCCGCTTGGCGCCGTTGACGAGGTCCATCGCCCCGCCCATGCCCTTGACCATCTTGCCGGGGATCATCCAGTTGGCGATGTCGCCGGTCCTCGAGACCTGCATCGCGCCCAGGATCGCGGCATCGATCTTGCCGCCGCGGATCATCCCGAAGCTGGTCGCGGAGTCGAAGATCGACGCCCCCGGTCGCAGGGTCACGGTCTCCTTGCCGGCGTTGATCAGGTCGGCGTCGACGGCGTCCTCGGTCGGGTAGGCACCGGTGCCGAGCACGCCGTTCTCCGACTGCAGCACCAGCTCCACGCCGTCGGGGACGTAGTTGGGCACCAGCGTCGGCAGCCCGATCCCGAGGTTCACGTAGGAGCCGTCGGTCAGCTCCGAGGCCGCGCGCGCGGCCATCTCCTCGCGCGTCCAGCTCATCGGACAGTCCTCTTCTCGATCCGCTTGTCGGCCGCCTGCTCCGGGGTCAGCGCCACGACCCGGTGCACGAACACACCCGGCGTGTGGACCTGCGCGGGGTCGATCTCGCCGGGCTCGACCAGCTCCTCGACCTCCGCGACCGTCACCCGACCGCACATCGCGGCCAAGTTGTTGAAGTTGCCCGCCGACTCGCGGTAGACGAGGTTGCCGTGCCGGTCGCCCTTCCAGGCCCGCACCAGCCCGAAGTCCGCGACGATCGCCCGCTCGAGCACGAACTCCTTCGGGCCCTCGGCGGTCTCGAAGACCTGGGTCTGCTTCGCCGGGGACGACACGACCACGTTGCCCGCGGCGTCGTACTTCCACGGCAGTCCACCGTCGGCCACCTGGGTGCCGACGCCGGTCCCGGTGAAGAAGGCGGCGATCCCGGTGCCACCCGCGCGCATCCGCTCGGCCAGCGTGCCCTGCGGGGTCAGCTCGACCTCGAGCTCGCCGGCGAGGTACTGCCGGGCGAACTCCTTGTTCTCCCCGACGTACGACGACACCATCCGCCGGATCCGCTTCTGCGCGAGCAGCAGGCCCAGGCCCCAGTCGTCGACGCCGCAGTTGTTCGACACCGCCTCGAGGTCCCTCGTGCCCGCCTCCAGCAGCGCCTGGATCAGCACCGAGGGGATTCCGCAGAGCCCGAACCCGCCCACCGACAGCGTTGCACCGTCCGGAATGTCCGCCACTGCCTGCGCAGCGGACGCCACCACCTTGTCCACGAACCCGCCCCTCCTGGATGTGACCTGCCTCCCGATGGAGTTTAGGGGTGGCCCTCCGCTGGCTACCCTCGGTCCATGTCCGGGCCGAGCACCGCCGATTGGTCAGGCGTGCGTCTGCACGTCGTGACCGGCAAGGGCGGGACCGGCAAGTCGACGGTGGCCGCCGCCCTCGCCCTCGCGCTCGCCTCCCACGGCAAGCAGGTGCTGCTCTGCGAGGCGGAGGGTCGCCAGGGCATCGCCCGGATGTTCGACGTCGACCCACTCCCGTACGCCGAGCGCCGGATCGCGACCGGCCTGCGCCACGAGGACCGCTCCCCCGGCGTCGTGCACGCGCTCCACATCGACGCGGAGTCGGCGCTGCTCGAGTACCTCGCCATGTACTACAAGCTCGGCCGGGCCGGGAAGGCGCTCGACCGCTTCGGCGTGATCGAGTTCGCCACCACGATCGCCCCCGGCGTCCGCGACGTGCTGCTGACCGGCAAGGTCTTCGAGGCGGTGCAGCGCAACTCCCGCAACAAGTCCGCGACCAGGTACGACGCGGTCGTGCTGGACGCGCCGCCGACCGGACGGATCACGCAGTTCCTCAACGTCAACGACGAGCTGGCCGGGCTGGCCAAGGTCGGTCCGGTCAAGAGCCAGGCGGACACCGTGATGACCCTCTTCCGGTCCCCGCGCACCGCGGTCCACCTGGTGACCGTGCTCGAGGAGATGCCGGTGCAGGAGACGGCGGACGGCATCGAGGGCCTCGTGGCGGCCGGGCTGCCGGTCGGCGCGGTGGTCGTCAACCGGGTTCGCCCGCGCGACATCGCGGCCGCCGACCTCGAGGCCGCGCTCGCCGGGGGTCTCGACACCGCGCGGCTCACGGCCGACCTGAAGGAGGTCGGCCTCAGCTCCGGCGACGGCCTGGTCGACGGACTCGTCGCCGAGGCCCACGACCACGCCGTACGACGTGCGCTCGAGGACGACCAGCGGCAGGTCGTCGCCGGGATGGGGCGACCGACGTACGAGCTCCCCCGGCTGCCCGGCGGGGTCGACCTCGGCGGCCTCTACGAGCTGGCCGCCGCCCTCAAGCACCAGGGGCTCCCATGACCAAGTCCCGCCCTCGCGTCGGCCCGCTCGCCGGCAAGCCCGGCCCCGCCCCCGAGATGGACGTCGACGCCCTGATCGACGACCGCGGGATCGGCATCATCGTCTGCTGTGGCTCCGGCGGTGTCGGCAAGACCACCACCTCGGCGGCGCTGGCCCTGCGGGCTGCCGAGCGCGGCCGCCGGGTCGTGGTGCTCACGATCGACCCGGCGAAGCGGCTCGCGCAGTCGATGGGGATCGAGCAGCTCGACAACACCCCGCGGCCGGTCGCCGGCCTGCGCACCAACGGCAAGGGCAACCGCAAGGGCGGCGGCCTCGACGCGATGATGCTCGACATGAAGCGCACCTTCGACGAGGTGGTCGAGAGCCAGGCCACCCCGGAGAAGGCGCGGCAGATCCTCGAGAACCCCTTCTACATCGCGCTGTCGAGCTCGTTCTCCGGCACCCAGGAGTACATGGCGATGGAGAAGCTGGGACAGCTTCACCGGGAGTACGTCGTGGGCGGGGTCTACGACCTGATCGTCGTCGACACCCCGCCCTCGCGCTCGGCGCTGGACTTCCTCGATGCCCCGGAGCGGCTCTCGAGCTTCCTGGACGGCCGGTTCATCCGGCTGCTGCTCACCCCGGCGAAGGGCCCGGCCCGGATGATGACCGCGGGCCTGGGCATGATCACCGGCGCCCTGAACAAGATCCTCGGCACCCAGGTGCTGCGCGACATGCAGACCTTCGTCGCGGCGTTCGACACCCTCTTCGGCGGGTTCCGGCAACGCGCGCAGAAGACCTTCGAGCTGTTGCAGGCCGACGGGACGGCGTTCCTCGTCGTCGCGGCACCCGAGCCCGACGCGCTGCGCGAGGCGGCGTACTTCGTGGAGCGGCTCGCCGAGGACGACATGCCGCTCGCCGGCCTGATCGTCAACCGAGCCAGCCCGGTGCCGTCGGGCGAGCTGTCCGCCGACGAGGCGATGGCCGCCGCGACCCGGCTCCGGCAGCGCGACCCGGAGTCGCTGACGGCCGGCCTGCTGCGGCTGCACGCCGACCAGTCCCGCATCGTGCTGCGCGAGGAGCAGCTGCGCGCCCGGTTCGCCGCGGCGCACCCGCAGGTGCCGACGGCCGTGGTGCCGGCGCTACCTGGCGACGTCCACGACCTCGCCGGACTCCGCAGGGTCGGCGAGCTGTTGGCGGAGCCGAGCTAGCGGACCCGCTCGGTCCGTCAGACGCTGACGGTCGGCACGATCGTGCCGTCCTTGGCGCGTGCCGCCTCGAGCACGGAGCGCCACGAGGAGTTCGGACGACGACGCAGCAGCGCCCGGCGCTCCCGCTCGGTCATCCCTCCCCAGACTCCCCACTCGATCTGGTTGTCGAGCGCCTCTGCGAGGCACTCGGTGCGCACGGGGCAGCCGGAGCACAGCTGCTTTGCCTTGTTCTGCTCCGCGCCGCGCACGAACAACTGGTCCGGCTGTGACTCGCGGCACGCAGCCGCGCTCGCCCAATCCTCAACCCACATAGTTGATGTCCCCACATCGTCCGAGATAGGCGGCGTCCCCATGACGCCTAATACCCGGGATAGTTCCCCTCGGTGAGAAAGTTAAGGAAATGCTGTGTAGTGGAACAGACCATTTGTGCCCAGATCGTCTAGTCCATTTGGACTAGCCCGGTGGGGTCAGACGGGCGGATCGAGGAATCGGGCTCTCTTCGGCCGGTCCCGTATCCTCGGCATCATGTCCGTCCCGCGCGACGAGCGCCTCCCTGCCGGCCGCGTCATCTCCCATTTGCTGGTGATGGTGGCGGTCGCAGCGGTCCTCGGAGTCGTCGTGGCGGGCCTCGCGATCCCGTTCGCCGGCGTCCTGGGCGTCGGGGCGCGCAACGTCGCCAAGGTGATGGACAACCTGCCGTCCGAGCTCGAGACCGACCCGCTGCCGCAGCGGACCCGGCTGCTGGATGCCGACGGCGACACCATCGCCACCTTCTACGACGAGAACCGCGTCAACGTCTCGCTGGACCAGATCTCCCGCAAGATGGTCGAGGCGATCATCTCGATCGAGGACGCGCGGTTCTACGAGCACGGCGCGCTCGACCTCAAGGGCACGGTGCGCGCACTCGTCACCAACCAGGCCAACTCGGGCGTGGTGCAGGGTGGGTCGTCGATCACCCAGCAGATGGTCAAGATGACGCTGCAGACGCAGGCCCACTCCAAGGCCGAGCGGCTGGCCGCGACCGAGGACACCTACGCGCGCAAGCTCAAGGAGCTCCGCTACGCGATCGCGTTCGAGCAGCACCACTCCAAGGACTGGATCCTCGAGCGCTACCTCAACATCGCCTACTTCGGCGACGGCACGTACGGCGTCCAGTCCGCCGCCCGGCACTACTTCGGCGTCAACGCCAAGAAGCTCAACCTGCGGCAGTCCGCGATGCTCGCCGGCCTGGTCAAGAACCCCTCGGGCTACGACCCGACCAACTCTCCGGACCGCGCCCTGGAGCGCCGCAACGTCGTACTGGACCGGATGGCACAGCTCAACGTCATCACCCGGGAGAAGGCCGACGAGGCCAAGGAGACGAAGCTCGGCCTGCACGTGGTGCCCGCGAAGAACGGCTGCATCAACTCGCAGGCGCCGTTCTTCTGCGACTACGCCTGGAACTACCTGCTCACCGACAAGTCGCTCGGCAAGACCGTCGCCCAGCGCAAGCGGACCCTCAAGTCGGGCGGCTTGACGATCCGTACGACGATCGACCTGCGCGACCAGGCGGCCGCGGACGAGTCGGTGGGCAACCACGTGTTCGCGACCGACCAGGCCCTCGGCGCCCTGGCGCTGGTCGAGCCCGGCACCGGCGACGTCAAGGCGATCGCCCAGTCGCGGCCGATGGGCGGCGACAAGAAGCTCGGCCAGACCTTCCTCAACTACGTGGTGCCACAGAAGTACGGCGACTCCGCCGGCTTCCAGGCCGGCTCCACGTTCAAGCTCTTCGTGCTGGCGTCGGCGATCAACCAGGGCATGGCCCTGAACACGACGATCAACTCCCCGCAGCAGGTCGACCTCCCGATGTCGAACTTCCCGGACTGCGAGGGCCACTTCCAGAGCACCGACGTCTGGAGCCCCAACAACTCCACCGGCTTCGGCACCTTCAACCTCTACACCGGCACCCAGAACTCGGTGAACACGTTCTTCGCCCAGCTCGAGGAGCGGACCGGGCTGTGCGAGCCCTACCGGCTCGCCAAGTCGATGGGGATCGAGCTGACCGACCCGGACCACGAGCGAGTGCCGTCGTTCACCCTGGGCGTGCCGAGCGTCAGCCCGCTGGAGATGGCCGAGGCCTACGCGACCGTCGCCGCCCGCGGGCTGCACTGCGACTCCCGCCCGATCACCTCGATCGAGGACGCCAACGGCACGCGCACGGAGTACCCGTCCAAGTGCAAGCAGGTGATGCCGAAGAGCACCGCCGACGCGGTCAACGACATCCTCCGCGGCGTCCAGGAGACCGGCTTCGGCGCCCAGGCCAACATCAACCTGCCGCAGCCGTCCGCCGGCAAGACCGGCACCATCAACGAGAACATGGCCGTCTGGTTCTGCGGCTACACCCCCAACCTGGCGGCCGCGTCGATGATCGCCGGCGCCAACAGCCTGGGGCACTGGATCACCCTCAACGGGCAGACCCTGGCCAACCAGTACGTCGCCTCCGCACACGGCTCGACGACCGCCGGCCCGATGTGGGGCGACGCCATGAAGAAGATCGCCGGCTGGCTGCCCGACGAGGACTTCGTCGCGCCCGACTCCGAGACGGTGGCCGGCGTGCAGGTCTCGGTGCCGAGCACCGACGGCATGAGCACCAGCGCCGCGGAGGACCGGCTGCGGTCCGCGGGCTTCTACCCGTCGGTCTCCGGCGCGGTGAACTCCGGCAGCCCGGCCGGCACGGTCGCCTACACGTCCCCGGGAGGCGGCTCGTACGCCGCCAAGGGCTCGTCCGTCACCATCTACCCGTCCAACGGCAAGCCGCCGCGCGGCGGCCACGGCGGCCGCAACGACGGTGGCCGAGGCCACGGGGGCCGCGGCGGCCGCTAGGCGCCCAGCTGACGGCGTACCTCCGCGGCGACGGCACCGCCGTCGGCCCGGCCCTTGACCTGGGGCGTGACGACACCCATCACCTCGCCCATGGCCTTCATGCCCTCGCCGGCCGCGCCGACCTGGGCGACGGCGGCGGTGACCAGGTCGGCGATCTCCTGGTCGCTGAGCTGCGCCGGCAGGTAGTCGGCGATGACGGCCGCCTCGGCGACCTCCTTCTCCGCCATCTCGGCCCGGCCTCCGTCGGCGAAGGCCGCGGCCGCCTCGCGGCGCTTCTTGGCCTCCGTGGAGAGCACGCCGATGATGTCGTCGTCGCTGAGCTCGCGGGCCTGCTTGCCCGCCACCTCGGCGTTGGTGATCGCCGAGAGGACCATCCGCAGGGTGGAGGACCGCACCTCGTCACGTGCCTTGATCGCGGTGGTCAGGTCGGCGCGTAGACGGTCCTTCAACTGGCTCATGACCCTCATTGTGGCAGCCTTGCCGGGTGAGCCCCCTCGACGCCGTCCGCCGTACCGCGCTCGGAGTCGTCGGTGCTGGTGCGCTGGCGGGGACGGCGCTGACGGCGTACGCCGTCGTCGAGGCCCGCGCCTACACCCTGCGTCGCGTGACGATGCCCGTCCTGCCGCCGGGCAGCCCGGAGCTGCGGGTGCTGCACCTCAGCGACGTCCACATGACACCCGGCCAGACGCGCAAGCAGGACTGGCTGCGCGGCCTCGCCGGCCTGCGGCCGGACCTGGTCGTTGACACCGGTGACAACCTGGCTCACCGGGACTCGGTCCCGGTCGTCCTGGACAGCCTGGGCGACCTGCTGGACGTGCCCGGCGTCTTCGTCTTCGGCTCCAACGACTACTTCGTGCCGACCCTGCGCAACCCCGTGCGCTACCTGCTGCCGGACGACGGCACCCGCCACACCGACGCGCCCCAGCTCCCCTGGCCCGACCTGCGCGACGGGCTCACCGCCGCGGGCTGGGCCGACCTGACCAACCAGCGCGCGAGCATCGAGGTGCGCGGGGTGCGGATCGCCTTCGCCGGCGTCGACGACCCGCACCTCAACTACGACCGGCTCGACGACATCGCGGGGCCGGCCGACCCGGCCGCCGACCTGCGGCTCGGAGTCGCGCACGCGCCGTACCTGCGGGTGCTCGACCGGTTCGCTGCCGACGGGTACGACGCGGTGCTGGCCGGACACACGCACGGCGGCCAGGTGTGCGTCCCGGGCATCGGTGCCCTGACCACCAACTGCGACCTCGAGCCGGCCCGGGCCAAGGGCCTGAGCCGGCATCCCGCCGCCTCGCGCCCCGGCGATCCGGGTTCGTCGTGGTTGCACGTGTCGGCCGGTCTGGGCACCAGTCCGTACGCCCGGATCCGGGTCGCATGTCGGCCCGAGGCGACCCTGCTGACCCTCGTCGCGGCCAACTCCTGATCCGATTTCAGTGGGCCGGAGGTGCTCGGGTATGGTTGCCCACGGCCTGCTCCGGTAGGCCGATCGGGCTGTGGCGCAGCTTGGTAGCGCGCTTCGTTCGGGACGAAGAGGCCGCAGGTTCAAATCCTGTCAGCCCGACAGTGAGGGCCCGGATTCGCAACGCGGATCCGGGCCCTGTCCTGTGTCTGGACCGGGGTTTCCTGCGGCGCGTCGGTGGAATGCTGCCGGCATGGGTGATTCGGAGCGCGACGAGCCGTCACTGGAGCTCGAGCTCCCGCGACTGAGACGACCGCGCCGTCCGCGACGGCCGCGACGGCCGCGACGCAAGGCGAAGCCGACGGCGCCGGGCAGCGGTGAGCAGGCAACCGTTTCGGCGGTGTCGGCGCCTCAAACGGTTGCTGACTCACCGCCGCCCGCGGCCGAGGTCGAGGCCGCGCCGACGGCACCATCCAGCGGTGAGCAGGCAACCATTTCCACCGTCACCACCCGCCAAACGGTTGCTGACGCACCGCCGCCCGCGGCCGAGGCCGCACCCGAGGCCAAGACGCCGCGAGCCAGACCCTCGTTGCCGGTTCCAGGTGGCTGGCCGGCGGTGGTGGTGACCGGCGTCGTCGTCGGGCTGGTCGTGGTCGGCCTGACCTGGGCGTCCCTGCGGACCTGCGAGGCCGTCCAGGGCACCTCCAGCTGCGGCAGCGCCGGCTACCCGATGCTCGGGCTGGTCGTGGCCCTAGCTGTGCTCGCCGGGAGCGCGCTGCTCCGGCTGGCGCAGGTGCCCGATCCGGTCAGCACCAGCCTGCTCGGGGTCGGCGTCGCGGCCGTGATCGCACTGGTGTTCCTCGTCGACCACCTCGACCAGCCCGCGATGGTCGTGGTGATCCCGCTGATCTGCGCGGCGACCTTCGCCGGCTCGCACTGGCTCACGACCGCGGTCATCGAGCCGGGCGAGCGCTGAGGCAGGCCCTAGCGCGAAGCCGCGATCAGCTCCGCGATCTGCACCGTGTTGAGCGCGGCACCCTTGCGCAGGTTGTCGTTCGAGACGAAGAGCGCCAGGCCACGGTCGTCGTCGACGCCCGGGTCCTGCCGGATCCGGCCGACGTACGACGGGTCCTGGCCGGCGGCCTGCAGTGGGTTGGGGATGTCGGACAGCTCGACGCCGGGCGCCCCAGCGAGCAGCTCGCGGGCCCGCTCAACCGACAGCGGCCGCGCGAACTCGGCGTTGATCGCGAGCGAGTGACCGGTGAAGACCGGGACCCGCACGCAGATGCCGGAGACCTTGAGGTCGGGGAGCCCGAGGATCTTGCGCGACTCGTTGCGGAGCTTCTGCTCCTCGTCGGTCTCGTTGAGACCGTCGTCCACGATCGAGCCGGCCATCGGCAGCACGTTGTAGGCGATCGTCCGCTCGTACTTCACCGGGTCGGGGAAGGTCACGGCCGTGCCGTCGTACGCGAGCTCGGTGGCCTTGTCACCGGCGGCGGCGACCTGGCCGGCAAGCTCCTCGACGCCGGCGACGCCGGAGCCGGAGACGGCCTGGTAGGTCGACGCGATCAGCCGGACGAGTCCGGCCTCGTCGTGCAGCGGCTTGAGGACCGGCATCGCGGCCATCGTGGTGCAGTTCGGGTTGGCGATGATGCCGCGACCGGCCGCGATCACGCCGGCCATCGCCTCCGGGTTGACCTCGGAGACGACCAGCGGGATCGCGGGGTCCTTGCGGAACGCGCTGGAGTTGTCGACGACGATCACGCCGGCTTCGACGAACTTCGGCACCAGCGCGCGCGACGTGGTCGCGCCCGCCGAGAAGAGGGCGATGTCGAGCCCGGTCGGGTCGGCGGTCTCCGCGTCCTCGACGACGACGTCCTGGCCTGCGAAAGGCAGCACCTTGCCCGCGGAGCGAGCGGAGGCGAAGAAGCGGATCTGGTCGACCGCGAAGCCGCGCTCCTCGAGGATCTGGCGCATCGCGACGCCGACCTGGCCGGTGGCGCCCACGACGCCGAGCTTGATGCCCATGGTTATCGCCCGGTCCCGCCGTAGACGACCGCCTCGACCTCGGTGGAGTCGAGGTCGAACGCCGTGTGGACCGCGCGGACGGCCTCGTCGACCTGGGCCTCGGCCAGGATCACCGAGATCCGGATCTCGGAGGTGGAGATCATCTCGATGTTGACCCCCGCCGAGGCGAGCGCGGCGAAGAACTTCGCGGTGATGCCCGGGTGCGAGCGCATGCCGGCACCGATCAGCGAGACCTTGCCGATCTGGTCGTCGTACAGCAGCTTGTCGTAGCCGACCTCGTCCTGGATCCGCGCGAGCGCGCCCATCGCGGACTGGCCGTCGGCGCGCGGCAGCGTGAACGAGATGTCGGTGAGGCCGGTGGCCGCCGCCGAGACGTTCTGCACGACCATGTCGATGTTGACCTCGGTGGCCGCGAGCGCCTCGAAGATCCGAGCCGCCTCGCCGACCTTGTCGGGTACGCCGACCACGGTGATCTTGGCCTCGCTGCGGTCGTGAGCGACGCCAGCGATGATCGCCTGCTCCATCTCGTGCTCTCCTGCCTTGCTGTCCGGGATGACCCAGGTGCCTTCCTTCTGGGAGAAGGACGAGCGCACGTGGATCGGCATGTCACAACGACGGGCGTACTCGACGCACCGCAGGTGCAGGATCTTTGCGCCCGAGGCCGCCATCTCCAGCATCTCCTCGGTGGAGACCTTGTCGAGCTTGCGGGCGGCGGGGACGATCCGCGGGTCGGCGGTGAAGACGCCGTCGACATCCGAGTAGATCTCGCACACCTCGGCGCCGAGGGCCGCCGCGAGCGCGACCGCGGTGGTGTCGGAGGCGCCGCGACCCAGGGTTGTGACGTCCTTCGTGTCCTGGGAGACGCCCTGGAACCCCGCGACGATGGCGATCGCGCCGTCCTTGATCGCGGCCTCGATGCGCCCCGGCGAGATGTCGATGATCTTCGCCCGGCCGTGCGCGGAGTCGGTGATGACTCCGGCCTGCGAGCCGGTGAACGACTGCGCCTTGTGGCCTAGCTGGGCGATCGCCATCGCGACCAGGGCCATCGAGATCCGCTCACCGGCGGTGAGCAGCATGTCGAGCTCGCGCGGCGGCGGCAGCGGCGTCACCTGCTCGGCGAGATCGCGCAGCTCGTCGGTCGTGTCCCCCATGGCCGAGACCACGACGACGACGTCGTTGCCTGCCTTGCGGGTGTTCACGATGCGCTGTGCCACGCGCTTGATGCCGGTCGCGTCAGCGACCGACGATCCGCCGTACTTCTGCACGACAATGCCCACGGTGCGGTCCTTGATGCTCGAGGTATCTCCGTGAGCGAGTCTAACGAGACTCGGGTTCCACCGATTCGAGTATCTCATCGGCGACCGCGAGCAGCTCCTCCTCCTCGACGGGGGTGTCCGCGTCGAGACGGTCGTGGGCGACCACGGAGAGCAGCGCGTTGAGCGCGGCGCCCGCGAGGTTGCCCCAGGAGGCGACGTACGAGAACTGCCACCACCAGAGCGCCTCGTAGACGTTGCCGAGCCGGTAGTGGCGCAGCCCGTTCTCGAGGTCGGTCGCGATGCTGGTGAGGTCGTCGGACAGCTGGCTCTCGACCACCTCGGGCACGTACGGGTCGAAGACGAACGCGTAGGTGTCCAGCCCGCCGAGCAGGTCGGCGAGGGCGAGCCGCATCTCGTCGAGGTCGGCCTCGGGACCGACGTCGGGCTGGTACTCCGCGATCGGGGTGAAGTCCTGCTGCGCGCCGAGGCGCGCGCCGGCGAGCGAGACCTGGCTGATCTCCAGCAGGAGCAGCGAGATGCCGCGACCGCCGTCCGCCTCGCGGGCGATCGCGCGCAGCGCGATCAGGAAGCTCTCGATCTGGTCGGCGATCTGCCCGGCGAACTCCGCCGTGGCGGGATCGACCACTGTCGGTTGGGTCTCAGTCATCTGCGGATCGTCTCCCTACGAACGCTCGGCCGAGCGTTACTTCGTCGGCGTACTCGAGGTCGCCGCCTACCGGCAGTCCACTCGCCAATCGCGTCACGCGCAAGCCGATCGGCTTGAGCATCCGGGTGAGATACGTCGCGGTCGCCTCACCCTCGAGGTTGGGGTCGGTCGCGAGGATCGTCTCGGTGATGGTGCCGTCGGAGAGCCGGACCATCAGCTCACGGATGCGCAGCTGGTCCGGACCGATGCCGTCGATCGGCGAGATCGCACCGCCGAGCACGTGGTAGCGGCCGCGGAACTCGCGGGTGCGCTCGATGGCGACGACGTCCTTGTACTCCTCCACGACGCACAGCACGGTCGGGTCGCGCCGCGGGTCGCGGCAGATCCGGCACTGGTCGTCCTCGGAGACGTTGAAGCAGATGCTGCAGAACTTGACCTTCGCCTTGACCTCGATCAGCACGTCGGCGAGCCGGCGTACGTCGGCGGGGTCGGCCTGCAGCAGGTGGAACGCGATCCGCTGCGCGCTCTTGGGACCGACGCCCGGTAGCCGACCGAGCTCGTCGATCAGGTCCTGGACGACGCCTTCGTACAACGCGGACTCGCTAGAAGCCGAGCTGCCCGGGGGTGCCGCCGCCGGGCAGACCACCGCCCCCGGTGAGCGGACCGAGCGCCTCGCCGGCGAGGGCGTCGGCCTGCGCCTTCGCGTCCCGGTAGGCCGCGACGATCATGTCGCCGAGGTCGGAGAGGTCGTCGGCGTCGCCGCCGTCGAAGCCGCCGGCCTTGATCTCGACACCGACCAGCTCACCGACGCCGTTGACCTGGACGGTGACCGCGCCACCGGCGACGGTGCCCGCGACGATGGTGTCCGCCAGCTGCGCCTGGGCGCTGGCGAGCTGCTCCTGCATCTGCTGGGCCTGCTGGAGCAGGGCGTTCATGTCGAAGCCGCCACCGCCGAGCGCCTCGAAGGGGTTCTGGCTCATGACTGGTGCACCTCTCGGTCGGAACGGGTGGTCACTGGTGAGGGATCTCCTCGATCATCGAGGCGCCGAGCTCGCGCTGGAGCAGCTCGGCGGTGCTGACGCCCTGGTGCTCGGCGTCGAGGTCGTCGGGGTGGGCGTCGGCATCGGCCTTCGCCCAGTCCGGGCCGGTCTGCGT
>Ga0190274_10000351_pt1 | contig 28565 bp, 22 predicted proteins | sample Popmic531T_FD_133002 | JGI IMG/M metagenome (GOLD analysis project Ga0190274, IMG submission 133002) | Populus adjacent soil microbial communities from riparian zone of Yellowstone River, Montana, USA - 531 T | ecosystem: Environmental > Terrestrial > Soil > Riparian zone | place: USA: Montana... | reverse complement strand
TCAGGCAGTACCACTCGACGAACGCCGCACAAATACGGAAACGGGAGCTGACCGGGGTCCCCACGCGGGCAGCCCGCGTGGGGACGTGGTAGCGACCGGGTCACTCGTTAGAGTCAGCGCGTGAGTCGCAGGAGGACCCGGTCGCTACTGCTCCCGGTTCCGTATTCATTGATCCACAAGGTGGCCTATTGGATAAGTGATTGCGGTACGCTATCGTATGCCAGTGCGCAACAAAGAACTGGTCACGCCGCGAAAACGCCTAAGGTCATTTTTGCGGGCGATCAGAATCCATCAGTGGGTCAAGAATTTATTGTTGTTTGTACCGCTGGTTTTGGCCCATCACCTCAGCGACCGCGCCTCGCTCCTCAAGACTGCGATTGGCTTTCTATCTTTTAGCCTCTGCGCCTCGAGTGTCTACATTCTGAATGATATTGTTGATCTGAAAGCTGACCGCGATCATCCAACCAAGCGTAATCGGCCGTTTGCCGCGGGAGATCTGGAAATTTCACACGGGCTATTCCTGGTGCCTTTACTGCTCTTACCCGGTTTTGGAATAGCTGCCTTTTTATCACTGAGATTCCTGGCCGTCCTGACGCTCTATTACCTCCTGACCGTGGGATACTCGGTCTACTTCAAACGTGTGGCCCTTCTGGACGTAAGCGTTCTGGCCGTGTTGTACACCATCAGGCTCTTCGCCGGGAGTGCTTTGGCCGAAGTGGTAATCTCGCAATGGCTGCTGGCTTTTTCCATGTTCCTGTTTTTCAGCCTGGCCATGGTGAAGCGAAGTTCAGAGCTGTACAACGCCACCCAGCGTAACCTGTCTCAGCCTGCTGGACGGGGGTATGTGGTGACAGATCGTGAACAGTTGGCAACGCTGGGCACGGCCAGCGGCTATTGTGCCGTTCTGGTATTTACTCTTTATATCAATAGCTCTGCGGTCTCGAGCCTGTACACGCATCCCACTCGCTTGTGGCTTGTTTGCCCTCTGGTCTTTTATTGGATTAGCCGCATCTGGCTTTTGGCCCATCGCGGGGAGTTGAATGAGGACCCCATAGTGTTTGCCATGACAGACAAGCTCAGCTATGTGATCGGCGGGTTGATCGCGATCTCGTTTCTCAGTGCCGTGTAACCTGACCAGAGTTCCCATCACTGGCACAGGAGATACCAGGTGTTGATTCAGTGGCGAGAAGATCCATTGACCTGGAATCGAATATCAACCTGCGTTGAAAGAAAGAGAATGTTATTCTCCCGTCAACAGGGTTGTATTGTTTATCCTTCAGCCATATCCGGTTTGACAGCTGTTGATTTTCACTTTGGTGTGCGCCTACGCTCTGGTCGGAGGCTTGGAGCAAATTCCGTTACACGTCAGTAGTCGATGAGCGCCACAAGACCATTTAGCACGATGAACCCAGCTTTAGAGTTGAGTCTTCCAAAGGTAGTGAGAATTATCATCCCAATTCTCGATGATTGGGATTGCGCGTTTGTACTGTGCCGGATGCTGGATCAAACATTTGACTCGTTCCCGGAGTATGCTGTTAGCTTGATATTCGTAGATGATGGTTCCAGAACTCGCCCACGACTCTCAGAATTTGAAGTGTCCGCAATAAAGGAAGTCGAGATTCTCTGTTTGTTGGGTAACGTTGGGCATCAACGGGCAATAGCGTTGGGCTTATCCTACGTTCAATTCACCAGGCCATGTGACCTGGTGGTGGTAATGGACGGCGATGGAGAGGATAAGCCGGACGACGTACCGAAACTGCTCAAAGCTCTTGAAGATAACAATAATGGTCTTGCAGTTTTTGCGGAGCGACAAGCGCGACTGGAGTCTGTTTCTTTCAAGGCTGGGTACATCCTTTACAAAATCCTGCACCGCATTCTTACGGGGCTGCCGATCAGATTTGGTAACTTCAGTGCTTTGAGATTCTCGGTGCTTCCCAGACTCACCATGATGCCGGAATTGTGGGTACACTACGCCGCAACTGCTTTGCTTTCTCGCATTCCATTCATTGCGCTTCCTCTCGATCGGGGCAAACGGCTCGGAGGAGATTCTAAAATGCGGATTGAGACGCTTGTCTATCATGGTCTTTCCGCAATTTCGATCTATCCGACTCTCAACGTAAGAATTCTGGTGGGAAGCTTCGCGATCTCTCTGCTGTTAATTGCAGTCGCAGTTATTTCGATTGCGATCCGGTTTACAACTACTCTGGCTATCCCTGGATGGACCACAACAGTCCTCGGATTGTCCGCAACCTTGCTCTGTCTGGTAACTTTCACCTCATTCCTTTTTATCTTCCTGAATCTGCGAATTCGAAATTCGGCAGTCGCCATGCCATTTCAGGTTTATCAGTCCTATATCGAAAAATGCGAGACAACTCAGATCACTACATAGGTAATGAACTGGATCTGTTCGCGAGAGCTCAGCGCTGGAAGGCTTACTGGTCCAGCAGTGTTCGCGACTATGTGTTCGGAGATGTACTTGAAGTGGGAGCCGGATTTGGAGCCAATATTCCGTATTTATTGAACTCTTCTGTACGATCCTTGACCCTCATCGAACCTGATGGTGATCTCTATTCGCGGTTGAACGAAGAATGCAGGAAGAATCACCCTCAGTCGCTTCTCTATCCGACACAGGGTACGACTGAGTCAATGAAGAACACCAAAGAATTTGAATCAATTGTATATATCGACGTGCTGGAGCACATTGAGTATGACCGAAAAGAACTGGAGTTAGCCTCATCCATTCTCAAGCCTGGTGGTTATTTGGTGGTTCTAGTTCCTGCATATCAATTCTTATACAGCAATTTCGACCGCTCAATCGGCCACTATAGACGATATAGCCGCGCCTCTCTGGCCCAACTAATCCCAAGCGGCTGCGAACTGGTTCATCTAAAGTCGTTGGACAGCGCCGGATTGTTTACTTCCCTTGCAAATGCTCTGTTACTTAAACAATCGGTGCCATCTGAATCCCAGATTAGAATCTGGGATAAGTACTTTGTAGGCGCTTCGCGCTTAATCGATCCAATCCTTGGGTACAAAGTTGGCAAGTCAATAGTCGCAGTTTGGCAGAAGGTCCGATAACGAACATGAGTGAAATGAAGCCAGTCGAAAAAGCGTTGGTCCTCAGCCTGTCAGTGGTCCTTTTTGTTCTATTTCTCAACGCGACTAGCTTCAACTGGCTGGTGCAGTCTCTCGATCAAGCCTACTTTTTGGAAAGTATTGATACGACTTTTGAGAGTGGACATTCAACCACAATGCTGACTGGCTCTGTGATCCACGCTTTGACGGATCTCATCGTAGCCCCAGTTTCAAGTATTTGTGAATATCAGTTTGAAAACGAAGGCCGGGAATATCTGAATATCTACGAGCGCCATTCTTTTCCAGTCTTATACGTCTTAGCAATCCTGCGACCCGTATTCTCCGCCAAGGTAATCTTCTATATTTGCGCGTTGGTTGGATTTCCCGGTCTGCTACTGGTCGTTTACCTCAGATCGCGCAACCTCGGTCTCCCGGTTATTATCAGCTCAGTTTTGTTTCTGATGGTTGCTTTTCATCCCACCTGGTCCTATGCATCATTTGGTCAGTTTTACCCGGACAAATTGTTTCCGATTCTCTGTGTAGTTTATTTTTTTATCCTTCATGATTGGATTACTTCAGATCGTCGAAGACCGTATGCTCTTTGCGTGATAGGCATTCTTGCAGCATCAACATCTGAGCGATCAATAATTATGCTGGTGGCCGGGACTCTGGGAGTCTACGCGTTGTTTGGGCTTCGCCGGCGGTGGTCGCGGCTGGATCTTGTACCTTTGATTCTGGTCTTGATCCTGGGCGTCTATGCCTATATCTATATGCATTTTGTGCAAAAAAACCCTGACTACAGTTCTTTTTCGTCAGGGTTTTATTCTTTTTGGTCAGCCGTCTCAAAGAACACCGAAGTCGCAAAACCTATTTACAAATTTTTTCTAATCAACGTGCTTTTCCTGGTGCCTTTTGGCCTCTTCGCCAAAAGATGGTCCCTGATTGCACTACTGTCTATGGTTCCCAACGTTATTGGATCACTCGGTGGCGCCGAGAAATTGGGATGGACCACTCATTACCACAGTGGATATTTTCCTTTTCTGATTGTCGCGCTGGTTATCGGAGCGACTAACCTCTGGAAAACAAGAACGCGGGTATTAATCCCGATCACCTTGACGCTCGCGATCAGTGTTGTTCTGCTCCACGCTTTCATAGATCCATTCCCACCGTCTGTTACCTTCTCGTTGAAACAAATCAGAGAAACCGGGTTAGTCAAAATGGTGGAGTTCTATACGGTGACCGGGCCGGCGGAATCCATCATTCAGCGAGCCCAGCGCTTCGAGAAGATTGCCGCCCAGGTTCCGCCGGGGTCGGATGTTAGTACGCAAGAGGCCTATATGCCTGCTCTGTACGCAAAGGGAGTCAAATGGATTCACTTTTATCCCCTGGGCCTTGGTAAGTCAGATTATCTGATTATCCCTTACACACTGAAAGATAATGTGCCCAGGTGGGAAGGGTTTCTAAGTTACCTTGGTCCCGAAGTGATTGAGCAAGCTAATGACTGTCTGCAAAAGAAAGTCAATGACCAATACACCCTGGTTGTAGTGTTTCCTAATTCGCCCGTTACAGGTGCAGCTCTTCTCAAACGTAAATGAAGATGTGGATCCTTAGTAGCTGGGTTCAATCAGGCGTTAGCCGCGAAGGATACGAGGCTCGCCGCTACGTGCTGTCCCTGTGTTTCGGTCAGGTGGGGACCAATGGGTAGGCTCAGGACCTCGTCAGCCAATTGCTCGGCCAAGGGAAAAGCATTTGACGAGTAACCAAGTTCCGAGTATGCGGCTTGCAGGTGTGGAGGAATAGGATAATGAATCAGAGTGCCCACTCCCGCCGCCGCAAGATGTTGTTGCAAGCGTCCGCGCTCAACGTGGCGGACAACAAAAAGGTGCCAGGCCGGATCGGCCCAATCCGGTACCTGCGGCAGCACGAGCCCAACCACATCTTTCAAAGCATCAAAATACAATTCTGCGATTCGCTTACGTCTGGCGTTCCACTCGTTAAGATGTCGCAACTTCACGCTGAGCATCGCCGCTTGTAGTTCATCGAGCCGCGAGTTGTACCCCTTGGTTTCATTTAAGTACTTCAGGCGCGATCCGTAGTTTCGCAGCACGGAGACGCGATCAGCCAAGGCTGCGTCATTGCTAACCACTGCTCCCGCATCACCCAGCGCACCAAGATTCTTGCCGGGATAAAAACTGAAGGCGGCCGCATCGCCGAGGCTCCCGACCTTCCTTCCTTTATAGAGCGCGCCATGCGCCTGCGCGGCGTCTTCGATCACCCTGACGCCACGAGGTGCGGCGATCGCCTTGATGGCGTCCATGTCTGCTGGCTGCCCATAGAGGTGTACTGCGACGATTGCCCTGGTCCGGGGAGTAATAGCCTCTTCCAATCGTGATGCGTCGAGGTTGTATGTGCCCTCAACGGGCTCGACCGGCACCGGGGTCGCGCCCACGTAAGAGACCGCCAGCCATGTCGCGATGTATGTATTTGACGAAACGATGACCTCGTCGCCTGGTCCAACGTCCATCGCGCGCAGGATTAGATGAAGAGCTTCCAACCCATTACCGACCCCAATGCAATGCCCGGCTCCGCAGTATCTGGAAAAGTCCGTTTCGAAACTTTCAACTTCCTTTCCCAGGACTAACTGGCCGGATTCCATGACTCGGAAGTAGGCGTCATCCAGCTCGTCTTTCAATTCGGCGTAGGGGGCTTGCAAATTCAGGAAAGGGACTCTCATTCATGCAGCTTCCGCATTGCGCTGAGGTAGTCCGAATAGTCACGATGATAGCCTTCTTCGGAATAAAACTCTGAAGCCAGCACGATGCAAATGGCACCTGAGGAGAAGTTGCTGATTTCTATCCAGATTAGAGGTGGAACATAGAGGCCGTAATAAGAGCGGTTTAGCTGGAACGTTTGTTTGTTACTGCCGTCGTCAACACTGACTGCGAAACTTCCTGAGCTGGCGATTAGAAACTGATGGCATGACTTTAGCGCGTGACCGGCCCTGGTGGCCCCGCCCGGAACGTCATACAGGTAGAAGATTCGCTCGATGTCGAACGGGATCTGCCGGCCGCTCTCGATAAAGGTGAGATTTCCGCACGGATCGTTGACGCGAGGAAGTTCTATTAGTCTGCAATCGTTGACGTTCATTTGATACAAACAGTTCCGGGGTTCAAGTTAGTATCGTAAGAATCGTGCACTCCGCGCCCTTCAATTTCGGCCCTCGTATTCTCAAACGCCCGCCACAGATGATTTCTCGGATCAATTCCTGCCAGGACTCTATCAAAGCAGGGATTGAAACCTCATTTCGAAACACTGAAATGATTAAGGAAAACATGGCAATTCAGGTAGCTGGCCCCTAAATGGCACAGGCACCTCGTGCTGAGTCGGCGCTGGAGCGTTCGAAGAACTGAACTCGCGGATTGTCACGTTGCGGAGGAAGGCTATCAAAAGAAACCGCAGTCCTCAAGCGGCGGCAGGCTTCGGACCATAACCTCAACCGGGATCTCGTCCAGTTTGATGACAACCTTAAGCTCCGGACGGAAGAAGGCAAGAATTTGATCCACTAAATCACACGAAACGACATTCAAGTATTCGACGTGATATTGGGTTTCGTGCTGTTTCGTGTGATTTAGTGGCTCGTTCTTTTTCCCTAAGGACACGAAGGCACCGCAAAGAGATTCTCTCTTACCTGCGGTCAAGATCCCGCATCGCTCTCGGGGAGACTAGCTGCCCTCAAAAACTCATTGATATCTGGCTGCATCAGCAGCGGGAGCTGCCGGCGGATGCGCTCTACATCCCAGTTCCACCAGCACACTTCCAGCAAACGCTTAATGATGTCGTCTGGAAAACGCATCCGGATCGTCGCAGCTGGATTCCCTCCCACAATGGCATAGGGAGGTACGTCGCGAGTCACGAGGGCGTTCGCTCCCACCACGGCCCCGTCGCCAATGGTGACGCCTGAAAGAATTGTTGCCCGGTAGCCGATCCAAACGTCGTTGCCAATGGTTACGTCACCGTTCGTTGCCGGATGGCCTTGAATGTGCGCCGCCTCCGGCCACTGATTTATCGCAGAGAATGGGTACGTAGTTACCCAATCCACTCGATGGTTTCCTCCCAGCAGAATGTTAATCTCGCCGGCAAATGAACAAAACTTACCGATCACCAGTGTCGCGGGCTCACCCCATGACCAGACGGTTGGAATTCCGTAGGAAAACTCCCCTATCTCAAAACCAGAATGGCCCAGAGCGTCCCGGGTTAAAGGCACCGACACTTGCTCAGGGAGCTTGGGAGTTTGACCGCTCATTTCTGCTCCTCCTTGGGTCATGTCCTAAGTTCAGCTGTTTGCGTAGACTTTGCGTTCCTGGCGCTCTTTCCGGTTAATTGCTTTTAAGCATCCTCAAGCCCCTATTTGCTTCCGGATGGTCCGGTTCGAAAGTCAGGGCCATTTGAAACTCGGAAATCGCCGCCTCGGTGTCGCCCAGCAAACGATATGCTTCGCCCAGCGCGTAATGATAGCCGGCCTTCCGATCAGGCGGAGGGCCACCGATGGAAAGCCAGACGCCAATAAGGCTGAGTAAGCGCTGGGGTTCCGGCTCGTCGGGAGATTGCTCGAGTGTCAGGCGCGAAAGGGCTGCCGCCGACTCATATCGATGCTCCCTGAACTCGTTCTGCGCCAGGTTCACCAGGGCTGCGACGATTGGATCCGCGGGTTGTACGGCAGGGTCGAGAGACCATAGGTCGGGATCGAAATGCGTACCGAGTGGAGGCTCTCTCGGAACGTATGGCCGCACCGGGTGAATCGCGGACCGAACGAAGCGCGCCAGCGCTGGACGAGGAAGCGTGCCAAGATATGTCGGAGAGTTCTTCAGGTTTGGGGGAGCGAATGAACATCCACGGATTGCTTCATATTGGGCGCCCCAGCGAGCGATCATTTCGGGAAAACTTTCAACGGGTGCATTAGTTGCGGTGCCGCCATGAAACTGGTGAAACGTTCCTTCTCCCAGCAGGATAACCAGTTCAGCATCCGGCAACTCACCGGCGCGCCGGTAGGTGTCGAGATTAAGAAACCCTCCTCCCGGATAATCGAAGCGTTCATCCATGCCTCCGAGTGTGGTCCACAGCTCGCGCCGCATGAAGAGACCGTTTGTCTCACCAATCGCCCCCAGCCAGCCATCAAACGATGATTCGTCCATTGTCGCAATTTCAAAAAGGCGATAGCCATCTTGCGGCCAGCCGATGGAAGCCAGCAATGCATCCTCGCGCACTTGATCATAGCCCACTCTCATCGCCCAGCTTTGCAAGTCATAGCCGAGATACCAACCCAGGGTGGCTACCACCGCGCGGTCGTAAAGTCTGGCGCCATGGCGGGCGAAATGAAGCAATCCCGGGGTCACTATGCGGGCGCCATCAATCATCACGCCAATAACGTCGGCCTGGGCTGCGGCAATTCCTCGATTGACCGCCTGAGCTGGGGATGGTGAGGCGTTATCGATACGGATTAAACGAAAATTTCCAGAAAGATCCTCGATGACCTTTGGGTCGAACGGAGGATCCGATCCATTATCGACAACGATAACCTCGTAATCATCGACGTCAATAAAGCGCTGGTACCTGGCGGAGAGGGAATGCAACGTTCGCGGAGCCTCGCGAGTCATGTTGTAAACCACCACGACCACCGAAACGTCCGGCTTGCGTTTGAGTTTTCTTAGCCAATTAATCTGAATTTCCCTGCCCTTGATTGCAACGGTAGGTTCTCGGAAACGCGCGAATAATAGCATATGCCGGATGGTCTTGAATGGCCCGTTGCGCATCCCGTACGTCGATTCGCCGAATCGCAATGAGGCATCTTCGTGGTAACCATGTTCACCAACAAAGCATGAAAATGGCAGACAAGCGTTCGCAATTTGCTCTTCCGCGTTTGGGCCTCCTGACGTTATACTCGCTTTGAAACCTCCAGTTCTGAATCAACCTTTTTAGGGAGTGTCGTTGAACACCTCTTCGAGTCATGATTCTCCCGTGGGAAGGCCCCGGCTTGTCGCCAGGAAAATAAGCAGAACCTAATAAAAAGTTTTGGGGGAGTCATGCTCCCGAGCCGACACCGATCTGCGAGCCCTAATCAAAAGTTGCCGCAGTCGAAGGCAAGGAGTCGCAGAGGACAACATGAAGCAACAGCGCGTTACCATCGGTGTCCCGATATATCATGGCGAGCTCTTTCTGGAGGAATCCCTCGACAGTATCCAAAAACAAACTTACCCGGAGCTTGAAGTAATCATGTCGGGGGATGGCCCGGATCCCGAATGCGAGGAGATCTGCCAAAAGTTTCTCAATGATTCCCGATTCCGGCTGGTTGTCCAACCCCAGCGACTCGGTTGGAGAGGGCACACGAACTGGTTGATGTCTCAGGTGCAGACGGAATTCTGGCATCTTCAGGAGCAAGACGACGTCATGGCGCCAACGTTCATTGAGACCCTGCTGGAACACGCCGTCGACCACCCGGAGGCCGCGGCAGTTTTCGGTGACGTGCTCACGTTTGGAACCTGGGAAAGTAAAATCACAATGTCGTCGGTGACGGGCAGTGCGGTCATGCGGCAGATGAAGTTGATGCACGAGCACTTTGAGGGAGTGGCCCCGTTGGGCTTAATCCGAACAGAGGCTTTGCGAATGTGCGGAGGTCTTCCGGGAAATGAATTTGAAAACTTCGCGGCCGACACTGCCTTGATGGCAGGTCTCGCTCGCTGGGGCGAACTTCACCGCTTACCTCTCGAGCTTTATCGAAAACGAATTCACGCCAATAACACTCATGCCAGTTGGCTTAAATGGCCGACGGCCAGCCGGTTCAAGGCCTGGCAAGCCCACTGCCTCGATATGATCGAGCAAGCGCTGCAGATCGAGGCCCCGCCGCAGGACCTGCGATTGCTGTGGGCGGCACTTATTGAACGTCTGCTCTCCTCCCATACAGCTGGATTTTTTCTGCCAATTGCAGAACTCACCCCAACCGGTCGCGCCAACATGCTCACCTCGTTCCTCGAGCGTGCGCGAACGTCGGCAATTGACATCCCCGCTGCCCTCGACGCTCCGTGGAGCGAAATTGATAGTTGGACTAAAGGATTCTGTTGGGCCGGGATTCAGGCCATGCTCGCGAACCCGGTTTAACTGCATTGACAACCTTGACTCACAACGCCAATTTGCATTAGCCACGCTTTGCCTTTGCCCCAAAGGGGCTGCGTCTCGAAGCCCAGGGTTGCCGCTTCGGCTACCCTGGGAAGAAAGTGCTCCGACCCTCCAACCGCAAGGCGGTTGTGACCGGTTCGAGGCCTTGCATCGCTGACACAACCGCCTTGCGGTTGAGAACCCCTTTTTTTTCCGGTCCCAGGGTAGCCGAAGCGGCAACCCTGGGCTTCGGGCCGCAGCCCCTTCGGGGCAAAGCAAAGTTAAGTGAGTCAAGTATGTCATTGCCGGTTTGACTCCTGGAGCTATGTGCGGATCAATTGGACTCTCAAACTATCTCGCTGCTTCCAATCTCGCGAGCAGACAGCGTAGTGCCCTTCAAATAGTTCAGTCTTTTTCGAATAAGCTTACCGACAGCCTCCGGCGAAAACTCATTTCTGATCGTCTCCGCCGCCAGCAGTCCTATTCTGTTCCGGAGAGCCGGATCCTCAGCCAACTGCTTCATTCCGAAAGCGGCCTGATCCAAATCCGGATCGGCCCAAAGCTGTTCTGGTTCATAGGGTCCATAGCGTTTACCAACTGGAATCAATTGATAGTCGATGGCGATCGAATTGTGAGAAGTCATATAGTCGGTATTGCCCGACCAGTTCGTCAGAATCACGGGTTTGCCCAGGCTCATAGCCTCCGCTGGTCCCAAACCAAAACCCTCCGAGCGATGCAGGGAGATGAAACAATCGGATACGGCTAGAAGAGAATCAACTTCGGCGCGGGTGAAGTCGCGGTCCAGCAGATAGATATTTCGAGAATCTTTAATCTCTTCTCTGAGCAGCCCAATGGCTTCCTGGTCAGCGTGAACACTGCTGAAGTTGTTGATTTTCAAAACCAGGCCGACTCCATGGTTCTCTCCCGGAAAGGCCCTCTTGAACGCGCGCACGGCTCCGAGTGGATTCTTGCGCGCCAGTTGACTGTGGGTATCGCTCATCGAAAGAAACAAAAACTCTCTGTCGGGAAGAGAGAAGCTCGCTCGTGAAAACTTGTCGGTGGGGCCCAGGCGAACCGGAACCGGCACCCTAAACACAGGCACCGGCGACTTCACTGATACTGCGTCTTGTACGAAACGGCTGGCCACCCACACCTCATCTACGAGTGAAAAGGCTGGCAGCCAGTTTTCAGGAATGTCCGGCAGTTCCCAAAACCAGTAACCGATCGTGTAACGATCCTTCACAAACTCTTTTTGTGATTTTTCCCTGGCGTTGAATATGTTGTCAGGGTTGACAGCGAGGATGGTGAAATCGTGGGAGGAATAGTCTGCTTCCTTATGCTGCCAGGTTGTGTCTCTGTGCAGGGCAGGGTTTAGATATTCAAAATTGATAACATTGAATGGCACACTCGCCGACTCGAGGGCCATTGCAATCCCGCGAGCAGCTGTCCCCAAACCCATCTCCGCCCGAATGTAGGCGATGAGATTGACTCCGAGCGGTTTTGAATCAGCGTCCATTTTCAACGGGAACAATTAGCATTGATCCAGATACGCAAACAAGCCAGCGAGCGTATTTAGCCCGCGGAGCGCGGCGACAGCGTAAAGTCTCGCACCCCAGCCGAGCTGCTCGGCCGGGGACCCCGCCCTGGGGTGGAGCGGAGCGGAACCCCAGGTTTGGCGGACCAATATGAATTAAAGCGCGCGGAGCGTGCGATAGAGTAAACGCCGCAAGTCACGAATGCTGAATCGGCTGTCGCCCGCTTCGCAGGCTGGAACCTGATATTTCACGGATCCCGGGGTTCCGCTCGCAAAGCCTCGGCTCCACCCCGGGCTTTACGCTATCGCCACGCTCCGCGGGCTAGGGCAAATGTGCCCATGACTTAATCAGAGCTTTATTAAGTCTGAGCTCTAACCTCCATCAGCACCTAACCGGCGTGGCAGCAAAACTGCGGATTGAAAGATTGTCCGCCAAGCTAGTATTCTCCGAGCGAGCTGATTTCGCGCACGAATCTGAAATGAGGATCAGGACACAGTTACCGGCAATCACAATCGTTACTGCCACCTACAATCGCAGCCGGGCATTGGCCTGCGCCATTGAGAGCGCACGACGCCAAACTTTTTCCGATTGGGAGATGATTGTTGTCGGTGACGCTTGCACCGACAATACGGCGGAGATTGTCGCGCGCGCTGAGGATCCTCGCATACGCTTTCTCAACCTGGACCGAAATTGGGGAGAGCAGGCTGCTCCGAATAACATTGGTGTTGCTGAAGCGCGCGCGCCACTGATCGCGTTTCTGAACCACGACGATCTCTGGCTTCCCAATCATCTGATGAGCTGTCGCGAAGCTATGGAGGCAGTGCAAGCCGACTGGGTTCTGGCTACCGCCGCAAATATCGCCTCAAGTTCCCCCCTCCCTCTTCAATTCGAGTCTATCGAAATCAATCTCGAAGGACTGGGATTTGACAACACATGGTCCCCAACTGAGTTGAATGCCGGCGTCGTACCAGCCTCCTGCTGGCTGGTGCGGCGGGACGTTTTGATGCGCCTGGGCGGTTGGCATCTCGGTCGCGATTGCCGCATTGAGCCTTCCCAGGATCTTCTATTTCGGGCCTGGCGTGCTGGTTGCCGCCTGTACACTCTCAACCTTCTGACGCTCGTCCTTATTCCAAGCGGGACTCGAGCCGGATCGTACCTACATGGCGCTGCACCGGAACAAGAGTGGGTACTCGGGCAACTTGATAATCCCGGCTTCGCCGCCGAACTTGCGGCCCGGGCACTCAATACCAATTCCTCTCATAACGCGCGGTCCCGTGGACTTCGTCCGCGATGGTGGGAGAAAAAAGTAGCTGGAGTGGTGGCGAGGCTCGGCCTTAACCCGCGGGAGCTGGATTTTCGGATACGCCGGGGTTTTGGTCGCGGTGACTACCTGGTTTATCTCCGTTCAGTAGGAGGACTTTCGGCCCACCGCCCGGTCCGAGAGCCTGGACCCGCTCTTCGTTTTGATATGGTACGCAGGTCGTGTCAAGCCATTATCGGGGGCGAAGTAGAATTTCGAGTTGGCTCTGGAGGTGCCCGTTTTCTTGCTTCGGGATGGTCGCATATCGAGAGCAACGGGGTGTGGAGTGATGGACCGTTAGCAGAGCTAATGTTCGATTTTGGGAGCCAACTGGAAGACGATATTACTTTCGATTTCTCATTCCACACGTTTCACGGCACCGGTGAAACGACTCGCCGGGTTGAGATTACCACTGGCGAGGACGTCTCACTTGCGACATGGCATCTCGCGCCAGGAGACAGTTCTCAGCGCCTCCTGGTGGTGCCGGCCGCCGCGGCGTCCCAATCGCCATTCCTAATTAAGTTCCGCTTTCTCAATCCTCAATCGCCCCGCTCCCTTGGTCTGTCGCCAGATCCGCGCGAACTGGCTATTAAACTTGTGGGCGTGCGAATCGCCGCAGCAACCGGAAAAGAGCGGTAGGCTTTCACCCGTACAAGGAGAGCAGACGTTCGTTTCGCCGGCGGATACCAATGTGCCGATCCGGTTGTATACTCCTTCAAAAAAAAGTAATAAAAGTTTCGGCAAAGCGCGGTGGACGTGCCACAATCCTAGTCCCCCGCTTTAGAGCCTGGAGGAGTAAGTATGTCTCCACCGTCTTCAATCGCGATAAATGATTGTGCTGTGGTCCCGGTTACCAACAATCACGACGCCCGGGGATGTCTTTACGAGATTTACCGAGAGTCCTGGCCACATTCATTCCGGGCGGTTCAGTGGAATGCTTGTGTTTCCGATTCGGGCGTGTTGCGTGGCGTGCATGTGCACGTCGACTATGATGAGTTTTATACGCTGCCATTAGGAAGAGTCCTTGTCGGACTGCACGATATCCGTCGCTCCTCGCCCACTTTTGGCCGATCCGTCCAGTTCGAATGGTCACACCGAGATGCCTGCGCAATAGTAATCCCGAAAGGTGTGGCGCACGTGCTGTATTTTTGCGAGGACTCCGTTCTGGCTTTTGGGCTGAGCAGCCCCTGGCGCGCGGAGTACAACAACTTGGGTTGTGTGTGGGACGAACCGGAATTCGGCTTCGAGCTGCCAATCGAGTCGCCGACCCGCTCGGCGCGCGATTCAACCTCCGGCAGTTATAACGAAATGATCCTGGGGTTTGAAGAGCTGACTCGGCGGTGGCAAGCAGAACAGCTTCATGGATGATCCAATAGATTCAATCCCTACCTGGCCCTAAGAACGCCACCAACTTGATGCTCCCAACAAACCTTTCAAGAGTCGCTTCAGGGCACCGGATACCTCTGCTTCTTCTTGGCGCTTCATCATTTTTCATGGCAATGCATGGTGGCACGCCAACCTTCCATCCTGATATCAGGCTGGTTTTGAACAGCACCAGGTATGCAATGACCCATTACGGTAATCTCAACTTCTTCAGCTATCCGGCTTTGGTCCTCTATCTTAACGGTGTCGCATATTGTCTCTATGACATTGTCGTTCGCGCACTTCCCTTCGAATTATCGAAGCTCGCCAGCAGCTGGCCCTACATTAATATTCCGGGCCACCTCATAACTACGTTCTTTTCGGTGGTTGGAGCTTTATCCACTTATGGTACCGGATATGTCCTCACCAGGTCGAAATACTACGCTGTGCTGGGAGCTCTGCTACTGTTCACTTCACCACTTTGGAACGCCAGCGCCCACTTCATTACCGTCGACATCCCGTTGTCAGCACTGTGTGCGTTGACTCTTTACGCAACAGTCGTTGTGATTGAGTGCTACCGAGAAATCACAGTCAAGCACATAGCGTTGCTGGGTATCCTGATTGGACTAACCACGTCCACTAAATACAACGGCGCTTTGATAGCCTCGTCCGTTGCAGCCGCGCTGTGGTTTAGATCTAAGCCCTCAGTTAAGTCTGTCAAACTGCTCGGGCTTTGCGCTCTTCTTGCTCTTGCGACCTTCATCCTCCTGAATCCATTCATCTTTATCAACTGGAAGACTTTCGTTAGTCATTTTGGTTATCAATATAACTCAGCAGTTATCGGACATCCCGGCTACACAGCCGGCTCAGTCCACTATCATTTGTCTCAATCGCTTTATTATGGGTGGGGAATTCCGCTGCTGCTTATCTCTGGATGTGGCGCGGTAGTCTTGTTAATGAGCAAGGAGCAGCGCCTCTATAGCAAACTAGCTGTGCTGGTGTTTACGATCGTGCATTTCCTAATGCTGGCCGGCACGCAGCTGTCCTTTCAGCGTTATGCACTTCCGCTGATTCCTTTTCTGGCAATTCTGGCAATCTATTTTGTATATCAAGTTGGGCAATCCATCAGAAAATACTTCAGAACACATCAGCAGCGACTGGTGTGGCTGGTGACCTCAGTGGCACTCCTGGCACCTCTGGCGGCGAATACGAGCCAATCTCTGCGTCACAATTTTCTGCTTCAGCGCAAGGATACGCGAAATATTCTTCGAGAGGCTTTCGCCGAGAGTAGCCAGGTGGTCAATTCACAAGAGATTGGAGCAGGTGCATATTCGAAAGATTTTCTGGGGCCGTCGACCGAGGTGCGTTCAATTGAGACCTCAGGAGACCTTGACATGATAGTGTTCGACAGTTTCACGCATGACAGATATTTCTATGACCCACGCTTAGAATTTAAGGTTGATTTTTCAAGATTCTCAAAAGGCCGGGTGGTGGCAATCTCCCCATATGATCGGGAGAAGGCGGTGGTGCCATTTTCACCGGAGTCTCTTTATTCTCCATATCCCCCGGATCTAGAATTTAGAAAGAGGCCGGGACCTTATATAGAGATTTATTTTACCGACGCAACGTTGGCCCAACATTTCTCCGAAGCAGTTGCGCGTGCGGGGGTGGGAAGTAAGATCGGCGATACACAACAGGGCTACTACTATGAACTGCTGGTTAATGCGCGAGTGAGCGCTCTGACCAGCAGTTCTCGCAAAACAGATTGAAGCGACCCGACTGTAGATCCTCAAGTTAGAATTGCCCAAACGATTTAGAAGGCAATTCCCTCGCGGTTATATATCCAAAGACCACAGCTTAGGCACTGCAGGCTGGACCGAACTGGCAGCTCTTAAAATCTTACTAGTATTTCGTTAGCCGACAATACATCTACCTCGCGCACCGGGCACGAGATGCCATGACTTGCAAACCACGCCACTCCCTCTTCTACAAGGTCCCACTCCAGGAGATACCTGCCGGCCACGTCTGGTGCGAGTACTTCACACAAAATGCGGCGGCTCTCACCGGGCCGCAGAGGCGGATGGATCTCGGTACGTTCTCCGTCGAAAACCACAACGCTCCGGGACGCGTCGTTCCCTCTCCAATGATAGGAAAGGGTAACACGCGAGCTTGACCCGAGTTCTCGGTTGGACCCGTTAACAAGCGCAACCGGTACAAAGTAGCGAGCCGATACGAAAAAGGGGCCTAGCGCACCTAAAACCGCCAAATCCCAGGAAAACGGCTCTGCGCCAGCCTCGACTGGAGAAGCCCCCGCTTCCTCTACCAATTCCACCGCCTCCGCTTCCGCCGATCTGCTAAGCCGAATGGGATCTGACGTGCGTCTTGTTCCATTTCTTTCCAGTAGCAAGATGCCTCGACGAGAATTGTGGTACTCAACCAGGGACCAGTCCTGATCGCGCATCCATTCAAAAATGTTTCGGTGGTCGCGCGCTACGTCGTGTACGAGTAAATACTGAGGATCGATAAACTCAAGTAACTGTTGAGGAACGCTGCGGCGCCGTTCGCCGCCTATCGGTGAATCAACAAAAAGGAGATCGCTGGAGACCCCATCCAACGCAGACTTCAACCGATCCTTTACGTAAGTATTAGTAGCAAAATCATAGGGCACAATTTGAACATCTGCCCCTGCTGCTCTCGCCCGGTCCGCCCATGGGCCTTCCTGCCACTCAATTGAGACGACTGCGCAACCGTTTCCTCGAAACAAGGCCGACGTCTCACCCGCTCCCGTTTCCACGACAGTCTTGATAGCGTAGCGGCGAATGCATTCTTCAATGAAGTCATACTCTGGCGGCGAAAGATAAGCACCATTGCAGAGAAGGCCCTTCCACCAAGCCCCGACTGGATCGTTGTGTGCGTACAGCAGCTCCTGAAATTCGTCCGGACTTTGGAAGAAAGTCTCATTCCCACGTTCTTCCCGAGACGGATTCCCGAGGATCGTATCAATTTCCCGGCCACAAACTTCCATAATGCGGCGAATAGTTTCGTTTTCTATTAGGTTCACCAGATCGCCATTTTCGTTTTCGATCCAGTTCATGACTGACAATCTGGGCGATGAGAGCGTTTCCCGCGAGACTCCGTTTATCTCGCGAATACCGCCCCTTTCCTGGAGAAACGCCGCCAGCCACGCGGGCATTCGGGCATAGCAAAAACCCGGATCCTGACCATATGCGAAATGTGCGAGGTAAAGAATCTGACCGCCTGACTTTTGTACAAGATGATTTCCGCGTCGGGTGACGTTCCATGAAGATTCACCTCGCAATCCGGGAACCCCAAAGACGTAGGGATCCAGCGGCCGAAACTCAATGTCGAAGCGGTTTATCATGGCGCAAAGAAAATGATTATCGTAAAGCCATCCTGGAATGATGTAGCGCTGCCAGCACTCGTCATCCTGGGCCAAATCTCTAATGCTCTCAAGAAACGACTGCATTGAGGGAGGAAAGAAGAGTACTCCAGAGTTGCAGTAGCGGCGATTTCGCAGCGTCGGATCTCCACGCCACGGATATTCCTTATTTGCTATGAACGAGCAAGCCTCTAAGTTGTCAGGACATCCAGCGATCAGATCGCCCGTGAACAAAGACGAAAGATCCTCGAGCACAATGATGTCACTATCCAGATATACAAATGGCTCCTCACTCATTTCTACGTAGAGATCAAACTTTGACCGTTTGACCCCCAGTTTCTTAATCCCTGGTAAGAGCCGAAAGCTTATTCGCTCGCCATAACCGAACAGCTCCGGGAAGAGTTCGCTATCACAGAAGACCGTAAGCTCGGAGTCTGGGTTAGACCGCAACAGCGAGTGATACAGCATTCGCGTATAGGGCAGGTAGGATTCTGTAGCGATCGTCGCAAAGCGTTTCGTCATGGTCTAATAGAATGTTCAGAATGTCTTAAAACCGATTCGAAATTGCTCGTTTGGTTAGCGCGAGAGTAGCGCACAAGCTTGATCATAAACAAGAGGCTGTCTTGCGATTTCCTCCCTGGTCCAGGTGCTCCAGGCCATAATTCCTTTAGGTCTCCGAGACGACACTGAAGACGGCAGTAAGAGCAGAACTCGTACTTGACTTACTCCTAGCGGGGTGGTTAGGCTGCTGGTAATTTTGGCCCTACGAGCCGGCTTTGGCCGTTTTGCGTTTTCACGTAAATATGGAAAACAAACCTTTTGAAACGAGTGCGGACATTGATGTGGAGGCGTTAATCGTTCGGCTCCATGAAACCGCCCGACGAGCTTCGGCGATGGGTGGGTCTGCTCCTGGCCAGCCTGGTCAGTCAGATCTGGAAACTCTGCAGCCCCTTAAACTGGCCGCAGAACTCCAAATGGCTGAGCCCTTGGCGGATGGCATTAATAATGTACCGATGAAGCGACCGGGCACCGCCGGGGCAATCGAGGTTCGAATCAAGCAGTTCATCAAGTGGCTGGTGCATTGGAACACTCGGGAGCAGGCAGAGTTCAATAGTTCGGTAGTTCGCTCCCTGGGGCTGATTGCCCAGGATCTTCAAACAGGACAGGGAAATCTTGAGAAAGTTTTGGCGAAAGTTGAAGAACGGCTGAGTTCTGAAAGGCTGCAAATTATTCAGTCACAGGAAGAGACTAATCAGATCCTAAGCCGTGTTTCAAGGCAGCAGGGCCAAACGAGTCAGAAACTACTGGCGATCGAGGTGCAAACGAGCCAATTGAATGAGCGCGTCGTCCGGGAAGGGAGTCAGCTTTTAACGACGCTGGACGGGATTGGCCGCCGGATAGACTTGATCGCGGATCAATCTTCGGAGGCCGAACGAGAGGTGTATCGGGGGCTGAAAGACATTCGGCAGAATGCACAAAGTGCCATGGCCACGGTTGTCGCGCGTTTCCAGCAGGAGGTGAATCGAAGCTTCCTGAAGAGTCAACAGCTGGCCGAGCAGGTTGACCAGATTGCGAATCAGGGTAATGAGGGTTCAGCGGCGGTGCACCAGTTGTTGAATGAGCAATCAACTCGACTCTCCGGTCTGGCCGATGAACTGAAAATGCGGATCCTTAGAGTCGAGCGCCTGATCAGGGCGTCCACGGACGAAAAAAGCGTTTCCCAGGAAGGCCAAACCTCAGTTTCGCCGTCGAGGGTTATGTCGACGAAAACGAACGGTCAGGAAAAGAACCGCTCAGCTAAGGACTTTGAATCAACTAGCTCCCCTGCGCAATTCGACTATTTCTTGTTTGAACACCAGCATAGAGGTTCGCTGCTCGACATAAAAGTCAGACAGTCAACTTATCTCGAACTTTTCCGCAACAAACTCAACGTGGTCGACCTCGGTTGCGGTCGCGGGGAATTTGTAGATCTGCTGACTGAGAATGGGATCAACGTGACCGGGGTGGACTCCAGTGAAGACATGGTTGCTTTTTGTCGTGACCGAGGATTGACTGTGATTCAAGCAGACATATTTGAGTATGTGCAGGGACTGCGGGATGAAGAACTTGATGGAATATTTCTCTCTCAGGTGGTTGAACATCTGGCACCCGAAGAAATCCTAAAGCTGATTAGTTTGTGTGCACGAAAGCTCCAACCGGGAGGAGTAATCGTAGCGGAGACCGTCAACACAAATTGTCCGACTGCTTTGAGTAATTTTTATCTCGACCCAACTCATGTTCGACCGGTTCCGCCGGAGATGCTGCGATTCATGTTTGAACAGGAAGAGTTTGCAATTCAAACTCTAAGATTCAGCTCGCCCGTCCCTGGTAGCAATGCCGTCGAGATATTAGATATCAATAGAAGGTATGCTCAGGAAGGCAGCGTCTATCAGGATTACGCGATTGTGGCTCATAGGCTCCATGCGCGTCCCGCGGACTAGATTTTGGTGGGGGGACACAGCCACTCCAGTGTTCACTAATTCTTATTACCGCGGAATACTTAAAAGAAGGTCCAAAAAAACTTCGCCGAACCCTGATTGGATATCCCACGGAGGATTACTAAAAATGATGAATCGCCCGATACTCTTGTTAACTCTTGGATGTTTGGTTTTTGCCGGCTTTGCCTGTGGCACACCGGAAACACCGACAACCGGAACTACCCCAACCGGCACCACAACGCCAGCCTCGCCAACGTCGCCTGCTAAAACGCTTTCTGCCTTTAATGTTGAATGGCTCAGCCACCAGATTCCTTCGGAAATGCAGGCGGCTAAAAGTTATCGCGCCACCATTACTCTTAAGAATACGACCACGGCCACATGGCCAACCAAGGGAGATCCTCCTGGGCCTGTATTCGTTTCCTATCATTGGCTGCCAGCGCAGGGCGACCAGCCTGTCGTTTTTGATGGTGAGAGGACAGCATTTCCTCATGACATCACTCCTGGTGAGGTAATCACGCTGGACAAAGTTGCCGTTCTGGCTCCGCCAAACCCCGGTTCTTATCGCCTTCAGGTATCGCTGGTGCAGGAAGGAATAACCTGGTTTGATACACAAGGAGTGCCCTCGCTAACTGTTCCTGTGACCGTCCGCTGAAATATCCAGCGCATCTTTCCACTTGGCGGCGTTCTCTGGTTGTTGATGGTTGCTTCGGTTGCCGGAAAGAAGTGTTCAAAATCAGGTTGGCCCAAATTGATTGCGAACCCGATCACCGGCAGTCAGTGTAACTCGCCAGATTCCTACATACCGATCTGCCTGAGTTTGCGAATCTGGATCCGTTTTCTTACTTAGCTTCACAAGAACTGTCGAATAAAGTCTTGAGTGTGTGTCCGGAAGATTAAGCCATGGGAAACAAGCCAATCGCGATATGTCATCAGACCTTGCTGAATGCAAATGCAATCGGTCATGACATCATGGCTATGTATGATGTCTTGAGTGTAATCGGTTATGAACCGACCATCATTTGTGAATACTCAGATGTAGACACACGCTACCGTTCCGTGCAACCAGACCTTGAAACCATCAATGATTTTGAAGCAATCATCTACCACCACAGCATTTTTTGGGAAAACGGTCTGGCCCTGTTAAAGGCATACCATGGGACGGCGGTTTTGAAATATCACAACATTACTCCACCCCATTTTTTTGCTCCCTATTCCACCCACTATGAAGACCTATGCAAACGAGGTATCGAACTAACGAAAGACCTTGTGAAGCTTAATGCCAACCACTTTTGGCTGGCTGATTCGGAATTTAACCGAACCGACTTAATTGCGGCCGGCGAGCACCCAGATCGAATTTCAGTCGTGCCGCCCTTTAACAAGATAGACGCAATACTAGAGGGCCCCAACACCGCAGATTATGATGGTGACGGGCCTTTTTATGCGCTTTTCATCGGGCGGTTAGCTCCTAACAAAGGACACGCTACTCTGCTTAGAATCCTGCACTCATATCGAAAACACGTTTCGAATAATCTCGTAATACGCCTCATCGGGAATGGTGACGTTTGGCTGGCCAGCTACCGCGCTGAACTGGAAACACTCATCCAAGAGTTGGGCCTGAGTTCTTGCGTAGAGTTTGTTGACTCAGTGTCGCAGGATGAGCTGCTGAACCTCTTAAGAACGTCTCATGTGTACGTCTCCACCAGTTATCATGAGGGGTTCTGCATTCCCCTGATCGAGGCACAAGCATCCGGGTTGCCGGTAGTGGTCATGGATGCAACTGCTGCCAGGGAAACAGCTGGAGACAGTCAACTGATTGCGCCCGAACCCTGTACCGATGCCGATTTTAGGTTTTACTCGTCGCTGCTGCGCGAGGTATTCACAAATGCCGGCTTGCGCCAAACGATTGTCCGCAAAGGCTATCAAAATGTGACTTCCAGATTCACGCAGGAACTCATCGAGAATAAGTTCATTGAGACGCTGGTGCCGTTGATGAGGAGATCAGTTTGAAAATCGGGATCGCCACAGTTCAAGTCCCGTTTATCACCGGCGGAGCAGAGACTCTCGCAACGTCTCTCAGGGCCGAACTAGTGAAAAGAGGTTTTGAGGCGGATATCATCTCGATTCCCTTCAAATGGTATCCACCGGAACGAATTCTGGACTGCATGCTGATGGGCCGGTTGATGGATCTAAGCGAGGTGAACGGAACCAAAATAGACCGGGTAATCGCGCTGAAGTTTCCTGCATATTTTGCTCCGCACGATAACAAAGTCGGCTGGATACTCCATCAACACCGGCAGGCTTACGATCTTTATGGCACGGAGTATGGTGACCTGCACCAATCGACACAGGGACAGCGCGTGGCCGAAGCAATTAGAACATGGGACAATAAGTTCTTATCCGAGTTACAAAATACCTTCACTATTTCGAATAGAGTCACCGCTCGCCTGGCCGAGTACAACAATCTTTCCGCCCAAACGCTTTACCCTCCACCGGGTGACTATGCGGAATTCCACTGCGACGGTTTTGGCGACTTCATCCTCTATCCTGGCCGCTTTGCACCGATCAAGCGCCAACATCTAATCGTTGAAGCAATGAAAACTGTGCCTGATGAAGTGAAACTTGTCTTGATCGGGTCACATGATAACGAATATGGCGAATCAGTTAGGAAAAGAATCGCTACCTTAGGTCTTGAGGGCCGGGTAGAACTTACCGGTACCGTCACGGCTGAAGAAAAGATCAGACTCTATTCCAGGTGCCTGGCGGTTTATAACGGCGTTTACGACGAAGACTATGGTTACGTAACTTTGGAAGCATTTCTATCAGGCAAGCCCGTTATTACTCACCCCGATTCCGGGGGTCCATTGGAGTTTGTGAGGCACCAGGACAATGGATTTGTCGTGGAAGCTGAACCGGAACTTATTGGCGATTGTGTTGATCTATTGACCAATCGAACCCTGGCCAGGGAAATGGGGAATCGTGGGAAGGAAACCATCGAACAACAGGACATCACCTGGGACCATGTGATTGACAAGTTATTATCATGAGGATCGCACTGTTTTCACCATTGCCGCCTAAGAGAACTGGGATCGCAAGATACACCACGTTTCTCAGTGCTGCGTTGAGCGAGTTCGCCCAAGTGGACCTGTTTGACACTGAGGTCACCCCCCAGACCGTGTCATCCAACCTGCCGGTTTTTGATTTTGCAAAGGACCCTGGTTGTATTGGAAAGTTGGACGACTATGACGGGTGCCTTTACCACCTGGGGAACAATCCCTTTTATCATCTTGAAATCTATAAGATCCTTCTTCGTAAACCGGGAATCGTCGTGCTGCATGACACCGTCTTATATTATTTGATCGCCGGATTGAACGTCGGGGGTAGGATCAAAGAGTTTTGTGTCAACTACGGAGCTGATCGATTAAACGAGTTTTGGGAATTAGTTGAGAGTTGTCCCGGTGGAGATGTTTTCCGATACCCGCATCCTGAGCGATACCCTTTTCTGAAACGGGTATTCGATCAAGCAACCGCCATAATAGTACATAGTCAGATTTCGAAAGAGCACATCCGGCAGGCTGGTTACAAGGGACCAGTCCACGTAATTGATCTCCTCAGTTATGAGCGCGGCACCAAGCTGGTTAACGCTGAGCAATTGAAAAGCGAACTCGGGATAGAGGAAGATGATCTGGTTATTGGAACCTTCGGATTCATCGGCGCCACCAAAAGACTGACGGCGCTGATTGAGGCGATTGATAGGATTGGAGATAGTTTTAAGTTCAAGTTGCTTGTAGTCGGCGAAGGTGAGGATCGGGAGTTTAAGGAGCAGATTCTGTCGAGAGGGTTAGACCACAAGGTATTAAGAACCGGTTTCATCTCGGATGATGATTTCGGACGATATCTGGCGGTGACTGATATTGTGGTTAACCTCAGATATCCGAGCATGGGTGAAACGTCGGCAACGCTCATTCAGGCCTTCTCACAAGCCAAGCCGTGTATTGTGACCAACCACGCCTGGTTTTCAGAATTACCTGATGATTGTGTGCGCAAGGTGACGTACGACAAGGGTGAGGTGGCTGACCTGGCAAAGGCGTTGCTCGAACTGGCGGCTGATCCTGTCGCGAGAGAACAGCTTGGCAATCGGGCGCTCGCGTATCTCGACACGCATTGTTCGCCGACGATTGTTGCCCGGGACTATTTGGAGGTAATAAGAAATTCAGCCCTGCAGAAAACACTGGGCCGATCGCAAACAGCGGACTCGCAACCCAATTCGCGTGCTGCGGATGGAGCTGATAACTGGGTTCAAGAGTATTTGACCGAACGTGTCAGAGAAGTACTACCACAGGGACCAGCCGCTAATTCTTTAACTACTGAATAATGAGTTCCGATCGATCAATCCCCTAACTCCGCCGCTAGAAACGGATATAGCAGTGCCAAAATGGCGGAAGACGTCCCCTGCGACTTAAGAGTGAGCAGTCCGCGTAAATCCGTAAGTAACCATTTCTTACACAATTGACCTTTCGGATCCCCTCAAAGACGAGCAAACAATAATTAATGTCTTACGAAGAGCTACAAGAATCGTATGGCGAAAGGCAGCTCATAGATCTTGTCTATGAGATTCTCTTGATGAGACCGCCAAGTGACAAGGATGTGGAACGGGTTTCAGCGAAGATTGCACAGGGGGATTTAAGTTATCGACAGCTGGTCATTTCATTAATGCTGTCAACTGAATTCATGGACACTCTGGCAGTTGACGCAATCGATAATCATCTCCTGTTTATCCACAATACCAGAGTAAAACTGATTCGATCTGTACTCCCTCAGGCAGACACGATCCTTGATATCGGTGGTGCGAATGGCTCTCTTATTGAGTATGGATATCCACATCCCTTCGCAAAACTGATTCTGACTGACCTTCCGGCTGAAGAAAGGATAGCGGGACTTAGAAAAGTTGATCTCAAACGAAAATGGGAGCTGAATGAGAAAGTAGATGTCATATTTACGCATATGACGGATTTATCGATGATTGAAGATAATTCAATAGACCTGGTTTGGGCGGGCCAGGTAGTAGAACACATCACCGAAGACGAGCTGGTCAAGTCATTTAAAGAAATAAAGAGAGTTCTGAAGGTCGGTGGGGTCTTTGGCTTTGATACACCCAACGGTATCATGACCAGGATACAGTCTCCTGACCGTCTCATCCACCCAGAACATAAGAAAGAATACACGCCTGATGAGCTGCGAGAAATGATTAAGCCATGCTTTACCTCGGTCCAGGAATTGGGATTAATTCCGATGGCGGAGTCCTACCGGACCAGGGCTTTCTCTTACCAGGAGATGGTGCTCAATAATACTTTTTCAGAAACACTTGAGCATAGCTACATCATTTACTTTATGTGTCAAAAGGATTAATCCGACATCACCGGATCGCAGGATTTCGTGGGCCTACCCCGACAAAGCGCCGTTTCGAATACCCTCGCGCGGTAGTTTTTGAACTCAAGCTGCGGGTCGTTTTGGCGTCCTGATCAAAATCCCGGCGCACACCAATGTTACTACGATCCATAACGCCACCATGAGGTAATCCAAGGTAGTGGGTCGACTGAATGAGGGAAAAGCCAGCCCATAATCCAACCCAGTGAAGGAGCTAATAAACTGGCTGAGTGCGCCGGTTTTTCCCGAGTTCCAAATCGTATATCGAGTCAGCGGAAACGTAGTGTAAACAAAACCGATAAAGACGCTCCACATCGTCAGTATTACAACAATCGGTCGAGCTTTCTTGTTGGAAAGTGCCAACCCGGCCAAGGGAGCCCAAAGCACGATCGAAATTACCAGGTAGCGCGCCGGCGGGCTCCATGCGCCATACCAGAATTTGTTGAACCCGGGTAAGAGGATGCAAATAGCTGACAGAACCAATATGGTCAAACTAACCCAGGGCTGTGGTCCTAACTTCTTTTTGAGCAGCACCCAAACTCCACCGAGTCCAATGATGTAAACAGGGGCGAGTGGTATTAATCCAAAAGATCGATCGAAAAGCAGTCCAAAGAAACCATTCCCGTTAAGTACAAAAGAGGATTGACTCCCGGGCATGCGGCCGAACACTAGAGCGCCTGCATTCGGAAGGAGAATACCGAAATACCGCCTGTCGAATAACGCGAATCCAATAAATGAAAGGAGCAGCGGTAGCACCAGGACCAGCATATTCCTTAATACTACAGTCCAACCCTCACTTCGCCACTGGGCCATAATATACAAAGCGACAATTGTGAAAACCGGCACCGAGACTTCCCAGAATCTTATCGAGAGCCACGGCAATAAACTTAGGAAGGTCCCGACGGCAATCAGAAGTGGCCAGCGCTTCGTCCGCTGGAAGCGCGCGAACGCTATTACTGACCAAACAGTGAGAGCGGCTCCGCTAATTTCCGGATATAACTGGCTGGAAAAGACAACCAGCGGATAGGTGAACGCAAACAATCCCCAGACGGCAATCGCTGCTCGCAGGCTCGCACCGATCTGCAATGCAAGCGTGAAGAGACCAAGGATGGCAATTGCTCCAATGAGGTTGGTTTCAATCATTGCGCCAATCCGCCCGCCCAACGTATAACCTGGAACAAGCGCGACTGAAAGCCCGATATCGTGGATAGGCAGCTCCTCTTTATAGAGGTTCAAGACCGTATGATGATCTCCCAGGTTGGCTGGGTAGTATGATTTGTATTGGCCCAGCCGGTAGTTATTAGCCAGGTCGTAATCCCAATCGACGACCAGACTGTGCGTCAACATCAGGTAATGAGGTTCGTCACCATCCGGCCATGCATTTAACGCGACCCAAGGTGTAATTGCACAATAAATGAGCAAGGTTACCGCGAAAACCCATATGCGAAAGGCTGCTGGTCCCTTTTCAGGAGCGTTGACCAGCGCATACCAGACAAGGAGAGCAGCCTTCGTGTATAGAAACGCCGTATAGATGCAACCAAACCATCGTAAGCTTACAGCCATGTCCGTAAAACTCAGGCACCAGAGTAAGGCGAAAGCGCCTGTCGCAGTAAGCAGGTCCAATCCGGTTGCCAGTCTAAGATGTCGTCTCCAACCGTAGAAGTGCGAGAAGAGCAGAATCAGTGCTGCCGTGGAGAGGTTGACTGCAATAGCCGATGGCAACAATCGATTACGTAGAGGTTCGATGTTCGCAAGTACTCTCGGGTCGGCTGCCAGGTAAACCGCGAGATTAATCAGGATTACGAATACCGCGTAGGCCGGAGCCAAATAGCTTACTGAGGCGAGATAATGACGGGCTGTGGTTCGCTTGGACACAAATATGTCGTCTTGGGAAAACGTTAAGAACGAGTGAAGCAACCGCCGCTATTTCCAACAACTAATCGTGACCAGAACATCTGGTATTGTTGCCCGCAGTATTGCGGAGTGATGAAGGATTTCGCAGTTACTAGGATCTTAAAAGGTTGTGAGTCTAACACGCCTGAAAAGCGCGTCAAAACACTGATGACGCTCTCCGAATTAAACCGAGAGTTGAGAAGGCTTGGAGGTGTAACGAGCGCCTTTGGGAGCCAGGTGCGGATTGCATAGCAGGCGAGAATGCTAAACTAATCCATCTCGGCATCTGGCTTCAGTCAATTCAAGAACCTGTCTAAGCATCGCAGGAAATCTGAGGTCGCGGACCCTTGATCGGAGAGAGCCGAAGCTGATTATTAACTCAGTCCTATTGTCATGAGCAAAACCGTTGCAATTCTGCAGTCGAACTATATTCCCTGGCGCGGATACTTTGATCTGATTAATTCTGTCGACGAATTCATCCTATATGACGACATGCAATACACCAGGCGGGATTGGCGGAACCGGAATAGGATCAAATCCCATCACGGTCCAATTTGGCTTACCATACCGGTAGAGGTTAAGGACAAGTATCTCCAGAAGATCAAAGATACTAAGGTTGCAGACGACCGATGGGGGCGTGCACACTGGCAATCAATTATTCACAGCTATTCCAGAGCGAAGTATTTTTCGGAGTACCGCTCGATGCTCGAGGAACTTTACCTGGGAATCGACGATAAGCTTCTTTCTCGGATCAACTATCGATTTATCAGGGCCATCTGCCAGATACTCGGCATTACAACTTCCATCTCCTGGTCCATGGACTATGAGTTGATCGGTGAGGACAAGACCGAGAAGTTGGTCAAGTTGTGCAAGCAGGCCGGGGCTACTAATTACATCTCGGGACCAGCAGCCAAAGATTACATTGATCCTGAATTATTCGACCGTGACGG
>Ga0190274_10000350_pt1 | contig 28634 bp, 38 predicted proteins | sample Popmic531T_FD_133002 | JGI IMG/M metagenome (GOLD analysis project Ga0190274, IMG submission 133002) | Populus adjacent soil microbial communities from riparian zone of Yellowstone River, Montana, USA - 531 T | ecosystem: Environmental > Terrestrial > Soil > Riparian zone | place: USA: Montana... | reverse complement strand
GCCCCCGGAATCAGGGATTATTGTTCTCCTCTTCTCCTGGAGAGGGAGGGAGAGGGTCCGTACGGAGAGGGAGGGTGGGTACGGAGAGGGAGGGTGGGTACGGAGAGGGAGAGAAGCCCCGTACGGCGGTGAGGCCTGTACGGGGCTGGGGGGAGGGGTGTCGAGGGGTGGGTGGAGTGTGGATCAGAACGGATAGTCGGGCTGGATCGAGCCGGACTGGATTGTCAGCGTGGGGCTGTAAGGACAAGGTCCGGCTTGGTATGTCAGGTACGAGTTGAACTGGGCCTGTGATGGCTGGTCAGTGGGGGCCGGAACGGGCACGACGCAGGCGGGCGAGGATGGTCAGGTGGGGCGGGATTGGGAGAGTCAATGAAGGGACTGGGGAGGGTTGTCATCTTGGCGTGAAGCGGCTAGTCGGTAGTAGGACCCGTGAGGGCCGGCAGGGGGCACGGTCCGTCAGGCGGGCTCGGGATGGCGGGAGGTGGCCAGTCAGAACAGGGCAGGGCGGTCCTGACCCGGATTGATCCGGTTGGTCAGGCGAGGTCGGGCATGGGTCGGGCACGGATTGTCGGTAGGGCTGAAGCGGTTGGTCAGGACCGAGGCGAGCGGGATCGTACTGACTTGTCCGGAGGTTGGGTGCGGAGTGGGGCTAAGCGGGTGGGCTTGTCGGAAAGGGCAGGCGGAGGACGTCGCTACGGATGGGTAGGTAGTGGTTCGTCAGAAAGGTCGGGGTATGGTAAGTCGGAAGTGGGACGGGTTGTCAGGGATCGTCGTGCGGGCCGGACTGTCGGGAGGAAGGTGTCGCGGGCGGGTGTGTCAGGGTCGGCCCGGGGCGTCGGCAGGGGAGCGGCTGGTCAGCTGCGGCAGGGCGGGCACAAGGGCCGAGGCGTTCAGGGCCGTCGTCGGGCGTTGGTCGGGCAAGTCGGGAACGGTGGGTACAGGAAAGGCTTGTCAGGAAGACCAGTGGAGGTACGGGACGTCTGTTGTTCTGTCCCACCCGAGAGGCTACCATACACTTATGACTCAGAGCACTCCGCTACGGATCCCCACGCCTCTTACTCTGCCCTGCCAGGACAACCCGGAGGCATGGGTCGGTGAGCACGAGCAGAACACGAGCAAGGTGACCGGTGGTCATGCACTGTGCCGTCACCGCTATGCCAAGCACGTCTGCCTGGAGCACTGTCCGGTGCAGAAGGAGTGCCAGGTCCTGGCGACGGAGCACTCAGACTGGTTCGCCGGCACGGTTATCGGGGGCACATGGAACGACGGCTCCAGCGACCCTCTGGCGCGCTGGGCCAACGACGTCCTGGTCCAGCCGGTCAGCTCGTGCGACCTGTGCTGACTGCGGTACGCCGGGACGCCACCAGGTCACTGCGGGCACGCACACACAGGTCACAGCGGCAGTTGTAGTTCGTGTAGCCGTTGTCACTGCCGTGACGGGGGTCGCCTTCTTCCAGTCCGGCCTCACGTCGTGCCTTGGCCTTCGGGTTCTGGTAGTCGGAGTTCGCCTCGCTGCACCTCTCGCAGCGACAGCCGTAGTTCGTGTAGCCGTTCACCGTCCCGTGACGGTGGTCGCCTGGTAGGAGCTGTGCAGTCATGACAGCATCGTACCAGACAGGAAGCGGCCTCCCGATCATGGACCGGAAGGCCGTTCGTCCCTCTTGACAGGAACCCCTGCTACAGCATAGGCCCCCTGGTTCCCGTGGTCCAGGGGGCCTGTGCACTTCCTACCTTACCGGCGGTGCGGCCACGTCCCAAGCTGGTGACGCTGTCCGCCGCCCCGGCTGTACTCGATCGACACCAGGTCAGCCACTGCGTTGAACACCCGCATCGACTGCACCTTGGCATGGGCGCTGGCCTCGTTGCCCAGACCCACCGGGCCGTTGCGCCAGCGGCTCAAGCGCTCCACCAGCCGGTCCACCTCGATCCTGCTGGAGTGCACCAGGAACAGCAGCCCGAGCCCCTTGATCAGGGGTCCGGTCATGCCGTCCGGGTCCAGGCCCCAGGCGCGCTTGGTGACCAGGGCCACCATCTGTACCAGGTTCGGCTCGCAGCCGGCCTCCTCGGACTTGCGGTACACCCACTGGAGGGCGGCGACCGCGTTGACGTAGCCGGTGTTCTTGCCGCTGCCGACGTCCCACCCGTAGGAGCGGATCATCCGGTTGATGTCCACGGCTACCGGGTCCTCTGCCGTGACCTTCACTCGGAACTGGTCAAGTGGCCGCACCTTGGTGGTGTTGTTCAGGGCCAGGAAAAGAAGTGCCTCCTGCTCCTTGGTGAGACCCCGGAACACGCGGCACGGTAGCACGCCGGTGTTGTCGGTCAGCTCCTTGACGACCTGGAGCCGGGTCTGTCCGTCCAGGACGACCATGTATTCGTCGGCGCCACGGCTGGACACTGTCAGTACGCCGACCGCGTCCCAGTTGAAGGAGCGCTTGATGTCGGTCACCTTGGCCAGGTTCAGAGGTCGCTGGACCTCCGGGTCCACGTTGAGTCGGCCCACGGGGACCGTCTCCTCGGTGTAGGTGACGCCGGGGACAGGGGGTGTTGTCACTGGGGGTCCTCCTGGGAGACGATCTTCTTGATCTTGTTGATGGTCTGTGTCAGCTTCGTCTTGGTGTCCTCCATCTCGGCCAGCATCGGCCGCAGGTGCCTTACCTCCAGGTCGCTGCTGAGGTCCGGCGGCAGAGTCTCCATGGACTTCGCTGCCACCACCAGTGAGTCAGCGATGCCGCTCAGCACGAACCTCTGCTCCTGGGTGGGCATCCGTAGGCGTGCCTGCTTGGACGCACGCAGCCACTGGGTCCTGGCCTGACCGAATGAGAGCCTCTCGGCCAGCAGGTCCTCCAGGATCGGTGCCGCATGGGGGGCGCCGGAGTTGCGCAGCGTCTGTATGATCTGCACCTCGCTGGCTCCACCGATCCTGAACGTGTCGGCAATCTCCTGCCGGATGTCCAGCTTCGGTCCCTGCCGTGGCACGAACCGGCTGGGGCGGCGTACTGCCAGCTCCTGCTGACGAAGCCGGCGGGCGTGGTCGAAGGCCACCATCACCTGTCCCGGACGCGCCGGCCCGGTCCACAGTCGGTGTGCCTCGGCCAGGTTGTCCAGCAGCTGCCTGGTGGTGGTCGGCATCAGCGCCATGACCGTGGTGTAGCCCTGCTCACCGAGCAGACGCAGCCTGGCGGCACCGTCGACCAGCTCCAGGTCCCCGTCCACCTCGCAGACGATGACCGGCTTCTCCTGGCCGAACCGCTCCGTGTCGGCACGTAGTGAGCGCAGGCTCGACTCACGTGGCTCGTAGCGGGTGACCAGGTTGCTCACGGGGAGCTTGAACACTGGCTGTAGCTCTGTCACTGTTCCTCCTGTCTGTCGGACAGGGGAACAGTACCATCGTGCTCACCTTCAGTCAACTGACCAAGGTGTACCAGGGGTCTAGGAGGCTATTGACCCGAGCACACTGACGCCAGGACCACGGCTGATGCCCTTCCAGTACATCTGCCGGTTGGCCTTCACGTGCTCCATGCCCTGACCCCGGCTGAGCAGCCGGTTGGTGAACCGGCGGGAGCCGACCACGGACCGCTCACCGTTGTCCCGGCACCACTGGATGTACATCCGGTGCAGCTCGATCGTGCGGACCATCTTGTCCTCGCCGCGCTCCAGGATGCCGTCCTCCACGCCCTCGTCGATGAACCGGATCACCGAGTCGGACGAGGCGCGCAGCTCGTCAGCCGAGGCAGCCACCGAGTCGGGGGCGTCCAGGTAGCCCAGCTCCTGGAACTGCTTCAGGCCTGCCAGCAGCCAGTTCAGGATGCCGTCAGCCTCCTTGAACAGCATCTTGCGTGCCAGGTCGGTGACCTCACCGTTCTCCCGGCCGGTGAAGACCGTCTCGAACGGGATCAGCTTGAGGCGGTTCCAGATGGCGTTGTCGTCGGAGGAGAACCGGGGCGGGTGGTTGGTGGCCAGCCAGATCGCACACTCGGGGGTCCACGTCTGGTTCTTCTCATACAGGTCACGGGACACCACCTCGTCCCGGCCGGTCATCCGCTTGATCAGGTCCTCGTCGAACATGGCCGACTCGGATGTCTCCGACGAGGTGACGAACCGCTTCCCCTTGAGCATGTGGAGGTCGTTGGAGGGTCCGCTGTCGCGTCCACGCCGTGACTTGAAGGTGCCCTGGGGCGCCGTTGCGGCATAGTCGCCGAAGACGTGGGTCACGGTCTCGATCAGCGTGGACTTACCGGTGCCGCTGGGTCCGTGGATGATGAAGAGGGACCGCTGGTCGCTGCGGCCGAGCAGGCTGTAGCCCAGGGACCGCTGTGCGTAGGCACGCATCTGCGGGTCCGGCATCGCCTTCTCCATGAACTCCTCGAAGGCAGGGCAGGTGGCGTCAGGGTCGTAGGACGCGTTGAACCTTCGGGTGATCAGGTTGCGCGGGTCGTGCGGACCGAACTCACCGGTGTCCAGGTTCACCGTGCCGTTGGCCACGTTGAGCAGGTGCAGGTCGCGGTCGAAGGAGCTGGCCGGGACGGTGACGCCGGGCATGCTCTTCACCACGTTCACCGCTGCCATGATGGCACGGTGCGACCGGGACCGGCTGGCGTGCTTGCGGACCCGCTCGTCCGGTGACCGCAGCATCTCGTCGGTCACCGCGATCATCTCCCGGACAATGCCACCGTCCTGGTCAGGGTGCCAGGTCCCGTTCTCCCAGTGGCGGAAGCGGTTCTCCTCCGGGGAGTACACGAACCGGTTCCTGATGCGGTCCCTCAGTGCCTCTGCGTTGCCCACCTCGTCCAGTGTCCTTGTCTGTGTGGCCGGCTGCGTGTCGCCCAGGTCCACGCCCTCGATCGGGGCAAGTGCCTGGGACTGTGGCCGGCTGCCGAAGCCCTGCCGGGCAAGGTCCTGGCCGGCCGCCTTGTGGTCACCGTTGTGCCTGGTGGCGGCATAGTACCCGAACCTGGTGTAGGTGGCCTCCGCATCCAGGCCTTCTACGGAGGTGGAGAACACCTTGATCAGGTCACTGCCCCGGTAGTTCACGGTAGCCGAGTGACCGTCACGTGCCTTCTTGCCGGGACGGGCCCAGAACTCCTCCTCGCCGCTGCGGTGTGACAGGGTCCATCCGTCACTTTCCAGAAGCTGCGACCAGGTCACCGTCCGGGCCCACTCGTCACCAGGGCGACCGCCGGTGGACACCGGCTGAGGTGACCACGGTAGAGGCAGGTTGGCGGCCGGCGGCGGGGCGTAGGGGGGCCCGGCTGCCGGCGACACACTGGGGAGAGGTTCGGCAGCCGGACCCGGTACGGGCATCGTGTCAAGTGCCTCAGTGACCGCGTCGAAGACAGCGCACCTGGTCTCCCAGGTGACCGAGGCCACGGTGCCGTACTCACCGAACACCCTAACCCACTGCTTGCCCGAAGGGTGACAGATGCCAGGAGTGGGGGCAACGATTACGTAACCACCTTCGCCCCGCGTCTCAGCCAGGACCTTGAGCTTCTCCCGGGGGTTCGCGGCCAGTTCGTCAGCGGTAGACGGGCGCCGGGCCACCTTCTGGTTGCCGGGTACCGGCACGTCCGAGACATGGTAGATCAGGTGCAGGCCACCTGAGGGTGACTCCTCGGTGTAGGTGTCGAGGAAGGTCTCCCACAGGTCCTCGATGCCGCGCTCCTGCATGACGGCACGGATGCGGGCGAAGGCGTCCTCGGCGATGGCCCTGCCCTCAAGCTCCAGCATCTCCAGGTTGCCCGACACCTTGCCCATGATCAGGGCGAGTCCGTACTCCTGGCCGTTTCCCCACCAGTGCGACAGGTCCCCCAGTGTGGGGAGAGCGGCCTGGTAGTCCGCCCACTTCACAGCCGGACGCTTGGTGCCGCCGGGCAGGATCGGGATGGTGGACACGCCTGCCGCTTGCCATGCGTACGCGGCTTCAGATACTGTCATGTCACTCCTTTGTTAGTCACAGAAGAAGCCCCCAGGGTTCCCGCCCATATGGGGGCTTCTTCGCGTCCGCATGTAGTTGGTCCTGTCCCCTGGAACAACAGGGGCCCGGGAGTGCAGTCAGTCTTGCACACCCAGGCCCCGCTACAAAGACCCCTGCTAGAACGGAGGCTCGGACGCTGCCGGGTCTGTCCCGTTGGTGTAGGGGTTGCCCTGGTGCTGCTGGCGCAGCGAGTCCAAAACGGTGCGCCGCTGTGACTCCTGACGGCTGTCGTCAGCGTTCTGCGCAGGCCGGTAGCCCTGCTGTGGCTGCTGGTACTGATGCACCGGCTGCTGGTACCCCTGGGGGGCGTAGCCCTGCTGCGGAGGCTGCTGGTACGGGGCTGGGTTCGGGTACGGCTGCTGTGGGGGCTGCTGTGGCTGCTGCTGGCCGCCACGCGGCCGGTAGGGCGGCGACGGCTGGAAGGTCGGGTTGGCCGCACGCCAGGCACGGGCACGGGCTACCGCCTGCGGGTCCTGGCTCAGTGAGACGAACTCGTAGGGGGGCTTCATGCCCGGCTTGGGCACACCCAGAGTCAGGTAGCCCAGTAGCGGCTTGCCACCGATGGACGGACGCATCTGGCTGATCAGTTTGCCCTGGCGCCACCAGTTGCCTTTGCCGATGACCGGCTGGCCGGTCTCGTCGAGGCGGTCCAGGTTCACCGCATCCACGACGATCGCGTCACTAGGGCGGTCAGGACGGGTGTGGACCGTGGGTGAGTGCTCCACGTAGCCGGTGGCCCAGATGATGAGCAGGTTGTTCAGCGACTCGGCCGGGTCGACCCGTACCCCGTTCCACCCGGAGTCCGGGTCGTCGAAGTCGCTGAAGTCGTTGCCGAACTCGTTCACTCCTGGTTGCATTTTCCTGTCTCCTTTTTTCCTGTCTGCCCTGACTGTGGGGTCCCGTCAGGCAGGGTTGAGGCGTCCGGGTTTGTCACTTGCCGGGACACCCCTGGTCGGTTGCGGTCCCCTGCTCGGTGCGCTGGAAGGCGTAGTGCGAGCAGTAGCCGCAGTCATGGCTAGGTGTCGCAGGTACGTCGTTCCACCGCTCCGGGTGTGATAGTACATCACGACGGAGGAGGTCGAGCCCGATCCGCTCCACTTTCCCCAGCTGCTTTACGGCCAGGAAGTGGCTGTAGGGCTCGGTCCATACGTACATGTCCCGTAGCATCCCGGAGCGCGGCAGCAGAACCAGTGCCACCCGACTGACTGGGAAGCCCTTCTTCGCAAACCCGTAGCCGTAGATGTGCACCTGGTTGCGGTAGTTCTGCGGGAAGCCGTCCTTCCTGACCTGCTTCATCCGGTCGGTGCCGCCGGTCTTGTAGTCCACCACGGTGCCGTCCGCATACAGGTCACAGCGTCCCTGGACATAGTCGTCCATGTAGAGCACCGACTCCACGACCCAGTTGGGTGTGCCGGTATGGGCCAGCCATGCACTGACGGCCTTGTCCATCCATGAGTGGATGGCTGTTCCTACGATGGCGGCCCACGGGTCAGCTGAGGCGTTGGTGGCTGGGATGCCGGCCAGTCGGTAGCCTATCTGCCGGTCACACTCGCTGGACAGCTCCGAGGGACCGATGCGCACCTGGCTCTTGCGCTCATGCTGACCGTCAGCCCACAGGATGATCTCAGTGATCTGCCGCTTGAGCCTCTGTGCGTACGGGTCCTCGCTGCCTACCGGCTCACTGAACTCCATAGGTGGACAGTACAGCGGAGGTGTGACACAGTGGTACTGTTCGACTGACCAACCCCATTCGCACCCGTCCTTCGTGACTCAACGAGAGGAACCCGCAGTGTTCGACCAGTACCGCAACCAGGCATGGCCCTACCGGTTCACGGCAGAGGTGCTTGTCGGAGTCCTGGCAGGAGGTGTCCCCAGTGACCCGAAGGTCGCTGAAGGATGGATCCGTACCAAGATGGGCCTGACTGCCGAACAGCAGATCCAGGACATGGTTGCCAAGACCATGGAGGAGCGCGGCCTCAGTCAGGCCGACGCCGAGGTAGCGGTGGCTATGAACAAGCACCTCAACGGCTTCAAGCGCACCAGCGACGGGGAGCTGTACCTGGAGGGTCGCTGCGCCAAGGCGATGCTGAAGGAGGCGTTCTCCGTTGCCGTGGACACCCAGAAGATCAAGCCTCGTGGCTACGGGCTGAACAGCCGCAAGGGTGTCCTGTCCTTCGTGGCGGAGCACGTCTTCGTCCTGGAGAACGACCTTCTGACCGGCCGCAAGGAGGCCGACCACATCACCCAGAAGTTCGTCCACACCTTCCGTGGCTCCGGGATCCAGTACGAGGAGTGCCTCAAGGACGTGTCGCTCACGTTCACCGTGGTGAGCGACTACGACTTCACCGAGGAGGAGTGGGCCATGGTCTGGCTCACGGCAGAGCAGGAGGGTCTGGGTGCCTCACGGTCACAGGGCTTCGGCCGCTTCACCATGAAGCGGTGGGAGCAGGACGTGAAGGCCGCCAAGGCAGCCCGTAAGGTGGCCGCCAAGAAGGGCGACCTGGTTATCGAGGCATAGCATCCTGGCATGGCCAAGAGGAAGGCACCACCGATGGACCCCGACACATGGCGAGCCGTGTCGGGGTCCGTCCATGAGTCATGGCAGAACGGGCTGGATGCGGCTGAGCAGCTGTGGAGTCGGGACCTGGTACTGGACGCCTCGGTCGTGGCCAGGATCCGGCACCAGGCGGTCAGTGACGTACTGACCCTGCTGGAGGACTGGAAGCCGGCCGAGATCCTGCGGCGACGGGTCCGTGACGGGACTCCTGGGAACCCTACCGACATGTACCTGGCAATGGTACAATTCCTTGAGGAGTACCGCGACACACAGAAGGAGTGACATGTTCCGTTGGAGCAGGAAGTACCAGGCCCGGATCACGGCCCTGGAGCACCAGGTACACCTGCTGAACGGTGACCTGAAGGAGATGGGTCACAAGGTCTTCAACCTGGAGGTGCGCTGCATGGTCGCCGAGACCGCTCGGGACCAGCTGCGTCGGGAACGGAGGTCGCGCTGATGCTGGGTCTTCCTGAGCGTAAGCCGATGCCTCAGCTGGTCCTGTGTGGACACTGTCAGCAGCTGGCAGTGGGCCGGGGCAGCTACAACGGTGTGCGACTGTGCCAGCCCTCCCAGGAACAGGTCACCGAGGGCAGCATGGACTGCTACCGGCTGGTCAGTATCAGCCACCATGAGCTGCCCTGTAGCTGGTGCCAGAGCGGCCTGGACTACGGAGGCAGCCATGGACACTGACTACCTGTACTGCGACAACTACGTGACCTGCAAGAGCCGCTACCCTCTGCACCAGGACCAGGCCGGCACCGAGGCCAGGGCTCATGCTCGCGGCTGGCACCTGTTCCACGGTCACACGGTCGGGGGTGCACCTGACCACCATGTGCTCTGCCCCGACTGTGTGGGGCCACGGGCGTTCCGTCGCCCGCCCGCCGTGGTCCTGGAGGGCCAGCAGGAGCTGTTCACGTGACGACCGACACCGGCACCGGGGTCCTGGTCACGTTCTCGGACGGCTACAGCTTCTATGAGACGCTGCACGGTCCGGTCATTGAGACGACCTGTCAGGCGTGCGGCAGGTACGCACTGGAGGCTGAGTACCGCCAGCGTCAGGCAGTCAAGGACCCGCCCTACACACTGTGCGGAAAGTGCCAGCGTGACCTGTGGTTCCCCGAGGAGGCCAGGTGACCTGGCTGCGCGAGGACCGTAGGGCACGCAGGCAGCGTGTGTGTGACAGCGGCAGAGGTGGCGACTGCCTATGGACCATCAAGCCAGGACAGATGTACCAGTTCACGTCGCTGCCGCCCAACGGCGACCTCGGCAACGAGCAGTGGCTGCACCTGCACCTGTGTACGGTGTGCGCTGCCTTCTACGGGTACCCGGTCGGGGAGGGTAAGTGAGCGAGGAGATGACTGCGGAGCAGCAGCTGGCAGCGCTGGAGGGGTGGTCAACGAACCGCTACCCGTCCATGGAGGAGCGGTTGCAGGCTGCCCACCAGGTGATCGACGGTGTCCGTGAACTGCTCCGAGTGGCCCGCAACGACCGCGACTTGCACCGTTCGCGGGCTGACCGTCTCATGCGGGCGGCGAAGGAGCTGGACCTGAACGACATACAGATGCGTCACCTGCGCAGAGCCTTTGACGGAGGTACCGATGAGTCGCTGCACTGACGGCTGCAAGAGGCCGACGCCGGCACAGTGTCACTGCTCGGTCTGTCACCTGACGTTCGGAGGCATATCGGGCTTTGACTCCCACCAGCGTCGAGGGTCCTGCCAGGACCCCGTCAGCCTGGGTATGGAGGAGCGCTCAGGCGTCTGGCGCCGGGTGGAGGAGCACGAGAAGACCGAGGCGTTCATCCGGGCCGTACGTCCTGAGTGAGTCTGTGGTACTGTGTTGCTGACGTACCATCCCAGGTCTTCACTGACGTACCACTCCATTCCTACCTGACGAAGGGAACCCCCGTGCCGCTCCCAGACCCACATGCCGAGGAGATGTCCGTCCAGGTCGACGTGGCTACCGCGATCAAGTGGCGCACCGTCGAGGACGAGATCGCCCGGTTGCGCAAGGTGGCCGACGCACTCAAGAAGCAGCTGATCGACCAGATCGGTGACGCCTATGCCGGCATGATCGGTGACGACAAGGTGATCACGTACCGTCCGACCGACCGTTACGCGGTCAAGCGGATGGAGGACGAGAACCGCAGCCTGGCTCAGCACTTCCACCGTGAAGTGACCGAGGTCCAGTTCGACGACTCCGCCTTCATCCGGGCCTACCCGGAGATCGCCGAGAAGTACCGGGTCCGGTCCTTCCGGGCCACCACGGAGGCCGGGTGAGCAGGGCGGAGTCGACCGTTGCCTGCCTGCTGTCGTTCTTCCTGGTCCTGTGGCTACTGCTTGCAGCATCAGGAGGAGGGAGGAGAGGGAAGTGAGTAACGTGACACCGGAGCAGGTCCTGGCATGTCCCATGGACCCGAAGGACAACGAGGCAGGGGTGTCGTCGGTACGTGAGTACCTGGTGGCACTCCTGCGGGAGCTGTGGACGAACAAGGACACTTTCAGTGGGAAGCGTCCGTTCGGCATGAGCTACTGGCAGGGTGAGCTGTACTGGGCCCTGGTTCAGGCCGGACTCGTCTCCGCCGAGTTCGACGAGGACGGCGACCTTGTCAGGCTGGACAGTGACACCGCTGACCAGCTGGTAGCGGATGCTATTCAGCACCTTGGTCTATCCTGTCAGGGTGACCGTACGACAGTGCAAGGACTGCCTCTCTGAGGGTGTGACCACCGTCAGACCCGCCCCGCACCCGGGGCCCCGGTGCACCACTCACGACCGGGCAATGAAGAGGAGTCGTAGGAGCCAGGCCCACGAGCGTATGGTCCAGAAGACATACGGTCTTGGGCCTGGCGACTATGAGCGCCTGTATGCCGCACAGGGCGGCTACTGTGCCGGCTGCCGACGCGCACGTGGCGTTGTCAGGAAGCTGGCCGTGGACCACCATCACGGCACCGGCGAGGTCAGGGGACTTCTCTGCGGAGTCTGCAACCAGCTGGTAGGCCACTTCCGTGACGACCCCTCTACCTTCCTGAGGCTGGCTGAGTACCTCACCAGCCCGCCTGCCCGAGGTGTGCTTGTCCCTCGGGAGTCCTGTGGTACTGTGGAGGTATGAGAGAGCTTCTTCGACTGGAGTCCGGACAGGAGCTTCAGACCCACCGGTGGGACGAGTGCAGCGGACAGTGGTGCGTCATCCACAACCCGCTGCCCGGACCGTGGGCACTGTGGCCTCGGTCCTGGCGCTCCGACAGGGGGCTCATGGAGCGCACCTGTCCCTGTGGGGTCGGACACCCTGCCGCCGAGATGTACCTGTGGGCAGGGTTCGCACCAGGCAGCCTGGTCCACGGCTGCTGCGGCCGGTGCCAGTGTGCACCGACTCCTGCCCCGGTCCTTGACAAGGGTGCTGAGCTGCACGGACGCATCCTGGACCGGGTCATCGACTTGTGGCCGGCGTCCCCGTCTGCCACGGTGGTACTCACCCCTGCCATGTGGCAGGAGCTACGCAGCCTGCTACTGGAGACCGGCGACTACCTGACTGGACGATCGAAGGAAAGGTGACAGAGCACTATGAGTAGCTCCATGACCGACCTGGGAAGCTTCTACGGGGACAACTGGGTCCTGCTCGGTATCAATATCACGGCAGCGGTCCTGCTGACCTACGCCGTCGCGTCGTTCACGTTCAACAGACGCCTGGCTGAGATCGCCGAAGATGTCAGCGATCTCCAGGCTGCCTGGGACGAGGAGTCGGAGTACGACTACGAGGACGACTGGCAGCCGACCACCGTGATTCCGGCAGTACCGCGCGGCAGCTACTACGAGGCTGGTACCGGGTCCTACGCGGTCCTGGCTGAGCTGGGTCGTGCCATCACACCTACCGAGGTCCTGATGCCGACGCGGGCACCGTACGTGGAGCAGTGGGAGGACCGGACCCGTACTACCGGGCTGGCTCACGCCGGATACGGGCCACAGGTGACCTACCGTCCCACCGTCCCGGTCGTTCCTGGCCCACCGGCGCCACGCCACGCAGCCCCTGACGAGGTGACCGAGGAGCGGGTGTGGCACTCACACCTGCTGACGGCCACCCAGGAGTGGTCGGTCATCAGTCCCCGAGAACTCGTTAACGCCTAGACAGGAGACAGTCCCCCATGGCCAAGGACTCCGAGGGCCACCCGGTAGGTAACACCGACCCGAGCAAGAGGGGTCGCGGTGGCAAGCCAGACATGGGCCAGCCGCCCAAGCCGATGAAAGAGAAGCAGCACCCCGGTCACCCGCACCGGCCTACAAGGTAGGGAGTAGACAGTGAGCCGTTTCCTGTTGTCTGTGGCGACCTGGGCAGTGCTGGCCGGGTGCATGGTCCTGGCACTGGGCCTGGACTACGGCTCACTGTCCTACCCGGTGACCCGGTAGCGTCCACGGTGGGTGTGCGGGTCCAGTTTGACCCATGTAGGCACAGGGATGTCGGCCTTACTGAGGCCAGCCTTGTGGTAGCAGGTAGCGGCTGCGTGCATGGCCCTACGGTGGACCCGCCACTGCTCCTCGCCGGACACCGTGAACGACAGCACCATGACGCCCAGGGCGGAGCCGTCGACCTGGTGGTCCCGGTACCACCAGTACCTGTCACACATGTACGCCATGACCTCGTCGAACACCTCGTGCCCGCCCTCGCGCTCCCAGGAGCCGGGGTGGGTGAAGGTGTAGCGACGGGTCGTAGGCACTAGTAGCCCTGCCCCCGGTACATGACTGCGGTCTGGTCCGGGCTCTGACGCTCCACCGGCATGAGGACCTCTGGCGGGGTGTCGGCAGGAAGCTTCAGGGCCAGTCGTGCGTTGGACTCCTGTAGCTCTGCGATCATGGTCATCATCTTGGTGGTGTTGCCGTTGGTGGTGTCCTGGACCTGACCCAGCTTCTGGTACATCGCGGCACCGGCTGCGGTGATGATAGGAACACCCATGACAGCAGTCAGGGTAAGGATGACGGCTACGTCCTTGTTCATCACTATGAGTGTGCATGCACCCACAGTGACAATAAGGAACATACCGAGGAAAAGCGTTACCTGTGGCCAGGAAAGCTTGGACATGAAACCTCTCCCATGTTCAGTGTCAGTAGCCACAGAGTAACGGAACATGGTCAGATTCCTTTACCTCACTGTAGGTGACATGAGCACCGGCACTTCGCTGCACACGTCTTGCACTGAGCGGGTCTGCGAGGAACACCTGGAGCCAGTTCGGCAGCGGAGCAGTCCCCGTGCCTGTCATGGCGACAGTTCGTCGACCAGTAGGTGTGGGAACCGTCGCTGTAGACGATGTCCTGCTTGTCCATTCTTACCATCAGTCCGTCATGTAGGTATGCGTTACCAGCGCGTAGGCAGGCCGGAGGTGTTGCCAGGACGGCCGGGCTGACCGGTTCCCCAGTGCACCCAGTACCAGGTCCTCTCTACCAGGTGACTGATCCGGGCACCAGCCTCCAGGCAGCCCAGAGTGAAGAAGCGGTCCTCACCCGTGTTAGCTCCCCCACGGTCCAGCTCCTTGAAACCCACTTCCTTGGCAAGACCCGTCCGGACCAGTGTGGTAATGGTGGTCTCGATCGGGTTGGCCGGGTCGAAGGGCTCGGTGAAGTGGGTGGACGGAAACGGGTCCGTTCCACCGATCACGTCGAACCAGGAGTAGACGAAGTCGGCACCGGTGTCCATAGCGTGCTGGTAGCAGTGCTCCAGGTGCTCAGGACGGAAGTAGTCGTCATCGTCCAGGAAGGCCACCCACTCTGTCTGGACGGCGTCCAGCGCCCGCTGCCGGGTGGCCGGTGCCCCCTGGCGCTCATGGTCGACAGCGATACTGATGGCGGCTGCCGGCATCGTCTGGGCCGCGACCGAGCGCACCGAGCGCAGCAGCTGGAGGCTGCGTGGGGCAATTGTGGGAATGCACACGGTGATACCGGGGGTCATGGGAGGTTCTCTTCTTTCCATGCTCGCAGGGACAGGATCGTGGGGCACGGCCAGTCATGGCCGCACTGGTCGCAGTAGACGGACAGCAGCTCGCTCTGTCCGCTCATGAGCCGGTTCCACTTCTCGTCGGGCCAGTGACCCAGTTCCACCATGCGCTGGATCTGCGGGTCACTGAAGTCCAGCCTGACTGTCACTTGAGCCTCCTTATGAGCCAGATCAGTACAACGACAACGGCAGCCCCGACCATCAGTGACCTGGGGCTGCCGGACTCGGTTGCTGCAAGGATCATGGGTTCAGCATGCCGATCAGGAACAGGGTGAGCATGATGAGCACCAGGACAGTGACCACGATGAAACCGGACCCTCCGTATGCCTTGCGGCAGGTGCTACAGAGCACGTCCTCCAGGTCGTCGGAGTCCAGGTCATCAGAGTCCACCGGGAACACCTGGGTCACCCTGGCTCCGCAGTGTGCCACCGTGGACCGCCGGTTGCGCAGGATGTGGACCAGGGTGCCGTTGCGGGACTGGTACAGCACGGCAGCACCTACCTTCATGCCAGTAGCTCCTTACTGTGGCCGGTCGGGGCGTCCTGTGTTGCCGGTGAGCCAGCCCTCGTGGTGCACGGCAGTGTGGCCCTCTCCGACGAAGACGCCTTTGAGGCCTGCCGTCTTCCAGTCGCGCACCAGCCGGTAGTCGGCTGCGTTCTCCCCGTTGGCCGTCCATGACACCACTTGCAGGGCACTGATGTGGCACATGACGCCGATGGCGTCCAGGTGGCCGTGCCCCATGTCGGGGCTGCCGACCAGGAACTGTGGCACGTTGCCGGCCCGGAACTCCACCTGGGACACCGAGAACAGTGCCTCCTGCTCCTTCATCGCCTGGACATGGCGAGTGACATGGTCGGGCAGGTACTCGTCATCGTCACCCAGGTGTCCGACGAACTCCCCCAGGGCCATCAGGCAGGCAGTGTGCCACGGGATAGCCCCGATCGACGCCTCCGAGAGAGGGTTGCGCCATGTCTCGTTGATGAAGGCCCACCGCAGTGACCGCTTCTTGTCCTTGCGTGCCGGCCATCCCTCGGCCAGGTCCTGGAGACGGCTGGCGAAGTCCAGGTCCGGGTTGCGGTCGGAGACGATGACCATCTCCACGTTCGGCCAGTCCAGGTTGTACACGGACGGGATGGCCCGGTCGAACAGGCTGTCCTCGCGTCCGGGGAACGTGGGTGTGGTGATCGAGACTAGTTCAGACATTCTCGTGATCCAGGTGGTCTAGTAGTGGGGCCGAGTCCATGCTGACCTCGTACTCGTCGGGGTCGGGCACACCGAGCCGAGCTAGTTCTTCCCGCAGCTCGACGGTCAGGTCGTCGAGCACCCTCTGCACGTAGGCGACCAGGTCCGGGTCCACCGTCATCGGAGTCCTCTCTCGTGGTCAACCATCCACTCGACCAGGCCGACAAAGTCCAGGTTGGGTTCCCAGCCACTGATGCGGGACGACTGAGCGGTGAGTGTGCCCACATCATACGGCTGTACTGTCATGTCCTGTTTGACGTGCTCCCGCCAGTCCAGACCGACATAGGCGAACGCCTGCTCTACCCACTCCTGCAACGGTCTCGGGTCGTTGGTGCCCAACGTGTACTCGCCGGCCTCGACGTGCAGGACCCCGACCATGGCGTCGGTGAAGTTGTTTGCCCACCCCCAGTCCTGGAGGCGGGTCAGCGGACCCAGGTTCAGGTGCTCCTGGCGACCCTCGGCAATGGCCACCGCCCCCTGGACCACCTTCTGGGAGAAGAACATAGGGGACCGCAGCGGTGAGTGGTGACCCACCATCTCCAGGCAGGTGGCATGCATGCCACGTGCCCTGGCGTCGGCAATCGCGATCCGGGCGAACTCCTTGCTAGCCCCGTACGGCCCGAACTTGGCTACCGACCCCGCCTGGACTACTACTGTGTCCCTGCCGCAGACCTGGCGGACCGCCTCCAGCAGCCGGGTTACCCCGAGCGCGTTGATCTCAGCAGTGAGTAGCTGCTGGGACCAGGCGAACCCGGGCGAGGTCACCCCAGCCAGGTTGATGACGGCATCTGGCTCGCTGTCGATCAGGGCCTGGGTCAGGCTGCCGCCATCCAGCATGTCCCCGAACAGCACCTTGACACGCGGGTCCAGGAGCACCTGACGGGGGTTGTCCTGGCCACGTACCAGGCCGAAGACCTCGCACTCCAGCATGTCCCCGTACAGGGAGTCGACCAGCAACCGGCCGTCCTGACCGGTCACACCTGTGACCAGGATGCGCATCACAGCTTCACCGGGTACGGGACCGGCATGATGAACGTACCTCCGTTGGCCATGAAGGAAGCCTCCTTGCGAAGGATCTCGGACACGTAGTTCCAGACGAACAGGACGTAGGTGTCCGGTCGCACCGGCTCGTCCTTCGGTGCCAGGACCGGGATGTGCGTCCCCGGCATGTAGCGTCCCTGCTTGCCGGGCGTGGTGTCCTGTACCCACTCCAGGTCAGGACCGTTCAGCCCGAGTGAGTGGATCAGTGTGGTGGCTTTAGCGGGTGCACCGTAGCCGGCCACCAGGTGCCCCTTGCGGTGCTCCTCATCCAGCATATGGACCATCCGGTGACGCATCCGGTCGGCACGACCCTGGAGCCCCGACATGGCAGGAAGAGACATGGCCCACCCTTCCCATGACATGATCTCGGCAACATGGCTGCTGTGCAGGACCCGGTCACGGGAGTGGGTGAAGCTGGCCCGGATGCTGCCACCCTGCCGGTCGACCCACTCCACACTGTCCAGGCTCAGTCCGTTGCGGTGTGCCAGTGCGGTCAGGGTGCGGATGGTGAAGAAGAACCGGTGCTCATGGTAGACGTGGTCGAACATGTTGCCGGCCAACAGGTCGGGAAGGTACTGGCACTCCAGCACCGCCACACCGTCAGGTGCCATCAGGGTGCGCAGACCCTGCATGAAGTCGTTCGGGTCGGTCACATGGGCCACGACATGGTTGGCCACCAGAAGGCCGGCCTGACCGTACTGGTCCACCAGGTCCTGTGCCACGGCAGCACTGAACGGTGCCACGACGACGTCCAGTCCGGCCTCCTGTGCCACCGCCGCCGGCCCGGAGGACGGGTCCACTCCGACCACCGTGGCACCGTGCTCCTTGAGGCGACCGAGCAGCCCTCCGTCGTTGCAGGCGACCTCCACCGTAAGCCGGCGCGCCTGGTCCCGGTAGCGGCCCATGAGCCAGGTGGCGTACTGGTCGTAGTAGGCCAGAATCGCCTTGGATGTACCGGAGTAGAAGCCGTAACCGGGTCCGTAGAGAAGGTGGTCCGGCACCACCTCACTCAGCTGCACCTGCATGCAGCTGCCACAGAACAGCAGACCCAGCGGGTACCGGGTCTGTGCCAGTGACTCAGCGGGTGAGGTGAGGAACTCGTCAGCCAGTGGGCTGGACCCCAGGTCCAGGATCGGTGTCAGGTCGCTGCCGAGACAGCAGCCACAGGTGGTCCGTTGCATCTACCCTCCGTAGACTGACTCCCATTTATGGACATGCTTGTCGATGGTCCACTCGCGGGCCTTCTGGAAGTTTGCATAGGCCATAGCGGTTCGGACGGCCGGGGCGTTAGCCAAGGTCACGATAGCATTGAACCACTCATCCCCGTGTCCCTGGACCAGTAGGCCGTTCGTCTCCTCGGCTACCCAGTCCGGGTACTGACCCCACTTCTGCGCGACCGGCACGATACCCCGCGACGCATACTCCAGGGTCTTGCACCATGACTTGCAGTCATTGAAGTGTGTCTCCATGAGCGGAGCTATGCCGATAGTGAAGTCCAGTTTGGACAGATAGCTGTCCATCGGCATGAACCCAGGGGTGTGTCTACTGGGGACACCCAGGAAGTGGCCACCCATTGAGTGGAAACTGGCCGCAGGCAACGCCCCCCGGACCAGTTGCATCTGTTCTGGGATACCTCCGAAGTCCTGGTGGTGAAAAGGTGACCCGGCCCAGCCAATTACTGTGTCCTGCCGATCGAACACCGGTTCGATTTCTACCGAGGAAGGGTGGAGGCAGTTCTCCAGCACCTTGACCCTCGGGTTGACCTCGTACACCGACTCAGCCAGCCTGAGGGTCGACACCGTGACCACGTCAGCCATCTCGACGTTGCGGCGGGTCTGCGGCTCCAGCGGATGGTGTACCGAGTAGGGGACCGTGTTCTCCGGGTCTACGCCCAGCAGCCAGTCGTCCATGTCATAGACCGCCAGGACGGCCGGGTCCCGACAGAGGCCTTCCCACAGGTCACTCTGCCACGGCAGCCGCTGTGCCACGACCACGTTGTAGTCATGGATGTCGGGACCCGGTGCACCCCAGGCACAGCTGAACCGGTCCGGGTCCAGGTGGGTCAACGGGTACACAGAGCGGTACAGGTGACAGGCCCCTGTGTCGGTCTGCCAGTGGAAGACCCTGCGGTGGCTCACTACTGCCTCCGGTGGGCGGTCAGGTTGACGGTGAACAGGCAGGAGGTGTTGTCACACCTGGCGTACCACCCTTCGGCCCAGTCCCTACCGTCGAACCCGGCCAGAGGGACCGTGAACATGTAGGGGTGCAGTCTGCCCTTGAACAGGCATGCTGGACACCCGGGTCGGTTGTCCTCCGGAACCAGGTCGTAGGGGACTGCCCGCACGCTCATCGGTTGCTCCACTCCCGGTAGCAGTCGACGGGTACCTCGATACGCGAGGCCATCTCCATGGTCATTGTGGCGCCACGTGAGGCGTCCCGGATGAAGGCCAGGCACAGGTCGTAGATGAGTGAGTGCACCATGTGGTAGTTGCGCAGGAAGAAGCCCCGCCGGCCCTTAGCCGGGTCTGCGGGGAACCTGCGTACCTGCACCCATGGTGGTGCCAGCCTGAGCCAGTTATCCACAAAGGAGTCCACACCCTGTGGACAGGCACCGTGCACCACGGTCAGCCGCTCACTGGTGCCGGCCAGCTGGTCCAGCCTGTCAAGGACCAGTTCCTTGTTCCGCCAGGAACGGCTGCCGGTGACCAGCACGGTCACCATGGACGCCAGCCCCACTTGGCCACGAAGGAGTTACCGTCCCTGCCTGCCTGCTGCCCCAGTTCCGGCCTGTTCACTGTGAAGTCGTTGGGACGCTCGTTCACGGCTATCGGACCAGGGACGAGTATCATTCCACCAAGGGCCCTGGCCTGCCAGTCCAGGTCGGTGTCCTGCCACCACCAGCGCATCGACTCATCGGCCCGCAGTCCCGCCTCACCCTTGACCATGAACGCGGACCCCATCATGCGGTTCATGATGTCGGAGTCTGGTGCGGTCTTGAGTACGGGTGCGTCCGCCGGCCGGACCGTGGCAGTGGAGGCCGCGACTGCTGGACTGTTGCGCAGGTAGCCGCTGACCCGGTCGAACCAGTCCTCAGGAAGGATGACGTCGTCGCAGAGCATGGCGACGTCCCAGGTATCCGCCCTCCACGTCTTCCTGGCCACTCCTTCGGCGAACTCGAACCCTTGGTTCATGTTGTACGCAAGGTTGGGTGGCTGGTCCGGGATCGGCCTGATGAAGATACCCATCCGTGGTAAGTCGTCGAACGTCCCGTACCCCACGGCTGGGTCGGACGCGTTGTCCAGAACGATGATCACGTCGTTTTCGGCGTCCAGTTGCGGGATCAGCTGACCCACGAGACGCCTCAGCAGGTCATGGCGGTTGTGGGTCAGGATGCAGGCGTACCGGGGTGGTCGGCTCATGCCCTACCTCTCTGGATGTCGTAGGCACGGTTCCATGCCTCCTCCCACCTCCATGCGTTGGCCTGGTACGTCTGGTCACGCATGTAGTGCCGCGACGCCTGGGACTGCTCCTCATAGAGACGGTCATCGGTCATCAGAGCCTTGATGTGGCGGTACCACTCCTTCGGCGTCTCGGCAAGGAACCCGGTGCCGGACTCCTTGTGCAGCCGGCGGTACTCGGTGCGGGGGGAGGCGACCCATGGTACACCAACTGACATGTACTCGATGCCCTTCAGCCTCGACTTGGAGGAGTTGAAGCTGGTGGAGGCCAGTGGCACGAGTCCGGTGTCGAGGTTCTCCGCGATCGACCTGGCCCACATGTCCAGTCCCAGTGGCCCGGTTGCCGAAGGCTCCTCACGCAGACCCATGACCTGCTTCACCTGCCGACCGTCACCGACCACTTGGAACACGGCACCTTCGTCGATGAGCGGCTGCACCGCACCACGGAGCACCTGTGGGTCGTTGGGGTGTGACACCACTGTCCCGGCCCAGCCGAACGTTCCAGCACGCTGCTTGGGGAACTGCAGGTACGCCTCGGGAACGTAGTTGTCCAGAACCATGCCACGACCATGGCGGGCGTACACCTTCTGCAACTGTGCCGTGGAGGTGGTCACAAGGGTGGCCCGCTTGCAGGCTTCCAGGGTGTGCTGCCAGGACAGGGGGGAGTCGCTGCGAGGACGGTACAGCTGGAAGGAGCGGTTGTCCGGGTGGATCGATGACATGTCGTCATCCATGTCCACCACCACTGCGATCCCGTTCTCCCGGAAGGTGTCGACCAGGTGCGGCTGGAACGGGTGGGCCGGACGCTGGAGGACGATGACATCGGCGTCCGGAGGCACCTCAACGTTGACCACGGTCCGGCTGCCGTCCGGGTTCTCCTTCACATTGATCATCAAGCCGGTGTCTGTGCCTGGCGGGATGATCGTGACATCCACCCCAGTCGCCTGGAGCACGTTGGTAGGCCAGATCAGCCGGTTGTGGCCACAGGCGTAGATGTCGGCAGGAAGGACGTAGACCTTCAACCAGGTGCCCTTCTAGTTGTAGGTAACAACCCGCAGACAGGTGTGGTCAGACATGACTGAGATGACCCCGAGGGCTGCCGTCTTGGCTGCCGCCAGTCCGAAGTAGTGGATACCGGAGCTGCTGAAAGTGCCGGACCACTGCTGGAACGTAGTGATTCGTCCGGTGGACGACGTCAGTCCGCCCAGTGGCCTGGCTGACTCTGACCCGCTTTCCATGACCAGCTCACCGAGCCCGATTGCGGACGACGCAGTGGTGATGGCGAAGTCCATCGTGCAGGCGGCGTACCAGCGCCCGGACCCGGTCACGGTGATCTCGGTGCCGGGGACCGTCTGGAAACTGGTGGTCAGCGTCAGGTCCGAGTTGGACCGCTGGAGGACGTCGTCGATGATCTGACTGCTGGTCTGGGCCCCCACAATGGACAGGATGAAGGAGGCGTCCGGGATCAGCAGGACCATTACCCGGGCACCGGCAGAGGGTAGTCCGGCAAGAGGGATGGGTTTGATCACGGACCGCGCGTCCCCCACCGACTCACCGTCGAGGATCACCTCCACCTCGCTCTTGCGGGTAGCGGTGACCGTTCCCTGACGGAGGGTCCAGGAGACCCCCAGGCGCTGTGACTGCTGGGACGCCTGCTGCACGCCCGCCGCGATGAGTTCGGGGATCCCGTCCGGCATCGTCATGAGTACGCCTTACGCATGAAGTGGGTCATCTGCCCCCCTGGTGTCATCTCCAGTGACCACGAAAGCTCCAGCCACTTCTCCCCCTGCCATGTAATGACATCATAGGAGTCGTGGCGCGGGTCCGCTGCGGTGGACAGCTCGACGTACTCGAACACCGTCTGCCTGCGTGCCAGGTTGTTGGCAACGGCCTGTGCGGTCCTGGTGTCACGGGCCTGGATGTCGTTCACGCTGACGACATAGAAGCCACGGTTACGGAACGAGTGTGGAGCGGACTCGGCGATATCGGCCACACCGACTACGGGGAAGTCCAGGCTGACTGAGGAGTTGGAGATAGCGATGAACCGGTTCGGCGCCTGGAGGATGTCACTCGTCTGGACGATGCCCTCTTGGAACACCCGGTTGCCGCTGTCCAGGTCAATTGTGGGGACGGCAGTACCGGGGTCGAAGGAGCGGACCATTCGCATCCTGCGGTGGTTGTCGAACCACGGTGCGAAGTAGTCACCGTTGAGTGCTGCTGACTGGAGGATCTGTCCTCCACCGGAGCCGGCTGGCCATGTCTGGTTCAGCAGGTACTCACTGGAGGCCACCTCATAGGTGACCTGCGGGAACGACTCCATCACCTGGGCCACTACCTGGTCAGCGGTGACCCCGGTGCCGTTGACCGAGAAGGACAGCGGCTGGTCCACGATGAGCATCTCGTCCACAAGGGACACATTGGCCTCGTCCCCTGAGGTGAACAGCTCCCGAGGGTCAGCGGTGAACACATAGCGGCCGAACGGGTACTCGGTGCCGTCCGCCATGACCATGAACGGGTCCACGCGGTTGTTCACCACGTCCACCGCTGCGGTGTCCTCTGTGCCCAGTGCCATGGTGAGGCGACGCTTGACGGTCAGCCCGGTGTCGTGGCGTAGGTTCGCACCGAAGTAGGGGTGCAGCTCCCGCAGCTTCTCACCGGTGACACCGTCCACCAGGTCGAACCGGTAGCTGACTGCACGCTGACCGATCCCGTCCACCAGGTCCAGGACCGGGTCGACGGTGTAGAAGCTGCGGTCCAGGATGGCCATCAGGGGTCCACGGGGTAGGGGGCGGTACTCACCTCTGCGATGTTTACCTCGGCGAACTGGAGCATACCTGTGTTGACCATGCGTCTGCGGGTGCCGCCGGGCACCATCACGGCTGAGTACCAGCGGTTGCCAAGCTCGTCACGCACACACACATAGGGCAGGTCTGCCCATGCCATGTCACGCAGCGACCGGAAGCCGTTCAGTGACACCGCAGCAGGGATGCCGGCCGCGTTGACCAGCATGGTGCGGCCGAACCGCTCGCCCCCGCGCTCCAGGGGTCGGAAGGCGGTGACATAGTCCTTGGCATACATCGGTCTCAGCGTGACCGAGGAGCCCTCGGGCCAGGCGAACTCCTCCTCCGGGTCAGACTCCCAGGATGAGGAGTAGGCAAGGTTGTAGTCACCGTCCTGGTTGCTGTTGCTGGTGAACAGCAGCAGTGCGGTGTCGGCGTTGGTCACACCCGGCGAGGTGATCGTGCCTGAGACCGGAGCTGTCCAGAGTCCGGCGAAGTCGTAGACGTTGCGCTGGCGCATCCGGTACACACTGGGCATGCCGACACGTGCCTCGTAGTCACTGAAGCCGGTGACCGCCGGGTTGGTGCCGAGCATGATGGTGGACCAGTCCTGGTCCACATTGTCGAAGCGCTGCATCTCCAGGGCACCGAAGGCGGACGGTGCGACGGAGAAGTGCTCGAAGTAACCGGTGAACGGCTGCACACCCAGGTCGGTGGCCATGGTGACCCCTGCACCGTCACCGCTGGTCAGGCTTGTGTCATTGGCGTAGATGCTCCAGGTCTCGGGCTCGTCCTGACCCTCGGGCCACACCTTCGAGAAGACGTAGGGCCCCGACGCCCGTGACCGGATCCAGAACCCGGACAGCTTGCCCATGACCATGGGGACTGGGGCGGAGACGAGTAGGCTCTCTACGCCGGCCACGAACTTGCCGATGCGGATGCTCATGATCCTGGTGGTGGAGAAGTCGGCAACCACGTCGGAGTAGTACAGGTTGTTCGGCGAGTACCGTAGCACCGTCCCGAACGTGAACACACCAGCAGTGGGGTTGCTGTCAGGACGGAACAGGAACTTCACGTCCTGGTCCGGACCACCGGCCGTCAGGACGCAGAACCGCCGGGCTGCGGTGGCAGTGGTGATCAGGGCTGTTGACCCGTTCACGGAGAACTCGGCAGCGGACGCACCGTTGAAGCTGGTCCACGGCAGCCCCGAGTCACTGGTGCCCCAGGTGGCCACCTCGACCCGGTTGAACTCGTCATAGGCGGCAGCGTTCAGGCGGTTCCAGCTGACCCGGTTGTAGGTCATGCCAGTGGGCACACAGTCAGGTGTGGTGTCGCAGAACGAGTCCACGTGGACCAGCTCCTGGGAGGGCTGACTGACGCTGAGCCCCGACACCATGGGTGGGTTCTTGCTGAAGATGATGAACGCGTCAGTGCCCTGGTCGGCCGCGACTGCCGACACCATCGGCGATGTCCCGTTGATCCATGACAGGTTGTAGTTGTGGCCACCGGCAGGTGGTGTGCCGTAGGTAGCCACACCCAGCTGCTGGGGTGACAGGTTCAACAGGTTGCCCGGGAACCCGGACAGTGCCGGGGCGGAGGCACCCAGCACCTCCCACCGGTTGCCGGCGTACTCACCCGTAGCCGACCAGCGCCAGTCCGGGTTGCTGCCAGCACCCATGGAGGCGGGGGCGGACAGGTTGAGGGTGACCTCCTTCCAGCCGTCGATGATGGTGGGAAGGATGTCGAACTCGGCACTGGTGATCTGGGCGTAGGAGGACGGCAGGGCGGTTGAGTTGATCAGTAGGGGGACCGTGGTGTCGCCGAAGCGTCGGGCGATGAAGCGCACCTGGTCATACAGGTTGGCTCCTCCAGCCTCCCCGTCGTCTATCAGCTGAGCGGGGATGATCGAGCCGTAGACCTGTGCTGCGACGGACTCACCGTAAGGATGGCAGTCAACCTGCACAGCAGTGGTGGAGTGGACGCTGAGCTGCGGGACGAAGTCAGACGTCTCCCACTCGGGCACCTTTCCCTCAGCCGAGTCGTCCAGCGGGAACGGCATCCTGATCACCGACCCCTCCACCGTGGGGATCGGGTACAGCTGTCGGCAGCCGGCCACGTTGTAGAGAGGGTCCCAGGCTGAGTCACCGTAGGCGGACACCATCGGCCTGGTCAGGGTGACGGTGTAGGCACCTGGGTCCAGGGTCGGGTTCACCGACCGCGTTACTGGGTGCCGCATCACCACCGCGTTCTGACCGATGACCCAGCCGTCCTGCTGCAACGGAGCCAGTCCCCACAGGAACATGGTGCCGGTTGCTACCCGGTTCTCCTCGCAGTAGAGCACTTCCAGTGACAGGTAGCGGAACACCATGAACGAGGTGGCAGCCACGACCGAGTCGATCGGTGTGGCAGTGGAGGACCAGAAGCCGACCTCGTACCTGCCTGACGCCGATATCTCGAAGCGCTGGAGGTCGGCGTAGGTCCAGGACGGAGCCTCGGTACTGCTGATGCTCACCGTACCCGTGTTGAACAGAGGGTTCACCGTACCCAGAGGGATCCTGCCGATGAACCTGGTGAACCCCGTGGCGGTGGTCGTGTTGATGTCGAACCCGTTGTTCGTGATGCCGGTGGATGTCGAGGCCACGAACTCGGAGAACGTGTAGAGGTGGTTGATGTAGCCGTAGACGGCCAGGAAGGAGAAGATCTCGGTCAGTGCGGAGATGTCAGCGTCAGCTGAGATCAGCAGGTTGACAGCCAGGATCCGCTTGCCCTGGAGCAGCTGTGAGTACCTGTTGGTGTCGAAGTAGGCCGTGAAGGCGTTGACACCTGAGGTGCTGATGCCGATGTTCACGCCGTACTCGTCGTCAGGCGACCACAGCGCCTTGGCGGCGGTGCCTCCGGTGAACGATGCGTTGGAGCCGGTGACCGACCCGTTGTTGACCGGGATCAGGACCCGTCGCACCGGGCCCGTGCTGGTCTCGGCACCCCTCTGGTAGATGTTGGCCTGGGTCCCGGCGTAGCCGAACGTGTTCCTGGTGGGATGGGTCCAGGGCACGGTGAACCGCACCGTGGCTGCCGTGGCCGCCGCAGTCAGGTCCAGGAAGGAGCCCCACTCGGTGCTGGCCTCCTGTTGTCCAAAAGTGACAGTCTCACTCCGGATCGGTGCCCACTCCTGCCCCAGGATCTGGGGGGTGTTCGGGTTGTAGTGAGCCATGTCAGATCGACCTCACCGCTAGCGCCAGGTCCCTGCGTGCCATCTGTCCCACGATCCCCGTCCCCACTCCTGCCCCGATCGTCCTGGCCTGGCTGTCGGTGGGCAGTGCACCGGAGAACTCCTGCCGGATGCCACCGAAGTTGATGACCTGGCTCACCATGCTGGTGCTGGTCTCCCGCAGTGCTCCGCTCTCGGCCTGCATGCCGGCCATGAAGTCGGTGACCATCCGCTCACCACGGAGCTTGGAGTAACCGGACCCGGACAGCGGCCCGGTCTTGGCGGGGCTGCCCGGAAGCACGTCCGTCACGGCGGCAACGATGGACAGGGCCTTGTCACGTACCCACTGCCACATGGACCCGACCCCGTCACCGAACGACCTGATGGCGTTGGCGCCGGCGGTGAACAGCATCTGACGCAGCTTCCCTAGTTCGATGAGGATCTTACCGGGAAGCTCCTTGAAGAAGGTCTGGATGTTGTTGACCGCCTTCAGGGCGCCACCCATGAAGTCGGCCCACGCCTGACCGATGCCACCCAGGAAGTCCACCGTGAACCAGGTCAGGAACGCGTCAATCGCCTCACCCATGAACTGGAAGGCGGCGACCACCAGGCCCACAATGATCAGCAGTCCGGTGAACGCCTCGATGGACAGCAGCACCGAGTTGACCAGGCCCTCGATGGCCTTGCGTCCTACCGGCGACTCAATGAAGGCGGTGAACCGTGTGACTGCCTCGGTGAGCTTGTCAATGATCTCCTGTCCGCCCTCGTCGCTGAGTGCGTCCATGAAGGTGGCCACGAAGCCGGACAGGGAGAAGAACAGGTCGGACAGGGACTGTACGGTGCCTAGCATCGTGTCCAGCCAGGACTCGATGGTGCCGTCCTTGACCCGCTCGTCGATGAACCGGTTGAACTTCAGGATGGCCGTGGTCACTACGTCACCGAGTCCCGACAGGAACGGCATCGCGGTGTTTGCCAGACCGATCAGGCTTCGCAGCAGTCCGGTAAAGGCAGGACCGAACGTGGACAGCCACTCGACCGTGGCCGGGATGACGTTGGCCAGGAAGTCCCTGAACTGTGCGGAGGCAAAGAACAGCCCCAGGTCACGGAACAGTCCGCCCAGGGCAGTGGCCAATTGTGCCATGCCCCGCAGCGCCACACCTCGCAGCGAGTCCAGGATTTTGGTGATCGTGTCACCGAAAGCCGCGAAGAAGTTCTCCTGCACCAGTGACTTCAGGTCCCGGAAGAAGATCTTTGCAGGCAGCAGGGACCGCACGAACGCCTGGGCGGACGGTGTCAGGTTCTTCAGTGCCTCGTTCAGCTCGGTGGCGTTCTTCGCAGCGAACGCTGCGGTGGCCGCACTGCCGATGCCCTCGAACGCCAGCATCAGGACACCGACCTGTAGGCCGATGGCCGCGATGAGAGCGGGAACCGTGGTAAGGATCGCTACCAGCGCGTTTGCTGCCTGCACTGCGGCTAGAAGGACGCCGACGAGGGCACCGACAGCCGGGATCAGTACTGCGATCAGGGGGGACCGTCCGGAGATGTTGAACCCGGCCCCGATCGCGTCGGAGATGCCCTCTGTCAGTTTGTCAACGGGGCCACCGGAACGCGACACCCGACTGAACGCCTGCTCAGCCTGGTTCTCGATCTGCCTGACGAACCGGCCGCTGCTGGAGTCACGTAGTCCCCAGTGGGTCTCAACCGTCTGACCACGGGTGGAGTCGGACACGGCGTCCGCGAAGTCCCGGCCGTGGCTGCCGAGGCTCCTGGAGGTGGAGTCAGCGAGAGTGTCCCCCCACTTGTCACCGATGCCGTCCATCAGCTTGTCGGCATCGCGCCCCGCCTTCTGGACGCCCCTGTCAACCTGCCGCTCAAAGGGGTCGAAGTTGGCGTTGACGTCGATGTAGGCGTCACCGAGAGCCATCGCCGAGCACCACCCACGGGGCATAGAGAAGCGTGGGCATGTGCTATCGAGGCGACATGCTGCCTACATCATAGCCGTGAAGGACCTCATGTCCATGCCGGCGTCCATCTCCTGCCTGGTCACACCCTCCGGAGGCTCAGCCAGACGGTCCAGCCAGCCCTGGAGCGCCTTCTGGTCACGTCCGAGGCTACGGACACAGGTGGTGAAGGCGGCATCCAGCCATGCAGACAGGGTCAGGTTCTCGGCCACCACCCCGGACAGCACCAGGTCCCCGCCTACCACGTCCCACCGCACCCGTACGCTGGCCACGATCCCCATGGCCACCCACCATGGGCGTCCTGCCGCCGCCGCCAGGACGTCGAGGGACAGCTGCACGGCCTCCTCGGGGCTGAGGACCAGGTCCCACACCAGCTCCTCGAACACGTCAGCGTCAGCCGGCTCCAGCATCCCCGGCAGGATCGCGTCGGCCTC
>Ga0190274_10000349_pt1 | contig 28653 bp, 46 predicted proteins | sample Popmic531T_FD_133002 | JGI IMG/M metagenome (GOLD analysis project Ga0190274, IMG submission 133002) | Populus adjacent soil microbial communities from riparian zone of Yellowstone River, Montana, USA - 531 T | ecosystem: Environmental > Terrestrial > Soil > Riparian zone | place: USA: Montana... | reverse complement strand
CCAGCGTGTCAGTGTCGCCATCAGTGCTACCCACCACAGGAACGGACAGCTGGGCCATCGCAGGCTTCCTCAGCACAGGCCTGCTCATCGTGGCAGTAGGTATCGCAGTGCTGTACTTCTGTGGTCGGACACACCGGAGCCACTAATGGACCTGTCCGACATGGACATGGGGACTGTCGCACTCATTGTGACAGTGGTCGTCAAACTGCTGCTGTTGGCCATCCTCATCCCCGTTCTGTGGTGGCTGTGGAAGGACTACCGACGCAAACGTTTGACGACCAAACCCATCCGTAGACACAGAGGATGCACACCTAACACACCAACCCCCTATGGCTCCAGCTACATCACAGACGCTTACTACTACCTGATAGACGAGCTGCTGAAGCTGGAGCCAACCTCACAGATTGGAGGGGTCTATGCGAACAAGCCTGGTTACCACAACAGTCGCAGCCAGAACAGTCCCTATGACTACTCCGTGGAGGACTCACCACCCGACGATGGGGGTCTGTCCACAGTAGCCGCAGCGTTCGACTGGACGTTCCCAGAAGCGCAGAGAGGCGACTACTCCCGGATATCCATCTACACAGACAGGATCCTCAAGTCGGCGAAGGACCCCAACGACCACAGGCTTGATGGCTGGCGAGAGTTCTACGGCCAGGACGACACAGACGGGTACGTAGAGGGTTATGACTGTCGCTATGACTGTGATGTCACATCGGACGACTCACACAACTGGCACATCCACGGGTCAGAGGACAGGGACAAGTCAGGCAGCTATGACAACAAGAACCTCCTCCTGTCTGTCCTCAGGGGAGAACCAGCCAACCCACAGACGAGTGGAGGGGATGGAGCTGTGCTACTCAAATGCCCGTACGACAGTGACAGGCTGGACATGCTCTACGTCGCCAGCAACGGACAGGTCTGGCACACCTGGTGGCCCACGGTCGCAGACATAGGTGCACTGTGGAGCGCTACCGGTATCAAACAAGAGAACCTCGCAGGGACCATCGTGCCAGGCACTCTCACAGCCACATGGGCCCACGACGAGTCAGGTATCTACGTGTCAGGCCTAGGAGCACCAGCAGACCCATCCTGTCCAATTGACTGTGGGAACTTCTGGAGCTACTTCCTCGGCAGGTCCGGCCAGAAGTCAGGATGGGGATCAATGGACAAGGTGTATGGACAGTACCCCGTGGGATGGAGCGCTAGCAGACAGTGACAGAACGAGACAGGCAACTAGCAGCGGCCATCCAGAACGCAAACCCACAGACCATCCACTGTAGGGACTATGGACACTCATGGAAACCGTTCTGGGCAGAAGCACTACCACGTAAGCAGGGATTCCTACAGGAGCTGAAGTGTGAACGGTGCACCACCATCCGCAGACGCACTCTCAGCAGGTACGGGGACATCCTCACGAAGAGCTACAAGTACGCAGCGGACTACAAGATGCCCGGCGTAGGAAGGCTCACCACCGAGGACAAAGGACAGTTCCGCATAGCATCCATCATGGACACCCTAGGGACGTGAGAGTTGCGACAGACAACAATTGTCACCAATACGTACTGCGACGTATGTATAGACCAGCACATCTCTGACGACGAACCAGCCACCAGCACATTCACCATAGCCATAGACGAAGCAACTTGGCTACGTAGCAAACCACGCCAGCTCGATGTGTGCGACTCACACGCAGAACCACTGCACCAACTGGAGTTGATGCTCCGTGACATCAAGGCACTAGTCACTGAACCACCACGCAAAGACGCACCAGTCAAGGAACGTCGACCAGGCAGGAACAAGAAAGCCAGCGACTATGTGGAGTGTCCACTGTGTAACTACTCACTACTGGGTTCGTCAATGGTCAATCATCTCATGTCTATCCATGGGATCCCGCACCCCGCGCAACCCGAACAGTGTCCTGACTGCAACTACCACAACAAGTCAGGTTTCCCGCACTCGATGACCCAACACCGTTACAAAGCGCATGGCTACACCATCCGACAGATCATGATGGACGCAGCGGGGAAGGAAACTGGCCATGCCCAACAATGAAGAACAAGAACCACTGTGGGCAGTCACCTACACCTATGACACCAACGTCAACGCTGTGTCACCTAGTGCGGCATGCTTCGCAGCGAAAGTGAACATCAGGCACAACCGCAGGGTCGTGGAGTCCATAGAGGTACAACCACTCAACGACGAAGCAGCAGCCATACTCGCACAGCAACGGCAGGAACCACCATCATGATGCGCAACTTCGACCAGCTCAAACACTGCCGCTTCCGTGTCTACGTCGCACAGGCCAACTACTTCGAACGATGGTGGTGCCACACAGAGGGAGCAGAACAACTAGACCGAATCATCAGGTCCATGGCACACATCAGCTTCACGGCAGAAGCAGACAACGACCTGTGGTACTTCGAGATACATGACCCTGATGGTCCACCGATGGCCAGGTATGCCAGGTACGGCACAGACCCATCAGCCATGGATGACCCGACAGAGCTGGTGCTCATGGGTAAGCACATCTACATCGACCCACCAGAAGCAGCACAGTACTTCGCCAGGATGGCCGCAGCAGAGTCGAACTAGGAGCAACCCATGACATTCGTCTGTAGGTCATGCGCAGAAGGTGACCACTGCAACGCACACACAACCTGGTGTGACTGCCAATGTCGTACACCCAAACCAAAGGACGGGACATGACAGACCTGCTACTGGTCATGCTCACTGGCATCACTGCGTGGAACACCATCATGATCGGGAAGCTGATGCGTATCCAACAGACCATGCATGCCACACAGAGAGAGACAGTCCGTATCCACAAACGACAGGACGACTACTCATAAGGACCAGCATGCGTACCTTCTCGATGGTCAGGTCAGAGGATGTCACAGGTTTCAGCGGCACAGGCATAGTCGCCGATGGCGTGGAGTTCGATGATGGCACCACAGTCATCAGATGGAGAGGAGACCACAAGTCCACAGTGGTATGGGACAGCATGGAGTCTGCGATACGAGTGCATGGCCATGATGGACGGACGGTGTTCGAGTTCCATACCATCATCACGGACGTATGAATGTCTGACGCACTGCAACGTCTACTCCTGCGCATCGAAGCAGAGGCCCACTCACGAGGATGGGACAGACCAGCCAGACTCATCGTCATCGGCACACAGCTACAACTCCAGTCATGGTCCATCGAGAACACCCAACACCTGGCACATGTCCACATCGAAGCGACAGGCAGACCAGTGTGGACCATCATGGCAGTGGCCTACCTCGCTGAGGCTTATGCACTCGACGCTGGTTCACTAGCGGATGTGAAAGCGTACACAGCGACGTACAAACCTGGTGACATCACACGCAACAGCAGGAGTGTCGAGGTACGCAACATCACTGCGATAGACACCATGGGCACACAGCACCAGGTCTTGAGGGTCCGTAGTGGGAAGCCAGTCTACGAGTCCATGCCAGACGAAGAGATGTGCAACAAAGAGAGTCTGATTGGTGCGTACTACCGGGTGCCACAGTCACTGCGACGCATCCTCAAAGAATGGACAGACAACTATGGGACATGACTCGTTCTTTGGGGAGGGAACCACTGGCAACCGCTGTGTACCTGAGACATTTTTCCCGACCCCATTCCTCTGTATCACTGTCGATCGGAGTCAATGTTTGTGTGCTGGTACAGTCCATGGAGGATGGTCCGCTGTTGGTTAGTGTTGGTTGAGCGTTCCTGCTCGCTGTGTGGTGGTGAGGATGGCCTATCTGGACGGGGGTAGGTCATCCTCCGTTTGTGACTAGTCCTCGGAATACCATTGATGTATGGCGAGGACGGTAAGACCTTCTGGTAGGCCGGTGAATGGTCGCAACATCGCGGCTTTCGCTGATGCTGTCTTCTCTGAGTACGGTCGTGTGTGTCACCTGTGTGGTCGTCCGGGTGCAGGCACTGTGGACCATCTCATCCCTACGTCTGTGGACCCTTCTCTGTGGTGGGACATCTCCAATGCCAGGCCTGCTCACTTGTCATGCAACTCCAGACGTGGTGACTCGCCTCTGTCTGACCGTTGGTGTGCAGACGGATGGTAGCGAAGCGTTCGACCATCTCTGATGCGTTGAAGGATGGCAACAGGACAGCGCTGGAGCTGCTCTGCGCACAACTGGCCTCACAGATCGACTCCTGCACCACTGCCAGGGACAGGCTCCCACTGGTGAGGGCTTTCCTGGCCTCTGTGAGCGCGCTGGAGACATTGGAAGCGCAGGCCTACAGGAGAGTCAGGGATGAGGCCCGTTCTGCCTCTGGTGAGCCTCTGAGGCCCTCGAATCCTGTGGACGAGTTGTTGACCAGACGAGCGAGACGCTATGGCCACCTGTGACCTGCTGGGTAGCCAACGTGCCACCACTCGGATCCTGCCTAAGGGACGCTTCGACACGGACGCGGTGCAGCTCGCCCGCCACGTGGGTCTACCCATGGACCCATGGCAGGAGGAGGTGGTCACAGAGTCGGCCAGGACTACTGGCTCCAAGTGGTCAGCGTTCGAAGTGACTGCCATCGTCCCTCGCCAGAATGGTAAGAGCTACCTCGTACCCATCAGAGCGTTGGCTGGTGCGCTCCTCTACGGGGAGAAGCTCATTCTCTACTCCGCTCATGAGTACCGGACTGCGCAGGAGACATGGCGGTTGATGCGTGACATCTGTGAGTCAGACCTGATAGCCCCGCACATCAGACGGGTACGCACCATGGCTGGTGGTGAGGTCATCGAGTTCACCAATGGTGCACGTTTCAAGATGATCGCCAGGACTCGTACATCGGGACGTGGCTTCTCGCCTGACTGCCTGCTCCTCGATGAGTCGTTCGCACTCAGTGCAGAGGTCATGGCGACACTCCTGCCATCTGTCGCTGCCCGACCCAACCCACAGGTCTGGTACCTCTCCTCGGCTGGCACATGGGAGTCGGAAGTCCTGTTGGGACTACGCAGGAGGGGTCACTCCGGGCACACCAGCAAGTTCGCGTACTGGGAATGGCATGCGGACGAGACAGACGACTACCGGGACCCTGCCATCCACGCCAAAGCCAACCCCGCATATGGACGCAGGCTGACAGCAGAGGCAGTGGGTAGGGAACTGGAGTCGATGCCCCGAAGGGCGTTCCTACGAGAACGGTTGGGTATCTGGTCGGAGACCGCAGTCGAGACAGTCTTCACAGAGGAAGACATCGCTGCACTCACAGTGGACCCCTCTCCAGCTCCTGTGGACGGTAGGCCTGTCGGTTGGGGCATGGACGCAGCGTGGGACCGCAGTGGTGCCTGCATAGCGGCAGCGTTCCACTCTGACGATGGCCCCGCGGAGTTGGTGTTGGTCGATGCCAGGGCTGGAGCAGGGTGGCTACCGGAACGTATCGGTGAGTTGCACCAGCGCTATGACATAGACCAGTTGACCTTTGATGCCCGTGGTGGAGTGACAGACCTGGCGGAACGCTGCGAGAGGGAGCATGACACCAGGCTCCGTCCACTGAGGTATTCCGACTACCCCGCCGCATGCGCCAACCTCGCACAGAGGGTTGCTGATGGCTCTGTCCGGATAGGGCGGGCTCCCATGCTCATCTCCGACTTCACTGGTGCCACTGCTGTGACCACCAGCAATGGTTGGGTGTTCTCGCGGAAGTCCACCACTCCTCCCACTGCGCTGATCGCTGCCACCTGCGCTCTGGACGCTCTGGAGCACAACGACAGTGGTAGTGGTGTCGCTGTCTACTGAACCAATCCACGGGGGTGGGTATGAAGCTGTTCACACGAAAGACGTCAGGCTCCACAGTGCCACCAGACCCACAACCACTGTCCATGGTGTTCCAGTCCACACAGACCACGAAAGTCGGACCAGGTGGAGGGTACGGATGGGGTGGCGGACCACGGACCTTCGTCGGGTCATCAAGGGGCCTCGCTCCCATTGTGGAGGTTGGCAGGGAAGGTGACTTCCCCGAAGGTTCCCACGTCTGGGGTCCCGCAGAAGGTGACCTCGGATTCCCACATGCCACCAGGTGGCCAGGTTGGCCAGGGTCATGGGAACCACCGTTCTTCGCCAGGAGCACTGGCTATGCAGGTGACTACCCTGGCAGGTTCCTCGGGGGTGCACTGCTAGAGGGACGAGTCTCCACAGTGTTCGCATGCACTGACCTGATCTCCCGAAGCCTGGCGACCATGGGTCTGCGTGTCATGAAGGACAACGCTCCACAGGAACCACCAGCGTGGGTAGACAACCCCGAACCTGTCATATACACGTCGATCGTTGATGCGATGCAGTCACTGGTCAACTCGATGCTCCACAGGGGAGAGGCTTTCGTCATCCCCACGGCGAGGTATGCGGATGGGATGGTGGCCCGTTGGGTGGTGCTCAACCCTGACTATGTGGACGTGGAGGCCAGTGCTGGTGGTCTGCCTGTGTACTCCATTGGTGGCATGGACATAGCCCGTACGGAGATCCTGCACATCCGGTACCAGGTGTGGCCGGGCAACGTCCATGGAGTAGGACCACTGGAAGCGTGTTGGCGCAACCTCGTGGCAGCCAATGCCATGGAGAAGTATGGGACTGAACTGGCTGTGTCCAATGGCATCCCTACTGCGGTGCTCCAGTCAGATGCGAAGCTCTCGAAGGTGCAGGCTGGTGAGGTCAAACAGTCATGGGCTGAGGCCACCATGTCCCGTGGTGCTCTGCCTGCTGTCCTGTCTGGAGGGTTGACCTACACACCGCTGAACCTCAACCCCGCAGAAGTGGGACTACTCGACCTGCGTGCGTTCGATGAGCAGCGGATAGCGTCCACCTTTGGCGTACCACTGTGGTTGGTGGGTCTGCCTGTCAACGATGGCCTTACCTACTCCACGGTAGAGGACACTTTCGACTTCTTCTGGCGGGCCACTTTGAGGCCATTGGCGTACAACATCGCATGTGCCTTGTCCGGCTGGGCACTGGCCCGTGGCTCCTACCTGCGTTTCGCATCAGAACAGCTCATTGAACCGTCCATTGCGGAACGGGCAGGCATCTACGAGACGCTTATCCGCTCTGGTGTCATCACTGTCGAAGAGGCACGCATCATGGAACACCTGCCACCTGTCCCGCAGGAAGGTACAGACCTAGTGGCATCCATCAGGAACGAAGGGGTCTGATCATGTCTGTGTACCTGCGGAGGTTCGACACAGGTTTCGAGTTGCGTGACTTCACTGACGATGGCGACGGACGCACAGTGTATGGACGAGTGGTGCCGTTCAATGAGCCTGTGTCCTTCGTGGACCAGTACGACAACAACAGAGTCAAACAGGAGATGTTCCTCAAGGGAGCACTCGCACGACAGACACCACCAGGAGCATGGTCACGAGTGGCTCTGTCGTTCCAACATGACGATGGTTTCACGAACACCATTGGCTATGGACGTCAGTTGCAGGAGTTGGACGATGGTGCCTATGCCACGTTCAAGTTGTACGAGGCTGATGCGTCGAAGGCCAGGGAGATGATGACCAACACGTACGATGGTCTGTCGTTGGAGTTCGAACCAAAGGGTCTGGAGGAGACAGATCGCAACAACGTCATCCTCCGTAAGCGTGTCCACGTCCGCAGAGTGGGGATCACCAACGACCCTGCGTACAAGAGCGCTGAAGTGCTGGCACTACGGGAGCGTTCCATCATGGACACGGAGACTCCTCATCTTGACGCAGTGTTGGGAGACCTGGCGAAGCTCCGTGGGATGTGGGTCCGGTGAGGGCTGGCAGGTTCGACATTGTGGTACCCACCGGAGCACTGTGGACCAGGGACGTGCAGTGTCTCCAGCCGGACACTCCTATTGAGGCACAGGCTGTCACAGCGGGTCAGAGAGTGTTCGTGGATGGTTACCCGATGAAGGTCTACTCCGTGACCACCACTAATGGACAGACCACCATTATGTTCAATGAGGGTCTCTACACGGACCCATCCTTGAAAGTCACTGCGACTGCTCGTGTGGTGCCATCCAAACCAGTCCCTATCGTGGAAGCAGAGGCAGCGTTCCATGTGGACACAGACACGCCACCGGACACCATCGAGATCGATGCGACCATTTCCGTTGACAGTCTCACTGCGACACTCACCATTGATGCCCAGACATCCGCATCGTATGAGCCCTATGTCGGTGCCCACTCGTGGGACTGCTACCTACGCACAGCAGAGTGGGACTGGCAACGAGTCCTTGAAGGGACCATGACAGTGTTGGATGGTGACACGCGATGACCAGTAACGATGACAGGTTGCGTGTCCTCATTGAAGAGACAGTGCTGGTGCCTGTTGCGGAGGAGTCCACTCTGCTCGTGGGTATGCCATCCAAAGGTCCCAAAGGTGACCCTGGTGCCAATGGCGTGGATGGCGTGGATGGACAGCCAGGCGTAGACGGCACTGTCAACGAACATGAGCTGTACGAGGGTATGTCGATCTGGGGCAGGAACAGGGTCAACTCCGCAACCCCACTCGTGTCCGGTAGGACGTTCCTCAGTTTCTTCACTGCTACGAAGGACCTGCTGGTCGCCAACCTCGCTGCGTACACAGCAGCAACAGCAGCAACAGGGACCACTCTGGCGAGACTCGGACTCTACTCAGTGGACCTGAACGATGACATCACACTGGTAGCCGCTACTGACAATGACACCACGTTGTTCAACACCGCAGCGACCAGGTTCGTCCGACCAGTCATCACCACCACTGCTGTGACGAAAGGTGACAGGTACGCACTGGCACAGCTCGTGGTGTCCACAGGGACACTCCCTAACGGACCCATCAACTCCATGGGTGGCAACACGCAAGCGCTGGCTTCGACACCACCACGGACAGCGGCGTACCTCAACTCCACAGCAGACCTGCCAGACAGTGCACTGGCATCAAGTTACGTCGCTAGCATTTTCGCTTTCTACGGAGAGGTACTACCGGAGTTGCTACGATTGCCCATTAACCAGTAAGACACAAGCGCAGTAGGCAAAACAGCGCTAGGGGACCTACGTCCTATCTGGACCACCATCCCCGGACACCTTCCAACTCTCTGCGCAGCAAGACAGGCGCAAGACAATGGAAGGTAGGCACAACCATCATGGGCGATATCATGCTGGTCAAGCTGCGAGAAGACAGGGAAGCCAAACTCAAGTTCGCAGAGGATCTGGCCAACACCGCAGCATCAGAGAACAGGGACCTGTCCACCAATGAGCTGGAGATCATCACTCGCACGAAGGACCGCGTTGAGGAGATCGACAAACAGCTCGTCGTCCTCACTCGTGAGTCCACGCTGGACGAGGAGTCCCAGAACAAACTGGCGAAGCTCGCTGGTGCGGCCATTGGTTCTGCGGCATCCCCTGTGGAGTACCGCACTGCGGGCCAGTACCTGACTGACTATATCTCCACGCTGATTGGCGAAGGTGAGAGCAGGACCAAAGCTGAGGACAGGCTCCGCAGGTACCACCGGGCCGCAGCTCATGTGACCACAGGCAACTTCACTGGAGTGTTCCCGGACCCTATTGTCGGGACAGTCATCAGTCTCATCAACACTTCTCGACCATTGGTGAGTGCACTGGGGACGACTCCTGTCCCTGCTGGACCATCGTTCCGTAGGCCTCGGTTGAACGACCCTGACGTTGCCACTGGTATGGGTGTGCAGGCCAATGAGAAGGACGAGCTGGTATCAAAGGCTTTCACTCTGTCCAGTGAGAACGTGGATCTGTCCACTTTGGGCGGGTATGTCAATGTGGCCCGACAAGTCCTAGATTGGGGCATTGCCTCAATGGACACTGTGGTAAACCAGTTGGCTGGACGCTACTCGTATGCCACGGAACGCATGGCTATCGCGGAGCTGGCTAAGTCAACGTCGAAGGTCCCACTAGCGTCCACTGCCACCAGTGCTGAAGTCCTGGCCGCTGTCTACGATGCCGCTGCACTGGTGTTCGCACAGACCAACCAGCTGCCTACCATCCTCGCTGCTGGACCCAATGGTTGGGCCAGGATGGGTGGCCTGTCATCGACCACAGGTGTCCCGACGTTCCCACTGCTGGCCCCTAACAACGCGATTGGTTCGATGTCTGGTGCCAACACGTTCGAAGGTAACCCGGTGGGTCTGCGACTCGTGGTGACACCTGCGATCACGGACGAGTCGATGTGGGTACTCAATGGACTTGCGCTGGAGATATACGAGCAGGTCAATGGACAACTGTCCGTTGTGGAGCCATCCGTTTTGGGCATCCAAGTCAGTTATTCCGGATATGTCGGTTACTACCGGCCCGCCGCCAATGGTGCAGTCCTGATTGCGCCATAGCCATGGCTGTCAAGGCGGATCTGGACGCACTCAGAGCGATGATCGGAGCGAAGTCCACTGAGGGGGACAAGGTACTCGCACAGTGCCTCGAAGCTGCTGGCGACTGGGTTTACGACCGGGTCCGCCCTGACACTGTGCGTAGGTCAGAAGTGGTGCAGGCAGTGTTGCTGTTGGCAGCCAGGCTCTACAAACGACGGTTGTCCCCAGAAGGTGTCGCTGGTTGGGAGGACATGGGTGCAGTCAGAGTGGTGGCCAGGGACCCGGACATCGACAGGTTGATTGAGCAGCATGTGGGCGCAGGTAAGGTCTGGGGCATCGCATGATCAGTCAACTACGCCACTTCGTTGCGTCCCAACTGGACGGATGCACACTGCCTGTCCACTCGTACAAACCTGACGACGTTGGTGAGGTCCCCTGCGTGGTGGTGGACAGGCCAACCATCGATGTCAACGTGCAACTCAAGACAGTCACCATGGCAGTCATCGTCATTGGCCGTAGGGATGGCACTGAGGACGCACAGATGGAACTAGACGACACCACGTCAGAAGTGGCGCACATGCTCGCAGGCCCGGACCTGGCTGTGGACCGTATAGAGCCAGCAACCGCAGTAGTGGCAGAGCTGACCTATCCGGCCTACGTCGTCAGCCTCTCCTGTGGACCTGCTATCTGTTGAAACGGGGACATGGACAATGACTGCTCCTACTGGTGTGAAACCACTGTTCGTTCGGTGGGTCAAACTAGAGATCGAAGACAAGAACAACGTCACGCACACCTTCCAGTGCTCTGTCACACAGGCTGGTCTGACCTCCACTGGTGGCGATGCAGTGTCACTGAACACTCTGTGTCCTGAGGGGAGTTTCTCCGAGGCTGGCGAACGGGCATGGAACTTCACAGTCATTGGTGTGCAGGACGTGGAGTCTGCGGAGTCCTTCCAGATGTTCCTGCTGGAGCATGATGGCGAAGAGGCCACGTTCCTCTACTACCCGAAGACTGACAAGACTGGTGCACCTGTGGGACGTGGCTTCACAGGACTGGTGACTCTGGCTCCTCCGGACAATGTGGGTAATGCTGCATCATCGACGTTCGCCACGTTCACCGCGAACCTGCCTCTCAAAGGGAAGTACTCCATGGTGGACGAGACAGGTGCACCGATTGGTGTCAAAGGTGCAGCGAAGCCTGGTGACACGTTCCCCAACGAAGGGACCATCACTGCGTCCGATGCACCCAATGCAGCGCTGCTGACTGGTCTGGGTTACGTCGCTGAACCGCAGACCCCGTGGACCACAGGTCAGAAGATCACAGTGAATGGCTTCGACTTCAACTGGAGTGGGACTGCGTGGGCCGCTGGTGCACATGCTCTCGCTGCATCCACGAAGGACAAGTGAGACCGGCATGGATGGTGGGCGTACTGCTCCCTCCCGGAGTCTCCTGCCATCCATGCCATCCACAAGGGAGGGACGATGTACCAGGCTTATGAGATAGAGATGGATGATGGGGAGAAGATCCTCATAGAGTCCGATGGCAGGGACATCAGGGCTTGGGAAGCAGACCAGGACAAGTCGCTGTTCCGCACGCCACTGTCGTTCACTGTGGTCGCACAGGTGGCCTACCTGGCAGGGAAGCGTACTGGTGTCCTCAACGGGAAGTACCCGTCCTATGAGGACTTCGACGCACACTGTGTGGATGCCAGAGGGGTCAGGGACACGGAGCTAGTGGCAAACCCTACCCAGAGGGGTCGTACGGCCGGCTCCTCTGCACTCTCGCCATCAGGCTCCACTCCACGCCGGCCCAGCTCGAAGCAGAAGGTCCCGAAGTGATAGCCACACTGTTGGACGTCCTCAACCCACACCCGAAGGAACCATCCATTGAGGACGAGTGGCCTGCGGAGATGATGGCATGACTGCACAGGTCAGCATCACAGGCATGGATGACCTCCGTGGACGCATCAGGACCTGGCCGAACAGTGTCGATGACGCAGTGCAGAGGCAGATCCTGCAAGAGGTCCAGCCGATGGTGGTCCACATGAAACAGCGTTCCTCCATGATCGGTGGGGCAGCCAGGCTTGTGGGTAGGACCACCAATGCCTCCTCCACGTCTACCGGTATGCAGGTACGCATTGGAGGGTCGGGTCTGGCTGGTGTGCTGGTGTCCGGAGCTGAGTACGGAGGACGGAAGAGACCCAAGCGTGCCTACGTGAACAAGTCGAAGCGTGGTCGTGGGTACATCGTCAGGCGTAGGACCACGCAACAGTTCAAACCTCATCTGGGTAACAGGGGCTATTGGTTCTGGCCGACTGCTCGTAAGGACCTCAAGGGCATCAACAAGAGGGTTGCTGCTGTCCTGTCACAGGTGGTGTCCTGATGGCCCGTGGCGATGACCTCGTACTCAAGATATCCGCTGACACCTCCACGGTGGCTAATGGCCTGAAACCACTGTCGACAGCTCTGGACGACATGGAGACAGACGCAGACGATGCGGAGAAGAAACTCCAGAGCCTGTCCGACATGAAGGTGACACCCACTGCGGATGCGTCTGCACTGGACACACTGGAGCAGGCAGCGAAGGACGCGAAGACCGCACTGGGCAAAGTGGACGACACTGACGTGGAGATAGACGTCCGGACGCAGGCCATCGAGAAGGCACAGCAGGACATCAACACGTTGAAGGACACCATTGCTGAGAACATCGTGATGGGTCTGGACACGAGAGCTGCCACCAGGGAACTGACCACGCTACAAGGGTCACTCAAACGCATCAGTGACAAGCCTGTGACTGTCGACGTGGAGGTTGACACCCATGGAGGTATTCAGGGTGTGGAGTCGCTGCGGGAAGGTGTGAACGAGACCACCAGTTCGTTGCAGGGACTCTCCAATGGGTTGTCCGGTATCCCTCTGGTGATGGCCGCCATCCTGCCTGCTGTTGCTGACCTCGATGAGGCACTGGTTGGTATGAGGGAGAAGAACGAGGCAACTGGGAAAGCCACCACTGGACTCGGCAAACGCATAGGTGCAGTGACGTCCTTCATTGCTGGACCATGGGGGTTGGCCATTGCCGCAGGCGTAGGGCTCCTGTCGTTGTTCGCTGACAACATTGGTGAGGCTGACTCCGCTGTGCAGGCACTGTCCGACTCCATCGACTACCAGGCTGGTGCGTTCGACCGTGGCAACAGAGCAGCAGCAGCGAAGATGCTCCAAGATGGGGACCTGTTGCAGTCGGCGCAGAACATGGGTATATCCATCAAGGACATGACCTCTGCGCTGCTCGGCGATTTGGATGCACAACAGCGGGTCAATGCAGCGTTCGAACGGGCCACCCAGATCACACTGCCTGGCTATGGTGCGGCAGCCAGTGGCATGAAAGACAAGTTCAACGAGCTGATAAAGACCAATGTGGCCACAGCAGAGGCACAACGTCTGGTGGAGAGTGCCATTGGTGACGTGGCGGACGAGACAGAGAACCTGTCAGGGTCCGTGGACATCAGCACAGGGTCGTGGCAGAGGTATGACTCCGCACTGTCCGAGGCACAGACCACAGTGGACAAGATCATAGACAGTCTGGGCATCCTTAACGGTCAGTTCGCCAACAGCAGGGAAGCGCAGGCCACCTATGAGAAGGGTGTGGATGACCTCGCTGCCGCACTGTCAGAGAACAAGCACACACTGGACCTGTCGAAAGAGGCTGGCAGGGAGAACGACAAGCTGATCCGTGACCAGGCGAAGAGCATCGAAGACCTGACACAGGCCAGACTCAAGGACGCAGAGACCACTGGCGAGTCAACAGATGCCATCCTGGCCGACTACCAGAAGCAGCGCACTGACCTTGACAAGACAGCGACAAAGCTGGGTGGCAACACCACAGAAGCGAAGAACTACGTTGACCAGCTACTCAAGACACCAGAGGAACTGTCCACTGCGATAGAGGTCACTGGTGCCAAAGAGGCAAAGACAGAGTTGAACGACGTGGCGAAGGACAGGACTGCGAAGATCTACACAGATGTCATTATCAAGGTGGACAAGATCACGCAGGACATCACTCGTGGCGTACGCAGTGGACTGTCAGGTGTGCCGAACATTTCCACCAACACCAGTAGCGTGGTCATCCCATCGTCCACAGTGTTCCAACCCCGCCTCTACCTCGACTCCAGACCCATCAGGTACGCACTGCGATCAGACGTACAAGCAGCTGTGTCAACCAGCGTGTCAGCGACCCGCAAACGTGGACGGTTGTGGTAACCATGGCCATCGCTGTCACTGTCGTTGCTGCCACGGATGCGTCCCGTCCCAACGCCGTCACTGTCACAGGACTCACAGCAGGCCAACAGGTCGTTTTCATGCGTTCCTATGCAGGCACTGTGGAACGGGTAGCTGGGGTGTTCACAGCGGACGGGACAGGCACCATCAGTCAACCTGACTACCTCTACCCGTTCGACACACCCATCATTTACCTGGTCTATGACACCACTGCTACGACACTGTTGGGTCAGTCCACTGCGACACCTGCTGTCCCGTCACAAGGCATCCCATGGATCAGGGATGTTGTCTTCCCTGCACTGCGTTACTCCTCTGTGCGGATCATCGACGTCACAGACAGGACACGTGCAGCCAGGGTCAACCAGTACGGAGTGGTGGCACAGCCATACGCCATCACCACGGGGGACGTACGTTCCGGGTCCACAGGCACACTGTCCCTCTACTGTGTCTCACACGCCGACAGGGACGCAGTGCTGTACGCCATCTCCACGGGCAACCCATGCCTCATGAGGATCCCGAAAGCATGTCAGGTCATCGTGGACGAGATGACGTTCACACCACTGGACGTGCAAGAAACGAGGGTTGGTGTCGCTGGTGCCTGTGTGCTCACAGTGGACTTCGTGGAGGTCCAGCTCTCCGAGGTAGGCACGTTCCGACCAGTGTCCTACGCAGTCCAGAAAGCCAACGCTGCCGCAGCAGGACTCAAGTATGGTTCGCTGCTCCCTGCACCATCAGGACTCGCACTCAACTTCGTGGGTAAGACCTACCGGGACATGTACCTGTCACCCACGGGCATCAAGCCATGAGACAACCCATCAACGCACTACCCACAGGGATGCGTCCACAGAGGATCACCAGTGCTGCTGTGTCGTTCGATGTGGAAATCTACCGTCAACAGCCAGGCACACCAGGTGCAGACGGAACCACTCCTCTAGGGACTCTCTCCACGGTACGAGGGACTCTTGAGGATGACTCTGCACAGGCTCCAGCCAGGATGATGACCGTGGACATAGCGAAGCTGCCTACATGGCTCGAACCGGGGATGTGGATGCGTCCGACTATCGGGGTGCAGATGGTCCAGAACGTCATCTATAGGTTACCGACCACGATCATCACGGATGTGGATGTGCAGCCGAGTGACTCGCAACTGGGGACCATCACAGGGAAGGACCCTGGCGAGGTACTCAACACCCGTCCATACGAGACGGACACCAGCCTGTCCGGGACACTGAGGACACTCGTAGCCTCGGCATGCACAGTCCTGACAAGGACCACTGATGTGTCTGGCGTACCGAACATCACCATCCCCAAAGAGTCCGTAGCGGAGTTCGGCGCAGGACGATGGGACACCTGCCTCGACATCGCTGACTCGCTGGGTGTGGCACTGAGGTTCACCGATGATGGTGATGTGGTGGGACGCTACCGGGAAGGTCCCTACCCTGCTCCAGCGTGCATCGTGGAACTGATCGAGACAGCAGGCGCACTCCACAGGTTACGGTGGCCCAGCATGGCCAAAGTCCTTGTGGACAGAGGAGACACCATCGGCCTGATAGGTGTGTGCACTGCTGACCAGGTGACAGGGACAGCCACACCAGCCTGGTACCCGCCATACGTCATCACGGACACGCAGCAGGGTGACTCCACGACGACGCAGGCCACAGCGGACAGTCTGGCCAAAGGGTTGCTCATCTCGAAACTGGCAGAGCTGGACTCGTTCGAGAGTCTGCCTATCCTCCCTTCCCCGTGGTTGGAGGCTGGAGCGGACGTGGTGGACCTGCGTTCGAAGTCCTATGGTCTGCGTGCTGTCACTGTGGACCTACCATCGTTGGCCACGTCTGTGACGCTGCGGAGGATCCCATGGTGAGTGACAGACCTCAGGACGACTACCCCTATGACCGGAACCTGAAAGCAGCCATCTGGCGAACGGGCACCATCGCATCCGTGTCTGGTGACGGGACCAGGTTGACTGTGAACGTCCCTGGTGGACAGGTCACCAACGTCATGTTCCTGACATCTGTGACCACCACTGTTGGTGCCAGGGTCGCACTGTTGTTGGACAGCAAGACTGCACTCGCTATCGGACTTGTGAAGTAGGAACGGGGACAGCTATGGGGACAACTACCTACAATGCTCTTCCGTACCCCGAACCTGGTGCGGACGTCGACGTCGCGAAGGACATCAAAGCGCTGGCACAGGCAGCGGACACTTCTATCCTCACTTCTGGTGTGATGCGGTTCGCGACGAAATCTGTTCGTGACTCCACACTGGTCGGAGCGTTGGCACCAGTACCGGGGATGATGGCGTATGCCGCTGACACTGACTACACAGAGCAGTACATCACTATTGGTGCATGGTCTGGCTGGGCCCCGCTGCCAGGTTCGGTGGTCGCCGACTTCAAGATGAACGCGGTCCTGTCCATCGCCAACGCCTCGTTCATCGGAGTGAGCTGGCAGACCACCATCAAGGACCGACTGGCGGCGATGAACGCCAACCGGATGCAATACAACCCCAAGGTCCCGGGCCTCTACACGAGTGTCCTCTACGGGCACTGGGGCGGTGCCGCTGGCGGGGGCCGCTGCATCGCGCACATGATGAACGGGGCCTACTACGGCATGCAGCCGTTCACCCTGGGCAGCGCCGCAGCCCCTTCCACGGTCACCTGCCAGGTGGTCGCTCCCATGAACGGCACCACGGACAACGTGCAGGTGGTCGCCTACCAGAACAGCGGCGCCCCGGTGAACCTCGACAGCGACTCGTCCCGCTGGATGATCACGTACAGCGGACCCAGCTAAGTGGACCCACGAGGACATAGGAGACAGTCATGGGAGTCACGTTCTCACCAGACCCGCAACACTTGCTCGCAGGAGCAGGCACAGCAGCACAACAGACAGCCAGACCCAGACAGGTCGCGGACACAGTGAACGGTGGCTATGACGATTTGATCCCTGCCACTGGGGCCAGCGTGGGCACACCAGGGACCTTCACACCAGCAGGCGCACAGACACCAGCCAACCGGGCAGCACTCACAGGCATCACAGCCACCCCGACAACCATCTGGCCAGTCGGGACCTACGTGACCACTGCGGACGGACTGGACTCGTACTGGTCGGGTAGTGCATGGGTCGCCGGGCATGCCCCTGTGCTGGAGGTACGTAAACCATCGAAGTGAGCACATACGAAGAACCACAGTAGGCCTTGTCCATCCCTCGACCAAAGGACTGGCACCACTGTGGTTCTTCTGTGTGTGGACGCTAGTGGCTACGCAGCCCTGCGCATCGGACTGGTTGTGCGACTCCTCCGGTATGCCAGTTCATCGAACACTGTTGCTATAGCCGTGGCCTGTCTGTCAGACAGCTCACGGGCAGGCTCCTCAGTCATCAACTCCCTGATCCTGATCATGTCGCCAGCGTCCAGTCTCCCTGTCTCCACGCACACAACCCACCGGACCCTTCCCCAACTACCCACAAGCCATTCTGTGCGCTCTCCGTGGATCTGGGGAGGGTTTCCGAGGCCACCCAGACATGAAGGAGCGGATGAGTCCACCCCTCATAGACTCATCCGCTCCACCAGCCAGCCTAGTCAGCACAGACGCGACGTGGCCTCACCTCTTGTCCTCCCGAAGCGCACCAGGATGTCATCTCCACGGAGCCTGCGAGTGCGACCCACCTTCGCCACCCAGAAACCATCAGGCATGGCCTGCTCCACCATGACCCTCCGCTGTGCAGGGTCCGCGTCGCTCCAGTTCTGCGCCACGGACTCCACATCCTGAACAGTCGATGACTGCATGGCACCAGCCAGAGCCAACTCCCTGCGCTCCTGCCAGAGTGGGGCCAGCATCTTCTCTGTCTCCTCCACCTTCTCCGCGTAGAAGTCATACGAGTCGATGTTGGCCATGGCCTTGTCGTGGAGGGTCGAACGGATCCGCTCCAACTGGGAGATCCTCCTGTCCATCTCTGCCAGAGCGGAGGAACGAGCAGCGATCAGGACAGTGTTCCGGGGGTCCGACAGTTCCTTGACCACATGCAGTGCTGCGTAGTGCTCCGCTGCTCTGGCATCCACGGACACGTTCGAACAACCACGAGGGGTGCACCGGTACTGCCTGCGCTGTGTGCCATCGGAGTACGTCCCTGGCGAGGTTGACCCGACCATGGGCCCACCACATTCGTCACAGTGGACCCAGCCGGACAGGTAGTGCACAGCCTCAGCAGGTTGCCTACCTCGCTTACGACCCTCGAACACTTTCCGCATCAGCCTGTAAGTCTCCTCACTCACGATGGCATCGACGTTCGACATGGAACGAAGGATCTTCCCATCATGTTCCAACAGGCCACCATGACGTGCATGCATCAGGACTGCCCGGACGTTGAGAGCGTTGAACGTCTTACCTGCCCTCGTGGTGAGTGCTCTCCGTTCCCACTCCCTAGCGACTGCACCCAGCGAACGTCCAGCGCTGATGGTCTCGATGCCCCATTTGATAGCCATGCGTTCCGCGTCCAGTTGCGCGTCGCTGATGTGTGTGTCGTCCACGTACCTGTGACCAAAAGGACTGGGGCCACCTTTGACGATGCCAGCAGCACGTCGGTGAGCGTTCAGGTTGCGGATCCGCTCTGACTTCCTGCGTGACTCCTCCGCAGAGAAAGCCATCTTGATGCGTAGCTCTAGCAGGTTGGAGAGCAGGTGGTCACCATGGCAACTGGCGAACACGTACCTGTCATTCGTCGTGGCCTTACGCAACTCCACCAGACGGATCATCTGCTCCATGTCCCATGGTTGACGGGACAACCTGTCGATGTGCCAGCAGAGGACACCATTGTTCCTGCCTTTGGCGATACGGGTCATGAGTCTGTCAAACTCCGGCCTCTTACCTTCGATCTTCCACGCTGACTTACCTGCGTCAGAGAACATCTCTCCGAGTCTGGCTGTGCGTCCCATGAGGTTGCGTAGGCATTCCACCAACTGGCGGGGGACCTTCTCCGAGTCATGTGCGTCCGTGACTTTGGATATACGGGCGTAGACGTCGATGACAGGTGCATCCGCAAACGCAGGGTCAGCATCACGCAGGCGCAACGCTGCGACCAGTTGCTGTATCTCTGACCCATAGTCGATGTCATCAGAGGGACGAGGTGGTTTGGCCATGGTCAGTGGCAACCTTCCGGACGAGAGTTCTGGAGTTGTTCCACTGCTGTGGTGGTCTGGCTGTCCGTGGAGATGGCCATGTTGATGAGTGCTGCGTCATACCTTCGCTGCCACTGGTCGCAACCTGGCGTAGGGACGATGCTGCGGACGACCAGGAAGATGACGAACATGGCTATGCCTGCAATGACACAGGCCTCTGTCAGCCATGACTTCTGAGGTTCTGGTTGGGTCATGCTCAACTCCTGTGTGGTCAATGGTCTAGCTGTCGAAACTGGAACGTGACTTGTCGAATGTGCGTACCGCTGCGAGTGGGTCAGTGGGGTCGATGCCATAACGGGCCAGTACCTGCGCAGCAGTGGTGTCAGTTCCCTGCGCTTTGCGCGCGTCCAGTAGTGCGGAGTTGATGGGGTTGCCATGTCTGCCTCTGAGGATCTCCATGGACTTCTCGTAGTCGGCCATGGTGATGCCGAGCCAGGCCAGACCGTCACGGACGGTAAATTCCTTCACTTCTCGACTCAACTCCTCTTCGCATTGATATGTGCCAGGGTCCAACCAGCAGACACCAGAGCATCAGCAGCAAGTTCCCTCACCAGAGCCTCTGGCTGGTTGGCGTAGAAGTCCCTGGCCAGTTCCTCAGTGCCAGCGATGCACTGCCAGATAGGAATGCGACCTGTCTGCCTGTCGAACCAGACCAGAGCCATAGCTGCCAGGTCCCTGGTGCTCCATGTGCTGTTGACCAGTGTTAGGTACTGCTCCAGTGGGTCCATGTGTGCCTGCTTCCTGTGTGTGGTTCCTGTACTGCCTAGATCCTATGGTTCGAACGGAAACTAGGACTTAGGCAGTACACGCTATACAGGGACAGACACGGACAGAACCTCCCTGAATCGTTGTCAGGTCGAAGCGTTCCCGTGACACTGGCGAGTCCTGGCCGTGACCTTCTCGTTATGCAGAGCGAACGGTGGGACCAACCGCGTCCCCCGATGGGGTCACCTTCCATCGATGGCTCAGCTCCGTGGTCAGTCTGGCGTACTGAGGTCCCACCGTTCCTAAACTTCGTCGATGCGATGACCATCCATGCCGCATCGCTCCAGTCTGATGTGGACAGACCCTCTACGGTTGAAGCCAAAAGGCTCCCGGAAGAATGTGCGAACAACTCGCAACAGCAGGCTCTGTCACACCAATAGACACCAGCACCAATGGCTATTGCCTGTCACAAACATGAGCGTTGCATAGCCACACAGCAGCGGGTAAACCCATGTCCCTGACCAACGCACCACACGGGGAGAAAGACATGGGGACACTCATACCGTTGGACGACTATGCGCAACAGGCACTCACCACGTACCTAGAGGCCTCACAGGCAGAGCTGGAAGCCAAAGCCACACGCAGGAAAGCGCGCGACGAACTACTGGCTTTCTTCCGACTCCATGACGCAGACACAGGGACTGTGGACGACAAACCTGTCTGTCGACTCGTGGTGTCCGACAGGGAGATCATTGACACGGAACGCATCAGACATGAGGAGCCATTCCTCTACCGGAGGTTCCTACGCCTGTCGACTGCGTACTACATCCGGGAGGTAAAACCATGAATCCCTACCTCACTGATGGTCGTAAGCGCATCCAACCCACTGGTGCACAGCCATGCCTGCGATGCGACGCACTGACCCGTAAGGCGTACATCGTCACTGAGGTAACGGTCATGCTCGATGCCAACCCCACTATCCGAGGTAGCTACTACTACGAGACAGAGGATGGGTTGGTGCTGGAGGACGTTGTGGGGACACTGCCAGTGGACAAGTACCGCCGCCATCGCTGCATGTCAGACACATGAGCAAGAACCTCAACCTGCGCACCATCGACACAGTGACCACACCTGTGTTGCAGGAACCAGACCAACCACATGCGAAGCCATTGGACGCAGAGGCCTACGCACTGCAAATCACACTGGCCTCACTCATCCAACTGGGTGCAACCACGTCACGCAGGAGCAGGCAGACCACCATCGGTATCTCACAGCTAGGTGGGACCTGTGACAGGGAGCTGTCCTACAGGGAGAACGCAACCTGTCCCAGCAACCTCACAGACCCTCTGAGAGCACTGGTGGGGACAGGCCTGCACCTGGCACTGGCGGAGCTGTTCAGACGGTTGGACGCAGGCGCTGGACGTTTCCTGGTAGAGACAGACGTTGCCTACAGAGGCACACCAGGGACGTTGGACCTGTTGGACAGGTTCTCTGGCACTCTCATCGATTGGAAGTCCACCACCAAAGCGAAGATCACACAGATCCGTTACCACGGGCCACCAGGCTCATACATCATCCAGTTGCAGGCCTACGCAGCAGCACTGGTCACACAAGGTGAGACAGTCCGCAAAGTGGCACTCGTGTACCTACCTGTCGACTCGACGCTAGAAGACATCTACGTATGGCTGTCCACATACGAACAACAGGCAGCGGACACAGCCATAGAGAAGCTCGCACAGATGCGACTCAAGGCACCACACGAAGTGCAGGCCACACCATCAGCGCTGTGTGCCTACTGCGCATACCACAACCCACAATCCACAGAACTGGACCACGCATGTCCGGGGAAGGACCACACATGAGCTACCCACTCCAGCAGCCAGACCCACCAGCAGTGTTCAAGGTCGCAGAGTTCATCGGGGACGTGGCCATATTCCTCATTGGCGGCTACCACGAGACCCTCGCCACAGAGAAGTTCACCAGTCCAGCAGCACGGGTCACTGTGGTCATGCTGACCGGACGCACAGCAGGGAAGGTCTACGAGGATGCAATCCTCTGGGGACAGCGACAGACCTCACAGTTCCAAGACAAACAGCCAGGCTCCGCAGTGCTGTGCAGGATCACCAAGAACGGCAATGCGTACACCTTCGAACCAGGGTCCAGCTATGACGCGGAACTGGCGAACAACTGGATAGCAGCCAACGCACTGCGTTTCGACCAGCTACGCATGGATGCCGTCAAACACTTCAACCGGGCATGCGCAGACCTGGCACAACAGGGCATCAGGCAGTCACCAGCACCACAGGCATCGCCACAGTGGACACCACCCAAAGAGGAACCGGCCAAACCCAATGCCACCATGCAGACCCTGACTGACCCCGCAGAACCAGCCACCGAGGAAGAGGCAGGGTACTGACATGTCCACACTAGAAGACCTCATCCGCACAGCGAAAGAACTAGAGAGGCTCGCAGCGGAACTGGCTGACCACCTGTTCAACTACGCATCAGAGCAGAACCTATTGCACCAGTCCACACCAGTACCACCAGAGGCCAGGATCACAGAGTCAGCCACCACTGTGTTCCAGAAACGAGTGGAACAGAGAGACCCCGTGGCAGTCATGGTCGCAGAGATATGCGCCTGCTACGGACTTGAAGTGCGCAACGACAAACAAGATGGCTCGATCACCTGTGTGAGCACACTGGACAGGATCTGGGCCATGTCCCCGAAACTGTTGCAACGCACACTGGAGACAGTCACCAACGCATGGGGCAGGACACCAGCCAACCTGCGTGGGGACATCATCGAAGGTACAGCGCTGTTCCTCATGCAGTACGGCGACACTGTGGACACACAGGAACTGTCAGAGGCTCTGTCGTCCATCCGTAACGGCACCAGAGGCCTACTCGCATCAGCGCAGATACTCCAGAGAGGCACCACGAAGAGCAGGACGAGGGCCATCGCAGACCTGATCGCAGACGTCTACACCAGCTAGGACGGATGTGGCGATGATGGACCTGCAAGACTTCCTCAACAGGCTGGAGTCAGTCAAGAGTCTCCCTAGTGGTTTCTCTGCCAGGTGTCCGGCACACAGTGACCACGTGTCAAGTCTCATGGTCAATGCAGGCAAGAACCAGCCCATCGTCGTCCACTGCCATGCAGGATGTGAGACATCATCCGTCCTCACAGCACTAGGACTGTCCACTACGGACCTGATGGGTAAACCGAAGGTCGTCGCTGTCTATAGGTACGTGCACGCCGATGGGTCGACAGCGTACGAAGTGGAGCGTTGGACCAACCCGAAGACGTTCCGGGTCCGTGGCCAGTTACCGGTACCAGCAGAGCGAGTCCTCTACCAACTACCCGCACTCGATTGGGCCCGCTCTGCTGGTGCCACTGTCTACGTGGTCGAAGGTGAGAAGTGCGCAGACAGACTCATATCCATGGGACTCATAGCCACCACCAACGTGTCTGGTGCAGGGTCATGGCTGGCCCACTATGCGGAGCAGCTCCACGGGGTCCACAGTGTCATCATCGCGGACAACGACGTTCCTGGACGGATGCATGCCAGGCATGTGGCATCCACGCTGAAACCGTATGCGTTGACTGTGAACCTGTGTGTGCCGAGGCATGGGAAGGATGTCTCAGACCTGCTTGATGCTGGGTACACACTGGACCATCTGGACCCATTGTCAGAGACCGATGACCTGGCAGCGTACGTGGCATCGAACGTCCGGACACGCAGAGTGGAGTGGGCGTGGCACAACTACATGGCTATAGGGAAGCTCTCCATCGTGGAGGGTGACCCTGGTGATGGTAAGTCGGTGCTCACTGTGGACCTGGCAGCCAGGTGGTCATCAGGTGCACCCATGCCAGACGGATTCAACCATGAGGGTCCATGGCCTGTGTTCATGGTGTCAGCAGAGGACGACCCGGAGGACACCATCGTTCCCAGACTGATCGCTGCGGGAGCGAAGCTCGACTATGTGACGTTGTTCCCACATGGGTCCACACCAGACCAGCCATTCACGTTCGCCGCAGACCTGGCAGCACTGGAGAGAAGGGCACTGGAGGTAGGAGCCAGGATCATCATCTTCGACCCTCTGGCAGCGTTCCTGTCGTCCTCCGTGGACACGCACAACGACATGCAGGTCAGACAGGCACTCTACCCACTCAAGAGCCTGGCAGTACGCACCAGGAGTGCTGTGGTGGCTGTCAGACACCTGAACAAGGGCTCACAAGGCACCAAAGCCATCTACCGAGGCAACGGATCGATAGCTTTCGGTGGAGCTGCCAGGGCTGGTTTCGTCGTGGCGAAGGACCCGGAGGAGCCACAGGTCAGAGTCCTGGCATGCGTCAAGACCAACCTGTCCCACATGCCACCCAGCCTGCGCTACTCCATCGAGTCGACAGAGGACGAAGTGCCATACCTCATGTGGAGGGGAGCCACGGAGACCACTGCTCAACAGGCACTCGACGGACCACGGAAGTTCTTCTCCGAAATGGACGAGGATGACAATTCGAATAGTCGTGTCCGACAGTACGAGATTGACTTCTTGCGTGACCTGTTGGTAGAGGGTCCAATGGCGTGGAAAGAGATAGTCAGGACAGGCAAAGAGGACGGTTTCACGGAGCACTCCCTACGTCGGGCCAGAGCGGATGCGGGGCTCAAGAAAGTCACAGGGTCCGATGGTCTGAGGTCTGTCCAATGGGCACTACGTGAAGAGTTCTCAACTGCTCCAGAGGAGCCAGAACTGCCACTTGACCATTTGCCCACAGTAGATGACCCCCTAGATAGGGCCACAAGTGGCGAGGGCAAATGGTCAAGTGGGGCAAGTGGCACTTTGGACAGTGAGGCTACCCTTACCGACCAGGAACGTTCTGAGGCACTCGAACAGTGTCCACGCACATGCTCTGTCTGCGGCACAACCACTGACGTTCTTGGATTCCACAAGCCATGGTGGGTCTATCGCTGCATTGCACACGACCCACGTTCCTATGGTGCAGACAATGGCCACTGACTACCTAGTCTTGTTGCACTCTCCACGCAAATGCAAAAGGTGCGGGGAATGGTCACTGTGGTCATTGGAGAGTCAATTATGGACAGACAAAGGTATATGTCTCGACCATGCCAGGGACATCTACGAGCGTGACGGAGAACAGGACTACGGCACCGCACTCAGAGCAGTGGTCAGGGCACTCGGACCTGTTGATGTCATCGAAGAACAGCCCCAGAGCCTCGCAGACAGGTCAGCCACCGTAACCCTCAAGTGGGTATGCAGTGGAGCAGTCCAGAGGTTCCTAGGCCATCTGGGGAGTGATTTCGTCGGACGATGCGCAGGATGTGGCACTGCCATCCGCAGGTACGGGCCACAAGGCAGACCACTCTGCGACACCTGCGCATCACCAGCCACATGAGACAACGGGGGACCACTATGGCCACACCAGTGGACCAGCAACCAGAGACCATCGACACATGTCTAGCACTGGTGCAGAACCTGCTGGACTGGACGGAACAGGCAGAGAACAAACTCAATGCCATCCACGCCGACACCTACGACCTCGCAGACAGAGTGAACACATCACTGGTCATGAGTGTCATTGCATCCATCCTGATCGCAGTCATCCTGTTCATCATCCTGTTAGCACAGTTCCGATGACTGAGAGAGTTTTGCCACCCATCCCCTACTTCGGGTCGAAAGTCAACCTCTCGCCACAGATAGCCTCGTACCTGCCACCACACACGCACTACGTGGAAGCGTTCGCCGGAGGGTTGTCACTGCTGTTCGCCAAACGGCCATCCTCAGTGGAGACAGTCAACGACCTGGACGGCAACGTGGTCAACTTTTGGCGAGTGCTCCGGGACAGACCACAGGAACTGATACAGGCCTGTCGACTGACCCCCTACAGCAGGACGGAGTTCTACGAGTCATGGGAACCAATAGACGCTCTGTCTGATGTGGAGAGGGCACGCAGGTTCTTCGTCCGACTCGCACAGGGTCGCATGGCCAGACCATCAGGCAGACGTGGGACCTGGCGACACCCCATGAACACCGATCGCTCCCACTCCGGGGAGATGACAGAGTTCACTAACCGCATGTACGCCGCAGCGGAGAGACTCTGCAACGTCTACGTGGAACACAAACCAGCACTGGAGGTCATCCAGACCTATGGTCGCCACGACGACATCCTCATATACATGGACCCGCCATACGTCCATGGCACACGCACCAGTTCCACAAAGGACTACTACGCCCATGAGATGTCAGACGCAGACCACACAGAGCTAGCAGAGGCAGCACACAAGGCACAGTCAGTCATCGTCCTGTCTGGCTACCCTGGCCCGCTCTACAGCGATCTGTACAAGGACTGGTGGACAGTCAAGCTCCCCTATTGGACGGTACAAGGCAATGGGACCAGACAACCCCGTATGGAGATGCTCTGGCTCAACCGCCAACCAGCAGGACAACAGACACTGTTCCCCATCGACGAAGAGGACGACACACAATGGACAGAGTGACAGTGACCACTGACCTGCTGGAGGAACCATGGACGGACGTTGTTGACCCTCCCTTTGGGACAGTGGAGAGACTAGGACTGGTCAAGATGACCGGCGACCAACCATCCTCCGTGGCACTACTCATACGCACAGAGAAGGGGCCTGTCGTGGCCATGCTGGAGCTGTCCCTCTACGTCAAGGCATCCACTGCACTCATGAAAGCTGTGGTCTGCTCATGAGCTACGAGTCTGTCAAAGGGTACGCAGCAGAGCACGCACTAGAGCAGTACATCAACGACCAGGGTTTCATAGTCTGGCGACCACGGACCACGAGCAGGAAGAGCGCAGACCTCGGGGACCTCATAGGGCTACCCATGGTGCTGTCCATCAAGAACCATGCACGTATCGCACTGGCAACAGCAGTGGACGAGATGCAGGACATGGCCAAACAGCGATCGGCATGGGGGACAGGTCTGCTGCTCCACAAGAGACCCCGCAAAGGTGACCCCGGACAGTGGTACGCCACTACCACCGTGGAGATGGTCATGCCATTGGTCAAGGCTTATGTCATCCGCAGAGCAATCGCAGACCCATGAGCACACCAGCGCAGAACAGAGCCAACAGCATGCAGTACATGAAGATGATTCCCACATCCCCGAGGACCCGGTACAACCTACGATGGTTATCCACAAACTTCGACATTGTTCCCCATCACCATCGGAGCCAATTGTTCGTTACTGGTAACGGTGACCCCTCGTAGCAGGTGACGCACACAGCCAGGAAGCCACGGAACCACGATGCAGAGCACCACACACAGACAACTCGCCAACAGGGTCATCAGACTCGTACTGCTCTACCGACGTAGGGTCCAGCCGAAGAACTGGCCTGATGCCACCGTTGACCCAGCAGCCATAGCGAAGCACTACTACGAGCACTCCAAACGGACCCTCAGAGCCATCAAACTCGGCATAGAAGCGTTCCACTGCGGACGCATGCCCGTGTCCCCTGTCGCAGCGTTCTGCTACCTCGCCACCGACCATGGACACACATGGGACTCGATAGAAGCGTTCATGAAGAGCCTGTGCTGCGAGCAGCTCGAAGACGAAGACCCACGTACCTCACTGCGACGCATCATGAGGACCAATGCCATCAGACAGAACAAGTACCCCGACCATGAGATCCTGGCCTACACCATCAAGACGTTCAACCTCCATAACGCACACACAGGCACAGAGGCTCTGTTGTGGAACCAGGACAACGGCATGCCGAGGTTCGCCCGTCCGAGAGAATAGAAGACGTGACCAACCATGCGAAGCGCATCTGCCATAGTCACCGACCATGGTTGGTCACAGTGGGGACACAAGGCGAGTCCCTACAGCAGTGCAGGGGACCATCCGTGACATGTGCCCGACCCTCCAACATGGAGAAGTCCCCTGCACTGCACCCATAGAGGAACACCAGGAAGGAACAACACCATGAACCATGAGCCAGTACCCACGATCAGTCCCACTGCCATCATCGTCCCGACAGTGGCACCACACGGGCCACCCAGCATTGCTCCGACACAGCCAGCACCAGCAACCACAGCCAGCGTGTCAGTGTCGCCATCAGTGCTACCCACCACAGGAACGGACAGCTGGGCCATCGCAGGCTTCCTCAGCACAGGCCTGCTCATCGTGGCAGTAGGTATCGCAGTGCTGTACTTCTGTG